>Ga0172372_10005265_pt1 | contig 18068 bp, 16 predicted proteins | sample LakKiv5m_2_FD_114544 | JGI IMG/M metagenome (GOLD analysis project Ga0172372, IMG submission 114544) | Freshwater microbial communities from Kabuno Bay, South-Kivu, Congo - kab_092012_9.5m | ecosystem: Environmental > Aquatic > Freshwater > Lake | place: Democratic Republic of the Congo...
GCGGTCATGAGAACGTTGATGTAGTGCCCGAAGCGCCGGCGGGATCGCCGCACGCAGGGCGGGAAGGAGGGGCGGATTCCCGCCTGAAGCCAATGTAACGGAAGTTTGCGGCTTTGTAAAGGGGTGTCTTGCCGAGGCGGCGCGGCGCCGCCGCGCTGGCCCTCGCGCCCGGCCCGCTCGCCCGGGGTTGCTGGCCCTCGCGCCAGCAGCCACAACAGCGGCGCCAGCGAGGGCAGCGAGGGCAGCGAGGCCAGCGAGGGCAACAAGACTGGAGGCCCCCCAGCGAGAGCGGCCCGATGCCCAGTGCCGGCAGGGCGCCGATGCCCAACCCAGCCGTGGTCACCTGGAGTCCCAGCCTGACGCTGGTGCCCAGCCGCAGCTGCTTCAACGAGTGCGGCTACTGCAGCTTCCGTCGTCCGGCTTCTGCAGCGGCACCACTGGCCGATTCCCTCAGCCCGCAGCAGGCCCAGCGGCAGCTCGCCGCCCATCCCGATGCCACCGAGGTGCTGCTGCTCAGTGGTGAGGTGGCACCAGGATCGCCCTGGCGTCGCCCCTGGTTCCGCCGCCTGCTCGACCTCTCCCGCCTCGCCCTGGCCGATGGGCGCCTGCCGCACACCAATGCCGGCCCCCTGGCCCTGGCGGAGATGGCCGCCCTGGCGCGGCTCAATCCCTCCCTGGGCCTGATGCTCGAAGGCCTGGGCCCCGCCTACGAGGCCCTGCATCGCCATGCTCCCAGCAAACGCCTGGCGGTGCGCCTGGGCCAGCTGGAGCGGGCCGGCCGGCTGGGGATTCCGTTCACCACAGGGCTGCTGCTGGGAGTGGGCGAAAGCCCCGCCGATCGGCTGCGGGCCCTGGAGCTGCTGGCGGCGCTGCAGCGCCGCTGGGGTCACATCCAGGAGGTGATCCTGCAGCCCTGGCGGCCGGACGGGGATGGCGCCACGCCGCTGTCGGCGCAGGCCTGCGATCGGCTGCTCGACACGATCGCCATCGCCCGCACCGTTCTGCCGGCGGAGGTGCATCTGCAGTTGCCCCCCAACCTCTGGCCGCTGCAGCGGCTGCCCGAGGCCCTGGCGGCTGGCATTGATGACCTCGGTGGCATCGACCTGCGGGATGTGATCAACCCCGCCTACCCCCAGCCGGGGGTGGCGCTGCTGCGCCGATTCCTGCGCCGGCACGGCTGGCAGCTCGTGCCGCGCCTCTGTGTGCATGGGGCCTGGCTGCCGCGGTTGCCCCGCTCGCTGCAGCAGCACTGCCGCAGGGTGGCGCGCACCCTGCAGGCCCGTCACGGTTGTTAGCGTCCAGGCACTGTGCACGCCCCTGGCCATGAGCGACCACCGCGTGCTGCTGGTGCGCCTGCCCTGCAATCCGATCTTCCCGATCGGTCCGATCTATCTGGCCGATCATCTGCACAAGCGGTTCCCCGATCTCCCCCAGCGAATTCTCGATCTGGCGGCCGTGCCGCTGCTCGATGTGCAGCGGGTGCTGCGCGCAACGGTGGACGCCTTCCGCCCCAGCCTGCTGGTGTTCTCCTGGCGCGACATCCAGATCTATGCACCGGTGGATGGTCGCGGCGGCAATCCGCTGCAGAACTCATTCGAGGTGTTCTATGCCCGCAATCCGCTGCGGCGCCTGCGGGGCGCCCTGGGCGGCCTGCGGCTGATGGGTTCCTACTACGGCGAGCTGTATCGCAATCTGGCCCTGGTGCGCCGCGGCCTGCGCTGGGCACGGCGCCATCAACCCGCCGCCCGGGCTGTGATCGGTGGCGGTGCGGTGAGCGTGTTCTATGAACAGCTGGGCCGCCGGCTGCCGGCGGGCACGGTGGTGTCGGTGGGGGAGGGGGAGCCGCTGCTGGAGAAGCTGATCCGCGGCGAATCCTTGGAACGCGAGCGCTGCTTCCTCGCCGGTGAGGCACCGCGGCCGGGGCTGATCCATGAACAGCCCGGCGGCATCGAGAAGAGCGCCTGTGATTACAGCTACATTGAAGCGATCTGGCCCCAGCTCGACTGGTATCTTGACGGCGGCGATTTCTACGTGGGCGTCCAGACCAAACGCGGCTGCCCCCACAACTGCTGCTATTGCGTCTACACGGTGGTGGAGGGCAAGGCGGTCCGGGTCAACCCGGTGCAGGAGGTGATCGCCGAAATGCGGCAATTGTATGAACGTGGTGTGCGCGGCTTCTGGTTCACCGACGCCCAGTTCATTCCGGCGCGCCGCTACATCGATGATGCCAAGCAGCTGCTGCGGGCGGTTCAGGACCAGGGCTGGCATGACATCCGCTGGGCCGCCTACATCCGCGCCGACAATCTCGACGCCGAGCTGGCGGAGCTGATGGTGGCCACCGGCATGGACTATTTCGAGATCGGCATCACATCCGGCTCGCAGGAGTTGGTGCGCAAGATGCGCATGGGCTACAACCTGCGCACGGTGCTGGAGAACTGTCGGCTGCTGGCTCGCGCCGGTTTTCGCCAGCACGTCTCGGTGAATTATTCATTCAATGTCATCGATGAACGACCGGAGACGATCCGCCAGACGCTGGCCTACCACCGTGCTCTCGAAGCGATCTTCGGAGCCGACAAGGTGGAGCCCTCGATCTTCTTCATCGGTCTGCAGCCCCATACCCATCTGGAGCAGTACGGCTTCGAGCAGGGCATGATCCAGCCCGGGTACAATCCGATGAGCATGATGCCCTGGACGGCCCGGCGGCTGCTCTGGAATCCCGAGCCGATGGGCAGCACCTTCGGGCGCATCTGCCTGGAGGCATTCGAGCGCAACCCGAGTGATTTCGGCCGCACGGTGATGGAGTTGCTGGAGCGTGACTACGGCCTGGCACCCCTGGAAGAGGCCCTGCATGCCCCGGTGGAGGGGAGGAGAGCCCTGGCCACGGCCATTCGCTAGGCAGCTGCCCCGCCATATTTTGGGCCTGATTCAGGACCTGCTGATGGGGCTGATGGGGCTGATGGGGCTGAGAAGCCTTTCCTTGCTCGATGCCCAGGGGCCGCCATGATCCCTCCGTTCCACTGCGTAGTTGCAGGACGGCACGCCAGGCGGCTCCCATTTGCTGCCCAGTTGGCTGGGCGCTGGGACTGTTCCTTGGGCGGTTCAGGGTGCGGTCGTCCACCAGCGCCGCCGGGCCCACAGCAGGCCGGCCAGCCCCAGCCAGCCGGCCAGGCCGCCGATCGGATTCGCCGCCGGGCCACCGGGCCCCAGCAGCCAGGCCGGTGCCTGGGGCCCGATCTGCAGCAGACCGGCCTGCAGGGCAAACCAGCCCCCGACCAGACCGCCGTGCAGTCCCACCGCTCCCCAGAGCAGGCCGCCATCGGCGCGCCGCTGCAGGGCCAGGGCCACCCCCAGCAGGATCAGGCCGCCGAGCAGGGCCGGCGCCGCCAGCCCCGGCAGCCGGTACCAGGGGTGCACCAGGGCAAACACCAGGGCCTGCAGCAACAGGGCCCGCTGCGGCGGCAGGCGCAGGCTGAGTTCATCCCACAGCCAGCCGCGGAACAGCAGCTCCTCGGCGAAGCCCACCCCCAGCAGCAGCGCCAGGGCATTGAGCGCGGTGGCGGGCTCCAGGCTGCCCCGCCAGCGGGCGGCACCGCCGGCCAGCAGCAGCAGCAGCAGCGGCGCGAGCAGCAGCAGCGCCTTGAGCAGGCCGCGCAGCAGCGCCCGCAGGCCGGCCGCCGGCGACGCCACCACCCCCAGGCGGCGCCAGGGGGTGCTGCAGCCCCAGCGGCGCCGCAGCCGCCGCGGCAGGCTCACCAGCAGCAGCAGCAGGGCGATGGCCACGCCGGCCAGATCGAGCTGGTCGGGCCGCCAACCGGGGGCCAGCGGCGCCAGCGGCCGGGCCGCCAGCCAGCCCAGGCCGTAGAGCAGCGGCACGTAGAGCAGGGTGTCCCACCAGGGGATGGGGCGATCGGCCGGGCCTGCGCCGGGGGCCTGCATTCAGCTCTCCGGCTCGATCGTGCTGGTGAGGCCCTTGGCCTTGAGCGTCTCGCAGTAGAACTCGGCCGGCTCCAGATCGCAGACGATCACCAGGCCCACGCCGGTGTTATGGGCCTCGAGCATCACGGCGATCGCGTCCTGTTCGCTCAGGGATGGCACCACCTGCCGCAGGGTGACGACCACGTACTCCATCGAGTTGACCGGGTCGTTGTGCAGCAGCACCTTGTAACGGGGTGAGGGCTTGCGCACCCGCTCCGGGGCCTTCTCGATCACCGCCGCACCGCCGGGGGTGGTGGCGGGGCTCTGGCTGGCCTGCAGGGCGCTCGATCGCATCATCTCAACCATGGACGGGTGGCTGGTGAGTAGAGGGTTGGCTGCCGCAGCAGCCCAATCCTGACACTGGCTGAAGGGCGATCGTAGGCAGGGGCGCCCGCAGCGGGGTGGTGCGAAGGGGTTGAAGGCCGAGCGGGCGACGGCGTGGCGTCAGGACGACGGGGTGGTGCGACGGGATCGCGGCGCCGGAGAGCAGGCCGAGCGGCAGAGCAGGCCGAGCGGGAGAGCCGGTGGAGCGGGAGCGGGGTGGGAGCGGCAGGGTCGGCCCGGATCAGGCCAGCGCCCTCTGGATCCGCCCCATCGCCTCCAGCACGTTGGCTCTGCTGTTGAAGGCCGAGAGGCGGAAGTAGCCCTCACCGGCGGCGCCGAAGCCACTGCCCGGTGTGCCCACCACATGGGCCTGGCTGAGCAGCAGATCAAAGAAGCCCCAGGAATCGACGCCTTGCGGCGTTTTCACCCACACGTAGGGGGCCTGTTCACCGCCGTACACCTCCAGACCGGCGGCGCTGAGCTCGCGGCGGATGATCGCGGCATTCTCCATGTAGAACGCCACCAGGGCCTTCACCTGGGCCTGGCCCTCGCTCGAGTACACCGCTTCAGCACCCCGTTGGACAATGTAGCTCACACCATTGAACTTGGTGCTCTGGCGACGATTCCACAGCCCCCACAGCTCCACCTTCTCGCCATCGGCGGCGGTGCCCGTCAGGCCCCGCGGCACCACGGTGAAGGCACAGCGGGTGCCGGTGAAGCCAGCATTCTTGGAGAAGGAACGGAACTCGATCGCACAGTCGCGCGCCCCCTCGATCTCATAGATCGAGTGCGGCAGCGATGGATCCTGGATGAAGGCTTCGTAGGCGGCATCAAACAGGATCAGGGCATCGTTGGCACGGGCGTAATCCACCCAGGTCTGCAGCTGTTGCCGACTGGCCACAGCACCGGTGGGATTGTTGGGGAAGCAGAGATAGATCAGATCCACCCTGGCCTCGGGCAGCGGCGCGGTGAAATCGTTGGCGGCGCTGATCGGCAGGTAGGTGAGGCCGGCGTACTGGCCGGATCGATCGGCATCGCCGGTGCGGCCGGCCATCACATTGCTGTCCACATAAACCGGATAGACGGGATCGGTGACAGCAATCCGGTTGCCCTCCCCCAGGATATCGAGGATGTTGGCGCTATCGCACTTGGAGCCATCCGACACAAAAATTTCATCGGCGCTGATCGAGCAGCCGCGCGCCTGGAAGTCGTGGGCGGCGATCTTTTCGCGCAGCCAGCCATAACCCTGCTCCGGCCCATAGCCATGGAAGCCGGCATGGGTTCCCAGCGCATCCACCGCTTCCTTCATGGCCGTGCGGCAGGCTTCCGGCAGAGGCTCAGTGACATCCCCGATGCCGAGACGGATGATCGGGGCTCCGGGATTGGCTTCGGTGAAGGTCTTGACGCGGCGGGCGATCTCGGGGAAGAGGTAGCCGGCCTTGAGCTTGAGGTAGTTGCCGTTGACCTGAACCATGGGGAGGGCGCTGAGAGGGCCGGTGCAAGGCAACACCATGCCACAGGGCAGCAAAGCCGGAAAAGGCCCGGGCAATCGGCTCCGGGACCGGGTTGGGCGGCTCCCTGCCTGAACATCCCGCTGCTCGCATCGCTGCTGGCACAGGGGCTCCGGAGGCTCCCCGGCCTTGGCTGTCCAGGGAGATCTGCGCAGGGCTATCGCTGCGGCATCAGGGGCCGGCCGGTTCAAACACCAGCAGACAGTCGGGATGCCAGCGACCGTCGTGCCAGCGCTGGCAACAACTGCGACAGGCCAGGCCCCGGCGCCGCTGGCGGTAGGGCGAGCGCAGGCCGCAGCGAGGGCAGTGGGCGATCCAGGCCGGGGCCGGCAGCGGCACCGGGAAGCGATGGCGCACGCTGATCTGGAACTGCTGCTGGCTGCGGTTGATCCGCTCCATCTGGGCTCGAAACCGGGGGCCATGCACTTCTCGCACCGCCAGCACCCGATCCACCCAGGCATGGATCATCTCGTGGCAGAGCGTGCTGAGCAGGGCCTGGCGGGGCAGCGGCTCCAGCAGCGGTCGCGACAGCACGATCTCGCACAGGCGGCTGCCATCCGGCCGCTGGCCGTGTCGGTAGAAGCCGGCGGTGCGGGTGAGGCGGCCATCGCTCCAGCGCAGCTCCGGCACGGGGCGGCCCTGCTGGACCAGCGAGCCGTCGAAGTGCTCCCGGTTCAGGCGATGGAACAGGGGCGGCAGCGGCTCCAGCGGCACGACGGGGCGCGGGTGCGAACGGTGCCCAGGCATCATGGCGCCCCCGGCCGGAGCGGTCGTCGGTCAGACTCTCCGGGCCGCTGCTGCTGCTCGAAACCGATGGATGCTGGACTGGTGCGTGAGATCGGCTCCAAGGCCCTGCTGGCCGGTGCCGGCGCTCTGCTGCTCTATTGGACGATCTCCGCGGTCAAGCTGGTGCTCAGCGCCCGCGGCATCAATCCGTTGCTCAAGCAGTTCTTCACCCAGGTGGCATCCGGGCAGGTCGATGGCGCCTATCTGCTCACCACCAGGAACTACCGCTCGCATGTGAACCGGCAGCAGTTCATCCGCTTCCTGGCCGGTCTGCAGCTGAACAAATACCGCAACCTCAAGTCCGGTCGCCCCCGGCTGCAGGAAAATCAGATCGTGCTCACCGTCAAGCTCAAGTCCGATGCCAAGGAGGAGCTGCCGCTCGACTTCACGTTTGTGAAAGTGGAGGATGCCTGGCGGGTTGATCGCATCGAGAAGCTGTCGCCGGCCTGAACTCACCACTGCGTTGTGATCGCCTCCGCCGCCGATCGGGCTCGCGCCGACGAGCTGCGCCTGCTGCTGCAGCGCGCCGCCCATGCCTATTACGTGCTGGATGCGCCGTTGATGGAGGATTCGGTCTATGACCGCCTCCTTGGCGAGCTGCTCGATCTGGAGACGGCCCATCCGGAATTGATCCGGCCGGACAGCCCCACCCAGCGGGTGGGCGGGGCGCCGGCGGAGGGCTTTCAGGCCGTGCCGCATCGGATTCCGCTGTTCAGCCTCAGGAACGGCTTCAACCGCAACGATCTGGTCGATTGGTACGGACGCTGCCTGCGGGATCTGGCCCTGGCGCCCCAGGCCGCCCCGGCGATGGTCGGGGAGCTGAAGATCGACGGCAATGCCCTGGCGCTCAGCTACGAGCACGGCCTGCTGGTGCGGGCGGCCACCCGCGGTGATGGCGAGCGGGGCGAGGAGATCAGCGCCAATGTGCGCACGATCGCCGCGGTGCCATTGCGTCTGCAGCTTGTCGATCCGCCCGCCTGGGTGGAGGTGCGCGGTGAGGCGCTGATCCCCGCTGCCAGCTTTGCGGCGATCAATGCCGAACGGGAGGGGCGGGGCGAGCCGCCTTTCGCCAATCCCCGCAACGCCTGTGCCGGCACATTGCGACAGCTGGATTCGAGGGTGGTGGCCGCCCGCCGTCTCGACTTCTTTGCCTACACCGTGCACCTGCCGCCGGACTGGCGAGCCCGGGCACCGGACGACCCGGCGGTGCCCACCAGCCAGTGGCAATCGCTGCAATGGCTGCGGCAGGCCGGCTTTCGGGTCAATCCGCATGCGCAGCGCCTGGCGGATCTGGCGGCGGCCGAGGCCTTTTTCCTCGCCTGGGAACAGCGGCGCCACGATCTGCCTTACGCCACCGATGGGGTGGTGGTCAAGCTGGATGAGCTGGGCCTGCAGGCGCAGCTGGGCTGCACGGAAACCCATCCCCGCTGGGCGCTGGCCTTGAAATATGCACCGGAAGAGGCACCGAGCCGGCTGTTGCGGTTGGTGGGCCAGGTGGGCTACACGGGGGTGCTGACGCCGGTGGCGGAATTTGAACCGGTACCGCTGGCCGGCAGCAGCGTCAGCCGGGCGACCCTGCACAATGCCGATCGGGTGGCTGAGCTCGATCTGCACCTCGGTGACACGATCGTGGTGCGCAAGGCGGGTGAGGTGATCCCCGAGGTGGTGCGGGCCCTGCCGGAATTGCGGCCCCTGACGGCCCGGCGAGCCGAGCTGCCGCGGCACTGCCCCGCATGCGGTTCGGGCCTGGTGCGCGAGGCGGGGGAGGCCGCCACACGCTGTGTGAACAGCAGCTGTCCGGCGATTCTGATCGCGACGTTACGGCGCTGGGTGAGCAAGGGCGCCCTGGATGTGGAGGGCCTGGCCGGCAGGGTGCTGGAGCGTCTGGTTGAGATCGGCCTGGTGGGATCGATCGCGGATCTCTATCGCCTCGATGCCGAGGCCCTGGCCGCTGTCGAGCGGCTGGGGGAGAAATCGGCCGCCAACCTGCTGGCGGCCCTGGCCGCATCCAAGGCGCAGCCCTGGTCACGCCAGCTGTTCGGTCTGGGCATCCACCACGTCGGCGAGGCGAATGCCAAGATCCTGGCCCGAGCCTTTGACAGCATCGCGGCCCTGCAGGCAGCGACTCTGGCTGAGCCGGGATCGATCACCATGCTGCATGGCATTGGCCAGGAGATCTCCCAGTCTTTGCAGCAATGGTTCAGCAATGAGGCCAACCAACGGCTGATCGCTGAGCTGGAATCGCTCGGTTTCCACCTGGGAAACGATCGGCTTGATGCGGTGGCTTCAACGCAGGTCTCGCCTCAGCCGGAGGCTCCATCTCTGGCAGGACAGATCTTTGTGCTCACCGGCAGGCTCGCCAGCATGGAACGAAGCGAGGCGGAACAACGCATCGAGGCCGCCGGCGGCAAGGTCAGCAGTTCCGTCAGTCGCAAGACCAGCTTTGTGGTGCGAGGCGAAGGGGCGGGCAGCAAGCTGGCCAGGGCGCAGAGCCTGGGTGTGGCCGTGCTGGAGGAGGCCGATTTGCTGCGGTTGCTGGCGGCGGACCCGGCCTGAGCCCAGGGCCCGGCTGCAGGGCTGGCCGAAGGTGCCACCGGCAGCCCACGGCTCGGCGGCGCAGATTCTTGCCTCGACGGGGCTGGATGCTGCGGCAGCGCGTTGTGGAGCCGCTATTTCGAGTCGAGATCTCGACCTGGAGGCAGCACTGCACTGATGGCAAACCGCACAAACTCATCCTGGGTGAGATGCATGAACTCGCCCTTGTCAGCCGCCGCAGTTATGCTGGTAAATCTAGGGCCATCCGGATCTGGAAGGCAAATCTTGAACCATACAGATCCGGGATCTCTCTCGATTCTGCTCGCCCCCGTTGCATCCGCGGGCAGCGTTCTGATCGCCACGGGCTTTGTGGGCCCGAGCACAATAAAAAAATCGACCGCATCCAGCTTCTCAGCCCAGGTTTCAAGCTGAGAGACATCGCGGTCATAGATGATCGATCCTTCGCTGAAACAGAAGTGAGATCCCTGCGACCACTCTCTCCATCGATCGACAATCTGTTTGTTCTGTACTTTCTGCTTCCAGGAAAAGCGCAGCCCAAGCGCCGTATTGAAATGTGCCGGCAGGCAAAGATGCCAGCTGGAATCCGTATTCGCAGCCGGATTCTTGAGCAGAATGCTTGCACTTCTGCCCGGTTTTGCCATCAGATCATCGAGCAGCCTGGCCGCTGCCGGCGCATCGCTGGCAATCGAAGTTGCGCTCGAAGTTGCAGGCGAGTTTGCAGGCGAGTTTGCAGTCGAAGTTGACAGGACTGCCACGGCAGCAGTTGCTGGTGCCCGCTCAGCCTATCAGTGCGCCAGGGCCCGCGGGGATTCCAGCGCGGCCCTGGCCGGGGCGGCAACGCGGGCCGATGCGCCGCCGGCCCATTCCCCCAGGGGCTGGCCCCGATCCGGCCTGTCTGCCGCAGTGGCGCTGAGCCGTTTCACCCCCTGCTGAGCAGCCCGATCCAATCACAGCACCGTGCGAGCGAAGAGAGATCTGTCTGTGACTGCGGCGGCAGCCATTGTTCGCGCTGCCCTTTGCTTGCTCTGGCTGCCTACAGGGCCGCCAGGTTGCGGAAGCGGGTGAACTGCGGCTCGAACAGCAGCTTGCAGGTACCGACCGGACCGTTGCGATGCTTGGTCACGATCACCTCGGTGATGCCGCGATCGGGAGTATCGGGGTTGTAATACTCATCGCGATAGATCATCAGCACCAGATCGGCATCCTGCTCGATCGAACCCGATTCGCGCAGATCGCTGAGCATCGGGCGTTTGTTGGTGCGGGCCTCGACGCCACGGCTCAACTGCGATAGTGCCACCACCGGCACATTCAGCTCACGGGCCATCTGTTTGAGGCCGCGGGTGATGCGCGATAGCTCCTGCACACGGTTATCGCTGCCGCCCCCCTCCATCAACTGCAGATAGTCGATCACGATCAGGCCGAGCTCCCGACCGGTCTCGGCCATCAGGCGCCGGCAGAGCGAGCGCATCTCCAGCACGCCGACATTGGGTTTGTCATCGATGTAGAGCGGCAGTTGGCCCAGGCTGTTGATGCCCTGACCGAGCAGCGGCCACTCCTCCTGCTGCAGGCGGCCGGTGCGCAGGCGGCTGCTCTCGATGCCCACCTCCATCGCCAGCAGGCGGTAGGTGAGCTGCTCCTTGCTCATCTCCAGCGAAAAGATGCAGACCGGCATGCCATGCAATTGGGCCACATTGCGGGCCATGTTGAGGGTGATCGCCGTCTTGCCCATCGCCGGTCGGCCGGCGATGATCACCAGGTCGCTGCGCTGCAGCCCCTGGGTCATGGCATCGAGGTCGTAGAAGTTGACCGGAATGCCGGCCACGGCCGTACCGAGGGAGCGGCTCTCGATCTCCTCGAAGGTGCTGGTGAGAATCTCGGCGGTGGGCGTCAGACCGGTGGAGGGTTTTTCCTGGCTGATCGCAAAGATCGTCTGCTCCGCTTCATCGAGCACCTGATCCATGGGCTTGCTCTGATCAAAACCCAGGCGGATCACCTCATTGCCAGAACGAATCAGCCGGCGCCGCAGATACTTGTCCATCACCAGGCGCGCCACCTGGTCGATCGAGGCGGTGGACAGGGTGCGCTCCACCAGCTCCACCAGCCGGTTGGTGCCGCCCACCTTCTCCAGCTGGCCCGTATCGGCCAGCCAGGCACACATGGCGGTGAGATCGGTGGGTTTGCCCTGGCTGTGCAGCATCAGGGCCGTGCGGTAGATCTCGCGGTGGGCGCCCAGGTAGAAGGCTTCGGGCTGCAGCACCTCGGCCACCCGGCCGATCGCATCGGGATCGAGCAGGACCCCCCCCAGTACGGCCTCCTCCGCCTCCAGGTTCTGGGGTGGCACCCGATCGCCGAGGCTCTCAAACTCGCTGCTGTCGCGGCTGCGCCGCAGGCGCTCCGGCGCGGGGGAGGCAGCCGGCTCCGCCTCGGCCGATCCGCCCGGCGGAGGGGTGTTCTGCAGGGCTGCATCTCCGGCGGGGGCGGGTGTCACTCGGGTCGGAAGCAAGCGAACAGCACAACAAGTTGACATCCTCCCCGGCCTGCACACCCGGGACTGTCAGTCAGAGCAGGCATGGCCGCTTGCTCTGACTGGCTGCAGCCGAGGCCACTGGCAGCGCTGGGCGGATCTGATCCGGATCATCCGCCCACGGCTGCCGGCCCTGGGTCCCGGGCAGCGCCCCCCGGATGCTGGCGGCAGCGGGATGATGCGGCAGGCCGTGTTGGCGGCGGCCATCTGGGCTGCGCCAGCAGCGATCTGGCGACGGCAGCTGTCTGGCGGCGGCAGGCAGCTGGTCGGGCAGCAGCGGTCGGGCAGCAGCGGTTGGGCCTGCAGGCAGCGGCGATCGGGCCGGGGCCGGATTCAGGCGCACCGGCCTCGGCCTCGCATGGCCCTGACGGGCTGCCTTGGAGGCCAGGCCGCTGGCCAGGGCGGCCGGATCGGGCCACTCGCCGTTGCGCCGCGGCCTCGATTCCCCCATGGATTCCCCCATGGATTCCCCCACGAACGGCTCCGGCAGCAGCCCTGCAGGGCACAAAAACCACCATGCCGGGCAGAGCGATCCGGGCCGGCACAAACGCCAGTGGCAGGCCGCAACCCACCACCCCTGCTGCCAGAAAGGATCGGCCGCGGCCGGTGACGGGCCCCGGTTCGACCGGGCCAGCCAACGGCCGCCATGCGAGCACAATTTCAGTAGCTCGCCACCTCGAGATTGATCTCGGCGATCACTTCCGGATGCAACTTGACCTGCACCTTGTAGTTGCCGGTGCGGTGGATCTCCGGCACCGTGATATCGCGGCGGTCGATCTGGCGCTTGGTGGCCGTCTCGATCGCCTCGGCCACATCGCCATTGGTGACGGTACCGAACAGCACATCATCGCCGCCGGTCTGCTTCTTGACGGTGAAGCGGCCGATGGTGTCGAGGGCTGTGCGCAGGCTGATCGCCTCGGCCTTGAGCGCTGCCTGGCGCTCGGCCTCCTTGGCGCGGCGGTGCTCCACCTGACGCAGCACGGCGGCCGTGACCGGCACGGCCTTGCCGGTGGGCACCAGGAAGTTGCGGGCGTAGCCGGGGGCCACCTCCACCAGATCCCCATTCCTGCCGAGGCTCAATACGTCCTCGTTGAGCACCACCTGTACACGCTTGGCCATGGCTGTCCGATCCGGTCGCTCGTGTTCTGAAACCGATCTACCAACCTACGACACGGCCTGGGCGCCGGCTGCAGCCCGGGGCAGACGCACCTGACTGGCCAGGCCGAGGGCCCGCAGCAGGCGGATGTGTTGCCAGGTGAGATCGATCTGGCCGGGGCCGAAACCGTGCCGGGCGGAGTGGGGATAGGCGTGGTGGTTGTTGTGCCAGCCCTCGCCGAAGGTGACCAGGGCCACCCAGAGGTTGTTGCGCGACCTGTCGCCGCTTTCATGCACCGCCTCACCCCAGCAGTGGGTGGCGGAATTGACCAGCCAGGTGATGTGATACACCAGCACCAGCCGCAGCGGGATCCCCCACAGCACCAGAGACCAGCCGCCGACGCCGCTGGTGCTGCCGATCCAGAACAGCAGCGCCGCCAGGGGCAGCTGCAGCGCCAGGAACCAGCGGTTCAGCCAGCGGTAGTAGGGATCGAGCCTCAGGTCGCCCGTGAGCCGCGGCACGGCCGCCATGGCCGGCACCTCGACCAGCATCCAGCCCATGTGACTCCACCAGAAGCCACGGTTGCTGTCGTGGTGATCCGCTTCCGTATCGGAAAACTTGTGGTGATGGCGATGCAGGCCCACCCAGTCGATCGGTCCGTGCTGGCAGCTCAGGGCGCCGCAGGTGGCGAAGAACCGCTCCAGCCACTGAGGCACCCGGAAGGCCCGATGGGTGAGCAGGCGGTGGTAGCCGATCGTCACCCCCAGGCAGGCGGTCAGCCAGTAGAGCACCAGCAGCGTCGCCACGGCGGCGGCGCTCCAATGCTGCGGCAGCAGCGCCACCACCGCCAGGGCATGGATCGCGAGCATGAACAGGGTGACGCCCCAGTTGAGCCCCTTGCGGGTCGTGCGGGCGGCAGCACCGGAGCGGAGCTGCTGCAGGGCGCTGGCGCGGCGCTGACCATCGGCGCCAGCGCTGATGGCCGCGCAGCGGCGGGTGTGCCGGGCCTGAACCTGCCGGGGCTGGGGCGGGCGGGAGAGACGTGTGGCGGTCATGACGGACCGACTCCGGATCGGACGATAAAATCGTAGCAATACGGATCCGTATCACGTGGCGGCCGAGCACCAGGGGTACCGGCAGGCGATCGAGGAGGGGCGCATCGGCTTCGCCCACCTGATCCGGCTGTGGCATGCCCGCAACGGCTGGTCGCAGCGGATCCTGCCGGCCCTGGCCGAGACCCTCGACCTGGGACGCATCCACAACTCGCAGCTGTCGATGCTGCGCAACGGCAAGCTGGCCTCCCCCGGGCCCGAGGTGTTCCTCGCCCTGGGCAGCATCAACCTCTGGCTGGCCCGGGAAGCCCCCGCGGGCCGCCTGTCACCGGAACGGGCCGCCCTGCTGCTGGAGGGTCATCCCGAGCTGATGGAGGCCCTGCAGGCCTCCGCCCTGCCGGTGCGGGATGCCGGCGATCACGTGCTCGGCAGCGGCGATCTGCTCGAGGTGTTCGTCGGCCTGCGCCCGACGCCACCGGCCTTTGATCTGCGGCTCAGCGACGCGGAAGCCCCCGCCCTCTCGGCGGCCCTGGCCGGCCTGCTCACCGCCGGCCGCCCCTGGCGCCACTGCCGCGACACCGTGCTGGCCGCCTATCCGGTGGCCCGCCGGCAGCGGCGCGAGCGCTTTGCGGCCGTGATGGCCGGCCAGCGCGAATACAGCGCCACGGAACTCGATGCGGAACTGCCCGAGCTGCGCCGCACCCTGGCCGCCCTCGGGGGCATCGGCGAACCGGAGCTGAGCCCGGATCAGTTTCTCGATCTGCTGCGCCGCCGCGCCCTGCTGCAGGCCGAGGATGCCAACCGGGCCGGCAGCGATCTGGCGGCGGCGATCCGGCGTCAGCTGCGCGAAGCCGCCGGCTGAACGCTCAGCCCTGGGATGGGCCCAGCACCACCCACAGGCGCCGGTCGCGGCCGCCGCGGTCGTTGCGTTCGCTGCCCACGTAGATCGCCACCCGACCCTCGGCGCCACGCTTGATCAGGCCCGGGCGATAGCCGCTGCGGGCCGCCAGGTTCAGCAGGCTGGCGGCCGACCGGAACCCCAGGGCCCGGGCCGCCTCCGCCGTCGACAGGCGGCCGTGACCCTCCAGCTCGCGGCAGCGTTCGGGGGCCAGGATCTCGCCATCCTGCAGCGCCTCCAGCGTCGCCATCCCCGGCGGCGGCGGCGACGCTGGCGGGGATGGCACGGTGGCGACGGCCGTGGCACGGCGACGGCGGCGGCCGGCCGCGGCGGCCGGCGTACCCGGCCTGTTGTCGCCGGCGCCGGCATCCAGGCGCCGCTCCAGGGCCTCCAGGCGCTCCAGGATGCGCTCCAGCGCCCCCGTCTGCGGCGCTGGGGCCACTGCAGCGGCCGGGGGGGAGAGGGCAGCGCCGCCGCCGCCCGGGCCGCCGCCGGTCGGCACCAGAGGCCGGCGGAAGATCATCATCAACAGCTGCCCGACCGGGAAGAAGCCCAGCAGCTGCCAACCGTCACGGCCCTGGGAGTTGAGGAAGCCCCGCAGCTGCTGGGCGGGATGGTGCTCCTGAGCGCTGGGCTGCCCGGCGGAGCCGTAGAAGCCGGGGAACTCCTTCTCCAGGTATTCCTTGGAAAACACCTGCTCCGGCTTGGCCGCCGGCGGGGGGGCGGCGGGGGGTTCGGGCCTGGCTGCGGCGCTCGCGGGCGCCGCCGCTGAGCCGGATGGCCCCTCCACATTGAGGTGGATCACGTGGTATTCCCAGCGTTCCATGGCCTGTTGCGCGGCTATTTCGGGAGCGGCGGGGGGAGATCTGGATCGCCCTGGTTGCCGAACTGCAGGATGACAGGCCGCGGTATCGCCGGCAGCGCCGGCTGCCGGCTGCCGCGGGTGGCCTGCAGGGCTGATTCAGACTCACCGCCTGGACTGCGGCTGAAGTGCAGGCGGCAACCCGCTCCTGGCAGCGCCTGGGGGGCTGAGGTTCATCGCTGACGCCCGTGGCGCGCCTGTCGCGCACGCCACGCAACGCCACGCAACGCCACCGGCACTTGGAAGCGGCCCTGGGGCGGCCGGCGCAGTCCTGACCCCCGGGGCGACAGCCGCGGGGAGGCGCACTCAGGGGAAGCGGGCCAGTCGCAGGCGCCGGACCAGCCCCAGGGCCCGCAGCAGCCGGATGTGCTGCCAGGTGATGTCGAACTCAAACCAGCGCAAGCCATGGCGGGCGCTGGTGGGATGGGCGTGGTGGTTGTTGTGCCAGCCCTCCCCGAACGTGAGCAGCGCCACCCACCAGCAGTTGCGGGAGCGATCCGGGCAATCGAAGTTGCGATAGCCGCAGGCATGGGTGGCCGAATTGACCAGCCAGGTGACGTGGTACACGACCACCAGCCGCAGCGGGATCCCCCAGAGCACCAGGCCCAGACCGCCGCCCGGCACGGCTGCGGCTTCGCCATAGGCATAGAGAGCCAGACCGAGGGGGATCTGCAGCAGCAGGAACCAGCGATCCAGCCAGCAGTAGAGGGGATCACGGCGCAGATCGCCCGTGAAGCGATGGATCTCGCGCAGGGCCGGGATGTCGTGCAGCATCCATTCGCTGTGGGCCCACCACAGACCGCGGGCGGCATCGTGATGATCGTTGGGCTGATCCGAGAACAGATGGTGGTGACGATGCAGCCCCACCCATTCGATCGGACCGCTCTGGCAGGCGAGCGTGCCCATCAGCACCAGCAATCGCTCCAGCCAGTGGGGGGTTTCAAAGCCGCGATGGGCCACCAGGCGATGCAGCCCCAGGGTGACCCCCAGCACGGTGATCCAATACAGCACCAGCAGCGCCACCAGCCCCTGCCAGCTGCGGTGGGCGGGCAGCAGGGCGGCCACGGCGCCGATGTGGATCGTGAGCATGAAGCCGGTGGTGCCCAGCTTGAAGCGCCGCTGCCGGGCCGGCAGGGCCGCTCGCGGATGAATCAATCCCTCGCGCAGGGCCTGATCGCGCCGCAGCGATGGCGCCGTCTGCAGCGGTTCGCCCGGATGGGGGTAGGCCGGCGGATCCGGATCGCCCGTCCCATGCCCCCATTCGGCGCTGACCTGATCTGTGGCGCGGCCATCGGGACGGGATCGGGCGGGCAAGGTGTTCAGCGGCGGGAATCCAGCGCTGGAATCTACGCCTGATCAGGCCTGGAATCGCTGCACCACAGACCGCTGCACCAGCCCGGCACGGGCGCGACCGCGGCGGGCACCGACCCGGCGGGCACCGACCCGGCCCGGCGCCAGCGGCCGGGACCCCGGGCCGCGGCGGGGCGCCCGGGTCCCCGTGGAGCACGGATCCGGCCGTGAGCGATCGCTGGGCCCGGCTGCCGAGGCCTCCGCTGCGCCGCTGCCGCAGCGCGGGCCGGCGGGGCAGCATGGAGCCAGCCGCGCTATTTGGCCGTTTTGTCGATCGCACCGCCCTCCCCGCATCCGCCGGCCGCTGGCGCTGGCTGGGCCGCCGACCGGGTGGCGGCGGCTCTGGCGGCGAATGCAGCCCTGGCGGCCCGGCGCACCGCCGAGGTGCGCCCAAGGCTGGAGCGGGTGCTCGCGGCTTTCGCCGCCGAGCGCCTCGGGGTGCATCACTTCGCCTCGGTGAGCGGCTACGGCCATGGTGATCTGGGCCGCGAGACCCTGGATCGGGTGTTCGCCCGGGTGCTGCAGGCCGAGAGCGCCGCGGTGCGGTTGCAGTTCGTCAGCGGCACCCATGCGATCGCCGCCGCCCTCTACGGCGTGCTGCGCCCCGGCGACCGGCTGCTGGCCCTCACCGGCCGCCCCTACGACACCCTGGAGGAGGTGATCGGCATCCGCGGCCAGGGCCAGGGCTCGCTGATGGAGTTCGGGATCACCTACGACGAGCTGCCGCTCACCGCCGCCGGTGGCGTGGACCTCGAGAACCTGGAGCCGGCGCTGACGCCGGCGCCGCGGCTGGTGCTGATCCAGCGCAGCTGCGGCTACAGCTGGCGTCCGTCGTTGTCGGTGGCGCAGATCGGCACGCTGGTGGAGCGGGTCAAGGCGATCCGCCCCGACTGCCTGGTGTTCGTCGACAACTGCTACGGCGAACTGGTGGAGGCAGAGGAGCCGACGGCGGTGGGGGCCGACCTGATCGCCGGCTCGCTGATCAAGAACCTCGGCGGCACGATCGCCCCCACCGGCGGCTACGTGGCCGGCCGGACCGAGCTGGTGGAGCAGGCCTGCTGCCGCCTCACGGCCCCGGGCATCGGCAGCGAGGGCGGCACCAGCTTCGATCTCAATCGCCTGCTGTTCCAGGGA
>Ga0172372_10005266_pt1 | contig 18068 bp, 13 predicted proteins | sample LakKiv5m_2_FD_114544 | JGI IMG/M metagenome (GOLD analysis project Ga0172372, IMG submission 114544) | Freshwater microbial communities from Kabuno Bay, South-Kivu, Congo - kab_092012_9.5m | ecosystem: Environmental > Aquatic > Freshwater > Lake | place: Democratic Republic of the Congo...
GGCTGGGCTTGCTATTATGGGGGGCACCTCACCGTATGCGTTTGTCAATATTGGTAAAGGTGCGTCTGAAGCGGCCAAGGGCTTTAACGAAGACATGAAAGAGTTTAGAAAGCTTGATCGTGAGTATCGTAAAGAACTTAACCAATTACAGAGTATGCAGAACCAAGAAACGCTCATGCTTACTACTGAAGGTAGAAAAAGATATGACCGTATTCAAGATAAAGTTAGAGACGCTGAAACTAAACGTGCAGAATTTGCATTTGGTATGGCTAAACATGTTGTTACTACAGTTTCAAAAGAGCGTGAAGTTGCTCAAACACTTAATAATGCTACTGAACGTGCGTACCTTAATGAAATAGGCGCAAATGAAAGAACCCGAGCTACAATTACGGGCCAGCAAAATGTTGCTGGCGCAAGTGCTAAATTAGCCCAAGACGAAAAAGATAGATATATTAAATCTTGGTTAGATAGACCAGAAAACAAAAACAAAGACTACGCCGCTGCTGTAGAAGCATTTAATGCAAGTAGGTTAGGAATTGGAGCAAGAGGTGAACTATCACAGGATGAGGCTATAAAACAAGCTATGACTTGGTTTAATTCCACCCTAGGTATGCAACAAGTACTTAAGATAAAACAAGATGCTCAACAAAAAAATCAACGTATACCTACAGATGATGAAATTATTAGAGGATATGCTAATAAATTAATGCGGCCACTTGGTGCTTCTAACACCTCGTCAAATTTATCAGCAGCCGATAACATAGTAGGCTTAGGCTTAGGAAAATAAAATGGATCGACTATCCGCTTATGCAAAATGGTTGGTTGAGAACGAAGATAAAAAAGGTACGCCTGATTTTGAAACGGTTGCAAAAGCGTATAAAGAGTTAAGACTAGAAGATCCTTTTCTTTCATTAGGTAATCAACCACCAGTAGAAAAGCAGTCCGTCCTACGTCAAGTAGCAGACGTACCTATCGGTATAGCACGCGGTGCCGCGCAGGGTATCCGCATGATTGCGGATGCTTTTGGGCCTGATAATGTTGTATCAAAAGCCTACCGTGGCATGGAGGATATGCTTGGTGAGCTGTATTCAGCACAGGCTAAGAACGATCAAAAGAAAATAGCTCAGATCATGAAAAATGCCGAGGATAAAGGCATCGGTGATCAGCTTGTTGCCGCAGTCCAAGCTTTTGCTACTGCGCCTGTTGATATGCTCTCCCAAGCCCTTGGCACTGCCGCACCAATTGTTGCTGGCGGTCTTCTTGGTTCAGTAGCTAGGTTAGGAGCAACGGGTATTGGCGCAGTACAGACTGGACTCGGCGCGGCGATGGGCGCTGGTACTGTCAAAGGCACGATTTACGAAGCTGTTAAAAGTGCGCTCACAGATTCTGGAGAAGATCCTAAAGTCGCCGAGCGTAAAGCTCGTGAAGCTCAGTCCTATACAGGAGAAAACTGGGGCCAAGTTTTAGCGGGTACGGTGCTTGGTGGTATAGCCGGTAAGATCGGTGTTGAAGATCTTCTCCTAAAACGCTTTACTCAAAAGGCAGCTCAAGAAGGGGTTGCGGCTGCGGCGCCTGGGTTATTACGTCGTTCGGCTACCGCAGGGGCTACTGAAGCTGTACCTGAAATGGCGCAAGCTGGGCAAGAACAATTAGCTGAGAATGTTGCGCTACAACGTGCAGGCTTTGACGTTCCTACGTTTAGAGGGGTTGCAGGCCAAGCAGCTCTTGAGGGTTTGGCAGGTGCTGGACTTGGTGCAGGGTTGGGCGCATTGCCTGGGACTACGCCGCGTGACCAGCAAGCTGAAGAGTTTCGTCGCACATTAGAAGAAGAGGCGTTAAAAACTCAAGAGCTTTTTGCTGGGGAAAAACCTGAAGAAAAAGTTGAAGAGAAGGCCAAGAAATTAAAGCTTGAAGATCTTGACCCGACTAAGGTTGCAAACACCCTTAAGTATATAGAAAGCTACACGCTTGACCCTGACAAGATAAAAGAAAAAAATGAAAGGGAAGTTCTTTTAAATCGTTTAAAAGGATTAGATCTACCGCGAGAACAGTTTAAAGCATTTGAAAAAATTGATAGTAATGAAAAACTTTTAGACGCAATAACTAAATTCTTAACGCCCAAACCTAAAGCAAAGGACAAGGAAGGAGCAGCTCTTGACCAACTTGACGAAGCTAACAAACAAACAGGTGGAACAGGCGCTGATGTATCTGTCGGACCCGGAGGTGAAACCACTACCGGAGGAGCTGCATCATCTTCTACCGACGGAATGGGGGGTGCTACAGATGCTACTCAGCAGACTGGAGTGGGAGCGCAACAACTTAACACTGCATTAACCCAAGGAACCGCCGATGTCATTACGCCCCCTGAAGCCCAGCAAAAAGAAGAAGCAAGAGCAGAAGCGTCTGCTCAAGGAACAGCAGTGGCAGGTGCCACTGCCGCCCAAACAACAAAAGAATCCACAATAATTAAACAAATTCAAGAAGAGTTTAATAAAGTTGATACGTTACTTCGTGAACAAGAAACTAAATTAAATTTGTTAAAGGGCCAAGAATATACACCGGAATATAAAGAAACTTTTGATAACGTACAATATTTAGCCAATCAAAGATCTAATCTTGGAGCACAACTTTCTCAACTAGAAAATAAACAAAAAGTAACTGAAATAAAACCAACTAAAACAAATACTGAAAAAGCTAAAAAGGTTTTTAAATCAGTTGACGACGAGATAGATAGTTTATTTGGGGAGGACGAAAAGTTTATTAGTTTTGACCCAAATACTTACTATGGTATAACTGAAAAAGAATTTAACAAATTTAACTCTGCAATAGATATTATTCGTTCTGGAAGAATAAATAATGCCAGCGAAGAAAAGCAACAACTAGTTCGTAATTATGTACGGGGCGTACAAAACAAATTAAAAACCGCCCAAGAAAAAGCTTCTGACCCCGCTGTACGACTTGCTCAAGATATTCAACTATATGACGCTGCTCGTGAAGTAGTAAATGAAGAATTAGCAGATGAGTCTGAAGAAGAAAGAAGAGCTTTTGGGTCAAGTTTTGACAAGTTACAGCAAGACGAAAAACAATTTTTCTTAGATTTACTAAGTAATAATCCAACTATTGAAAATGCCGTTGAAGCTTTAAAAATCCTTCAAGATTATAAGACTACTCGTAGAGGGGAGCTTAAAAAACAAGGATTAGGTGAAGGCGCACGTATTGACACGATCCTTGCGTACGAAGCTAACCGTAGGGCGGAGAGTAATGAACGCGGAATTGTTTTTCCGGCTTGGCATCAATTAACTCAAGAAGAAAAAACCGCCTTTACTGAACAAGTACCTCGTATCACTGAAGGTAAAGAAGGGCCGAGCGGTAAAACAATTATTTCAGGGTTTGATGCAATTGAACAAGGGATTGCGCAAAAACAAGCTGATATTATAAAGAAGCAACGTGAAGTTGAAGTTACTAGCAGAAAAATAGCTAGAAGAAGAGTTGAACAAGAAGCTGATGCATCAGGGTTCAGAACCCCTTTACCAGAAGACGTAAAACAAGAGGTAATGTCTGGTAAATCTGATAAATTATTAAAGTACTTAAGTGAAAATGCTGAAGGACCAAAAAACGCTGGCCCTTTCCGCGCCATTATTTCTAGGATGGTTGCTAGAGTACTTGAAAAATTTGTAAGTGGTACAAAGATTAAGTACATACCATTTAATGAATTACAAGAAAACAACCGCCCTGAAAGTTTTATTGCTTCATATGATCCTAAAACAGACACTATTTTTGTTACTGATCGAGGATTAAATGAAACTGCGCTACTGCATGAATTTGTACATGCTGCAACAATTAAAACTATTTTTAAATATTTAAATGGGCGTCGCGGAGAGCTTGATGCTGGGCAGCGTTTAGGCGTAGCTGCAATAATTAAGATGTACAACCATTTAAAGTACAAAACAACTCTTGGTAAAAAATATCCTACAGCTTTTTCAAATGTTTATGAATTTGTATCTTATGGCTTGACCGATCCTAGGCTAGAAAAAGACTTGCGCCAGATGAAAAGCGCGTCCCTTGCTGTCTATACGGACTTTATTGAAGGGCAAGAACTTAGCGAAGTAGTACTTAGTCCAGGCACAAAAAGACCAGAAACTGTACAGGGAGACGTTCTTTTTGGAGGGCGAGAGTTATTAGAACATATTCGTAACGAAAGAAAACTAGGAAAAGAACCGATAGAAGTTAGTTTTTGGCAAAGTTTTGCTAAAGCAGTGTCGGATGTAATCGGTTTAACTCACCGTTACTCAAAACTCATAATACATAAATTAAGTAGAGTTGATGCTAGAGAACTTAAAAAAGCATTTGACTCGGCTAAACAAAAAGATTTAATTGACAAGATAGAAAAAGAAATTCAAGAAGCTGATACTTTTGGGGATTTAGTTACTGAAAACTCAGAAGAAGTTGAAATAGCTTTTAAGAAACAGACTAAAAAAATTGATGAGTCACTAAGAAAGTTACGTGCAAGATTGACTCAAGGAGCAAAAAAAGGTCAGACTATAGACTATGAAGGGCTTTCAACTAAAGAAGCTCAGAAACAACTAAATGATTTGTATAAGAAAAATATATTTACTAACGAAGAAGCTGCTCAAATAAAGAACCTAGAAAGTGTTATTGAAATCAATAGACTTGAAGCAGATAGGGAGCGTATAGCTGGAGATCTTGGTTTTGTCGGGCCAACGATGCCACTTCTTACTGAAGCAGACTTTACTAAAGTCACAACTTTAGAGCCAGGGTATTTAGGTAATCTTTTTGTAGAATTGATGTCTGCGTTTGAAGCTATTGCAGCAACGCCAGAAGCTACCCCTGAATTTAGAATTCAAAGCTTACGACAAACACGCGGCGAAACAAAGAAAGCCCCAGGCGCTCAAGTAACTAGCCAAGAACTATTTGTGACTGATGCTGAAGCCCAAAAATCAATTGATGAAACTGACAAACGTTTGCTTCCTAAGCTAGAAGCTTCAAGGCCGACGATTGCCACTAAAACTCGTGCAGTCAAAAACATGTTTGATAAAGACGGGCGTACTCGCATCATTGAACTTGCTCAAAATTACAGATACAGACTAGACAGACTAAACGATTACTTACGTAGAGCTGGCAAACTGATATCTCATACTGATAAACAAAACAACGCTGGAACCGCAGTGGCTTCCTCGGCAGGTCGTGCTGAGACCATTTATCAAAAAGAGTTTTACACTGATGTCGATAAAGCTAATGACATGCTAGCTGATCTGTCAAAAGCAAGTGGTCTTTCAGTAGAAAAAACTCTTACTCGTCTTCACATGTACGCAATTCATTTGCATGATAAAGAACGACGTGAGATTAAATATTTAAGAGAAGCTCCATTAACTGATGACAATGCAGTAAAAGAACGTATCAGAATACTTAATGAGATACTAAATGTTGATCGTAAAGCACTGGGCGAAGCTAAAGCTAAAGAGACGATAGGCAAACTAAGGGATGAATTAAAAACTCTTGTTGATACAAATATCGATACTTCGTCTGTTCTAGCTGACAAAAATAACGATGCTTACAACACGTTAGGGCCATACAGCATTAAAGACATAGAAGCATTTGGAATGACCTTCAAAGGTAACTCTAAAAAGTTAGCGGATGACCTCATTGCAAAACTTCAAAAGATAGAAAAAACCACGATTGAAATCAACAAAAAAGCTAACTACTTTTCACCGCCTGTTCAAAACTTAGTTGACTTTTACAATTTTGACTTCTATTTCCCGTTCAAAGGCAGACCGGATAGTGGCCCAACAGACTATCAAATTGACTACAACAGTCCGTCAGTAGGCGGTGAACTGCAAGATAATCAAGAGGCTTTTGACGGTCGTATCACTGATTCAGATAATCCAATCCTGAACGTGCTTAATGAAGCCAGCAGATCTGCCATGCGGCTTGGCAGAAGTGAAGCTGGAGTTACGCTTTCTATTAAGAACCTGATTGACTCAAAAATTATCAAGGGTAAGCCTGTTGGAAAAATAACTTTTGCTGAACGATTCAACAATAAGTTTACTGAAGGTTTACGCAAGGGCGAAAAAAATATCTTTCACTATTTGCCGGATGGAACGATTGAGATTTATGAAATCGGTGACATGGAGATGTTACAGGCTATCAAACGGCCAATACGTGATGACAATTGGTTTATTGATAGTCTAGGCAAAGCAACCAGCATGTTTGGGCAGATGCATACCCGCTACAACCCAGCGTTTGCTCCGATGGACTTCCTGCGTAACTTGTTCACCTATGCAGGGGTACTTGGTGCTGAGACTTCGGGCAAACGTGGGCTGCAAGTAATGTCTGAGATGGCAGGGATCTTGGCTAAGAATGGTTTTACTAAAACCGCTAAATACTCACTTGCATTCAGTCGCGGTAATAAAGCTGAGATGGCACGTCTTGCCAAGAGTGATCCTTTCTACAAAGATCTAAACGATTATTACGAACTAGGCGGGCGGGTAGCTTATCTGCAAGGTATTACTATCAAAGATAACTTAACAGATGCAGTCAACGCAGCAGACCGAAATGGAGTCATCAAGTCGCTGAGTGGGGCCAACAAGTTCTTTGATGCGTGGCTCGACATGTTTGAAATGTCTACTCGCATTGCCGCTTACCGTACTATGCGCGATCAGTTTGTAGCAGAAGGGATGCCGATTGAACAAGCAAAAATTGAAGCTGTTGCTTACGCTAAAAACCTTGCTAACTTTGAAAAGACAGGCATCAAAGGCAAAGAACTTGGGGCGTTCTTCATGTTCTTCAGACCAGCAGCTACAGGCGCAGTGCGCGCTTACGAAGCTTTGTCCCCAGCTCTTGACTATTTCAAGTCCGACGAAGAACTCAAAAAGATAGTTAAGAAAGAGACCGAGGACGTTGGTAAGCTAACGGACGCTGACATCAACAAGCTTGTCAAAGAATATCGCAACAGAACTAAGAGTGCTGCGGCTGTGTCAACAACCCTATTCGGTGTTGGTGCGGCTACGTTTATGATGGCAGCAGCTATGGCTGGCGATGACGATGAAGGTAGAAACAAAGTTCTTACGGACGACGTAGCACGATGGGTACGTAATGCGCGGTTCAACACAGGCATACAGTCAGGTGGCAAAGATATTGTCTTGCAGATACCTTGGGGCTTTGGCCCCGGTGCTTTTGCATCGGTAGGTGCTCAGATCGCAGCCTTTGCGTCGGGTTCACAGTCGTTTGGTCAGTTCATCAATAACGTCTTAGATGCTGGCGCTGAATCCTTCATGCCTATTCCAATCTCTAAGATCAACAAGTTTGAGCACCCTGTAGAAGCCGCCCTTGATTCCGTACTACCCAGTGCATTGAAACCTCTCTTTGAGTGGGCGATGAACATGGACGGTCTTGGCCGCGAGATCTATAACAACAGGCAGTCACGAAATAACGATGCCTACACAGGTGGGGATAACATCCCAGAGTTTTTCAAAGACGCTGCTCGTTTGTTGTACAACATGTCAGATGGCAAGATTGATGTGTCCCCTAACACGATGTACTTCTTCTCCAATAACTATCTTGATGGTGTGTCACGACTTGCGTCATGGAGCTACAACACGGCGCATACGATTGCCGGTAACCGAGACTTTGACTTTAAGACCGATACGCTCTTGCTCGATGCCTATCTGAAAGCCCCATCTAACTACGACGCACGACAGTTCAGTGAAGTGGCAAAAGAAATCAAGAGTATGGAACAGCGATATCGTGCTTTTACTACAAGTGGCGACCCTGAAAGGATGGCGGAATATTTTCAAGAATATCCTAACGATAAAGCTATCATAGACTACTATAATAAATATAATGCAAAAATTGATAAATTACGTGAGATGGCAAACGTGATACGTAGAGATCAGTCCAAAACAATCAAAGAAAGACAAGACGAAGTTCGTATTTTGATTGATAACCAAAATAAGATGAAGTCAGCTTTTGTACAGTCCGTTGCCGCGTACGGTATTGAGCCAGACTAAGCCAGCCGCCAACATCGTACCCCCAGCACACCATCTTCTACGATGGTGTAGCACTTTACTCGCACACCTGCCCGTTTAGATGTTTCGTCAATGACATGGTGGGTGTTAGCGATGTGGACGGTAGGTATAAAAAAGCTTTCACCTACCTCCATGAACTCGTAGGGCAGAATCCACTCTGGTTCCTCAATCACTAGACAAGTCCTCATCAAAGAGATCAGATACATCCAATCTGAACTCGTAGCCTTGAATGTTGGCTACGTTGAACTTCCACCCTGCGCCGAACCGCAGCTTGTAGGGCGCGGTCATGTTCTTGCCGCCCTTCTTGAGGATGCCCTTGTGCAATAGCTCGCCTTCAAAGGCTGCGATATTGATCTGCAACTTATCGAGGTGTTCTTTCATGGCAGATGAAGATATGAACACCCTACCTGTATGAACTTCGGTGCGGATTAACAGCTTATCGCCCTTCGGCTCCATCACCACTTTGTCACCATTAATCATCAGTATTGAATTCATATGGTTGATGATGAACTCATTGATGATGTCCTCGTAAGACTTCTTAGTCCTACGCTCTTGGTAATGCATGTCCCACATCTCTTTGAGTACGAACCGATATAAGTCCTCAAGATCATAGTCAAGGATCTTGCTCTTAATAGCTATCTCACCAGCGGCAAGAATTGCCGCCAAGCCCCCCGTCCAGTAGCTGTAGCCTGTGTCATCAACAAAGTCTTTGAGGATACGTAGCTTCCAGTCAGTGACTGTCTTTTTAGCGTTGTCAATGTTGTAGTCGTACAGTGCCTTGACGAACATTGGCCCCGCATGACCGAAGTGCTCCTTGAACGGATTGAACAGGTGCTGGCCTTCGCTCTCTGTTAACCCCGGCGGCTTGTTGATATGAAACTCAAGTAAACGGCGAAGCTCACCTTCTGGGTTGGCCTTGCCTGTGGCAAAGAGTTTTTGTTTGTTTGATTGGTTGGTTGTCATCAGCACAAGCTGACTTGAACCGTCCGACACTTTGCGCTCTAAGTTGTATGAAGTCTGTAGCCTGATCTTTGGTTGCTCGTTCATCGGTAGCTTAAATATGGCATCCGATATAACCTGTGGTTTGAAGTTTGATGTCTCGTCGATGCCTACTAAAAGATTGCGTAGTGTCGTAGCCCTCTGAAAGATACCGTTGGTAGTCGCGCCGTCTTGGGTTGTAATTTTTTGTTTTATAGGATCACCGAACACGCTCAAGCCAGCTTGCAGAGCACCTGTCTTTCCTGACCCCTTTTCACCTGACAAACTGATAATAAGTCCACCGATATTTGTCATCGGCACAAGTATCGATCCAAACCCAGTTAGTAAAGATAGCCTGTGCAGTTCAAACCCTGGTCTAAGAAATTCTTCAGCAGCCGTGCGCCATCCACCGTAGGTTCCGTTTGGTCTAATGTGAGGTGACACGTTGCGTAATGACGGTGAGACAGGGCACTCAAAGTCTCCCTTCGGTGTGATCTCGATGCCGCCTGACACAAAGGATTCATAGCTTGGTGAAGTCCAGCCCATCTGAATCCGCATGTTTTCTGCTTTTCTTCTGTGGATGAAGTGTGAAGCCCATTTCATAAAATATTCCTTGAGTAATGCAACACCCTTGTCGTTGACCATGATCCCGTTGCTGTACAAAAACTCCTTGTACTTGTCAGGCATACCCAGATAGCGAAGCGGCAAGATATGTTGTGTGTCACCGTCTTGCGGCATTCTGATCATCAGTTGCAGTGACTCTCCTTCAAAAGGACTTGTTAGCCGTTTGATAGGAATGATGTCGTAGGGATAGACTTGATACGGTGCTTGCTGAATGCCATTCTTGTCTGGCGCTGGCTGAAAATAGATGCCACCGTTGGCTGGCCGCATGAAGGGGAACAAGTCAGGAGGGAACTTTAAAAATTCCTTCGGTATAACCTCGCTGCCTTTTTCTTCTGAGTCGGCTGAGTCTGGGGAATCATTAGGACTTTGCTCTGCCAGCTTAAGTCTGGCAACGATGCCGATTGGTGAGTTTGATCTGACTTTGCCTTTGTACGGACATCCGTCACAACCGCCGGGGTTGAGACCTTCAAATGCTTCGCAACCGTGTGCCCATCTTGCTTCGGAAAGACTTTGTTGGGCTTTTCGTTCTGTCTCTTCTGGGGTGTATTTTGGATGTCCTTCAGAGAGGAGATGGATTGCTGTATCAGCATCAACACACCTAGCGGCGACAGATATTCCAGCGTACCACATCGGCTCCGGGCAACTAGCTGTGTTTTCGATGATCCATCGGATTTGGTTACATCCGTTTCCTGCGAGAGATTTTTGTGCAAGTTCACTAAATTCAAATTCATAGTCGTCATAGCCAAGAAGTTTTTTAGTATCCTCATCAAGTCCTCGTTTGACTTGAGTGAGATTGAATTCACCTACAGGTTTAGCGACCTCACCGAGACAAGATACAAACTCCTCTAGCGAGTACGTCGTGATGTCTGTAATGACTTCAGCTAGTGGTGGGTCAACCGCATCACAATTCTTACCGAAGTTAAGAGTGCCTGGGACTCGTAGGATTCTTGCTCTGTCTGCTGGCACAGCAGGGTCGATCACTAATCCATGATCTACGCATAACTGCTTGAGTTTCTGAGCGTAGGGTAACCACTCCTTAGTTGGTATCTCTTCCTTGAGAATCCAATAGATATGAAAGCCATTACCTGAATCAACCACAGTCGGCTCAGGCAACTTAACCTTCTCGATCCAATTGATCACCGCATCTTGGGCTTCATCCTTTGATGCGTAGCTATTCTTCTCTTTACCTACATCAATATCTAGGAAGAAACTTTTGATATAGAGGGAGTCGTCCCCTGCTCGTGAGTAAGCGGTTTCAAACGATGACAACGCAAACCAAACATTAGTGTGTGCCTCCTTCTTTACTTTTTCAATTAACTTGTAGAACTCTTCTAAGGATGCATTTTCAACAAACCTTTGCCGCATCCTGTTAGGCTCACTCATGGAGCACAAACAATAGTTGCCTTGGCTAGGCAGTATTGCCTCAAGAAATTTTTCGTACATGGCAGTAGAGACAATAAGGGCAGGGACCAGCCCTGCCCGTAGACAATCCCAACTTAATTGGGGCCAGATGTCAGACTTTTATAGTATTCAATTGAGGACTTGTAGTCCTTGATCGGCAGCACTCCTTTTGCTAAATCTTCATCAATGATTTTTATGAGAGCTTGAGCTGTAGGGATTTTGTCCTCATTCATGGGCTTCCCACGAAACCAATTGTGAACAGTCATGCGGGTGACTTTCATTAACTTAGCCACGATGGTCGTATGAATCTTTGCCTTAACACATCGTTTGGCAAGGAGAATCTGGATACCGTCCTTGACGGTTTTGGTATCCAGCTCCTTAATGAACTCCGCAGTGTAGCCCCTAGGCACTTTTCTTAGCCCACTTCTTCACAAGATCAGAGGCAGTGCCGTCGCTAGTAGCCGCGACCTCGGCACGTTGGGTACTCTCACGCTTGGTTGGTTCACTATCGTCGCCCTTGTCTGACTTGTAAACCGTCATCTTAATCGCGTTGATGGCGGCTGGTGCCTGACCTTGCTTGCGGATGGCTTCAAGATCATCAGTATCGACTGCACCCGAAGGAGAGAAAAGTACACGCGGAACCTTAGCCTTCGTATCAAATTGCATCTTGGTAACCACCGCCCCAGCACTGACATTGTGGGACGCAAGCATCTGTATATACGGACGGAAGGGCCAGCGGCCATTTTCTTCTTCTCCGAAAGAAGATGTTGCAGGAAGCACCAACTGATACACGGGGCCATCAAGCTGTTGAGGCAGGACAACCGCAGTGCGCCAAGACATACGGCAAGCTGTACCCGTACCACCTTGGCCTGAACCCTTGATCGAGTTAGGACACGCGGCACAGGTAGGCGACACTGGGTCTTGTACCTCTGCGTCAGGCGCCTTGGAGTCAGACGACCAACATGCGGGAGAAGATTTTTGACCTTCCTTGTACGTGCCTTCGTAGTACGTACGGGACGGGTTGTGAGCCATCTTTACGAAAACCACGTTCATACTGCGATCTTCAATCGAGGCTTGCTCTTTGCCGTTGACAATCATACGGAAGGTTCCACCAGCGATGGAAATCCTGAAGTTCTGCATACCACCAGCAACTGCTTTGGTATCGTCATCAAGACCTTTGGTTGCGACGGCGGCTTTCTGAAGTACTACTGCTAGATCGTTACTCATTTTGACTAAACTCCTACTGGGTTAACAATTCATAATTGGGAGCGGTGATTGCCACGTCCCTGCTTGTCGGTTTGTACACAGTCACAGTGTACTCACGGGCTACGTTTATGCCGGGGGGTAAACCATCTTTCTCACGCCCCACCATAAATTCTTCAAAGTTTGTTTCATGAACACGCTTCTGGAGCAGTTGTGGTGCTTTCTGCTCGATCACGAATTCATAAAAGTTGTTCCAGTCAATGACATGAAACCGTGACTTAATCTTACGACTAATCGTGCCGCTTGGGGTACGGATGCTATCTGCACCTTGTTCAGCACACAACTTCAACATCTCTTGCTCAAGCACAACTTGTTGTGCCTTCAGTGCCTCGTCCGTGGACTTGAACGTAGCGGCTAACTTCTCCCGCTCTCCACGAATACCCATGAACGCACTGACAACATCATTCAGATTCATTTTCAGCCTCCATTTCAGATGAATACAACTCAACTAACTTCTCATGTAAATCAATTTTGTTTTCCAACATACGGTACATCTTTCTCTCTACTTCTGAACCTTCAAGATGAATGACAGTCATCTTGTGTTGCTGACCTACTCTATCAATACGGGCTACACATTGTATATACGTCTCCACTGACATAACAGGCGACCAAAACACAATCGTATCTGCTGCTGTAAGTGTGATGCCATGCGACGCTGCTTGAGGTTGCACAACAAGCACCCGTGGATGATCCGTTGTTTGGAATCTAGAAAATATAGCAGCACGTTCACCCGCGCTGACTTGACCGTTGACAATCTCTGCTGTGTAACCTCCTTTAATAAGATGTTTATGAACAAGCTCAATCGTGTGCGTATACGGTACGAAGACTATAACTTTGCGCTCAGTCTCAACCATCACTTCTTCAAGCACACGCAAGCGATGCGATACGTCAAACTCTAACACTTCTCCGCTGTCCGAGTAAACAGCTCCACCAGAAATTTGTAACAATTTAGTAAGCATAGCGGCGGCATTGACTGCACTGACCTTCTCACCCGCTGCTTTGATCAGCAATTCATTCTTAAGTGATAGATAATATTTCTGCTGTTGCCCAGTCATGGGGGCGCTACGGTACTGATACATGACCTCTGGCAGATCTAAACACTCATCTTTAGTGAACCTGATCGCAGGTTGTAATACCTTGTAGACCACATCTCTAGCGCCGGGGCGGGGAGACCATTTAAATTTAGTGACGGGGAACATCACTCTGTCGCGCCATGCTCCAAAAAATTTTGGTACATTCTCTGGGCAGACTAGCTTGGCAAGCCCGTACGCATCCACAGGCGACTGAGAAGCAGGGGTGCCTGTCAGCATCCACAACCCTGTGTACGGCAGGACTAAAGCCTTGAGTGTTTTCCAGCGTAATGTTGTTGAGGTCTTATAAGCGTTGGCCTCATCAACAACGATAAGATCAAAGCCAGCGTTATAAATATCCTTGGCTACAATATTTACACCATCATAGTTGATGATGACAAACTCATAGTTACTGTTGATGATCTTGGATCGCTTGCTCGCAGATCCATAGGCCACTGCCGTTCTACGGTGCATAGCAGTCTTAAATAAGTCTGACTGCCAAGCTGAATACATGATGGATAGAGGGCAGATGATTAGCACACGCTTGAGGATGCCTTGGTTCATCAAGTAGTCACAGGCCCATATGACCGATGACGTTTTGCCCGTACCTGCTTCGTTAAAGCAGAAAGCCCGTGGGTTATCAACTAAGAATTCTGCCGTGGTCTTTTGGTGATCAAACGGCTTGAACATTCCGGGCCAACTATAGTCTTGCATAACTTATCCATAACTAAATTAACTTGTCACGCACGCGTCGGGGAAAATCCCCGACGATGCGACTAGACCTAACACGCCAGGAGGCTCCACTATGTAAAGCTGTAAACGCTGCCTAGTTGATGCGGTTTTTTGGGGTGTCCACTCACACCTAACGACTATGACGTTCCAACTGCCGAGAAACGCCCCCCGTCTGGAATACAAGTAAATTATAGGGTCTACTTTGAATATGTCAAGTCTTTTTTCTTTCTCTTTTGCTAGTTTCCGAAACTAATTGTCGTTTGGAGTTACGGCGAAAGGATCTATTCGCACTTGGAGATTGTATTGTGTATCCATCTCCATTCGTACCTCCTTTTGATAGGGCGCGTCGATGAGCGATATCCTTACCTTCTCTTGCGTCTGCCGTACCATCGTGATCAGCATCCTTACCGCGCTTGTCAACAGCTCGTCTAGCTCGTTGTCTTTCCATGCGGTTTGCATGTTCACCTCTAGCTTTTTGTTGCTGATACTCTTTTTTGTATGGCCTTGGTTTGTTAACGTAAGGCATGTCAACTCCTATTGAACTCACAGGTTCGCACGGCACAGTAGCCGCACAGTGCGGTCGGGTTAGCTAACCATTCATTGGTTGCGTGAGCCGCTTCCCACCGAGCAAGGTGGGGTGTGAAGTGTGCCCACAGATCATCAGTTTGATCCCTTGTGTAGGCTTCGTCAACTATGACGTTGTGCATGATGAAGAACAACGCGGCCTTGATATTCAGCACCTCTGGGAAGTGGGCAAACACCATCAAGCCCATGAGCTTTAACTGCATAGGATCGGGGTAGTCGGCCTTGCCAGTCTTGTAGTCCACTATGTGCGCCGTGTCACCATCGACAATGATCATATCAGCGATACCACGAACCCACCGGTTCTTATCCTCATAATCACATGCTTTGCGGTTAGGCAGTAGCCCCATCTTATATTCTGGGTACTTGTTGCCGTCGATCTCCAAGATGCCATCGACATAGCCTTGGTATCGCTTGTAATTGTTTGGAAGAGGTGTGCCGTCTACAGCGTACTTCTCCAGAGCTTTATGAACTGCATTACCGTAGCGTAGAGCTTGCGTGTAGGGCTGTTGAAAGTTCTTTGCGATTTGGGTTTCGTAGTGTCTACGTGGGCAACCCATGAAATCTTTTAAACGAGAGTAAGACCAATTGATAACTGATTCCATACTGATTTCTCCTATCCACACGCTCCGTAGGATAAACCATATTTAGCCTCACATGTGATAGGCAACCCAGGTGCCCAGCTTGGTCTAGTGTTCATACATTCTATGACATAGGCAAGGGCTTCATCCAGTTCATCTTCTGGTACAACAACTACAACAGCATCATGTACAGTCAGTGCTGGCCGGTATCTTTCGCTGATCAAAAGCATCTGCTCGCCGATGACACACCGTGCTAATGCTTGAACGATGTTCTCAACAATTGAGCCACCCCAAACAGACACTGGGCCTCTACGCGATTTATAAACAATTCTAGATTTAGCTTCGGATGTATCGCGGGTGATCTCGGGGTAGTGCAGATAAAAGCCGTTGGGCAGAAGTATGCCCTCTGGACAAGCAGTCACGCAGTCGTGAACTCCTATGTAGTAGTCCTTCTTGTTTTTAGGCCAGCTTATAAGATTCTCAAGAAAGTTATCACAGTCAGCCCACAGGTCAATGATCTTATCGTTCTCTGATCGATACAAATCAACGATGCGCTTGGCTTCGTCGTCATCAACGATGGCCCCCGGTGGCTGAGTCTTTAAAGTGTGCTGGAGCTTGGCCGCACCTGTACCGTAACCAAGCCCAAGGATACAAGTCTTTCCAACGAAACGTTCTATAGGATTCTCTTTTGATATGGGGCGCCCATATACTTTAGTAGCAAACTCAGAGTACACATCCCTCCCTTGAGCGAAGGCATCCACCACATCAGTCTGCCCAGCCAGCCATGCAAGTATGCGAGCTTCGATCTGAGATGAGTCTGAGTTGATGACGAAGTGGCCGGGGTATGGCACAACGGCGTTCTTTAAAGTCTTTTTCTTTTTGTCGCGGCTAGGTAGGTTCTGGAAGTTGACCTTGTCTTGGCCCGCCCAGCGTCCAGTATGTGCGCCATAATATTTTAGCGGGATCGGCAAGCGGTGTTGATTACGCTTACCAATGTCGATGAACCGCTCGATGCGGGACTCTTCGATGGTTGACTTCGTGCCTAGACGCACAGCACAGAGCTGTTGAATAAACGGATCTTCATGCTCAGTGAGCGTAAGGAACCCTTCGTCGTTCTTAGCCAGTGCGAACGTGGGCTTGCCCGTGGTCGGGCTTTCTTTGATCGGTGGCTCTACGCCAAAAGATTTTAGGAGTTCCGCAAACTGTTTATTTGATGCCAGTTTTTTTCTTACCTCTTCCTCGGTATCGCACTTCAGCTTTTCTTTTAGCGAGCCAAGAAGTTCAGACTTCTCCGCCCGCACATCTTCTAGTCTTTCTAGTAAAAGGTTTTCATCCACAGTGAACACAGGGTGGATGTACATCCTCAAGGTTAAGTTGATGAGGTCTAGCTCAGACTCAGGAAACTTGTTGGCCATGCACTCAAACAATTTGTAAGTCAACTCGACATCGTTGACACAATACTCACCGTAACGTGCAAGCTCCTCGGGCGTGAAGTCAGCTTTGCGCTTGCCCTTGGCATGAATAACTTCTTCGCCTTTCACCCCGATCTGATACCGCTCGGCCAAGACTTTGAGACTGCCCCCTGCATCTACACCGTGCAGGGCGCGAGCCATACTAAGTGTGTCAAGATATTTTTGTGGAGAGATTTGTAATGTCCAGGCGAGCACGGAGCCATCAAACATTGTGTTGTGGCACAGGAGCATAGAGTCCCGCCAAGGCAGGGATCTCAAATGCTTATTTAACATTTCACGCGACCCTGAAATCCAATAAGCAGGGGCATCGTTGATCTTGACCCCGATACCGATGACTTCAAATTCAGGGTGACGGACGTACTCCTCCGTCGTCAGTCGGGTCAGTGAAACTTCTTGACTGTAAAAAGTTTCTAGATCTAATGTTATTAGGTTCATGTCCTTGCTCGGATTGCTTGCGCGGCCAACTTTGTAACGTCTGACGCATATTCAGGATGTACGGCAAGAACATCACACACCTTCGCACACGCCTCACGCTCAGACTCCCTGATCTGCCACTCCAACTCTTTCAAAAGGTCTTCAATCGTGTCGCCGTGTCCCGTGGCATAACCTTGTCGCGTCATCCATGCAGCCACTTTCTCACGCTCGGCAGCAAGCGTCTTGATGTGCGCGTTAATCTTTTCAATTTCTGGAGCATTCGCAGCGATGATTTGCTTCTCTTTTTCAGCAATAACAAGGGCGGCGAAGCGTTCAAGCTGATAAAAAGCATGTACAACCCCGTTGGAATCAGCAAGCCCAGCCTCCTGCGCCAGTTTGATAATGTCTTCTCTATCCATGATTCTTCTCCTTTAGCTTGCGTAGTAGCTCAACGCGTTCCAAGTCCCACGCCTTTTGCTTTTGAGCCATAGTGCTGTTTGCCATGTGGTCACATCGTTCAGCGTGAAGGAGTTGGGTTTCAATCATCTCGTCAATTAATTCAACCTCGCGCTTTGTCAGCCCAACCCATTGCCGAGCAACAACCGCAACACCGTCCTTGTCCACGCGATCATCGTAGCAAGCACAGCCACGCTCGTAACAGCCTTTGTCGATTATGGTCATGCTCTATCTCCTTCTCTACCTCTCCAACTGTCATTGCCTTTAGTACGCTGCTCGTAGACTTCCATCAGCAGTTCTGCTGCCTCCTTTATTTTGAATTTTTCTGTAGTGCAGTAATCTGGTAAGCCCTCAGCGTAGCCCTCAAGCCATGCGGCAAGCATGGCAAACTTATAGTCAGGACTCATTCCTCACTCCTCTTCATGAAGGGAGGCTCGTCTTTGTTGTTCA
>Ga0172372_10005267_pt1 | contig 18061 bp, 10 predicted proteins | sample LakKiv5m_2_FD_114544 | JGI IMG/M metagenome (GOLD analysis project Ga0172372, IMG submission 114544) | Freshwater microbial communities from Kabuno Bay, South-Kivu, Congo - kab_092012_9.5m | ecosystem: Environmental > Aquatic > Freshwater > Lake | place: Democratic Republic of the Congo...
AGTGGGCGGTGGGCGTTTTTCGAGTACGAGTACGAGTACCGTCCGCCAGGGCGGACTGAGTACGAGTACGAGGGGAGATTTTTGGGGGGGGCGTTTTTCGTGCTCGTGCTCGTGCTCGTGCTCGATTTTAACACGAACTGCGGGGAGTTCCCTTGCCGTTGGAAGCGTGGCTTTTTCAGTAGCGATTGCTTTCCAGCCCGAAAGCTGTGCTGCACAGCCCTGCCGGTTTTGCCGGCCTGAGTGAGAGATTCTCAGGGTGTGTGGCCCCCTCACCCCCGTCCCCTCTCCCCCGTTTCACGGGGGCGAGGGGAGGAATAGTGGTCAGCGGGCGGTTTGGCTCACGCGAAGCCGCGAAGCCGCGAAGGGTCAGTGGGCGGTGGGCGTTTTTCGAGTACGAGTACGAGTACCGTCCGCCAGGGCGGACTGAGTACGAGTACGAGGGGAGATTTTTTGGTATGTGTTGCTCGTGCTCGATTTTAACTCGAACTGCCAGGAGTTCCCTTGCCGCTGGAAGGGTGGCTTTTTCCGTAGCGCGTGCTTTCCAGCCCGAAAGCTGTGCTGCACAGCCCTGCCGGTTTTGCCGGCCTGCAGTGGGAGATTTTCAGGGCGTGTGGCCCCCTCGCCCCCGACCCCTCTTCCCCGCGGGGGCTTTCAGTGGTCAGTGGTCAACGAGAGCCGCGACCGTCAGGGAGCGGGAGCGAGGGGGGCTTAGCTGAACTTTTTTGAACCATTGCATTTTCAACTGCGGATGCTCCGTTCGACACACTGCAGGGCGCATCTTAGAATGTGCCTGCACTTCTTGTCGTTGGTTTCGAAGGTCCGTTGAGGAACAGCAGTGATGCGTATGTCAGGCAGTCCGGTGGATCGCGTTCGGGCGGTACTTTTGCTGAGCTGCAGTCTGCTGACTGCGGTCTCAGGCATTTGCCCGCCCTGTTCGGCTCAAACGCTGTCCGAGCGGATTCAGCCGCTGGTGCAGGCTCATCGGGGCAATGCGTCCGTTGCCATTCGGCAGCTGGATACCGGCGAGCAGTTTCTGTGGCGGGCTGACGTTGTGCAGCCAACGGCCAGTCTGATCAAACTGCCGGTGCTGGTCACGGCTTACCGTCAGGTGGATGCGGGGCAGCTTGATCCTGCAAAACTGGTGACTCTTGCTGACGCCGACAAGGTGCCGGGCTCAGGAATTCTCACCGGGCATTTTTCGTCGGGGCTGCAGCTCTCGGTGCGGGATGCGATGCGGCTGATGATTCGTTATTCGGACAACACTGCGACGAATCTGGTGGTTCGTGAAACTGGTCTGCCGGCAGTCGCTGCCTGCATGCATGAGCTCGGCTATGCAGAGACTCGACTGAATTCCTTTGTCTACCGCGGTGACACCACGATTGCTCCTGAACGCAGTCGGCTGTATGGGCTGGGCAGCACCACGGCATTGGAGACGATTGGGCTGCTGGAGCAGATTCAGCGGGGCACTGCGGCGAAGCCGGAATCGTGTCAGGCGATGCTGCAGCATCTGGAGAGCTGTGAGGATGCCACGATGCTGGCAGCGCGACTGCCGCGCGGCACCCGAATTGCTCACAAGAGCGGTGCGGTCGCTGCATCTCGCACGGATGCCGGTCTGATTTTCGGGCCAGGTGGAGTGTTTGCGATTTGTGTCCTGACGACTGAAAACGAAGATCGCAGCTGGGAGGACAACAATGCGGCTCACGAGCTGATCGCCAAAGTAGCGCAGGCGGCGTGGGAGCATTTTAATCCGGTGTGGAAGCAGGGAACTGCGGCTGACCCGGAACTGAAGCTGGGTGCGTTTGGCCAGCGGGTGGAAATGCTGCAGCGAACGTTGAATGCCAGGCTGCAGCCAGCTCCGGGGCTGGGAGTGGACGGGGATTTCGGACCGGCAACCGAGTCTGCTGTGCGAAGGTTTCAGGAGTCGTCCGGTCTGGCGGTGGATGGAGTGGTGCGGGCGGAGTTTTGGCAGAAGCTGGGGCCAGTCGTGGAGCCTGATCCGGTTTCGGCTCCGGAGGTTGTGAATTCAGAATCATTGCCGCTGGAGCCTGCGGAGCCGCTGGCGGGGCCGCCGCTGGTCACTGCCGACGCATGGACGATTGTGGATGCCGTTACGGGGACTGAGCTGGCTGGTCATGAGTCTTTGGCAAGGAAGGACATGGCCAGCACGACAAAGATGATGACGGCCTGGCTGGTGGCTAAGTTACTGCAGAAATCTCCCGAGCTGGCTCAGGAGACTCTGACAATGTCGGCTCGCGGCGATAACACCATTGGTTCAACCTCGGGAGTCCGCAGCGGTGAATCGCTGCCGGTACAGGAAGCTTTGTTTGGTTTGATGCTGCCTTCGGGGAACGACATGTCGGTGGCGCTGGCCGAACATTTTGGCGGACGTGTGCTGGAGCGACTGGAGCTGACCTTGCCGGCGGGTGAAACGCCGTCGGATGACCCGCTGCAGCGGTTTGTGCAGGCGATGAATGCGGAAGCTGGTGCTCTTGGCCTGGCGAATACTCATTTTGAAAATCCGCATGGCCTGACTGGTCCGGCGCATTATGCGTCGGCGTTTGATCTTGCCTTGCTGGCTCAGCGGATGCTGGAAAGTCCGGTTCTGAATCAGGTCATCACGACTAGACAGCGAGGTGCTGTCGTATTGGGGCCGGGAGGCTATCAGCGGAATGTGTTGTGGAAGAATACAAACGAGCTGCTGGGGATGGCGGGTTATGCGGGAGTCAAGACTGGTACGACGGACAAGGCTGGTGCGTGTCTGGTATCGGTGGGTGAGCGTGATGGTCGTCGGCTGATTGTGGTGGTGCTGGGCTCGGCGGCGTCGGAGTCGCGTTATGTGGACAGCCGCAATTTGTATCGCTGGGTGTGGTCTGGTGCGTTACAGCCAGACAAATGAGAGGGGAACTGTCAGGATTCGCGGGCCTGCCGGCGTCGAAAAGTGCAGCGTGAGGACTGCCTGCTGTAACCCGGCGGGTGGCAAATCACTGAGTCCGATTGTCAGGCGAAATTTGTGCTGTTCAGGGGACGGGGGTTCAGTTTTGTCGTCTGCTGGGACGGGAGTGATGTTGGCATTCAGCTGAGCGGGCCAGCAGTCGATGGTACCGGGTGTCCAGTCTGTCGGGGCGGTAATTTGCAGGTCGGACCCTGCCGACTGGCTGACGGCATTTCTGTTGACGACGATTCGCCCCATTTCCGGTGCTGAGCGTGCGCGGGGGGCATCCGGGGGGCGGTTGTTTTCGCCGGGGGCAGCACCAGAGCTGCGGCTGCCCGAGACGACCGGGATCTGGATGACCGGATAATCGGGGTCGCTGGTGAAGACTGAGACCAGTCCGCGATGTTGTCCCGGAGGCTGATCGCCGGTAAAGCGGATATTCAGGCGGGTCTGGCTGAGTTCAGGGCCGGTGGACTGTCCGGCGAGACTGGCCTGTATGAAGAAGGGTGTGGCTTCAATTCGAGCTATCTGAATGGGCTGTTGTGCGCGACCTTCGCGGAAATCTGAAATGTTAACGTTGTACGTGGCATCGGCAGCCGGTTGTCCCATCACCATGACGACACGTGGTTCAATCAGCAGTTTCTTTTCGGGCAGCAGCATGCGGCAGGTCAGGGTGACTTCGCGGGGCTGGGGGTCGTTGTAGCGGACGTTGACCATGTATTCGCGGAACCCGGCCGGTTCGTTGGCCGTGCGTACGGGCAGGGTGATCCTGCCGGTGGCACCGGGTTCGATGACGGGTGACGAAGCCTGTGGTGCGAGGCAGCCGCAGCTGGGTTTCAGCTCGATGATCTGGACCGGGTTGCGACCCTGATTGCGGAAATGAAATTCTTCGGTGATGACCGGTCGTGATTCTGCTTCGTACTGGCTTGAGTCGGCCAGATAGGTTTCGAACACAAGTGCCGGGCGTTCGGTAACGACCTGCAGCGCGGGGGCAGAGTCAGGCTTTAGCCGGACGACTGCCGAACCGACGCAGGGGGCCAGCAGCAGGAGCAGCAGCAGCCTGCGGCGCGGAGCAGCGTCACGAGGGGGTTGTTGTGAGGCGGTCATCAGTGGCGAATCCTGAGTCACGAACGGCGAAGAGGGTATGAAGTCTCCCGCAGTCCGGCAGGTTCTGAGAACATCAGAATGATCGAATTCAATAAAATTCCGAAGTTTTTTGGGGGATTCCGGCGGCTACGAGATGATTTCTTCGCTGCTGTTTTGACTGGGCCACCATGTGCGGACGCGGCAGCCGCCGAGACTGGAAGTGTCAATGGCGATGGTTCCGCCGTGCTGTTCTACAAGGCGTTTGACGATCGCCAGGCCCATCCCGTATCCACCGTGCTGAGATCGATTTCGCGGCGGGCTGACGGAATTTGTAAAACCGGGTTGTTCAGTCAGGCTGACCAGTGGCGTGAGTGCTTCGGAGTGCCCGCTGACGGGAATCCCGGGACCGTCGTCTTCGACCGTGACGCAGACGCAGGGCTGGTCGGATGCGGTCTGCTGCTGAATTCGGGCCGTGTTGCTTCCGTTCAGGGCAGCGGGCGAAGGCAGCCTGCCCGAGCAGGCTGAAACTTGAATGCTGCCGTGGGCATACCGCCATGCATTACCGATCAGGTTTCGCAGCACATGCTGAAATGCTCGGCGATCTGCATACACCTGATCGACGGATTCCGCTGCATCGTCGTTCCAGACAATCTGCGGGGCATCCTGGTCGTTGCCAAACGAGACCTGAAATGCCTGCAGGACTTCAGGAATACTGAGCCACACTTGCGACTGTAGTCTGGTCGATCGTTCGTTGCGTACAAAATCGAGGACTTCAGAGACGATCGCTTCGAGGTCATCGAGTGAATTATTGATTGTTGAGAGTCGCCGGTGCTTTTGCTGCGGGTTGTCGGAGGAATCGAGGAGTTCGAGAGCGAAGCGGAGTCTGGCCAGCGGTGTGCGCAGTTCGTGCGACACCAGTTGCAGCAACTGTGTTTTCGCCTGCATGCTGTCTGCCGTACGACTGGCCATCTGGTTGAAGGTTTTGGCCAGGGCAGCGGCTTCACCGGCGCCGTGTTCATCGGCACGGACGTCCAGATTTCCTGTCGAGAACAGCCGTGCAGCCTTTTCGACTCTGCCGAACCGGCGGGAGGCAATAAAGAACAGCACTGCGAGAAATGGAGCGAGCATGATCGTGTTGGCTGTCACTGACGTATACATGACTGACATCGCTACTTCGCGAATCTTTGTCAGCGGGCCTGCGCAGATGACGTATTCTTTGCCTGGAACGGATAGTGCCAGAAAACATTGATCATTTTCGAAGAAAGTGACCGGCTGTTCCGACGTCAGCAGTCTGTTTGCGAGTTCCGCCGGCAAATCCTGTGGCCTGCGGATTTGCATGGGCAGGCGACACTGATCGGCCGACGCCTGAAGCTGTTCGGGAGTGGCTGCGGGGGCGGTGGCCAGTTCCCTGAGCAGCAAGAGTACTCCGCGGGCTTCTGCCTCGACAAAACCGTACGAAAATGTGAGGACTGGCCCCAGTTGCAGGCATTCACGAGGACCAGACGGCACCATCACATACTCAATAAAACCATGCTGGTAACGACAAACAAAACCGGTTCGGCTTTGCAGCTGAGATTGTTCGGCCGCCGGCAGTTCTGCCACAGGCAGCAGTTTCAGTGCTCCGGGCCAGTTACTGCTTTGGTCATTGAGCCAGTCCAGTTGCTGTTGTGCATCGAGTTGCTGAAGTTTCTGCGCGGCCAGCCTGAGACCTGCAATCTGGAGTCGGACAAGACCGGACTGAATTCGATCACGATCGTTGAAGTGTTCTCGGCCAATCACAAAAGGGAAAGCACCGGCGGAAATGAAAGAGACGATGGTGAACAGCAGAGCGCATTTCAGAAACAGGATTTTCATGTGTGCTGTACCAGTTCATAGCCGACATTGCGGACCGAACGAATCTGCAGGCCGGAAGTTTCAGGACTGCCCAGTTTCTGCCTGAGACGGGAGATTCGGAGATCAATGTTGCGATCACTGGGTGACCACGCTTCGGGAATCACCAGTTTGTGCAGTTCTTCGCGACTGATTCTCTGGCCCGCATGTTTGATCAGGTGCATCAGCAGTTCGAATTCGTTTCCGGAGAGTGCCAGCTGACGGTCGCCGATTTGACAGGTGCGACGGATCGGGAAGACCAGCAGGTGTCCGATTTGAAGTCCCGGATCGCTGGAATCAATGTCGTATTTTTGGCGCAGGTGACTGCGGAGACGTGCCAGCAGCACAGCCGGTCGAACGGGCTTGACGATGTAGTCATCGGCGCCGCAGTCCAGCCCAAGGATTTCATCCCCGTCGGTGGCTCGCGCGGTTACGATGACAATGGCCCCGTGATAGTTTTCACGCAGACGCAGGCACAGGCTAAATCCGTCGATATCGGGCAGGTTGACATCCAGCACGACGATGGACGGAGGTTCCTGCTGAATCAGTTCGATGGCGGCTCGGCCGGAACTAACGGCTCGCACTCGAAAATCGTGGGCGGTCAGATATTCGCTGATCACCTGGGACAGAACCAGGTCGTCTTCCACAAGCACGACGGAGTTCATGATACGGTTTCCCGCGGGATACGACTGTGGCTCGCCGACCGGCAGTATCCCACGCTGCATGCTGCTGGGCAGACAGAAACTGCGAATTGATACAAATGGATACGGAATTACGGTCAGATTAAGCCGGTTTGGAGTGCTGGCCGGCTGTTTTTCGCGTGGGGACGGCTTCGTCGGAGGGAGGGGCATCGCAGTTGTTTCGGCAGAAACTGCCGCTGCAGTTTCTCTGGAGGCATATTTTGCTGCAGTGCGAGTGCCGGTCGATCGGAACTTGAAAATTCGGTTGCAATTTTTATTGACTTTCCCTTAGGGAACCGCATTTTTGCAGTGATTTGTCTGGGAAAATCGATCTGGAGCGAATCTCGACAATCCGCTAAAAACCTCAGACTTTTGCTGGTTCAGTGGGCCACACAAGGGGTTGAGATCGGGAAAACGAGTGCTGGCAGCCGTGTTCGCAGGGAAGCGAATGGTGCTGGTCGGCACTGCAGAAGCTGAAACTGCCAGGGTTTCGGCGTCGGAAGGGAGTCCGATGGTCAGGTCTGTTGCTGCTGTTGGGTGTTTTGTTTACCTGCTTTTGTCATTGCCCGGCCTGCCGGCTCAGGTTCGTCAGGGGAAGTCGCAGGCTGGCGGGGTCAGCGAAACGCTGCAGCCGTCTCGTGGCACGAAAGCGGCTCCTGCGGGGCGCAGCCGTCTGGCTGACGAAACTGCAGACGGTGCAGCGGAAGGCGAGGCTGAGACGCCTGCTGAGGGTGCTGAGGGTGCTGAGCAGCCTGCAGCCGGAGGTGCTGTGATCATGATGAAGGGGCGTCCGCAGGGCCGGCGTGCTCCGGCGATGACAGCCGAGCAGGAGCAGGAGCTGGACGGCTATCTGGAGCAGTGGTCAAAGGCCAGCAGCGGCATTTTTCGGATGGAAGGTGATATCTGGCGTCATGAATATGATCTGACGTTTGAGACGGAAAAACTGTCCCGTGGCAGTTTTGCCTATGAGCAGCCGGATAAAGGCAAGATGGAACTCAATTTTACTCGTGTTACGCCGCAGGTGCTTGAGCGTCGTCAGCAGGAAGTCGATGATGCGAAGCAAAACGGTCGTCCCAGTCCTCATCGGCTGAAAACAACGGGAGAGCCGTTTGATCTGACGGATAGTGAGGACGAAGAGTGGTGGTGCAATGGCCAGCGGATTTTCCAGCTGAACAAGCAGAAGAAGCAGGCCGTTATCATGGCGATCCCTGCTGCAATGCAGGGCACGAACATTATGGACAGCCCGCTGCCATTTCTGTTTGGTATGCCCCGTGACAAAGCTCGTCATCGCTTTGAAATTGGATACAACAAAAGCCAGTCACCGAAACCCGGTGCGACTCGACTGCACCTGGTGATTTACCCAAATTTGCCGCAGGATGCTGCTTCGTGGCATCATGCGGACGTGATGCTGGATCTGCAGACCTGGCTGCCGATTGCGGTGCAGATGTATGATCCGGCGGAGACGAGGGTCACGGTGTATCGTTTTGAGAAGCTGCAGATCAACCAGAAGAGTTTTATCAGGAATTTTTGGAATGGCGGGAAGCCATCGTTCGAGCCAAATCTGGCAGGCTGGACGATTATGCGCACGGGGGAAGGTGAGGGCCTTCAGGAATTAGCTGACGATGGTGGTCCTGCTGCGGCAGAGAAGGCACCCCTGGGAAAGGGGCTTCCGCGAGGTCTGCAGCGGCCGGCGGCGCAGATTGAGGCCGGCCGGGTCCCGGATCTGACTGGCCAGCCGCACAAGCAGGCTGTGGAAACATTGGCGGCGCTGGGGCTGTCTCGCGACGAAAAGAATCCGAAAGCCAGTCGAGTGGTATTGCTGCCCGGGCCGCCGGCGGCGACAAAGGCAGCGATTTACACGGTGGAGTCGCAGGATCCGCAGCCGGGCTCCGAGATCAAACCGAATACTCGCGTCACCGTGCGGCTGTTTACTGATCCAGCGAAGGCAGCGAAAGGGGCTGAGGGAGCGAAGGCGGCAGAGCGACCTGGGACCCGGGTGAACTGAGTTTCGCGGATGTGGTGGCAATTCGGCTGGCGAGGTTGCGTTCGTACGGCGAACGTTCCACAATGAACGGGCTGCCGGCCCGTTGTGGGGCCGGTAACGGGTCTGCTGTGTCGGCGGGCTCCTGCTGCTGTGTTCCCCGCCTCTTGTTTGCCGCGGATTTTGCTCCATGTCCACTCCAGATAAACCGACCGCACCTGCCGCTCAGGCTTTGACCTCCGTGCAGTGGCTGATCTGCACAATCGCCTCGATCGGGTTTGCCTTCGACATTTACGAGCTGCTGATGCTGCCGCTGATCGTCAAGACAGCGATTGCAGATTTGCATGTGCTGGCGGAGGGGCAGAATCCTCAGGACTGGCTGCCGGGCGGCCCGCTGTATGTCGGCTGGGCGCGGACACTGTTCTTCGTGCCCGCTTTGGCGGGCGGTGTATTTGGTCTTTTGGGTGGTTACCTGACGGACCGGCTGGGTCGGCGAACGGTACTGACGTGGAGCATTTTGCTGTACGCTTTTGGCGCCTGTGCTGCTGGTTTTTCCACCAGTTTGTATCAGTTGTTGTTTTTCCGCTGCTGCGTGTTTGTGGGAGTGTGTGTGGAATTTGTGGCGGCGGTTGCGTGGCTGGCCGAGCTGTTTCCGAATCCGCAGCAGCGTGAAAAAGTGCTCGGGTATACTCAGGCCTTTTCCTCACTGGGCGGGGTGATGGTGGCTTTGATGAACACGGCCGCAGCGAAGTTTGCTGAGGATTTGCCGGCCATTCAGGGCGTGAATGCGGCCTGGCGATATACTTTGATTTCCGGGCTGATTCCGGCGATTCCACTGATTCTGATTCGTCCGTTCCTGCCGGAATCTCCGGCGTGGCAGAAGAAGCGTCAGGAAGGCACGCTGAAGCGTCCCAGCATTGCGGCTCTGTTCAGTCCGCAGCTGCTGGGGACAACGCTGACTACGACGATTGTGTTTGCCACCACGTTTGGTCTGGCATTTGGTGCGATCCAGCAGAATCCTCAGATTTTGCCCGGTCATGTGGACGTGAAGGCGGCTGTGGAAAAGGCGCAGGCAGCGGCTAAAGAGAAGGCTGCGGCGGACGGCAAAAAGCTGACTCCAAAAGAACTGGGGGCCATCAAGGGCAACACGACGGACGCGATTACCGGTTCGGTGCAGACGTGGCAGGAAACTGGCGGTCTGGTGGGTCGAGTGCTGCTGGCGGTGCTGGCCGTACAGGTTGCCAGTCGACGGACTTTGTTCCGTCTGTTCCAGATTCCCAGTCTGTTTCTGATACCGGGGCTGTACTGGTGGCTGTCGAACAATCTGAATACCGCCGGCAGTCTGGGGACATTCCAGGTGGCCGTGTTTTTGGCGGGTGTGCTGGTGGTGGGGCAGATGAGTTTCTGGGGTAACTACATTCCGCTGGTATTCCCGGTGCATTTGCGTGGTACCGGCGAAAGTTTTGCGGCGAATATTGGCGGTCGGGTGATTGGGACGGCAGCTGCGTTCATTACGCTCACGCTTTCCGCCTCGACTCCGCCAAAGCCCGAAAAAATTGCTCTGATGTGTGCGATCGTGGCCGGCTGTTATGCGGTGGTGGGGACCGTATTGACGTTTGTGCTGCCGGAGCCGAAGCATCAGGACGAATGATTGGCTGACTGGTTGCCGGGAGACGTCTGGTGAAGATCACTGCAATCGAAGCGATTCCGGTCTGTGTTCCATTGAAGTCCGGAATGACGGCGAAGACGGCGCATGGCGAGCATGCGACCAGTCCGTATGTGATTGTGAAGGTGCATACGGATCAGGGGCTGATTGGACTGGGTGAGGCGACAGTTTCGGCGTTGTGGTCCGGCGAGACTCAGGGCACGGTACTGGCGTTGATTCGCGAGTACCTTGCTCCTGCCCTGCTGGGTCGTGATCCGCGAGACATGACGTCAATTCGTCGGACGATGGATTTCCTGGTCAAGCTGAATCCGTTCACGAAATCGGCGCTTGAGATGGCGTGCTGGGATCTGGCGGGGAAGTCAGCCGGGTTGCCGGTCTGGCGGCTGCTGGGTGGCTGTGTGCGGGATCGTGTGCGAATCAAGCTGGTAGTCTGGGCGCGGGATATTGACGGTTCGCGGCGGATGGCAGAGCAGCATCTGGCACTGGGTGTCAGTTGTGTGAAGGTGAAAACTGGACTGGACCCGGAAACTGATATTGCGCGAGTGCGGGCGGTGCGTGAGGTGTGCGGGCCTGACATTCCGGTGACGATTGATTCGAACTGTGGCTGGACAATCCAGCAGGCTCGCTATTGTCTGCGTGAGTTGCGAGACCAGCGGCTTTTGCTGGCGGAGCAGCCGATTCCGGCTGGTGATTTCGCTGCGCTGGCTGAGCTGCGTCGTGAGTCTGTGGTGCCGATTATGGCGGACGAGAGCGTGTTTACTTTGCAGGATGCGTGGCAGCTGACGCAGCATCGAGCGGCCGACATTTTCAGCATTTATCCGGGCAAGCATGGCGGAATTGCGGCCACGTCGGACATTGTCGCGGTGGCTCGATCTGCCGGACTGCGATGTACGATTGGCAGCAATCTGGAACTGGGAATTGGGACGGCGGCGATGCTGCAGGTGGCGGCCGCATTTCCAGAGGTGGACACGGACGCATTTCCGGCGGACACGATAGGTCCATTTTATCATGAGGCCGATTTGATCACCGAGTCACTGCGACTGGGGCCTCCAGCGGCCGAGGTTCCGACGGGACCTGGTCTGGGTGTAGAGCTGGATGAAGAGCAGCTGCGGCACTATCGCGTGGACTGACTGTGAGCATTGGCGGACTGGTTCAGGGGGGCTGGGCGAAAAAAAATCCCTGACCGGGCGAACCGCAGTCAGGGACTTTCGTTGGAGATTTCAGGATTTGAAATCACTTGGCTTCTGGGGCAGCAGCTGGGGGAGCAGGCACGTCAGTCTTTTCGGCGGCTGGTGCTGCGGGGGCAGCGGCTTCAGCAGCTGGAGCAGCAGCGGCGGCAGCCGGAGCAGCAGCGTGGCAGCATGGCTTTGCAGCGGCCTTGCGGCAGGGGCGAACGATCAGGCGACGGCATGGCTTCGGCTCAGCGGTCTTGCAGCAGGGCTTGGCTTCTGCCTTGCAGCAGGGCTTGGCTTCGCAGGCTGGTGCTGGTGCGGGAGCTGGAGCAGCTTCGCAGGCTGGTGCTGGTGCAGCAGCGCAGCAGCTTTTCTTTGCGGGACGGCAGCGTCCGGCTTCAGCCGGGCTGGCGAACACAAATGTTGCCAGCAGAGCCAGCAGTGTCATGTAACGCATTGTGAAATCCTCTTCTGATGAATGGCCGAGCCTGATCGTGATGCGGGCTGGCCAGCCTTCGACGGGTTTACCTTGCGGATCCATTTCCGCTGGCAAATTCCGTGCAATCGTTGGCAAAAGCCTATTTTGACAGGTGACTGAGTGTCAATCGGCTCGGCTTATTTTTACCAGATTCCCTTTTGTGACGCGAAAACCGTATTTGGGAAGTGTTTTTTCGAGTTTCAGAAAAGCGTGGTGTTCTGGGTGGAATTTCGCGACTGGGAAGGAGTTGTGTGGGGGAGTTGTGTGGGAACCGGGAACGTGGCGGTGGTTGAGAGTGCAGCGCTGACGAGTCGGGCTGCAGTCGATATCATGGGGCTTCCACCATGAACTGCTGTTTGTTTTTTACCAGGTGAACGGCCATGCTGACTGCACCGCAGAGGGGTGTGCTGCGAATTCAACCGGGCGTTCCTGGCACCTTTGACCAGCCGGTGGACGAAACGACTTTGTATCGATACTGGGGTGCGCATCTGGTTCCGGGCGGCGTGCGATTTGCTGTCTGGGCTCCAAATGCCAAAGAGGTGTCGGTGATCAGCGACAGCAATGGCTGGACATCGGGTCGGGACTGGCTGAATTCGTCGGACACGGGTGTCTGGCAGGGGACACTGTCGAACGTGACCCCGGGGACTCGCTACAAGTACGCCATTCGGACTCATGCGGGCCATCTGCTGGAGAAAGCGGACCCTGCGGGGTTTTATTTTGAGTGTCGGCCGCAGACGGCATCGGTGGTCTGGAGTCTGCGGGATTTTGCCTGGCGGGACTCCGAGTGGCTGCAGCGTCGTGCGGCGACGGACTGGATGCGAGCGCCTTTGTCGATCTATGAGATTCATCTGGGAAGCTGGCGTCGTCCGAAGGATGGTCGTCAGTTTTTCAACTATCGTGAACTGGCGCATGCACTGGCTGACTACGCCTCAGAGCTTGGTCATACTCATGTGCAGCTGTTGCCGATCACCGAGCATCCGTTTGACGGATCGTGGGGTTACCAGACTACCGGCTATTTTGCTCCGACGTCCCGCTTCGGCTCGCCCCAGGATTTCCAGTACTTTGTCGATCATCTGCATCGGCGTGGAATTGGCGTACTGCTGGACTGGGTGCCCGGGCATTTCCCGACGGACGGTCATGCTCTGGCCGGCTTTGACGGCACGTGTCTTTACGAGCATGCGGATCCGCGGCGTGGTTTTCATCCCGACTGGAATACCTTGATTTTCAATTACGGTCGCCGCGAGGTGAGTGAGTTTTTGATATCCAGTGCGAGGTTCTGGTGTGACGTCTATCACGTGGACGGCATTCGGGTGGATGCTGTGGCATCGATGCTGTATCTGGACTATTCGCGGGATTCCGGGCAGTGGGTGCCCAATCAGCATGGTGGTCGTGAGAATCTGGAGGCGATTGAGTTTTTGCGGCGTCTGAACACGGTGCTGCATGCTGAGTTTCCGGGGATTCTGACAATTGCTGAAGAATCGACGGCCTGGCCTGGCGTTTCGCGTCCGGTGCACTCGGGGGGCCTGGGCTTTACCATGAAGTGGGACATGGGCTGGATGAACGACACGCTGCAGTTTCTGCGGCGTGAGCCTGTTTATCGTGCCTGGCATCTGCAGGAAGTAACCTTCCGAACTGTGTATGCCTTTGCCGAAAATTTTGTATTGCCTTTGTCGCATGACGAGGTTGTGCACGGCAAGCGTTCCCTGGCGTCTCAGATGCCGGGTGATCAGTGGCAGCAGCTGGCGGGCTTGCGGCTGCTGCTGGCAGCGCAGTTTGCCGCGCCGGGCAAGAAACTGCAGTTTATGGGTGCTGAACTGGGCCAGTGGACCGAGTGGAATCATGATGGCGAGCTGGACTGGTCGCTGCGGAAATTTCCTGGGCACGAGGGCGTGCGACGGCTGCTGCAGGATCTGAATCGGCTGTATCGTGAGCTGCCTGGGCTGCATCGCGCAGATCACGACAGCTGCGGGTTTGAGTGGATTGTCGGGGATGACTCGACCAACTGCGTGGCGGCGTGGCTGCGTTCGTCAGAAGATGGCAGTGAGCGAATTGTGGTGGTGCTGAACTACACTCCGGCGGTCTGCAGCAGTTATCGAGTGGGTGCGCCGCAGCCGGGTTATTACCGCGAGGAACTGAACTCGGATAGCCACCTGTACGGAGGTTCCGGTGTTGGGAATCAGGGTGGTGTCTACTCGACTGCTGAGCCTGCCCATGGTCGCACGCACAGTCTGTGCATTACGGTGCCCCCTTTGGCGGCCGTATTCTTCCGCTGCATTGCTCCGGCAGCGGACCCGGCCGTCTGATTTGTTTTCTGCTCACATTCCCTGAATTCCAGGGCTGGCAGGTTGCGTAGTTCGGGCAGGAGGTTACAGTTTTCGCCGATTCTGGCCCTGCAATCCGGATTTTCCCGCGGTTTCTGCATAATTCCTTCGTAATCTGCTCCGAAACTTCTGTTCATACTCCACTCTTATCCTGCTCAGTCCCTGCTTCTGTCTTTGCGGCTGCATTCGTCGGTCGCTTGCACGGGCCTGTGTTGTCTCAATCTGTTATGCCTTTAATCAAGACTAAAGATGCACTGCGGACGTGGCTGCTGACGTCCCGCCTGCTGAATTTGCAGGATTTGGCTCATGTTCAGTCTGAGTACGATGCGGCTGCGGATGTGGCTGCGGTGCTGCAGATGCTGGAGCGTCGACAGCTGCTGACATCGCTGCAGAGCGGTCGGATATTAAAGGGTGAAACGGAAGGTTTGGTGCTGGGGCGTTATAAGCTGCTGTACCGTAATGCGTCCGGCAGTTTTGCTCGCGTTTTTCGCGCCGCGAATGTTGAGACGGGTGAAGTCGTAGCACTGAAGCTGCTGCGTGAGCGCTGGGCCGATGATCCCCGCACGGTCGCTGCTTTTCAGCGTGAGGCTCGCATCTGTCAGAAGTTCGTACATCCAAACGTGGTACCGATCTACGAGATTGCCACTGAAGGCCGGTTTCAGTATTTCACGATGGAGTTCGTGGAGGGTGGAAATCTGCGGGACTTTCTGAAGATCCGCAAGTTCCTCAACCCGCTCGAAGCAACTCGCTGCATTCTGCATATCTGTCTGGGTCTTGAGTATGCCCTGACTCAGGGAGCGACTCATCGGGACCTGAAACTGACCAACGTGCTGATGAGCAGCACGGGGGTAGCCAAGCTGGTTGACTTTGGCCTTGCGGGGGCAGAAACGCCGACTCAGCAGGGCACAGACGAGAACCAGCGGGCACTTGAGTATGCGGCGCTGGAGCGTGGTACCAATGCTCCCCGCAACGATCCTCGCAGTGACCTGTTCTTTGCCGGTGCAATCTTCTATGAGCTGCTGACGGGTGAAGGTCCGTGGGAGCGAACGAGGGATCGTGAAGAGCGGATGCTGCTGGGTCGCTACACGAATGCTCGCCCGCTGGCTTCCGTCAATCCTTCACTGCCGGCCGGATGTATCAAGGTCTGTGAAAAACTGATGCAGGTCAGCCCGTCGGATCGCTATCAGTCGGCGACTGAGGCTGTCCGAGATCTGCGTCCGCTGCTGACGTCGCTGGGTGATGCAGCGGAATCGGCAGTGCAGGGGCAGGGGCAGGCCGCGCTGCGAGTTGAAGTGCGGCCGGATTTCCGGCTGCTGATCGTGGATACTCAGAAAAAACGCATCGAAGCCCTGAAGGAATACTTCGGTCGCCACAACTTTCAGATCACGATCATGCCCTCTGCCGAGAATGCTCTGCAGAAGCTCAAAACGACTCCACCTGACGGCATGCTTTTTCTGGCCGACACTTCGCCGCAGGACGTGCTGCAGGTTTATCCGCAGGTACAGGCCTGGGCCAGGACTCAGAAGGTCCCCTGTCTGGCCGTCTTCGCAGCGGGGGATGCTGAAACTGTTCGCAAAACCATCGTATCGACTCGCTACGGAGGAACGATGATTCAGCCTGCGACGCTGCGGGACATCCGACTGTTCTTCGAAGACATCGGGGCGATCACGCGACATTGATCAGTGGTCAGTGGGAGCCGCGACGGTCAGGGAGCGGGCGCAGCCAATGATGAACATGGCTGACTCGGCATCAGGTGCTGTCCGTTGCCGATGGGCTTTGTGGCAGCACGATTCTGGATGCTCCGCCGGCGGTCCGCTGGATGCGGATCTGGACCGGAATTGCATCCTTCATACGTTCGACGTGCGTGATGATACCCACCCGACGGCCCTGTGACTGCAGGTGTGCCAGTGCATTCATGGCCACCTCCAGCGTTTCCTCGTCAAGGCTGCCGAATCCCTCATCGATGAACAGTGATTCAATCCGCACGCGGCTGGAAGTCAGCGATGCGAGTCCCAGAGCCAGTGCCAGCGACGCCAGAAATGTCTCGCCCCCCGACAGAGAATGTACAGACCGCCGTTCGTCGCCAAGGTCCTGATCCACGACTGAAAGATTCAGTGATTCGGCCACCCGCTCAAGGCGGTACCGCGACGCCAGTTCACGCAGCTGCAGATTGGCATGCTGCAGCAGCAGGTCCAGCGTGACCTGCTGAGCCAGCAGGCTGAATTTTTTGCCGTCTGCCGAGCCGATCAGATCGTTGAGCTTCAGCCAGGGGCCGGCAGTTGCTTCAGACTGTTCCAGTTGCAGTGCCAGGTTCGCATAACGCTGGCGAACCTGATCATCCTGCCGCAGTGAAAAGTCGACCGTCTGCAGCTGCTCAGTGTGCTCACGCAGCAGTTGCTCCTGATCCTGCAGCAGCTGTTGAATCTGAGCAGCATCGTTTTCGGGTGCTGCTGTTTCGCGATGTTTCTTGATTGTCTTTCGGCATGTATCCAGTAGTGTTTCGCTGCGAGTTACGGCATCACGAATTGTCTGCAGTCGCCTGTCCTCAGCTTCCAGCGTTTCAGCCGGCACTGCCAGTTGTTGCTGCAGCGAAGTCTGATCGATGGCATGGCCGGTTTCAGTGTGGAAAGTCTGCATCCAGCGGTCGACTTCCGCAACCGCCTGCTCTTCCTCGCGTGTGATCTGCACAAGTGCATTTTTTGCGGTGACTGCACTGGTTTTGGCAGTTGCATGTTGCTGCATCAGCCGATCCCGCTCTGCATTCGCGCTGATTCGCTGTTTTTCAGCCTGCTCAAGTCTTTGCCGCTGCTCCCGCTGCACCTCTTCCACAGCTTGCCCGTTCAGCAGCAGCGTCCGCTGCCGCTGCAGTTCTTCGAATGCAGAGCGGGCCGACTGCTGCTCGCGCGTTCGCTGCTGCAGCAGCTGTTCGGCGGCATCCGCTGTCTGGTGCAGCGCAGGTAACTGTGCGGTCAGTATCTTCGTCTGTGTGTGATTGTCATCAAGAGCCTTCTGCACGGCCTGCAGCTGCAGCCAGCGATTCCTGGTTGTTTCACAAAATGCTGCAGCATCAGCCGTAAATTCAGACTGGCCCTGCGGCAACTGCAGCCACAGCGGCTGCAGCAGTTGGTCCTGCCGCTGCAAATCCAGCTGCCGTTCTTCAAGCTGCTGCTGTTTTGTCTGCTTTTGCCCCCGCAGACTGCTGAGCTGGCTGGCACACTCTGATCGCTGAGCCTGCCGCTGCTGCTGCTCCAGCAGCAAACTTTCACGCTGCTGTTCCAGTTCGTGGCAGACGCCTTCCTGTCGCCGGACCTGCTGTCGAGCTTCACGGATCTGCTTCAACTGTTCGTTGATCTGATTTTGCAGCTGCTGCTGAGCTGGTAACCATTCGGACTCGGGCAGCTGCAGGATGGCTTCTGCCTGAGCCTTGCCGGCCAGGTTCTGCAGCTCTGTCTGCGCAGCCTGCACTTGCTGCGTCTGCTGCTGCAGATCTGCCTGCATCTGCGTCTGCTGCTGTCTCTGAACCCGGATTGCTCCCTCAAGGGTCTGCTTACTGTCACGCAGCTGTCGCTCCCGCTCCGCCAGCTCGCTGACTGTCTGCTCTGCCTGCCGCAGTGTCTCCAGCCCGATTCCCGTTGCCTGAGCGTGCCAGGGATGTTCGGTGGATCCACACACAGGGCAGGGCTGGTGCTGCTGCAGTGCTGCACGCAGACGTTCCGAGTGATCATCCAGAGCATTCCGCAGCAGCTCGGCCGTTTGTTTTGCCGCCTCCACCCGCTGCGTTGCCACGGGAAGTTCCTGCTGTGCCTGCTGCAACTGCTGGTCAGCCGCCAGCAGCTCCGCAGCCAGTTTCCCAAGCTTCTGCTCAGTATCGCTGAT
>Ga0172372_10005268_pt1 | contig 18061 bp, 14 predicted proteins | sample LakKiv5m_2_FD_114544 | JGI IMG/M metagenome (GOLD analysis project Ga0172372, IMG submission 114544) | Freshwater microbial communities from Kabuno Bay, South-Kivu, Congo - kab_092012_9.5m | ecosystem: Environmental > Aquatic > Freshwater > Lake | place: Democratic Republic of the Congo...
CCGGCGCCTGTTCCCTCTCGCCGGCAACGCCGGCGCCTCATCCCTCAACCCTGTTCCCTCTCGCCGCGCAGCGGCGCCCCCAGCCTGCGAAGCAGGCGCCCTCTCGCCGGCAACGCCGGCGCCTCATCCCTCACACTGTGAAGCGGCGAAGCCGCGCCCTCTCGCCGGCAAAGCCGGCGCCTGTTCCCTCTCGCAGGCAAAGCCGGCGCCTCATCCCTCAACCCTGTTCCCTCTCGCCGCGCAGCGGCGCCTCCAGCCTGCGAAGCAGGCGCCCTCTCGCCGCGCAGCGGCGCCTCCAGCCTGCGAAGCAGGCGCCCTCTCGCCGGCAACGCCGGCGCCTCATCCCTCACACTGTTTCGCGGCGAAGCCGCACCCTCTCGCCGGCAACGCCGGCGCCTCATCCCTCAACCCTGTTCCCTCTCGCCGCGCAGCGGCGCCCCCAGCCTGCGAAGCAGGCGCCCTCTCGCCGGCAACGCCGGCGCTTCATCCCTCAACCCTGTTCCCTCTCGCCGCGAAGCGGCGCCTCCAGCCTGCGAAGCAGGCGCCCTCTCGCCGGCAACGCCGGCGCTTCATCCGTGTTCCCTTTCCGCCATCCGTCCCGCGAGCAAGCCCACCAACGACCACGGCACCACGGCATCGATGAGGTGCGCGACAATCCCCGGCGTTTCGTACCAAATGAAATCCGAATAGGGAATGAAGAAGTACCCGATCAGGCCCACGCCGACGCCGGCCGTCACGCCGTTGAGGGGCGAAGGATTGCGCAAGCGGCGCATCAACGCGTAGAACAACCCGGCCGTCAGGATGCAGATGAGGATGCTGCGCACGATGGGCATGACCATGTTGCTGTCTTTCAACGGCTCCCAGTGCAATACCGCCCACGGTTTGCCTTGGTATTTGGACGCGTCCCACCCTCCGGAGGCGACCTCTTCCGGGGAGGGTTGGCCGAGGTAGTACTGGCCCGGCTCGAGGGCGAAGGGCGCAAGGGCCGCGAGGATCTCGTCCTGCATCGGCGTGTACCGCGAAGCGGGCTCGTGGAGGTTCACGATGGCGTAGCTGAGGAATTGCCAAAACCACAAGGTCACGCCGCCCACCAGGGCAAAAATGAGAAGTCGCTTCATGGGAAAGTTCGATTTGGGTTTGGGCCCGAAGTACGTAAAAACCAGCCACCCTTGTGGCGAACTTTGGGGCCGATGGACCACGTTTTGACCCTCGAGCGGGCTGCACAGCTCGATGCCGCCGATCCGCTGAGCCGGTTCCGCGCGCGGTTTTTCATTCCCCAACACGAAGGCCAAGACTGCATCTACCTGTGCGGCAATTCGTTGGGGTTGCAGCCCGTGGGGGCCGCCGAAGCCATCGCGGTGGAGCTCGAGGATTGGGCCCGGCTGGGGGTCGAGGGGCATTTCCGCGCGCGGAATCCGTGGATGCCCTACCACGAGCGCTTCGCCGAAGGGTTGGCGCACCTGACCGGGGCCCGAACCAGCGAGGTGGTCGCAGCGAACAACCTGACGGTCAACCTGCATTTGCTGCTCGCCACGTTCTACGCCCCGACCGGAACGCGCCGCAAGATCCTGATGGAGGCAAAAGCCTTCCCCTCCGACCGGTACGCTTTGGCAAGCCAAATCCGCTTCCACGGCGGCGACCCCGCCCGCGACCTCCTCGAAATTTCCCCCCGCGCAGGCGAGCACTTCCTCCGCACGGAAGACCTCGAAGCCGCCATCGCCGACGCCGGCGACACCCTCGCCACAGTCCTTATCGGCGGCGTCCACTATTTCACGGGCGTCCGCCACAACCTGCGGCGCATCGCCGCTGCCGCCCATGCCGTCGGCGCGACCTGCGGGTTCGACCTCGCCCACGCCATCGGCAACGTGCCCTTGTCCCTCCACGACGACGACGTCGATTTTGCCTGTTGGTGCAGCTACAAGTACCTCAACTCGGGCCCCGGAGCGGTCGCCGGGTACTTTGTGCACGAGCGGTTCCATGGACGCACCGACCTCCCCCGGTTCGAGGGTTGGTGGGGCCACGACACCTCCCGCCGCTTCCTCATGGAGCCGGATTTCGTCCCCATGGGCGACGCGGGCGCGTGGCAACTTTCGAATGCCCCGGTGCTCAACATGGCGGTGCACAAGCTCAGCCTCGACCTGTTCCTCGAAGCCGGGATGCCCGCGCTGCGGGAGCGCAGCGTGCGGTTGACCGCAGCACTCGAAGGCCTGTTGCAGCGGGCTGCTGCGGCCGCGGGCGTCTCAATCACCCCGTTTACCCCGACCGACCCCGAAGCCCGCGGCTGCCAAATTTCCTTCGCACTCCCCGGAGGCCGCAGCGTCTTTGACCGGTTGACGGCGATGGGCGTGGTTGCAGATTGGCGCGAGCCCGATGCCATCCGCATGGCGCCTGTTCCGCTCTACACCTCTTTCACCGACCTTGCGCGCCTCGAAGCAGCCCTCACCACCGCCCTCACCACGCCTTAACCCCAACCTCAACCCTCCACACTCAACCCGCGCGGCGCAGCCGCGCCCTCAACCTCAACCTCAACCCCAACCTCAACCCTCCACACTCAACCCGCGCGGCGCAGCCGCACCCCCAACCTCAACCCGCGCGGCGCAGCCGCGCGAAACCCTCCCCCCATGCCACGCTCCTCCCGTTTCGCCGTTTTCGGCATCGGCCGCTACGGTTCGGCCATCGCGTATTCCCTTGCAGCGAAGGGAGCAGAGGTTTTTGCGTTCGACACGAACGACGAACGCATCGACCGCATCAAGGACGATGTGGCTTTGGCCGTGACGTTGGACTCCACCGACAAGCGCGCCTTGCAGGCCCAAAAAATCAACGAGCTCGACGCAGCCGTCGTGGCCATCGGCGAGAACTTCGAAGCCACCGTCCTGACGGCGCTGAACCTCCTCGACCTCGGCGTCCCCCGGGTGATTGTCCGGGCAAACGGCGAAAACCAGCTTCGGATTTTGAGCAGTTTAGGCATCCAAGAAATCTTGAGCCCCGAGGCCGAGGTCGCCATCGTCATTTCCGAGCGCCTGATCCACCCGGGCATCCAAGGGCTGCTGCGGCTCCCAGATGACTTCGAAATCGTCGAAATCGAGGCTCCGGCAAACTGCATCGGCCGGACGCTGGGAAGCGTGGACCTCACAAATCGGTACGACTTGCGGCTCATCACCATCCGCCGCGAGTTCGCGGAGGGCAAGGACGGCGAGCGGACCGAGCACATCCTCGGGGTGCCCAAATCGGACACCGTCATCGAGGAAACCGACACCCTGGTGGTGTTCGGGGCGCGGGCCGCGGTGCAGCGGTTTTTGGCCATCAACGGCTGATCGCGGGCGCTCAGCGCAGCACGTACACCGTGCCGGCGCGCTCCTGCCAAGGGCTTTTGCCCCCGTACGGATCCGTGAGGTAGCGGTACCGGGCCTTCCAAAAGTACCCCCCGTCAGCGGTGTAGTGGGTCTTCTCCGGCCCTTGTCCGTGCCAATAAGCGCCCAGCTCCGCGGCGCGCCAAACTTCTTGGCCCCACCGGTCGAACAGCACAAATTCAAGGTCCACGACGTTGCGCCCCTCGATGCGGAGCACCTCGTTCGTGCCGTCGCCGTCCGGCGTGAACGCGTTGGGAACGAAGAGCAGCGGCGTCGCACAAAAATCCACCACGTGGGCGGTGGCGACGGTGGTGCATCCGATGGCGTTGGTGACGGCGACCGTGTAGGCCCCCGGGCCAGGAATTTGGGTCAACGGGCCGTTCGCGCCCGTGGACCAACTGTATCCCGCGTAGCCGCCATCCACCCACAGGTAGCGCGGAACGTCCGGGAAATCCTCAAAACACACCACCGTATCCTGCACCAGCGCCACCTCCGGGCTGGGCCAAGCGGTCACCGACCACGACCCCGTTGAAGCACAGCCCGAGGCATCCGTCACCGTGGCCGTGTAGGTGCCCGACTCCGATACCGCCGCCGAAGGGCCACTGGGGCCGTGCCCCCACTGCACGGAAAACGGCGGATTTGCAGCATTCACCGGTGCTGCCGTGAGCGTCGTCCCGTCGCCAGCGCAGAAAAACGCCGGGCCGCTCAGGTCCACACCCGGTCCATCCGTGAAGGTCACCGTGACCGCATCCGATTGCACGCACCCCTCGGGCGACGTGGCGGTCACCACCACCAAGGCATCGGACCCCACCGTGGCCGTCGTCGTGGCCCCGGGCACCGACCATTGGAGCACAAACGACGCGGGCAGCCCCGGATCGATGACCACCTCCTCCCCCGCGCACGCGGTGACATCGGGGCCGAGGTCGAAGCCCGGAAACAGCACCTCCACCTCGACCGCATCCGACGCCGGACAGCTCGCCCCCCCGGGACCCGTAACCGTCGCAGTGACGGTGTACAGCGCGTTCACGTCTCCCACTAAAGTCGGATTTGGCACGGTGGGATCCGAAAGCCCCGCGACCGGGGCCCAAACCCACGAAACCGCCGACGCCGCCGTGGTGGTGGCCTGCAACTGCACGCCGTCTGTGGAACACGCCGCCACGTCTGCACCCGCATCGACCGAAAACTCCGGATACACCGTCAACGTGATGTCGTCGATGAACACTTGGCCCGCCGGCGAAACCATCGTCAATGTGAGCGTCAACGTGGCTTCGGGCAGCAACTGCACCAGCTGCGTCGAGGGGTCGGCGAACAGTTCAGGCGGAGACCAAGCGTAGGTCCACGCCGCGGGGTCGGTGCCCGGGTCCCACACGGAAACGTTGCCGTACAGGGTGAGCGGCGTGGTGCCTCCCGCGCAGAAGTAGTTCGCGGAGGTAGCGATGTAGGGGGGCGTTTGGGCCGCCGCCGCGGCGGCAAACCCCATCAGCCATGCCATGAGCATCCCGCGCATTCCCATGCCATTAAGGTACATCAGATCCCGCGGCAGCTGGCCAAATCGCCTCCATCACCCAGTTCGCCCGCAGCTCGACCGACGCCCCGCTGTGCACCACCGGTTCCGGGCTCCGCCACGCCTCCACATCCACCCCGTCCCAGCGCCCGTTCCCGTTCCGGTCCACCCGCAGCGCCAGCGAGGCCGCCCCCGGCGCCAGCCCCGGAAACGCCGCACGCTCCACCGTCGGGCCGACCGGCTGCGCCGCAAGCACCGCCCCTGCGGGGCTCCGCACCTCGAGCCACCCCGGCGGAAACGCCGCCTCCGGCACCACCACCAACTCCGCCCAAGACTCCGGGCCTCGCACCTCCCACGTGGCGTCCACGGTGTCTTCGAGCAACACCTGCCCGACCGCCTCCACCGCTCCGGGCAACACGCGCAGCCGGTACACCCCGGGAGCTTCCTCTGCACCCGTCCACATCACCGTCCCCGGGAACGCGCCCAGCGCAAAAGCACACGGGACGGGCACGCTGTCCCGGGTCAAGGTCCAGCCGGCCGGATCGAACCGCACGAGGGGGCGGTTCCATTGGGCCTCCCTGCGGGACGCCGCAGGCAGCGCCCCTCGCAACGGCCGGCACGCCGGCAACGAATCCCACCGCGCCCCCACCCACTCCAGCGCCACTTCTGCCGAACGGCGGGGCGCCCGCACCTCCACCGTATCCCCCTCCGGCACTGCCCACCGCACCGGCGGCACCGCAACTGCGCCCCCCCACGCCCATGCACTGTCCGCCCCCCAAACAAACGTAGCAACCCCGTCCAGCGCAGGCACCGGCCGCAACTCCACTTCCGGCCCGCCCGCAATCACGAACCGGGTGAACCCCGTCGAATCGGCGGTAGCAGACTTCAGTGCCGGCTCCGGCGCGACGCGATCCAACCGCATCACGTGCACGGCCGAATCCCCGCTGAAAACCGGGGTTTCAAGCAGTGCAACGGCTTCTGTTTCAGTCCACCGGTAGTTGCGGTCCTCGTCCTGGACGGCCAGCACATGGAATGCCCCCGCTGCGAGGTGGCGCAACACGAAGCTCCCGTCGGGCGCCGTCACCGCGGTGCGCCCGGGCAGCACTCCCGCTCGGACCGAGTCGCGCGGCACGGTGGCAGGATAGGCCATCACGCGGATGCCGGCGGTGCCCACACCGGTGGCCCGGTCCACCACCCGGCCTGCAATGGACAGGGTGTCGAGCTGCGCTCCGGTCGAAAAGGCCCACTGAACACCCGAGGCAGGAAGCCCCTCGTGCAAATCCACGATGCCGTCCCCCAACGAAATCACGTAGGTCGTCGCCGGGGCGAGGTCGTCCGCTGGCAACGGCAGGGTCAGGGTTCGCCCGCGCACCACTGGAGCAGGCGGGGTCGTCAGCGGGGGAGAGATCAGGAGTTGGGCCGCAGCGTTGCGCGCGACGATGTACTCGTCAAACGTCAGAACGAGGGCGCCGGGGCGCACCCCCGTGGCGCCATAGGCCGGGGTGCCGCTCACCACCTGCGGCGGTTCGGTGTCCACGGGGCCCCCGGTCGGGCTGGAAATTTGGGCACACGAGAGCAGCACGCTGACCGCGGTGCACAGGGCGGCGAGCGGCCTCATTCCCACGTCGGCCACCGCATTGCAATTTCTGCCACGACCCGCTCGAGCCCCGCCACGTGTGCGGGTTGGAAGGCATCCACCTCGGCGGCGTCCACGTCCAACACCGCGACCACGGCGCCGCCCACTACGACGGGGAGGACCACTTCCGACCGCGACAACGCACTGCAGGCCACGTGGCCCGGAAAGGCCTCCACATCGGGCACCACCACCGTCTGCCCGGTCTCCCATGCCGCAGCGCACACGCCGCGCCCCCGGTGCAAGCGGGTGCACGCTACCGGGCCTTGGAACGGGCCCAGCACCAAACAATCTCGCCCCGCATCGACGCGGTAAAACCCGACCCAATGCCACTGAAACGCATCGTACAAGACGGCCACGGCATTTGCGCAATTCGCCGTCCGGTCTGGCTCCCCTTCGAACAGCGCGCGCAACGCCGGCAACAGCGCGTCGAACCGCGGTTCGATGCCTTCGGGAAGCGAAATCGCATGCGCCATGCCGCGAAGGTACTTCCCGCCTCATGAAAGCACCAGCACTGCAAGGCCCACCACCCGTCCGCCTCCTGCTTCGACCGCTTCGGCGGCTGCGCGCACCGTCGCCCCGGTCGTGAGCACGTCGTCCACCAGGACCACGTTCCGCCCTTGCAGTCCCCGGCCCGGGGCAAAACAGGACCGCAGCGTCGCCGCCCGGTGCCGGCGTCCCGCACCGGTGATGCTCCCCCGGTGGGCCGTGCGCACGAGGCCCCGGGGCGCTAGCGGCCAGTGCCAAACGTCCCGGATGCCGGCGGCGATGCGCTCCGCTTGGTTGTACCCGCGGTGGAGGCGGCGGCGCAGGTGGACCGGAACGGGGACGAGCAGCGGGTCGCCGAGGTCGGGGGGCTCGCCCGATGCCAACCACCGACCCGCCTCTACCGCCAACGCTCCGTCGCCCCCGTATTTGAAGGTGTGCACCAGCGTGCGCACTTCCGGTGCACCGCGCAAGCGCAGGCCCACCCGTGCCCACGGCACGAAGACGCGCTCCGCACACAACATCCGCCCGATCGGGCCGCGCAGGTCCGGCAACATGCTGGCGCACAGTCCGCAGAGACGCAACGAAGCGGGCCCGGCAAACGAGGTTCCGCACCCTCCGCAGCGCTGAGGCAGCAACGCCCCCCACGCCCACTCCGACCACCTCCATATCATGCCACGAAGGAAGGCCGTGGACCCGGCCTCGCGGCGGCCGCTTTGCAGTCGGAGGGCGTAGGTTTGTGGGCGCGATGAAGTTTGGGAAACCGGAATCGTTCGAAGGGCTGCCGGAGGGGTGGTGGGAACTGCCGCCGGACGGCCCATCCGTGCGTGGGGAGGCCGGGACGTGTGCCGTGCGGACCGGCGGAACGATGTGGACCATCGATGCCTGGCGCGGGAGCGTGTATCCGACGGGGGTCCCGAAGCGCGTTTGGCCCAAATACTACGGTATCTCATTCGATACCATTGAGTTGAATGCGACGCATTACCGCATTCATCCGCCGGAGCGCATGGCCGAATGGGCGGCCGCCATGCCCGAGGACTTTCGCTTCTGTGCCAAATTCCCACAGATCATCAGCCACTTCCGCCGATTCCGCGGCTGCGAAGGTCCCACCGACGATTTCATCGCCGGACTCCTCGCCCTCGGCGCAAAGCGCGGCCCCTCCTTCATCCAACTCCCGCCCCACTTCGCCCCCACGCACGCCGAGGCGCTCCTTTCTTACCTCGCCGTTTGGCCCCGCGAGCTCCGAATTGCCATCGAGTTCCGCCACCCCGACTGGTTCGCCGGGGGGACGGCCGCCGAGGAAGTTTGGGCGGCCCTTGCGGCATGGGGCATCGGAGCCGTCATCAGCGACACCGCCCTCCGCAGGGACGCCGCCCACATGCGCCGCACGGCGGACCATGTGCTCATCCGGTACGGAGGCGGCGACGGACATCCGACGGACGCGCTGCGCCTGGCTGCGTGGGCGGACCGGCTGAGCGTTTGGGCCGCAAACGGCTGCAAAGAAGTCCACTTTCTGGTGCACCAACCGGACAGCGTCCGCGCCCCCGAAACCTGCCGCGACTTCGCCGACGCCTGCGCACGCCTCAACACCCCCTTCCTCCCCCCTCCCCGCGCTCCGCTCACCCTCTTCTAACCCCTCACCCACACTCAACCCTCGGGCGCGAAGCGCCCCCTCCGCAACGCAGCGGCGCCTCACCCCTGTTCACTCAAGCCGGCAACGCCGGCGCCTCACCCCTCGGGCGCGCAGCGCCCCCTCCGCGGCGAAGCCGCGCCTCATCCCTCCGCCGCGCAGCGGCGCCTCATCCCTGTTCACTCAAGCCGGCAACGCCGGCTTCCTCTCGACGCGAAGCGTCGCCTCATCCCTCGGGCGCGAAGCGCCCCCCTCCGCGGCGAAGCCGCGCCCGGTTAAATCAGTCCGAACTGCCTGAAATGGTGCGCCGTATGATGCGCCACCAACACCTGCATCTCCTCGCCCTCCATCGGGCCGTACATCGGATGCTGCATCGGGCCAGCCCAAGCCGCCGCCTCGTCGAGCGCCGCCTCAAGCCGCGCCTTTGCGGCAACGAAGTCCTGACGCCCCGTCACCCGCATGGCCGGAGCGGTCGCCATGCCCCGTGCCGCACGCGCTGGCGGCGTGGCGAGCAACCGACGCAAAAACGGCCGGCCGATCACCCGCGCGACCCACGCCACAACCGGAGAAACGGCCGTCCGACCCGCGTAGACGTCAACGAACCGCGCGCAATGTTCGGCCATGCCTGCTGCATCGAGGGTGCCCCAAACGCGGGGCGAATCTGCGTGCAACGTCGCACAGGCCGCCCGCAACGCCGCCAAGTCGGGGGCTCCGGGAGGGGCCGTCAGGCGCCGTGGCATTTCTTGTACTTGAGCCCCGAACCGCACGGGCAGGGGTCGTTTGGCAACACCTTCGGCTCGACACGCACCGGCTGCACCTTCGGCGCGGGGGGCGACGGCGGCATGTTCGAAGGCCGCAGGCCCGCGGGCACCTGCATGGCAGGACGTGAGGCCTGCTGCGGACGCGCGGCCGCCAGCTGCTCCTGCATGTTCCGGACCCCTTCCTTCGAGGCGCTGACGCGCGGCGCCTCCCCTTGCTGCATCGGGCGGGCGGGCGCCACCGGCTGCGTCGGGATCGTGCACTTCATCAAAAAGGAGGCGACTTCCGCGTTCATCCGCACCACCATGGCCCGGAAGAGCTCATAGGATTCGAATTTGTAGATGAGGAGCGGGTCTTTCTGCTCGTAGCGCGCGTTTTGGACATTCGAGCGCAGGTCGTCCATGGCGCGCAGGTGCTCCTTCCAGTACTGGTCGATGATGGCCAGCACGACGCCTTTTTCCATCGCCTCGATGACCGTCCGGCCGGACGTGCGGACGCTGTCTGCGATGTCCGCGGGGACCTGGAGGGTTTTGCGGCCGTCGGTGAAGGGGACGAGGATTTGGAGAAAATCGTTCGTGGGGTCGTCGTGCACCCGCTGGATGACCGGGTGGGCGCGCTCGGCGAGGTCGGCCGATTTCAAGCGGTACAGCTCCTCCACCCGCGCATAGGTTTGCCAAGCGAGCTCCTCGGGCTTCGTCGTCGCGAAGGCCCCGGCCTCCACCGGCGGCTCGATGCCGAAGTCCGCCAGCAAGCCGAGGCGGAACCCTTCGAAATCCCGCGACGGGTGCGTGGAAGTGAGGTGCGATTCGACGAGCTCGAAGAACATGTTCGCCACGTCGGTCCGGATGCGGTCACCGAAGAGGGCATGCCGGCGGCGCTTGTAGATGACCTCGCGCTGGGCGTTCATCACGTCGTCGTATTCGAGCAGCCGCTTCCGAACGCCGAAGTTGTTCTCCTCGACCTTTTTCTGCGCGCGCTCGATGCTCTTCGTGATCCACGGGTGCTGGATGACCTCGCCCTCCTTGTGCCCCATCCGGTCCATCATCTTCGCGACGCGGTCCGAGCTGAAGAGGCGCATGAGGTCGTCCTCGAGGGACACATAGAACTGCGAAGAACCCGGGTCGCCTTGGCGGCCCGAACGGCCCCGCAGCTGCCGGTCCACGCGCCGGCTGTCGTGGCGCTCCGTGCCGATGATGGCAAGACCGCCCGCAGCCTTCGTTTCTTCGGTGAGCTTGATGTCCGTGCCGCGGCCGGCCATGTTCGTGGCGATGGTCACCGTGCCGGGCTGTCCGGCGAGGGCGACGATTTCGGCTTCGCGCTGGTGGAGTTTGGCATTCAGCACCTGGTGCTGGATGCCCCGCATCTCGAGCATCCGCGAGAGGAGTTCGCTGACTTCCACCGTCGTCGTGCCCACGAGCACCGGCCGGCCGGCATCCCGCAACGCCACGATGTCCTCGATGATGGCGTTGAATTTCTCGCGCTTCGTTTTGAAGACCAAATCGTCCTTGTCGTCCCGCGAAATCGGCGCGTTCGTCGGGATGATCATGACGTCGAGCTTGTAGATGTCCCACAGCTCGGACGCCTCCGTCTCCGCCGTACCGGTCATGCCCGAGAGCTTGTGGTACATGCGGAAGTAGTTCTGCAAGGTGACCGTCGCGTAGGTTTGGGTCGCGGCTTCGACGCGCACATTCTCCTTGGCCTCAATGGCTTGGTGCAGCCCGTCCGAGTACCGACGGCCTTCCATGATCCGCCCGGTTTGCTCGTCGACGATCTTCACCTTGTTCTCCATCACCACGTACTCTACGTCCTTCTCGAACAGGGTGTAAGCCTTGAGCAGCTGGTTCATGGTGTGGATGCGGGCGCTCTTCACGCCGTAGTCCTGCATCAGGTTGCTCTTGCGGTGGCGCTTCTCCTCTTCGTCCCCGGGGGCGGCGTCGATGGTGACGAGCTCGGTGGCGAGGTCGGGGAGGGTGAAGAAATGCTCGTCCTCCATGTTCCGGGTCAGGAACTCGATGCCTTTCTCGCTGAGCTCCACTGAGTTCTGCTTCTCTTCGATGACGAAAAACAGCTCCGCATCGGCCTTCGGCATTTCGCGCTTGTTGTCCGCGAGGTAGTAGCCCTCTGTCTTGAGGAGCTGCTGTTTCATGCCTTCCGTGCTCAGGAACTTGATGAGCGCCTTGGACTTCGGCAACCCCCGGTGGGCCCGATAGAGGGCCAAACCGCCTGCCGTCACGTCCTCTTTCGAAGCGCCCTCGGCCGTGAGCAGGCGTTTTGCCTCGCTCAAAAACCCTTGCACCGCCCGCTGCTGCTCGGCCACGAGGGCCACCACCTTCGGCTTCAACTCTTCGAACTCGTGCACATCCCCGCGCGGCGTGGGGCCGCTGATGATGAGCGGGGTCCGCGCCTCGTCGATGAGCACCGAGTCCACCTCGTCCACGATGGCGAAGTGGTGCGGGCGCTGCACGAGCTGCTCCGGCCGGTTCGCCATGTTGTCCCGCAGGTAGTCGAACCCGAACTCGTTGTTCGTTCCGTACGTGATGTCCGCGCGGTAGGCGGCGCGGCGGTCTTCGCTGTTCGGGGTGTGCCGGTCGATGCAGTCCACCGTCAACCCGTGAAACTCAAACATCGGCCCCATCCACTCGCTGTCCCGGCGTGCCAGGTAGTCGTTCACCGTCACGACGTGCACCCCCTTGCCTGCCAGCGCGTTCAGGAATACCGGCAGCGTGGCCACCAGCGTCTTGCCCTCCCCGGTCGCCATCTCCGCCACCTTGCCCCGGTGCAGCGCGACGCCGCCGATGAGCTGCACTTCGTAGTGCACCATGTTCCATTGCACTTCCGCGCCTGCGGCCATCCAGGTGTTGTGCCAAACGGCGACGTCGCCCTCCACCGTCACCCCGCTCCTCCGCCCGGCCACGGCCCGGTCGAAATCCGTGGCGGTAACGCGCAGTTCTTTGCGGGTGCTCCAGCGCCGTGCCGTTTCCCGCACGACCGCAAACGCCTCCGGCAGGATTTCCTCCAGCCCTTCTTCGAGCGTGGCATTCAGCACCTTCGTGAGGCCGTCGAGTTCTTCGTACGCCGCCTCCTTCGCGTCGAGGTCCGCCTCGCCCATGGCATCGGCCGTGCGGCGCAAGTCGATCATGCGGTCCCGGACCTCGCGGGTGCGGTCCTCAAGGCGCGCCTTCAGTTCCGCGGTCCGCTCCCGAAGCTGTTGGTCCGTGAGCCCCTCCAGTGCGGCTTCCGCGACGAGGATGGCGTCGATGGCGGGTTGAATTTCCTTCCGGTCGAGGGCGGCCTTGTCGCCGAGGAGCCGCTTGATGAGCTTCGCAAACATGGGTGCAAAAGTACGGACTCTGAGAAGGCCCTCGAACGGGGCGGTTTGGGGGGGATGTTCACAACTCCGGAGGATTGTGGATTCTTTCTGTTTGGGGTTGCGGTCGGCCTGTGATTTTCTTTGAAGGGCCGAGAGGAGGTGTGGCACAATGCTTCGCTCCCTTCCCCGCGGTCCCCTGCAGCAACCCGAGAAAAGCAAGCTGTATTTGTCTGATGCTCACAAGCTTTACAGGCAAATCCCGCAGCCGCCCCCGGAAGTTTTGTGAGCCAGTGGACGCGGGAGAAGGAAGCAAGCGCCCCCCGAATCCGGCACGTTGTACCGCTGTTTTTTATCTTCCAAATGAACGAACACCTCTCCGCCCCCGCCGACCTCCGCGCCGGACTCCAGACCTCGATTGCCGAAGTGCTCCCTGAGAACACGGCCGTCATCGAACCCATCCTGGAAGACAACCCGAACCGCTTCGTCCTGTTCCCCATCGAACACGACGACATCTGGCAGTTCTACAAGAAAGCCGAGGCGAGCTTTTGGACCGCAGAGGAAATCGACCTCGCCGCCGACGTGGTGGACTGGGCGGACAAGCTGAACGACGACGAGCGGTACTTCATCAAGCACATCCTCGCCTTCTTTGCGGCCTCCGACGGCATTGTGAACGAGAACCTTGCGGAGAATTTCGTCGCGGAAGTGCAGTACACGGAAGCGAAGTTCTTCTACGGGTTCCAGATCATGATGGAGAACATCCACTCGGAAACCTACTCGCTGCTCATCGATACCTACATCAAGGATTCAGTGGAGAAAGACCGCCTGTTCCGCGCCATCGAGACCCTCGATTGCGTGAAGAAGAAGGCGGACTGGGCGCTGAATTGGATTGAAAACGGCAGCTTCGCGGAGCGGTTGATTGCCTTTGCGGCCGTGGAAGGCATCTTCTTCAGCGGCAGCTTCTGTTCCATCTTTTGGCTCAAAAAGCGCGGCCTGATGCCGGGCCTCAGCTTCTCGAACGAACTGATTTCCCGCGACGAAGGACTGCACTGCGACTTCGCCTGCTTGCTGTACAACAATCACGTTGTCAACAAGCTGCCGAAGAGCACCGTCCGCAAAATCATCACCGACGCCGTGGCCATCGAGAAGGAATTCATCTGCGAAGCCCTTCCCGTGCGCCTCATCGGCATGAACGCGGAGCTCATGAGCCAGTACATCGAATTTGTGGCCGACCGCTTGCTCGTGGAACTCGGGCAAGAAAAGGAGTACAACGTCACGAATCCGTTCGATTTCATGGACATGATTTCACTGCAAGGCAAGACGAACTTCTTCGAAAAGCGGGTCGGCGAGTACCAAAAAGCCGGCGTCCTCAACAAAGGCACCGAAGAATCCGCCGGCTTCTCCCTCGACGCCGATTTCTGAGCCCTCCGCCTGTTTCCTTCTTCACCTTTCGTTTCTTTCGCTCATGCATGTAGTCAAGCGAGACGGCCGCCGCGAGCCCGTCCAATTCGATAAGATCACCGCCCGCATCAAGAAGTTGTGCTACGGGCTGCACGACAGTGTGGATCCGGTGAAAATTGCCATGCGCGTCATCGAGGGCGTGTACGATGGCGTGACCACCACCGAGTTGGACAACCTCGCCGCAGAAGTGGCCGCCACAAACGCCGTTTCCCACCCGGACTACGCCTCGCTTGCCAGCCGCATCGCCGTCTCGAACCTGCACAAGTCGACCCACAAGTCCTTTGCAGAGACGATGCACGAGCTGTACACCTACATCGACCCGGTGACCGGCGCGAACGCTAGCCTCATCGCCGACGACGTGATGGACATCGTCAAGGAACACGGGGAATTCCTCGATTCCACGATCATCTACGACCGCGACTTCAACTACGACTACTTCGGATTCAAGACCCTCGAGCGCTCTTACCTGTTGAAAATCAACGGCAAGATCGCGGAGCGTCCGCAGCACATGCTCATGCGTGTGGCGGTCGGCATCCACAAGGACGACCTCGACGCCGTCGCCGAGACCTACCACATGATGAGCGAAGGCTGGTTCACCCACGCCACCCCCACGCTCTTCAACTCCGGCACACCGAAGCCGCAGATGTCCAGCTGCTTCCTCCTCACCATGAAGGAGGACAGCATCACCGGCATCTACGACACGCTCAAGCAGTGCGCGAAGATTTCCCAAAACGCAGGCGGCATCGGCCTGGCCATCCACGACATCCGCGCCACCGGTTCATACATCCGCGGAACGAACGGCACCTCGAACGGCATCGTTCCCATGCTGCGCGTCTTCAACGACACCGCCCGCTACGTCGACCAAGGCGGCGGAAAGCGCAAGGGTTCCTTTGCCGTGTACATCGAGCCGTGGCATGCGGACATCTTCGACTTCCTTGAACTGAAGAAAAACCACGGGAAGGAGGAACAGCGCGCGCGGGATCTCTTCTACGCGCTCTGGATTCCGGACCTGTTCATGAAGCGGGTCGAAGAGAACGGCGAGTGGACGCTGATGTGCCCGAACGAGTGCCCCGGCCTCGCCGATGTGCACAGCGACGCCTTCGAAGCGCTCTATACGAAGTACGAATCAGAGGGCAAGGGACGCAAGACCATCAAGGCGCAGGACTTGTGGTTCAAGGTCTTAGAGTCCCAAATCGAGACCGGGACCCCGTACATGCTGTTCAAAGACGCCGCGAACCGCAAGTCGAACCAGCAGAACCTGGGCACCATCCGCTCTTCGAACCTGTGCACGGAGATCATCGAGTACACGGCGCCCGATGAAGTGGCCGTGTGCAATTTGGCCTCCATCGCCCTCCCCAAATTCGTCACCGAGAACGGCTTCGACCACCACAAGCTCTTCGAAGTCACGTACCGCGTGACGAAGAACTTGAACCGCATCATCGACCGGAACTACTACCCGATTCCGGAGGCACGCAACTCGAACATGCGCCACCGCCCCATCGGCATCGGCGTGCAAGGGCTTGCGGATGCCTTCATTCTGCTGCGCATGCCCTTCGATTCTGACGAGGCCCGCGCGCTGAACCGCGAAATCTTCGAGACCATTTACTACGCGGCGGCGACGGCGTCGAAGGATTTGGCCCGGGCGGAAGGTCCGTACGAGACGTTTGCCGGTTCTCCGGCCTCGCGCGGCCAGCTCCAGTTCGACTTGTGGGGCGTGACCCCCACCGCCCGGTGGGAATGGGACATCCTCAAGGAGGAAATCAAGCAACACGGCATGCGCAACTCGCTGCTGCTCGCGCCCATGCCCACCGCGTCGACCGCGCAAGTGCTGGGGAACAACGAGTGCTTCGAGCCGTACACCTCGAACATCTACACCCGCCGCGTGCTCTCGGGCGAGTTCATCATCGTCAACAAGCACCTGCTGCGCGACCTGACCCGTTTAGGACTTTGGAACGAGGACATGAAGAACCGCATCATCGCGGCGAACGGGTCGGTGCAACACATCGACGACATTCCGGAGAACCTCAAGGCCCTCTACCGGACCGCGTGGGAGATTCCGCAGCGCTCGATCATCGACATGTCCGCCGACCGCGGCGCCTTCATCTGCCAATCCCAATCGCTCAACGTCTTCATGGAGAACGTGAATGCCGCGAAGCTCACGTCCATGCACTTCTACTCGTGGAAGAAGGGGCTGAAAACCGGGATGTACTACCTCCGGACGAAGGCGGCCACGGATGCCATCAAGTTCACGGTGGACAAGAAGTACAAGAGCGCACCGGTCACCGCTTCGGTCGAAGCACCGGCCGCAGCGATTCAAGCCCCGGTCGTGCCGACCGTCATCGGAACCGAACAAGCTGCCCTCGCCTGCTCCATCGAGAACGGGCCGGACTGCGAAATGTGCAGCGGCTGAGCCCGCCCCCTGCCGATGGCCACTCCTGCTGCCCCGGTAGTGCGTTTCCGCATCAGCGCGGCCGGCACGCCCGACGTGCTCGCGGCGGCGCGGTCCGTGCGGGACGACTTGCAGCGGGCCGGTCAGGGCGCTGAACTGCTGTTGCTGCCCGGCGGATCTGCGGAAGACGCCGCCGAAGCCGTGCGCATCGGGGATGCCGACGTGCTTGTTTGTGCACTTGCGGACAGCGCCTTGTGCGCAGGATTTGAGCGCGTGGCCTTGCTCGAGCGGGAAGCTCCCGGGGCTTCGGCGGTGGAAGTGCCGGCACCGGCTGCCGGAGGCATCGGCCTTTTCATGCGCCCCGGCGACGTGCTGGCTCCGGCCGCTGCCCGCCTCAACCACGCGCCCACCGCGCGGGATGTCGCCTTCGAACAGGCCGTCGTTGCGGCGTGTGCGGGCACGCCGTTCGAAGCTGTGGGAGCACATGTGTTCGGCGGTGCGGTGCTCGCAGCGGTGTTGCGGAACGGGGCTGCCGTCCTCCGGCGCGCGGTGGCCGTGCACGCCACCTCCGATGCCGCAGCAACGGCCTCGCGCCTGCTCCAAGCGGCCGCGGAGCCTTCTGAGCAGCGCATCCTGATTTCGTGCACCGCAGGGGAAACCACTGCGGCCTTCCAACGTTGGGTGAGCGAGGCCGGGTGGAGTTTGGTGCATGAACCGCTGATCGCCTTTGCCCCGAGCGGCAATCCGGCGCCAGCGGTGGAAGCCGATGACCGCCGGGCGCGGTGGGTTTGGGTGCATTCGCCCCAAGCCGCGGAACACGGCCTCCCGGCGGAGGTACAAGGAGCCGCGTACAAGTGGGCTTGCAGTTCCCGGGCGGCGGCGGCGGCGTTGCCCGCCGGGTGCCATCCGGATTGGGTCGGCCACGACGCGCCTGGTGAGGCGATGCGGGAGTTCGCGGCGTTCATCGGGCCGCTCGGACCGGCCGATGTGCTCATTCCCCACAGCGACTCCAGTGTGGCCCGGTGGGAGGAGGCGTTCCGTCCGTTCCCCGCCATCCGGCTGCATGCGTGGCTGGCCTACGCCGCCACAAACCGGGACGAGGGGGCGCTGCCGCCCCACGATGCAGCGGTGCTGACCGGGCCGGCGGCGATGAAAGCCTGGAAACACCGGATGGTCCTGGGCGCAGCGGGGGACGGTGGAGCGGCGACTCCGGTGGTGGTGGCGGTCCGGACGTCGACGGCGGATGCCGCGCGCGACCTTGGCTGCGCGCCGCATGCCGTCAGCGAAGCCGCGGAGGATGCGGCGGTGTGGGAGGCGTTGGTTTGGGCGCTGGCCGTCGACGCCGACGGCGGCGCCTGAGCATCACGCCCGCAGGCGCAGCAGCACCCACACGTCGGCCACCACGAGGCCCACGCCCAGCACCAAATGCAGCGGTTGCGACCACGCAGGCATGCCAGCATAGGCGAAGAGCACGCCGGTGAGGAATTGCCCGGCGAGCAAGGCGATGACCGCTGCAGGCACCGACCGCCGCTGAAACTCCGC
>Ga0172372_10005269_pt1 | contig 18060 bp, 20 predicted proteins | sample LakKiv5m_2_FD_114544 | JGI IMG/M metagenome (GOLD analysis project Ga0172372, IMG submission 114544) | Freshwater microbial communities from Kabuno Bay, South-Kivu, Congo - kab_092012_9.5m | ecosystem: Environmental > Aquatic > Freshwater > Lake | place: Democratic Republic of the Congo...
TCGGCACGGAGTGCCTGTGCTTTATCGGTTCGCTCCCAACTGAACTCGGGCTCGTCGCGACCAAAGTGACCGTAGGCTGCTGTCTTTTGATAAATCGGCCGCAATAGGTCAAGCATTTGAACAATACCTTTGGGTCGCAGGTCAAAGTGCTTGGCGATCAGCGTTTCAAGGCGCTCATCGCTAATTTTCCCGGTTCCAAAGGTTGTCACCATGATCGAAGTCGGACGTGCCACGCCGATGGCATAACTCACCTGAATTTGGCAGCGGCTTGCAAGCCCGGCAGCGACAACGTTCTTGGCTACATAACGAGCTGCATAAGCTGCTGAACGGTCAACTTTCGATGGGTCTTTGCCTGAGAATGCACCACCGCCATGAGGTGCCGCGCCACCGTAGGTGTCAACAATGATCTTTCTACCGGTAAGTCCGCAGTCACCCTGAGGGCCGCCAACCACAAAGCGACCGGTGGGGTTGACCAAATATTTGACCTCAGCTTGCAACAGGGCTTGAGGCAAAACCGGTTTGATGATTTCCTCGATCACTGCTTCGCGCAATTGCTCATAGCCAACATCAGGTGCGTGCTGAGTCGATAACACCACGGTGTCAACGCTATGGGGTTTATCGTCAACATAGCGCAGCGTGACCTGGCTCTTTGCATCGGGGCGCAGCCAGGGCAGACGACCATCGCGACGCAATTGCGCTTGTCTTTCGACGAGTCGATGCGCGTAATGAATCGCAGCAGGCATGAGCACCGGCGTCTCGTCGCAGGCATAGCCAAACATAAGTCCTTGATCGCCAGCGCCCTGTTCCAAATCAAGACCCCGACCTTCATCAACGCCTTGCGCAATATCCTGGCTTTGTTTGTCGTAGGCCACCAATACCGCGCAACCCTTGTAATCGATGCCGTACTCGGTGTTGTCGTAGCCGATGCGCTTGATGGTATCGCGAGCAACTTGAATGTAATCAACATTGGCGCCCGTGGTGATTTCGCCTGCGAGCACGACTAAACCCGTGTTACACAGGGTTTCGGCCGCAACTCTGGAGCGTGGATCCTGCTCGAAGATCGCGTCTAAGATGGCGTCCGAAATTTGATCCGAAACTTTGTCGGGGTGCCCTTCGGAGACCGATTCCGAAGTAAAAAAATAATTTTTATTCATGCCATAGCCTCCTGGTTGTTGGGCGTAGCCAACTTCCCAGTGAAGCGGCGACGCTTTAGCGGTATTTGGATGCCCCGCAAGTTGTCATTAACTCGGCAAATGAGATTATAGCGCTTATTAAATCCCGACCATGCTGCGCTTACTGTTCCAATGCTTATCGCTATTGCCCTTGCAAATGCTTTGGGCATTGGGCGCTTGGATCGGCAGTGTGATCTGGCTCGCCTCAGCGAGTTATCGACGCAAATCACTCACGCATATGGCACTTGCGGGCTACCCGCTTCAAGGCCCTTTGCCGAGGCTTGTTCGTGCAAACACCGGACGGCTGATTGCCGAGCTTCCGGCCTTGTGGTTCTGGCCAAACGCGCGCTTATTTGCGCACTGCCAAAGCGCCACGCGTTCGGTGCTTTTAGACGCGATTGAAAAGGCAAAGCGCGAAAAGCGGGGCCTACTTTTTATGACACCACATTTAGGCAGCTTTGAGGTCATACCGCGTTACATCGCGCAAGATGTACCGATGACGGTACTTTTTAAACCAGCAAAGCGAGCATCGGTCGATCGTCTGTTGCGCGAGGCACGTAATCGTGGGTCGGTGCAATCAGTGCCAGCCGATCTAAGTGGGGTACGTGCTTTATTGCGCTGCCTAAAACGCGGCGAAGCCGTTGGCTTATTGCCCGATCAAGTCCCTGGCCAGGGCGATGGCGAACTTGCTGCTTTTTTCGGACAGCAAGCCTGGACGATGACGCTTCCTCAGGGACTTGTACGCAGGGCCAATCCGATCGTGCTCATGGCGGTTGCGCAACGATGTCTGGGCGCTCAGCCTGCCGGAGTTGGGGGGTGGACACTTCATTTTGAGCTTTACGAGGGCGAAACAACGCCTCGGGCGATTAACGCTGCCATGGAACAATGGATTAGGAAACTGCCCGAACAATACCTGTGGAGTTATAATCGTTATAAAGGTACAGAAACCGTAAATATATGAGTGAGCCTAGTCTCGAGATTGCAACTGGCGCCCTGATCGGTCTGGCGAGGATTTTGTCGCGCAGACCGCGGTGGCTCATGCTCACAGTGGCTAAAGTCCTGGGCCTTGTGGTTTACACCCTGGTTGCTCGCCGTCGGCGCGTTGCCTTAAGCAATCTCGCAATTGCCTTTCCCGAACTCACGCCTGCTGCGCGTCAGGCGATTGCTAAAACGCATATAAAAACGTTTGTTGTGAGCTTGATCGATCGATTTTCACTTTGGGAGGGGCCGGTCCAACAAATAGACCAAATGGTTCGTGTGAGCGGTTGGTCGCATTTGGCATCTGCCCGCGAAGCAGGGCCTGTGATTGTGCTTGCGCCGCATTTTCTCGGGCTTGATGCGGGAGGGCTTTATTTGAGCTCAAGACTTCCAGTGGTCTCGGTTTATGCGCAGCAAAAAAGCCAAAAGCTGACCGACGCTATGACTTCCGGACGCGCGCGTTTTCCCGATACCAGTTTGGTTTTGCGCAACGAAGGCTTGCGCGCGGTGTTGCGCCATTTGAAGCAGGGCAAAGTTCTATACCTGCTGCCTGATATGGATTTGGGCGCGCGTGATGCGGTTTTCGTACCCTTTTTCGGCCTTGACGCGGCAACGGTTACTACCCTTTCCAGACTTGCGCGGATGACTGGCGCGCAGGTGCTTCCGAGCGTGACGCGTTTGCAAGACGATCGGTACCATTTTGAAATTTTCCCAGCCTGGACTGATCTTGGTGAACTAACGCCAGAAGCATCGGCGCGACGCATGAATGCCTTTATTGAGGAGCGCGTGCGTGAAGATCCGCATCAGTATTTATGGACGCATCGTCGCTACAAGACCCGGCCGCCCGGTGAGCCGCCTGTTTATCGCTAGAATGTGCGATCGCACAAAGCGCAACGACTGATCACGACTCAAAGATGATTCGCTTTAGCAAAATGCACGGTGCTGGTAACGACTTTGTTGTTATTGACGCCATTAGCCAATCGATTCAGGTGAATGAGGTGGCCTGGCATCAAGTTGCTGATCGTCATTTTGGTGTGGGCGCAGATCAAATTCTGATTGTTGAAAAGCCTCACAACCCCGCTCATGATTTTCGTTACCGTATTTTCAATGCCGATGGGGCCGAGGTCGAACAATGCGGCAATGGGGCGCGCTGCTTTGTCCGTTTTGTGCACGACCAGGGATTAACGCGAAAAAGACGCATTACCGTTGAAACCCTCGCTGGCCTCATTGAGCCCGAACTCCTCGACGATGGATCGGTGAAGGTCAATATGGGTGCGCCGCGCTTTGACACCCGAGGCATCGGTTTTGTCGACTGGGAGGCCGCAGGGACCATTGGACAGGCTTGCGTTGAAGCTGGCATCGAGCATGTGCAGTTGGCATCGCCCGCCCCGCAGCATTTACCAAGTCTTCGAATCGAATTGCTCTCGATGGGCAACCCCCATGCGGTGCTTTTTTTAGATGCGCCACCAAGCGATGCTATGGTCCAAGACCTTGGTCGGTTCATTGGCACACACCGTATTTTTCCGAGGCAAATCAATGTTGGATTTGCCTATTTAGTCTCACCCACGCACATGCAATTGCGTGTCTTTGAACGTGGCGCAGGCGAGACACTGGCCTGCGGAAGTGGGGCATGCGCGGCCGCTGTGCTCGCCCTAGCGCGAAATAAGACCGATGAAAGCTTGCAGGTTCAGGCGCGTGGGGGCACTCTCTGGGTGCAATGGGCGGGGGAACAAAGCCCGGTCATGATGAGTGGACCCGCTCAAACCGTGTTTGAGGGGCAATTTGCGTTGCCAATGCGTTAATTAGGTCGAAGTACGAGCATGTGTTGAGGCACAAAACATTACCGTTGTGCGGCAGATTGCAGCAGTGCCGAACCAGGAGTTTTCATGTCTGAGGGTCGTAACGAAGATAACGAGCAGCAAATTGCGCGTTGGCTTAGGTCAAATCCCGAGTTCTTGCAACGGCATCCGGAGCTTTTGTCGCATTTGAAAATGCCCGATTTGCATGCGGGCCGGGCGATATCGCTTCATGAGCGTCAGCTTGAAGTCATGCGCGAGAAACATCGTCAACTCGAGCATCGGCTTGCTGACTTGATGCGTATCGCGCAGGAAAACGATTTGATCGGCGAGAAGATGCAAAGGTTTACCCGGCAATTGCTCCTCCATGAGCATCGCGCGAGCCTCGATAGCAGGCTGATGGAATTGCTGCAGGAAGTGTTCCAGGTGCCGCAAGTTGGTTTGAAGGTGTGGCCTCTAGGAGCCGCTCGGCTTGAGCCCGGCCTTGAATTGCCGCTTAGTGTCGAGCAACTCGACCGAGTTGATCAAATGCAACAGCCGCTTTGTGGCAGTCCAGCGCAAAAGCCTGGCGTGCAATGGCTTGCTGATCGCGGTCAGAATGCAAGATCAGTCGCCTTGCTTGCCTTGCGGCGTGGTATTGAGCCTCAAACCTTCGGACTTTTGGTCCTTGGCTCTGCAGATCCGGATCGTTTTCATGCGCAAATGGGAACTGCCTTTTTGCAAAAACTCGCAGAATTGGTGTCGGCCGCCCTCACGCCGGCGCTAAGCGCGATCTGGGGAAAAGAAAGCGCGGTCAAGCCTGATCCTGAAGCAAGTCCGCCTGTCCCAGCCAAACAAGCGGCAAACCCTTGAGATGTCTGATCTTGAGCGCTATCTCGAGCGCCTGGCCAGTGAAAGACGTTACTCGAGCCACAGCCTGAAAGCTTATCGACATGATCTGGGCTTGTTAGAGCCGCTTGTCGACACCATTGCTTCGCCGAATCTTGAAGCAAACCACTTGTCAGCTGCTATGGGAAGCAATATGCCCAGCGGTCACACAAAACCCTGGTCGAGGGTTGAAGCCAGGCATATGCGCCGATTGCTTGCTCAACTTGCATCAGAAGGACTTTCGCCCCGATCACTGGCAAGAAAGCTTTCAGCCTGGCGGGGGTTTTTCGACTTTCTCCTGACGCAAAAAATCATCACACACAATCCTGCGCGTCAGATTAAAGCGCCAAAGATGCCATCGCGTCTGCCCAAGGCCTTGGCAACTGACGACAGTCAGCGCTTGATGGACTTTCCGCAAGACGGCGCAACGGCGACCCGAGACCTCGCCATCATGGAACTGCTTTATTCCTCAGGCCTTCGGCTTTCTGAACTGATTCAGCTTGATTGCGCCTACCATCCAAAGGCTATTGGCTGGTATGACTTTGCACATGCTCAAGTCCAGGTGCTGGGCAAGGGTTCGAAGCGGCGTACGATCCCGGTGGGTGGCAAGGCGGTCCAAGCGATTGATGCCTGGCTCAAGCAACGCGAACAATGGCTTCAAGAGAAGCCCGACGGCGATCAGCATGCGCTTTTTATTGGTACTCGGTGCCAGCGGATCAGTGCTCGAACGATCCAACATCGGCTTGCGCGCTTAGGTCTTGCAAGCGGGCTTTCAAGCCGCTTGCATCCCCATGTTTTGCGACACTCCTTTGCCAGCGATATGTTGCAGTCAAGCGGCGATTTGCGCGCGGTCCAGGAGTTGCTTGGCCATGCAAGCATCGCAAGCACCCAAATCTACACCGCGCTTGATTTTCAAAGGCTCGCCGCAGTCTATGATCAAGCCCACCCGCGCGCGGCAAGGCGTCGCCCCTAGCGTGGCCGCAAGCAACGCGCAGCGACTGAGGCCGCCCCAGCGTTTTGCACCGACAATGAAATCTGCGCCAAAACAGGCACCAGATTCGAATTCGCGCGGCTCAGCAGATTCGGCATTGCGCGTGCTGCTGCGTGCGGGCAAAGAGCGGTCCTTGCAGCGCCGGCATCCCTGGCTCTACGCGGGGGCGATCAGCGATGAAGGTCTCAAATTGATCGATCGCTTACCGAGCGGTCATCCGGTTCAAGTTTGCGCAGCAAGCGGCCAGTTTTTGGCCTGGGCCTGTGGTTCGCCCCATTCAAGTATTCGCTTGCGGGTTTGGAGTTTTGATCAACAAAGGCCTCCCGATGCGCGCTTGATTGATGAGCGTATCGCTCAGGCCTTTGCGCGCAGGCAAAGTCTATTGGCGCAAAGTAATGCAAGGCGTATGGTGTTCGGCGAGGCCGACGGATTGCCGGGTCTGATTGTTGATCTTTATGATCAACAGGCAGTCGTTCAAGTTCTTTCGGCAGGCGCTGATTACTTTCGCCCGGCTATCGTTGAGGCAATAAAGGCTCAGGGAATCGCTGCAATTTACGAGCGATCTGATGCGGCCGGCGCGAAACGCGAGGGTTTGAGCGGTGGGCAGTCGGTATTGCTCGGCGCAGAACCGGCACCCTTAATTGAGATTCGCGAGCACGGCTTAAGGTTTTTAGTCGATGTTCGGCACGGACATAAAACCGGGTTTTACATCGATCAACGCGATAATCGCGCGCTTCTTGCCGATTTGATTAAGGGCGTGAATGCAGCACGCGTTTTAAATTGCTTTTGTTACACCGGTGGCTTTTCGCTCGCAGCCTGGGGAGCCGGTGCTGCTGAGGTCATTTCAATTGATTCAAGCGAGGTCGCGCTGCAGCAAGCCCGCGAGCAGCAAAACCTCAACGGTTTTGAAGCGAGTCGCGGCCGCTGGTGGGAGGCCAATGTGTTTGAAGCCTTGGGTCATTTGCAGCGCGAAGGCGAGCGTTTTGATCTGATTGTGCTCGATCCGCCTAAGTTTGCGCCTTCTGCCCAACATGTTGATCGCGCCGCACGTGCTTATAAAGAAATCAATCTTAAAGCGCTTGCCTTGTTGCGCCCCGGCGGCTATTTGCTCAGCTTTTCCTGCTCAGGGGCAATATCGCTTGATTTGTTTCAGAAAATTGTGGCTGCTGCGGTAACCGATGCCGGGGTTGATGCTCAATTATTGCGCCGTTTGGCGGCGGGCGTTGACCATCCAATGTCGATGGCACACCCTGAAGGCGAGTATCTCAAGGGACTTTTGTTGCAGCGGGTGTAAACTGCCCGCCCGTTAAGCCTTCGCTGGCTTTGACCTGGACATTTGCTGATCCAAGTTCAACCCAGTCTTCGTCAATTTTCCCTGGGGTCGTTTTATGCAGTCAAGCCAACATATTCCGGTGACCGTTTTGACTGGCTTTTTGGGCAGTGGCAAGACAACCTTGCTCAAACGGATCCTCACTGAGCAACACGGCCATCGCATCGCTGTGATTGAAAACGAATTTGGCGAAGAAGGTGTTGATAACGAACTGTTGCTCCAGGATCAGCAAGAGCAAATCGTTGAGATGAACAATGGCTGCATTTGCTGCACAGTTCGAGGCGACTTGGTAAGGATTCTCAATGATTTACAGCGGCGCCGTAAATCGGGTGAGGTACAGTTCGAACGGGTGATTATCGAGACCACAGGACTAGCCGACCCCGGACCGGTTGCGCAAACCTTTTTTATCGATGACGACATTGCCGATGCTTACCTGCTCGATGCGGTGATCACCGTCGTCGACGCAAAGCATGCGATGACACAACTCGATCAATCCAAGGAAATCCGCGAACAGGTTGCCTTCGCCGATCGTTTGCTCTTATCAAAAGTCGATCTGATCGATGCAGAGGCACTGCAAGCACTTAAATTGCGTTTGCTGCGAATCAACCCGCGTGCACCAATATCTGAAGTGCACTTTGGGCAGACTGATATCAAGCAAATTCTGGATATTCGCGGCTTTAATCTGAATGCAATTCTAGAAATCGACCCGCAGTTTTTAGAAACCGATGAGCATGATCATGATGAGGATGTCAGCTCGTTTGTTTTTCGCTCTAATAAGCCTTTTGACCCAGGTAAGCTTGAGGATTTCCTATCCGGTCTGATTCAGGTATACGGCCAGGATATGTTGCGCTACAAAGGCGTGCTCTACATGAAGGGCAGCGACCGCCAGACGGTTTTCCAAGGCGTCCACCAAATGATGGGTGCTGACCAGGGCCGCAAGTGGCAGGCGGGCGAAAAACCCTCCAATAAGATGGTGTTCATCGGCCGTAAACTGCCCAAAGACCTCTTTATGAAGGGTTTGCAGCAATGCTTGGCCTAAGTTCCAAGGCTGCCAGGCCCAGTCATCTTCGCTTTTTTGCCTTGCATCGGCGCTGTTTGAACGCCTTTGCATGCCCTCTAACCCTTTTCCTGTTGGAAGTACCACGACGCCATGGCTACGAAGACCTCAAGTAGTAAACCTGTCGCTGCGCAGGCTGAGTCCACTGGCAAGCCCGCTCCCAAGAGCGCCAAGGCCTCTGCCTCGATTAACAATGAAGCCGAGTTGTTGTCGATGTCCGAAGACGACTACATGAACGCTGCGCAACTCGCTTTTTTCAAACAACGTCTGCAACAGGTTGAGCGAGAGCTCTTGCAAAATGCAGGCGAAACGACTGAGCACTTGCGTGAAACCGTGATCGTGCCCGACCCTGCGGATCGGGCGACGATTGAAGAGGAGCATGCCCTTGAGCTACGCACCCGAGATCGTGAGCGCAAGCTCTTAAAGAAAGTGCAGCAAGCGATCAATCGTATCGACGCGGGCGAATACGGTTGGTGTGAAGAGACGGGCGAACCGATCGGCTTGCAGCGTTTACTGGCCCGACCAACGGCGACCCTATCGCTTGAAGCGCAACAGCGGCGCGAGTTAAGGCAAAAGCTTTATGGGGACTGAGTCCTTTCACGGTACAACCATCCTAAGTGCGCGGCGGGGTAAAAGCGTCGCATTGGGTGGCGATGGCCAGGTCACCCTCGGTTCGATCGTGGTAAAAGCTTCGGCCCGAAAAGTACGTCGCTTGCACCACGGCAAAGTACTTGCGGGTTTTGCAGGTGGTACCGCCGATGCTTTCACGCTGTTTGAACGCTTTGAGGGGAAGCTTGAAAAGCACTCGGGCTTATTGCTACGTGCAGCGGTTGAACTTGCCAAAGACTGGCGAACCGATCGTGGTTTGAGAAGGCTTGAGGCTATGCTCGCCGTCGCCGATCAGGACCACTCGCTCATCATCACTGGTCAAGGCGACGTGCTTGAGCCTGAGGACGGGTTGGTGGCAATTGGCTCGGGGGGAGCATTTGCGCAGGCAGCGGCAAAAGCGTTGCTCAAACACAGCGATTTGTCCCCAGAAGCCATGGTCCGCGAATCCTTAGGTATAGCCGCATCGATTTGTGTTTACACCAACGAAAATCTTGTGATTGAAACACTGCCATGATGACGCCGAGAGAAATCGTCTCCGAACTCGACAAGCATGTGGTCGGTCAGCAGGCGGCTAAAAAAGCAGTCGCCGTCGCGTTGCGCAATCGCTGGCGGCGCGCCCAGGTAGCAGAGCCACTTCGGCAAGAAATCGTGCCTCGCAACATCTTGATGATTGGCCCTACAGGGGTTGGTAAAACAGAAATTGCAAGGCGTCTGGCCAAACTGGTCAATGCCCCCTTCATTAAGGTCGAGGCAACCAAATTCACCGAAGTGGGCTACGTCGGCCGCGACGTCGACACCATCATCCGCGATTTGCTCGAAGTTGCCATCAAACAATGTCGCGATATGGCCAAGCGCAAACTCGAGCAACAAGCCCTCGACGCTGCAGAAGACAGGATCCTGGATATTTTGCTGCCGCCCCCAAGAAGTAGCGGTTTGGCAAGCGGTTCAGTCAGTCAGACTACGCAAGAAAGCTCAGACAGCGCGCAATCGTCAACCAGGCAAAAGTTTCGCAAAAAATTGCGCGAGGGCGAACTCAACGATCGGGAAATTGAGCTTGAAGTTACCCAGGCGGCGCCATCGCTTGAAATGATGGGGCCAGCAGGCATGGAAGAGTTCACGCAACAATTGCAGCAATTGTTCTCGCAAATGCCAGGCAGAAAGAAAACCCGAAGGATGCGTGTTGTCGAGGCGATGAAAATCCTCGCAGATGAGGAAGCAGCCAAGTTGGTCAACGAGGACGATATCCGAAGCGAGGCGCTTGAACGCGTCGAACAGCAAGGCATCGTCTTTATTGATGAAATCGACAAGATTGCAACCCGATCCGATTTGCACGGTGCCGATGTCTCGCGTCAAGGGGTGCAACGCGATTTATTGCCTTTGGTCGAAGGCACCACGGTTAACACCAAATATGGCGCTATAAAAACCGACCATATTTTGTTTATCGCTTCAGGCGCATTTCATTTGTCAAAGCCCAGTAATTTGATACCTGAGTTCCAGGGGCGTTTTCCGATTCGGGTCGAGTTGCAAGCTTTGACCGTAGAAGACTTTGAGCGGATTCTTGAGGCTACCGACGCAAGTTTGTTGCGGCAATACGAAGCCTTGATGGCGGCTGAAGGGCTTGATTTAAGCTTTCAGCCGCAAGCCGTAAGGCGTCTTGCCGAAATCGCGCATCAAGTCAACGAACGCACCGAAAACATCGGTGCTCGACGCTTGCACACCGTGATGGAAAAGCTTCTTGAAGAAATTGGTTTTGATGCAACGGCGCTTAGCAGCGTCAAACGCGAAGCCAGTGGTCGTTTGTCGATTCAGATCGATTCGAGTTTTGTCGATGAACGACTTGCCGAAGCCGCATCGCGCGAAGATTTGGCACGTTATATTCTTTAAATAGTTACGTTTTAAGTACTTTGTCAGAGGCCACATCCCGATGAGCAACTTGCCCAGTCCAGCACTTAAGGCTGCGATTCTCGCTGAGGCCATGCCCTACATCCGACGCTTTCATTCGCGTATGGTCGTGGTGAAGTACGGTGGCAATGCGATGACTGAAGAGAGCCTTAAACGCTCCTTCGCAGCCGATGTGGTGCTGCTCAAACTGGTCGGTATCCACCCGGTGGTGGTGCATGGCGGCGGTCCGCAAATTGAGCAATTGTTGAGCCGTGTTGGCAAGAAAGGCGAGTTTGTACAAGGCATGCGAGTGACTGATGCTGAGACCATGGATATTGTTGAAATGGTCTTAGCCGGTCAGGTCAACAAAGAAATCGTTGAATTAATCAATACAGCAGGTGGTCGCGCGGTTGGTCTTACCGGTCAGGACGGCGGGCTGATCCGGGCCCGTAAACTGTTGATGAGTACCCCCGGTAATCCTGAAGAGACCCTGGATATCGGTCAGGTTGGCGAGATCCAGAGCATTGATCCCGCAGTGATACTGACGCTGTCGCAACAGGGTTTTATTCCGGTGATCGCACCAATTGCCTCGGGTGAAGAAGGTGAAACCTACAACATCAATGCTGATGTGGTCGCAGGCAAGGTCGCTGAAATCTTGCGTGCTGAAAAGCTGGTCTTGATGACCAATACCGCAGGTGTGTTGGACCGGGATGGCAATTTGCTGACAGGCCTCACAGCAAAACGGGTCGATGAGCTTTTTGCCGATGGCACGATTTCAGGGGGTATGCTGCCAAAGATTTCCTCAGCGCTTGATGCCGCCAAGGCCGGTGTTAATGCTGTTCACATCATCGACGGTCGTGTCGATCATGCCTTGCTGCTCGAAATTATGACCGACAGCGGCGTGGGGACCATGATTCGATCGCACTAGGTTTGACGCCACTGCGCGGCGCGATCCCCTGGCGAAGCCATCACTGCAATAAGCGATAAGCATCATGGCAGCCCTTAAGCGACAAGCGATGTCGCGGCTCAAAGCTCGTCGAGGTCCGGTCTGGCTGCTTGACCTTGACAACACCTTGCATGATGCAGGCACCCACATCATGCCAAGAGTGAATCACGAAATGACAGCATGGGTTGCCAGGCATCTTGCTCTTGACGATCAAGAGGCCTCGCGCCTGCGGGTTGCCTATTGGAAGCGCTACGGGGCAACGCTGCTTGGCATGATTGAGCACCATGCCATCAACCCTCATGCGTTTTTGCAAGATACTCATCCCCTACCTGATTTACTGGCGAAGGTTCGTCCGCACAAGGCTTTACAAAACAGCTTGCGGCGATTGAAGGGTTCGAAGCTGATTCTTACCAATGCGCCACGTCACTACGCTGAGGCGGTCTTACATAAGGCCGGCTTGGATGCCTTGGTTGAACAGGTTATTTGTATCGAGGACATGTGCTTTGCAGGGCAGTTTCGTCCCAAACCATCGGTGGCGATGCTCAAGATGCTTTGCGCAAGGCTTGGTGTGTCAAGCAAGCAGTGCCTTCTGGTAGAAGACAGCGTGGAGAATTTGCGCGCAGCGCGAGTCCTCGGGATGCGAACCGTGCTGGTCTTAGAGCACGGCTGGCGAGGGCGCCCTCGGAGCGCCTATGCCGGCAGCGCAAGATTGGTCAGGTATCAAGTCCATAGCGCAAGGCAATTGACTCGTTTATTGACGACGCAAAGTCAACGTTTGTCACGCTGAAGCGCCCGAGCCCGCGTCCAAGCCCAGACGCGCACAAACCGCACAATCAGGATCTTGTTGAATCCGCATACTGCTTGTCGACATATTTCGCCCGTCGATCATAAGTAAGACCTGTTGCAGGCTTTGCCTTAAGAGCACACGAATCGCAAGCCCCGCTTGCATACAGCCAACCATGCCGGTTAAGGGAGAAAAAACTCCCATCGTGGCACAGGCAACCTCCGTTGGCGTTTGGTCGAGCGGGAAGACACAGTGATAGCAGGCCCAATTACTTTGGGCTGAGGCAAAGCCCGATTCCTTTTGCGGTTTAAGATTGAGCACCATACATTGCCCGTCAAGACCGATTGCGGCCGCGCTCACTAAAGGTACGCCAGAGCTCACGCAGGCCCGGTTAACCGCATGGCGGGTTTGAAAGTTGTCGCTGCAATCGAGCACCAGATCCACCGAAGCAACCGCTTGTTCTAGCGCCGCACCTTCCAGCTTTTGCTCGATCAGTTCATAGTTAGGGTCGGGATTGAGGGCTTGCAGGCTCTGTTGGGCTGAAAGCACTTTAAGCATGCCAACACTGCGACTCTGGTGAACAATTTGTCGTTGCAAATTGGTCAGATCAACATGGTCGCCGTCTGCAAGCGTCATGCTACCTACCCCTGCTGCTGCCAAATACATCGCAGCTGGTGAGCCCAAACCACCAAGTCCTAGAATTAAGACCCGAGCGGCAAGTAGTCGCTCCTGCCCCTCAATGCCCACTGCATCAAGCAGCAGATGGCGGGCGTAGCGCTGTAGTTGGGCGTCGTTCAAGTGTGGCGTGTGCGCGATGCCTTAATCGACGATGCGATCGCTGCGAGCCGCAGCGGTTTGGGTGCTTGCCGGTTTGGCCACTGGGCGGCCCTTCAGATGATTCATTGCCTGCTGTAACTGCCAATCCTCAGGACTGCCGAAGACAACAGGTTTTCGATTGCGAAGTCGCTCATTAATTTGCTCAGCGGTCAGCGATTTACCCCGTTCTGCAGCCGCCGAGTCTTCGCCGCTTTTGCGTTCAGTCTGGGTTGAACTACCGCTGCTGCCTTGGGTTGAACCGCCTGAACCCGGCTTGTTGGCATCACCCAAATGCCCTTTAAGGTCGGCTTCACGCACTCGCAGATGACTCAAATCACCATCGGCATATTCATCGACCAAAATATCAGGGGTAATTCCCTTGGCTTGAATTGATCGGCCACTTGGCGTGTAGTAGCGCGCGGTTGTGAGCTTGATGGCGGTGGTTGACGAAAGCGGCAAAATGGTTTGAACCGATCCCTTGCCAAAGGTTTGGGTGCCGATGATGGTTGCCCGCTTATGGTCTTGAAGTGCGCCAGCGACGATTTCGGAGGCCGATGCCGAACCGGCGTTGACCAAAACCACCATCGGTACGCTTTTGTAAACAGCAGGAAGCTGACCGATCGGATCGTCACCGTGTCTTGCATAGTCATTGGGATCGGCGTTGTAGCGGCGACGCGCGTCGGCGTTGCGACCATCGGTGCTTGTGACCAAGACTTTGGGCGGTAGGAATGCAGCCGAAACACCGAGCGCGCCCTGGAGTAATCCACCTGGGTCATTGCGCAGATCGAGGACCAATCCCTTCAGCGGTCCTTGGCTTGCGAGTTGATCGAGATGCTTGGCAAGTGATGGCAGGGTTTGTTCCTGAAACTGGGTGATGCGGGTATAGGCAAAGCCGGGTTCAATCATTTTTGACCGCACCGATTGCACTTTAATGACCGCGCGCTCAAGCGTGAAAACTCGCGGCGCCGGCTCACCTTTTCGGCTAACAGTGATTGTCAGGCTTGTTCCGGGCTTGCCACGCATGAGTTCAACTGCCTCGGTCGTGGTAATGCCCTTGGCGGGTCGCTCGCCTATCTTGACGATCAAATCTGCAGCGCGAATGCCGGCGCGTTCGGCAGGGGTGTCTTCGATCGGCGAGATCACCTTGATAAAACCATCTTCCACGCCGATTTCAATGCCGATACCGCCAAATTGCCCGCTGGTATTGAGTTGCATTTCCTTAAAGGCCTTCGCATCGAGAAAGGCCGAATGAGGGTCAAGACCCGAGAGCATGCCGCTGATTGCTTCGCTGATCAGCTTCTTGTCTTCAACTGCCTCAACATAATTGCCTTTGATCGCGCCAAACACGTCGGCAAACTGTCGCAACTCCTCAAGCGGTAATGCTTGCAAAGGACTTCGGCTATCTTTTTGCGCAACCGCTGAAATGCCAAGGCTCACCAACACCCCGGCGACAGCGCCGGCACAAACCAGGGCAAAAGGCCTCATGCGCCGTGTTTTGCTAGGGGTGGCTGTCGGTTCATCGCGCATTTGATTCATCGGATTATCCCTCAGGGTCAGACTGCGATGCTATCAGTGTCTGCCTTGCCCTGTGCAGCAACCGATGCGATAGCGCGGGCAATCTCATCGGGATCTCCAAGATAACGACGCGATAAAAACGTTAAGTTACTGTCGAGTTCAATGAGCAAGGGCTGGGCAGTGGGAATATTCAAATTAACGATTTCATCTTCTGAGATCTGCTCGAGATGCTGCAAGAGCGCTCGCAAGGAATTGCCATGGGCGGCTATGACTAGCCTGCGGCCTGCGCGTATCGCGGGCGCAAGCGCCTGTTTCCAAAAGGGTACAACCCTAGCCACCGTGTCTTTCAAGCACTCGGTGCGGGGTATCTGGCCTTGAGGAACATCGGCATACCGAGGGTCTTGATCACTTTCCCTTGGATCACCTGGGCCTAGAGGCTCAGGGGCGATTGCATAGGCTCGCCGCCAAATCAACACCTGTGCATCGCCATATTGCGCCGCAGTCTCTGCTTTGTTGAGCCCTTGCAGTGCGCCGTAATGACGCTCGTTGAGCTGCCAGGCTGAATGCACAGGGATCCACATTTGATCCATCTCATCAAGCGCAAGCCAGAGCGTGTGAATTGCACGTCGCAGCCTTGAAGTGTAAGCCGCATCAAAAGCAAAACCTTGTTCGCGCAATAATCGCCCTGCCCGCCTGGCTTCATCGATGCCTTTTGGGCTAAGCGCTACATCGGTCCAGCCTGTAAACCGGTTCTCTAAATTCCACTGGCTTTCGCCGTGTCGCATGAAGACAATTTGGTAGCTCATAGTGGCTTCTATTGTAGCGATCCGGCAACGTGGAATAATCGCTGACTTGATCCTGCACTGTCAGGTTTTCTTTTCGTCCTTTTTGGGATGTTTCCATGCAGTTTTTTGTCGAGAATTTATTTTTGATCGTCATGGCGCTGGTTTCTGGGGGCTTGTTGCTCTGGCCAAGTATTCGTGACCGTGCAGGTGGCGAGCGCCTTGATACTGTGACCGCAACCCGGTTAATGAACGATGAAGATCCCACCTTGATCGATGTGCGCTCTCCAGCCGAATATGATGCAGGCCATTTGCTCAGAGCAAAAAGTATCCCCCTGGTAGACCTACCGAAGCGGGTTTCGGAAATCAAAGGCAAAAAGCCGGTCCTTGTCCTTGATAGCGATGGTTCAAAAGCTGCCAAGGCGAGCACGATCATTCGCGAGGCAGGCATTGAACGTGTCTACAGTCTTGCCGGGGGTGTGGCAGCTTGGCGGGCAGCAAGTTTGCCCTTGGTAAAGTCTTAAATCTGAAAAGGTCGATCATGAGTGCAACAATTGTGATGTACACCACGGCGGTTTGTCCTTATTGCCAGCGCGCTGAGCAATTGCTCCGTGCCCGTGGTGTCGAGCATATTGAAAAAGTTCGCATTGACCTCGAACCGTCACGTCGAGACGAGATGATGGAGCGTACTGGAAGGCGAACCGTCCCGCAGATCTACATCGGTGAGACGCATGTGGGTGGGTTTGATGACTTGGCAGCGCTTGATCGGGCTGGGGGTTTGAGCCCTTTGCTCGCTTCGGCTTGAGGCCTTGCGGTGTAAGCACGAGCGATGATTCTGAATGATTGCAACCAACGAATTTCCTTAAGGACTAAGTGATGGCCGACGAACAACAAGCTTCTGCTGCGCAAGGCGAACAAGCCCCGCAGTTTTCCATTCAGCGTATTTATCTGAAAGACATGTCGCTTGAACTGCCTAATGCGCCGCAAATTTTCCTCGAGGCAAGCGCGCCCAGTGTGGAGATTCAGCTCGATATCACCAATGAGGTACTCGGTGAGGGCGTGCATGAGACAGCGGTCCGAGTCACTGTTACCGCCAAGATGGCCGACAAGGTCGCCTTTTTGGTCGAAGCCACCCAAGCAGGGATTTTTACCTCACAAGGCATCGGTGGGGAACAAATGGAAGCTGTGGCAAATATTCTTTGTCCAAGCATCATTTATCCGTATTTGCGCTCAAATATTGCCGATTCTGTTCAGCGAAGTGGGTTTCCCCCGGTTCATCTGGCGGAAATCAACTTCGAGGCGCTCTTTCAGCAGCGCATCGCCGAACAACAGGCGCAAGCCGCAGCGTCCGGAAACGGCTCAGGCATTATTCTTTCCCACTGAATCGATACAAGGTAGCGGATAAACGCTTGCTGCCATGCGCATCGCGGTCATTGGCGCTGGCGCTTGGGGCACGGCGCTTGCGATTCACATCGCCGGGCAGCATGAGCTGATCCTATGGGCACGTGATCCTGAGCAGGTCAGGTCAATGCAGCTTGACCGGGAAAACAAGCGATATCTTCCGGGCTTTAGGCTCCCCGAGCGCATCACAATCACTGACAGTCTGCAACAGGCTATCGAGGGTGCCTCGTTGTGGATTCTTGCCACGCCGATGGCTGGCCTGCGTGAATGTCTGACCGACATCGATCGCTTGGTTTCGCCAAAGCATTGGCCGGTATTGTTGTGGCTTTGCAAAGGACTTGAACGCGGCAGCGGCTTGCTTGCCCATCAAGTGGTCGAGCAGTCAGTTAAACCCCTAAAGGCGGGCGCCTTGAGTGGGCCTAGCTTTGCTCAGGAAACCGCCCAAGGTCTTCCTGTTGCATTGGTTGTTGCAAGCGCTCATGAGGACTGTGCCCTGATGGCCCGGCAAGCGATGCATCACGCTGCAATGCGGGTTTATGCCAATGAGGATCTCATTGGTGTTGAACTGGGCGGCGCGCTCAAAAACATTATGGCAATTGCAGCGGGCGTCAGTGACGGACTCGGGATGGGGAATAACGCAAGAGCTGCCCTGCTCACGCGCGGTCTTGCCGAGATCGCACGATTGGGGCAACGCATGGGCGCCAGGGCGCAGACCTTTATGGGTTTGACTGGTCTTGGCGATTTGTTATTAACAGCTACCGGATCCTTATCGCGCAACCGTCAGGTCGGACTGGCTTTGGCCAAGGGCGCTTCGATCTCACAGATCCTGGCAGAGCTTGGCCACGTTGCAGAGGGTGTTTACACCGCCGAGGTTGCCGTGCAGTTAGCAGCGCGCTTTGACGTTGACATGCCAATTACTCAGGCCGTGCATCGATTGGTGAGCGGTGAGCTGCGCGCAGACCAGGCCCTGCAAGCATTGCTTGCACGAGCTGGTCGTCATAACGAGTCACTCCAAACCGATCAGTGACGCCAAACCAATTAATGACGCTAACCAATCAATGACGCCAGGCCAACCGATGACTTCAAACAAACCATCCCTGACTGTTTTTTGCGGCTCCCGCCATGGTCAAGATCA
>Ga0172372_10005271_pt1 | contig 18052 bp, 15 predicted proteins | sample LakKiv5m_2_FD_114544 | JGI IMG/M metagenome (GOLD analysis project Ga0172372, IMG submission 114544) | Freshwater microbial communities from Kabuno Bay, South-Kivu, Congo - kab_092012_9.5m | ecosystem: Environmental > Aquatic > Freshwater > Lake | place: Democratic Republic of the Congo...
ACACAATATGCCCTTCTTGCAGGTAGAAGTGGTGGGCAAACAATTACAGGTGGAACTGCTAACTCTAACAATTTGAATTTAGAATCAACAAGTGGTTCTACAAAAGGTTTTGTCCGTATGGTAAATCCTGACGGTGCAGTTGCTATTGGACTTGATACTCCTTCTGCAAAATTACATATAAAAAATAATTCTTTTGGAAACAATGACGCACCTAGTGGTGATGATGACGGTGGAGGTTATACAGTTGCTTCTGCCCCTATTCAATCTCTATTTTGTGAAAGAGGATTTGTAGGTTTAGGGGATACATATTTTACTCCTAAAAATAGATTAGATGTAAAAGGTGGTATTGCTGTCGGTTCAGGATATGCAGGAACTTATGCAGTTGGGGATTTGAAAGGGATTTTAGTGGAAGGTAAATCAAGTATTGGAACTTTAAACTCACAAGCAATGTTAAATGTTAGAGGAGCAGGTTCATCAACGGCAAGGGCTTTTCAAGTATTGAATTCAAGTAATAGTAAATTATTTGTCGTTCGTGATGACGGTAAAGTAGGTATAAATATGGAACCTGCAGACACTGCGTATCTCGTTGTAAATTCTGTTTGGACAAATTGGACTGCATCAACTACACGATATGGTTTAAGTATTGTAAATGATATAACAATATCTTCTTCTGCACAAAGATTTTATAGAACATTGAATTTCACTAATGAAATCAACATTTCAAGTGGAATATCTTACACAGGTTATATTTTTGGATTTTCAGCAGATGTAACTAGAAAAAATTCAACTGACTCAGGAACATTATCTGAATTACACGCTATAAACTTTGCATTTGGACACGAAGGCACTAAAAATTCAAACGGAAACACAACAAACGCATACGGAATAAATGTTAGACCATACCACGCTAAAGCAACAATAACAAATATGTATGGTTTGTTTTTTGACGGACCTGCGACAGGGGGAACAGTTACAAACCCCTATGCAATTTATTCTGAGTGGGATGCAAAGAGTTATTTCGCAGGAAGAATTGGAATAAAAGATACAACTCCTGACGCTGAACTTGATGTAAATCAAACTTCTACAACTGCTGCAATTCCTACTTTAATTCTAAATCAATCTGATTTGTCTGAGGAGTTTATCAATTTCGAATCAACTATTGGAGCACTAAATCCTATTGTTGCTTCATCTACAGTTTCAACCCTTACTCATAAGGTTCGAGTGTCAGTTAATGGAAGTTTTAAGTATTTATATCTTTATAACGCTTAATCTTGTATAATATACCTATGGCATTATGTAAAACTATTCAAACTTCTTATGGCGTAAATACTCATTACCATAAAATTTATGACTTCGATGTTTCATATTCTCAGAAAATGGCACGATGTAAATTAGTTTCATATTTAACAAAAGAAGATTACGAAAACAATTCTCAATTTTTAGAAAGTTACAGATTTACTTGGACAGGAGATGATTTTGATTTTGTTTATGACGAAAATATAACTTCCAAAATGTATCAAAAGATAAAAGAAACTCCTGAATGGAATGACGCAAATGACTGTTGAACAAGCATTAAATGTAATTGCTAACGCTCTTGCTGAATATAGAGGTTCTTTTCACGAACATCAAGTAATTCAAAAAGCATTTGAATTTATCGTTAATTTAATTAAAGAACATGAAAAAAAACAAGATAATTTAGATAAAATTCAAAACTTTGATAACAAGTAATTTGATTTTTACTTATTCTAAACATATTATCAATATATGGATTTAATTTTTTCACTATTACTTGAAACAGGTAGTCATTTTCTTAAAGAAGACTCAAATAATTTACAGTTAGAAAATTATGTAGGTTCTTATAGAAATGCTAAACTATCAGGTCAAGATTTTGATAATAACTCCCGTGATTCTAGGCTAACAGGTCAGGATTTTGATAATAACGAACGAGATTCCAAAATTACAGGTCAAGATTTTGATAATAACGAAAGAAATTCTAAGATCACAGGGCAAGATTTTGGTAACAACGAACGGGATTCTAAACTTACAGGTCAAGCTTTAGATAACAATAATCGGGATTCTAAATTAACAGGTCAAGATTTTGCAGATAATGAAATAAATTCTAAATTAATAGGACAAGATTTTAGTGATTCTGAAAAAAGTTCTAAAATTACAGGACAGGATTTATCAAATTACGATATATTCGCTAAAACTATTGGTCAAGACTTAGCAGTTAAAAATTTAAGTGCTAAAATTACAGGTCAAGATTTTAGTAACATTACTAAAAATGCCAAAATTACAGGACAGGCTTCAATATTTAATTTAAAAAATGCAAAGATTACAGGACAAAACTTTGATCATGACGAGATTAATTGTTACTTAAGAGGCTCCTTAAAAGATTTTAATGTTAGAAGTTGTAAAATCTCAGGCTCTATTCAAAGCAATAGAAGTGCGAAAATTAGGGGAAAGATTGTTTATTCAGGGTATATATATGTTTTACAAAATAATTCTTTTTTACAATTAATAACAAATCAATTAACAAATTATTTATATCTTTATACCGAGCAAAATAGTAATTACAGTAATAAATACTTAGCTCAAAATACAAATTATACATTCATTTATATTGATCAGAACACAGTTTATAATTGTAAATATGCAAGTATTGGAAACACCTACACAATTAAATATATTGATTCAAATAATATCTACAATAATAAATACTCTATTAGAAATACTTCTTCAAATAATAAATATTTTTTCAGAAACACTATTTTTAATTCTAAATACTCAAGTTTAGGTACAAATGAATCTCAAAAGTATACAAAACAAAGTAGTATTTATGTTGATTATTTGTAGTTTATTATTCATAATATAAATATGGATACGTTTATTATTAACAAATTCTCAGGTGGTATATCAGATTATGAAGATAGAGGTATTTTAGGTAGTTTTAAATACGCTCAAAATATAGATATAAGAAAAAGAAAAGATACGTTATCTTGTAACCAAGCATTAACTGATGATTTACTAACAGGAACAATGAACTCAAGAACTAGATTTATAATTACCGCTTCCGATAATAATACTTATTTTTTTACAGAAGCAAGAATTTATAAAAGAACGACAGGGGGTACTTATTTTTTAGAACATACAGATCCTGACGGTGGTATAAACGGAGCTGCAGAATGGTACAACAATGTAGGGGATACCTTTTTATATTGGACTACTGCTACTAAATTACATAGAAAAAGAATAATTGGAACGGGATATACTAACACAGGTTGGGGAGATGTAGACGCTACTGTTAATGGTCAGACTTATCCAAAAACTAATTTAACTTCTACTACTTATCATACTATGAAACAAATAAACGGGTCATTAATTGGTTGTAATGCAAACTATTTATTTTTAGTAGGTTATGATGATTCTTATACAAACCAAGCACTACAATTAATTCCTTCTAATATAGCTACTACTCTCGTGGAATCAGGGGTAAACGCAAAAATAGGAGCTAATAGAACAGATGTATCAATGCCAAGTAATATATTTTTATGGGATTTGATATCACAAAATTTTAACGATAAAATGCAATTACCTTTTAATGATGTAAACGCAATGATTGAATCTGAAATAGGAATAATGCAATTTGGTACTGAAGGGGGTTTGTATTTTTATGGGGACGCTTCTAAGTTACCAATAACGAAATTCCCAAACGGAGGTCAATGCGATCCTGACGGAATAGAAGTAATGGACGGTATAGCATATTTTGGTGTGTATGGTAACGGTATAAAATCAGGTATTTATACTTACGGAAGAAAATGGAAAAATGCTAGTTTTTGTTTAAATGCAGAATACAATCTACAAGTAGATGAAATTAACGCAATTAAAAAGGTAGGAAACAACTTGTTAATTGCTTATAAAAACGGGGCTACTTACGGAGTTAAAAAAATCGATTTATCAAATAAAGCAACAGGAACTTATGAATCAGTAGATCTTAAAGCTCCCGCAGTTTATCAAACTCCTGCTGTTTTTGAAAGTGTAGTTTTAAATATGTCCCCGTTACCAATAACTACTTCTGTAGAAGTGTGGAGAAGAATTGATAAAGTAGAAACCGCTACTGCGGGTACCGGCGTAACTGCTGACGGTTGGTATAGATGTAATACTACAGACGGATCAAGTAACTACTCAACTACAGGCGGAACAGAAGCTACTTTTTTAATAGGAGATAAAGCTAAAATAATAGAATTAAGAGTGATTTTAAATTCTTATTTGAATACTTGCCCTGAAATATTAAGTATAAATTTAATGTTTAATAAATAATGGCAATATACTACCCTGAAACAATAGAAAACGCAGTATTAAATAATATACCTGAAATGACTTCAACTTCTAATACAGGTTATGGAAACGAATCTAATGTGTCAGTGTCAGAAAAAGCAACTACAGATGTAACTTACCCTAACACTTTAATAAGTTACGACACTATAAACCATAATATAAATACAAAAACATCAAAGATTTTAAGCAATTTTACATTTGGTCAATCCGGTGCTTTACAAATTGGTAATTATGAAAGCGGGGTAACAGGAGATTTAAGACTTACACCAAACGGAATTACAGCAAGAAATTCTTCAAATCAAACTACTTTTTCAATAGACGGAACAACAGGGGACGCAATTTTTAGAGGAACCATATCTGCGGGATCTTTAGTAATAGGTTATATAGCGACAGGTGGGGCTGCTTCAGATGTTAATAGTGCGGGAGTTTTAATAAACGCAAACAGAATTAATATTTCAGGTCAGACTACATTTACAGCAGGTTATGATCCGACAACAAAAGTAGCTTCAACTGCAGGTAATTACACTTCAGCTTCTTCAGGAGCTAGAGTACAAATATTCCCACAGTCAGATATAGGAATTATTGCTTATGATTCAAGTAGTAATATAGTTTTTCGTGTTCTTGTAGGTGGAGGGGACGTAGGTGACGTGCAAATAGGCAATTTTGGAGGTAATAATGGTATATTATGGGACAATTCAGCAGGAACATTTACTATCAGAGGAAGTATGAATGCAGGTACTATTACAGGTGCGACAATTTCAGGAAACACTATCTCGGGAGGTTCTATATCAGGTACTACAATTACAGGCGGAACAATTACAGGCTCTACTTTTAAAACAAATTCTAGTGGTAATAGAGTGCAAATTGACACAAACAATGATGATATTAAGTTTTATGATTCAGGTAATGATGTAGCATTAACATTAGACCATGTTGATTCAACTAGAGCAGACATTTATACTTCAGACGGTAGAGATTTAGTTTTGTATTCTGCTACAGGAACAGTTAAATTTAATAATAATAATCTTGGGCAACTAGGAAACATATCAACATCAAATACAATAACAGCAGGAACATTTAGCGGCAATTTGTCAGGAAGTGTTACAGGTGGTTCAGGATCTTTTACTTCAATATCTATGAGTGGGGATATTGATATGAATACACAATCAGTTAGAGAAATAGACGCTTTAAACTTTACAACAAGAAGTTCAACACCTTCAGACGCAGGTTCTTGGGGGCAGTGGGCGCATAGTTCAGGGGGTACTTATCAAATGAGAGTAAGATTAAATGGGGTAAATTATTCGCAGAATTTAACTAGTATATGAAAATAGAAGATTTTTATAAAGACGGAAAAAATATAATAGACGCTGAAAAGTTTTTTGATGAAAACGGTATTGTTGATGATAATAAAGTTTCTTTTTTAATTGAAGAAAAACCAATAGTACCTTTACCAAAAGATCCTGAAAGACAAAATTTTTTTGCTATTAAAGAAAATAGAGATAGATACGAAGTATTTCCTGAAAGATTACCTACAAAGGGGTTATTACCACAACCAATAGACGCACATGAAATGATTGGAACATTTGAAAATAACCACACAATTTATCTAACTATTGCTAATGCTTATAACAAAGCAATGGTAAAAATAGAATCTTTAGAAGCAAGAATTGCGGAACTCGAAAACAAATAAGATATAGACATTTAACACATATTTGATTTATACTTAATTTATGAATGAAAATCTTAATTTAGAAGAAAAAAAGCAAAAATTCGGTGAAGAATTTAATAATTTATTAAAAAAATACAATTATAAAGTACAAGTTAGTTTAAACTTCCCTGAATATAAAATTTTACCTACAGATTTACAATTAGCTTTAGTAATTATAGATAAACATAAAAACGAATTTTTAATTAATTTTATTGACTTAGGAGAACAAAATGAGAACAAGATCTGATATGGAAACTGAATTGTTAGCAAGGTTACAAGTAGCTAATAATTCTTCTTTATTCCCTGCTTCAAGACTTACACAATTAATAAAAGACGCTTATATTTGGGCTACTACTACGTGGGTTTGGACTGATTTAGTAAATGGTAAATACACATCTACTATTGCTAATAATGAATATTACGATTACCCTGATGATTTTAGATCTAATACTATTATGAGGTTAGAAGTTGATAACATTTCTTATGAAAGAAAAGCATTTGAAGATTACCTTGCTTATAAAGAAAATAACCCCTCAGATACTCACAAAATATTTGCTTCATATGGTAGATATTATTTTATACACCCCACACCTACTACTAACGGAACTAATAATATAACCGTTTGGGGATCGTTAAAAGCAGATAATTTAACCACAAGTAGTAGTTTAACTATTTTCACTGATAATAAAGAAGAAGGTAACGAAGCATTAGTAAAAAAAGCTTTATCAGTAGCTTTAGGAAGAATTGATAAAAATTTATCAAGAGTGGAAGAACAAGAAGCAGTAGCTATTTTAAATAAATTATATGCAGATGAGAAAGCCGCAACACAAAGAGATCAAAGATTACAACACCCTAAATTTGCGTTACCTGATTTTTATAGAGATAGATTTAGAACTGTATATGGAGATCATAGTTTGGAAGGATTTTATTACTAATGGATATTAAACAATTAAGAAGTAAATCATTGTCATCAATGAATACAAAAGAGTTACAGGATTTTATATCAAAAGCCGAATCTAAAGGTTTTGAGATTTCTAAATCAAAAGAACTAAATAAAGCTGTTAATTTATTAAAAGTTAAGGAACCTAGTAAATATGGAAAAGAACAAATTGAATCAGCTAAAAAGTCTTTAACAGTTGCTTCGGAAGTACCTACATTACAAAAATTAGGTATTACTAATATACCTGATTGGAAATTACAGGAACAAGCACAAAAAGATCAAGCAAAAGGTTTAACGAGTCAAGCAAGTTTATCCGGCGGTCAATCTATGAATATGGGGACTGCAAGTAGAACGGAACAAGGTATTCCTACATATGTTGAAAGTAATGATTTAAATTCTTTAGAAGAAGAATATAATCAAAAAAGACAAGCCTACGACAGGGCAGCAACAGATATAAATGATAACCCATTCTTTTCAGAAGCTACTAGAGTTGGCAAACAAACTAAACTAGAACAACAAAAAGCAAGAGAGTTAAATACATTAACAGATAGAATTGCACAAATTAAAGCAGATGATCAATTAAAATATAATATTTCAATGGATAGATATAAACTACAACAAGCACAAGTAGAACAAAACATACAAAGATTAAATACATATATAAGTACAGGAGCAATTTTAAATGCTACTGCAAAAGACTTAGCACAAATTGGGGTTGCTACAGGCATGAGTCAATCAATGCTTCAAGGAATAATTAATAATATAAGATCCGAAAAATCTCTTAAGAATGCACCAAAAACAATGATTAAAGATTACACAGATGACGAAGGTAATGTAAGTATTATTGTTTTTGATGAGAGAACGGGGCAACCCATTTCACAAAATAAAATTTCAGGAATTGGTAAAACTTCAAAAAGTTCTGCAAAGGTAAATGAACTTGCGGAAGTTAATGACCTGATCCAAATGGCAGTTGAAGAAGCAAACTACACGGTAAATAATAAAGATACTATACATTCAGACAGGTATTTACAAATTAGACAATTTTTTGTAAATCAAGATATTGGAGATCTTGCAGATTTTGATAGAAGGTATCAGCAATATGTAAATCCTAATTTTGTAGATAATTACGATTTGTATGCACCTAAAGATAAAAAAGGGACATTTTTAGATTTTTCTAGTGTAAAGAAATAAAATATGAATGTAACCGACAGATTAAATGAAAAATTACAAAAAGGAGGAGTAATTACTCCCTCAGGATCCGGTAATGTTACTGAAAAACTAGACGCAAAACTTAAAAGTGGTGGGGTTAACGTTGTTAAACCTATAAGTCAGCCTAGCACAACACCTTCCGCAGCATTAGAAACACCTCAAATATCGCCTCAAAAATCTTGGTGGGATTCTGCAGGTAGTTGGTTATCTGAAAATGTTAAAAACGCTTGGGCTAGTGCTACAGACCTTATTAAAAAACAAGAAGAACAAAATAAAGCTGAACTGAAAATAATGCAAGAAAGAGAAAAAAGAGGTATTAAAAACCCTTCTATGTCTACACCCTCATCTTTAAATTTTGCACCGGAAACACAAGAAATGCTTAAATTGCCTTTACAAAATCAACTTAGTTACATTATAGATAATAATAATAAAAAGTATTTAGAAGAAATAAAAGATTTAAGATTACAAACAATGGCTCGAGGTAATTATATATCAGTACCAAAGGAAACAGCTACGCCAACACAAACTAGAAGAATGGAAGCAGCTAAAAAAATTAGCGAGGATATAAGAGAAATAGATAAAGCATTACAAAATAATGATTATTTTAAAACTGCATTCAATTACAGACTCGCAGAAGTAGGTGGAAACTTAAAAATAGCCGCAGCGGGTTTTGCTAAAGATACTGCTAATTCTATTTTAGGTGTTTATGATCAATTTGCTTTGACAGAAGAACAGAAAAAAGATATGAATACTAATGCTTCTAAAGTAAATAATACTTTTATCCAATTTTTAGAAGATGTAATACGAGAAGAAACTTACAATAAACCTGATTTTGGGGACGCATTACAACAAGGAGTAGGTTCAATGGGTACAATGATAGGTGCCTCCCTTTTAACGGGGGGAAGTGTGTGGGTTCCTACTATCATTGAATCTTTACAGAACGCAGGATCTGTATATGACGAAAACATTAATCAAGGAAAAAGTGGAGCAGAAGCTTTTACAAGATCTTCCGCAGTTTTTGTGGGTAATATCGTTTGGAATAAGGTCTTGAATAAATTTTCAGGAGTTTTTGACGCTATTCCTGTTAATGATATTTCAAAAGTAAAAGAAAAGTTTTTAGAAGTTGTATTAAAAGCAGGAAGCGGAGAATTTGTACAAGAAGGCGGACAGACAGTTGGTAGTAATATTGCTACAGATAGACCTTGGGACGAAGGATTACTTGAATCAGCCGCTGTTGGTTTTATTATAGGAGGGGGTGCTAAATCAATTCAATTAATAGCTACTAAAAACAAAGAACCGTTTTTTGAAACTAAAGATTTACAAACAGTCCAACAAATATTACAGACTTATAATGAAGATAGTATTAATATTTTAAATCAATATTCAAAAACGAAACTAACACCTAATTCTTCAGTAGCAGAGATCAGAAAAGCATTCAAAGAAGCAGCATTTTTAACAAATGTTGATTTTGGTGCAGGAGATAACTCCCTTTATTTAAGAGTTATACAAGCTTATGACAATTTAATGAAAATTAGAAATAGTGGAGTAACTATTGACAAATCAGGAGTTATTGAAGTTAAATTAGTAAAACCTTTACAAATAGAAGCTCCTAAAACAGAAGCAACCCCCACAACAGAAACACCTATTACAGAAACACCTATTACAGAAACACCTATTACAGAAGTAACTCCTTCTACAGAAACACCTGCTGAAAAAACTACCACTACTACAAAAAAATCTGATTTAGATATTGGTAAAAAAATTTGGACTACTAGCTCAACTCTTGGCTTATCTAAAGAAGATTATGTGCAAAAAGGATTAGATTACTATAAAACTACTCCGGATTACCAAGAAGATATTAAAAATAATAATGTTGATTGGTCTTTGAATGTAACTGCAAATATGCTGAGAAAGAGTTGGACTGAATACGATAAAAACGAAAATCAAAAAAAGAAAAAAGAACCTGAACAAAAACCATTAAAAACAAAAAGAACTATTAAAGCAAAAGCTGAAACTAAATTTGATAGAAACGAATACCTTAAAAATGATGTTAAAGAAAAATACACAGAGGATCAAAATATTTATTCTTTGTATAAAGAAGCAGATGTCTTTATTAAAGATTTAACTGCCTCCGCAGTAAAACTTAACAAAAACTTTATAGAAGAAAACCCTGAATTAAACAATAAAAACATTTTAAAAAAAATAGATATACTCTTAAAACATTTTGACAAAGTAGGTATTGATGAATCTAATGATAGAGAATTTTATTCTTTAGAAAGAATAAAAGAATTAATTACAAATAAACAATCAAAAAGTGTCGCAAAGATTGAAGTTGCAAAAGAAAAAGAAAATGAAAAAACTACTGTTGAACCTCAACCTGAACCTACACCTAAACCATCAGAAACATCACTTATATCTAAAGATGAAATGAAAAAAGAATTTAATAAAAGTGGCATTACGATAAGCGATTTTAAACGAAATATAAAAGAAATAGTTTTAGTTAAATTAATAGATAAGTTACAAAATGAATTATTAAAATTTGGATTTGATCTAAAAAAAGATTTTGTAAAAGATTTAGCACAAAAGACTATATTTAATCTGAATGAGTCTAATTATTTATTAAATATACCTATATTAAACCAAAGAAAAATAAAAGAATATGTAAAAGCATTAAGTAATGTATTAGGTATAAGTGAACAAGAACTAAATAATGCTTTAAATTCTAATGAACCAATAAATTTAGAAAAACTTTATTTAGAAAAAAATAATTTATCTGATAACGAAATTTATAATATTTTTCATGGTTTTTCGAATGAGAGAGTAGTAACAAAGTTTGTCAAGGGAAGTAAATCAGTAGTAGAACCTGAACCTAAAATAAATCTTAAACCTAAAAGGCAGTCATTAAAAGATAAATTACTTGGATTCATTGAATTTAACTCACAGGAAGGAATGGATAATTGGATTGCACAAAATAAAGATAAATATTCTTATGAAGAAGTTTTTATTAATAACGGGTTTGGACTTAACTACAGACCTTTAAATATAAACTTTTACGGAGAAAAGGAAAAAAAAGCAAGTCCTAAAATAAAAGAAGAAAAGCCTAAAAAGAAGTTAGGTGATAAAAAAGTTAAAATACCTAAAACACTTAAAAAAACAATCAAACAAGAAAAAAAGGTTGAAACGAAAACTGAAATACCTGAAGATATTGCCAATTTATTTATTGACGAAGTAAAAAATATAGCCGGTGAAACAAATATATATGAAGCTTTTTTACAAATTAAAACCTTTATTGCTCCTATGTTTGACTTATCAAAAAATCAAGGCGAAAACTTATTTTTTGATTTTATGTCAAATGAAATCCAAAGTCAAAGAATGGGAATGGAGGAACATTTAGCAGGTAGAGGTATTACAGAAGGTGAAGCAAGATCCGCACTTAAAAAAGTTGAAAAAGCTATAAGAATAATGCGTATAACAAAAAATGAAGATTATGACCTAGATAGTATAAGTGAAAAAGTTGAAGGTTTTGATGAAGTTTTAGAAGCATTAAGAAATGTTGGTATCGAATTTAAAGATATAAAAGATATGCAAAATTTTTATAAGAATCTTGTTGAGCAAAAGAAAGAAGCAGGAAAACCTAAAACACTTACAAAAATTAGAAAAGATTATGAACTGCAATTTAAAAATGACTTAAAACTTTACCAAAGCGGTAATCTTGAAATATCTAAATCAGAAACACAAACAGAAGAAGATTTTGATTTTTCTAAATATGGCTACACAGAAAAGATGTTTAAAAAGAAAATAAGCGGAAAGAAAAAACTGACACAAGAACAAAGAACCCCAAGACCTAATGACTTTTTTGAAGATGATATAGATATAGATGATACAGATACAGAAGTAGATCCGCAAAAAGAACTTTATGAAAGTTACCAAAAAACAGAAGAAGATTTAAGAAAAACTTTAGGAGATTCAGCAAATAAATTTAATATTATACAACTACCGGAATTAGTGGAATTAGTAAAAACTTTAACAAACTTAAGTGTTGAAGTTTTAACTAAAATAAACAGGAGTAACCCTTTAGGTTTACATAAAGGAGGAAAGTTATCCTTACGAGCAGATATATTTAAATATCCTTTTCTAGCACAAAAAGTTTTATCTCACGAGATAGGACACCTAATAGATTGGTTGCCAAACTTTACTATGAAAAGAGGAAACATTTTAGGTCGGTTATTTACTCTAAGAGAGTTTACAAAAGGATCTTTCACTAATGAAAAAGTACAAGAACAAATAGATCAACTTGTAGCACAGTTAAAACCATTACAGGCAACAAGAAAAGAGAATAAAAATAATCCTAAAATGGATCTTTTATTGAAAGCAAGATTAGATAAAAAATATTTAGAACAGATTAAAGAAATAAATACAAAAATTAGAGAATTACAAGAAAACGCTTTTATAAATAATGAAATATTTAACGAGCTGTATGGTTGGTCTTTGTATTGGAGAAATCTAAAAAGAGAAGATCTGATTAAGAATAAAAAATTTGACACTTATATTAGATCCTCGGTTGAATTATACGCAGACGCTTTGTCCGGTATAATAACATCACCTTTATTATTTGAACAAAAAGCCCCTAAGTTTTATAAGGCATTTTTTGCAAACTTGGATAGAAAACCTGAAGTTAAGGCAATTTATTTAGAATTACAAGATAGAATAAGAGCCGGATCGCAGGAAGTTTCACAAGAAAGAAATAAAATTGTTAATGAATCTTTTGATGCAGCTCAAGATATAGCAGTTGCTAAAGACAAAGAATCTGAAGATGAAAAATTTGATTTGTGGTTTCATTTTAGAAATTTATTTATAATTAGGTTTACTGCTATTACAGATTTAGAAAAGAAAACTAACACTCCATACGAAGATCAATCTTCTATTAAATTTGGGGACATACTTTACGCTGACGCATTTATTAAAAATCTAATTGAAGATTCATTTGCTGTACCTTATAAAATGTTAGACAACTTACAAAATGGTTGGAATGATTTAGGTCAGATTTTATTAAATGAAAGAGTTATTTATGAAAGAGGCGAGTTAGCAAATCCTTTTGGAAAAACACCGGAAACAGCAAGACAAGATTTAGAAGTTTTATTAAATTCAAAAAGTCAAGAAGATAAAGAAACTTTACTAGAAGCTTTGAGATTATTTAGATCAGGTCAGGAAACACTTCTAGAATATTTTAAAGAGAATGGTATTTATTCAGATCAATTAATGAGAGATATGGAAGCAAATACATCTTATGCTACATTTCAAGTTGTTGATTACATTGATAAATATATTACATCTGAGATTTATAGCCAAGTTGGTACTTTAAAAGACATTGCAAACCCCGCTACCGCTACAATGCTTAAAAACATAGCAATAGTTAGAATGATACAAAGAAACAATGCTATTAAAACTTTAGGAGAGAACTTAATTAAATTAGGTGGTGTAAAAGAAGCAGACACCTATTTTGATAAGGAAACAGGTTTTTTAAGAATAAAAGAATCACAAGATCCTAAATTAGGATTAATTAAATGGAAAGAAAAAGGTAAATGGAAAGGTTTATATGTTGATAAATATATTGCTGAATCTGCTAATTATCAAACTTCGGAGAATCTTAAAATTACAAATAAATTTTTAGAAAAAGTTTTGATAGCTCCTATATATAGAAACCTATTTATTATTTATAATGCAGCTTTTCAATCTGCTAATGTTATTAGGGACTTTAAAAGAACTTGGAAATCTTTACCTACAAAATCATTTTATGAAGCAATGGCTCAATTTTTTCAAACCGCTAAAGCTTATAAAGGATCTGTAAAAGCTTCTTGGGCTAGAGCAACAGGAGAATTTGATTCTACAATTAAAGAAATGGAAAATAAAAAGATATTAGGATTAACTTATAACGATATTATTTTAGGACAAGAAGATTCAAATATTCAAATTGAAAGAGAATTTACTAAATTAGGTATATCCAAGAAAAAAGGAATTAGCGGAAAAATAACAAGTAAATTAGATTCCTATTTAGAAGGAAAAGAAAAAATACGAACTATACTCAAATATGTAGAAAACTTTTTAAATGCTTTTATAATTTTTGGCGATTTTGCAGAAACTTTACCTAAAGTTGCAGGATATAATCTTTTATCCGAAAAAAGTAATATGTCTGAACCACAATTAAGAGAATTTATAAGAACAAGAGTAGGATCTCCGGCTTATAGATATGGTGGAGTTGCAAAACCTATTATTAACCCTGTGTTTTTGTTTTCAAATGCAATAATTCAATCAACAGTTGCTGATATAAAGACAGCAACAGAACCTTCAACGAGAATTGGTTACTTATATAAGACAGTCGTTGCTGATGTCGTACCTCAAGCATTAAAAATCGCAATTTTACAAGGTATTTTTGGGGAAGCTTTAAAAGAATTGTTTGAAGAAATACCTGAGTGGGACATAATGAATTATGATATTATTCCGATCTCATTAGATGAGAACGGAAAACCTATTTATGCAAGAATACCTAAAGATGAATCAGGCAGATTAGTTTCGGCAATAGTTTGGAAATTATTGAAGTCGCCTGAATACGGAATAAGTATGCAAGACATTACAAGTATATTTGCAGGTTTTGGTGAAGTTCTACCAAATCTAAATCCAACAATTACTATATTAGGAGATATATATAAATACGCTATCGGACAAAATCCTACTGATTACAGAGGAAGAAATATGATCCCTGATAAAGAGTGGGCTGCAAGAAATAAAACTCCTGACGCACTTAAAATATTTTTATCTGAAACTTTGAAAAATATGGGTATTGGAGTAATTTTACCTACTGATTATAAATGGCAAACTGAAAGTACTATTACTCCTTTACAAAAATTCTTAGGGCTTCCTTTTATAAACAAAACTGTTGGAAACTTTATAAAAGTATCTGATTACGGGGCTATCCAAAGAGCAAATGCATTAAAACAAGAAATAGCAGGAGAAAGAGCAGCAAGAATACTACAAGATGATAAAAATGTAGATAAAAGATTGCGAGAATTTTTAGCGGAACCTAACAAAACCTCTGAATTGGCAGAGCAATACGCAAACTTAGCAGCTTTTGATTCTTTAAAAAAACAAGGTGATTTTACCCCTGATGAAGAAAAAAGAATAAAAGCCATCAAAGATAAATTTAAAATAGGTGCAATAAAAGGATTTGGGGATCCTAAACTTAATTCTTTTATTAATGCGGATACTAACGAAGAAAAAGCATATCTTATACTAAGGTATACACAAGAATTAAACGAAACTGATTTAAAACAATTACAAAACGAACTTCAAACATTTAAATTAATAAACCAAACCGCTTTAGATATTGCAAGACAAATACAAACAGGTACGTATACATATCCTATAGTAGATTATTAAACTTTATATTAATTCCTAAAACTCGCAGTAAATACCCTTTATTTCTTACTTACAAAGTAATTTTTTTGCTCAAGAAACTTACTTGTAATAATATTATGATAAGTTAAAATAACATTATGAATCAAGATACTAAAAAATATTCTAAAACTACAGATATAGATTTAGAAGTTTTTAATATTTTATCTATAAAGTATGAAGTACCTATTTCTTTTGTAGAAGACTGTTGGGATTCTTGCTTAAATTGGCTTGAAGCTAATGGTAAAAAGAAAAAGAATTATAAAGCTTTTCTTGCAAATTGGGTTAAAAGTCAAAAAAGTAGTAAAAAATTAATACAAACAGAGAAAGGTAAAATAATAGATGTCAGCAAACTATAATCTCTTTTCAGAATCTGATTATTTATTTGAAATTAAAACTCAAGATAAAACATTTTATGTAAATGAAATGCAGTGGGCAAAGATCCAAGAAAGTATTAATAACGGAACAAAATTAATTATTTTAGGTGATAAATCTTTTAACCCTGCGTACATAAAAAGTGTTGAAAAAGTCGTAAAAGACAAACAAAAAAATAATCAAAGTCCGTATTGGATAAATGAAGAACCTAGATCTTTTAATCAAGAAAAATATGAAAAACTTAGGATAAAAATTAAAGAATTACTTAAGAAACAAAATGAAAAAATACTATCAACAAGAAAAATAGTTCAAGATCAAGAAAAGATAGCAAGACTTGAGCAACAAAATGAAGAAAATCTATATCTTTGGAATTTATTCGTTGAGGAGTTTAAAAAATACCGTTTCCCTGAGATTAACAATTCTTTTAGAAGAAGTTTTGATATTACAAACCACAAACAGGATAAAGATACACATGATGTCGAGTACTTAGTTAAGGATTTAGAAATACCTAAAGCGTACGAAGGTTTTAATAATAAATATTGGGTACAGGCAGGAGTTATATGGTGTCCTTCTTGCAAAATGCATGTTAAAAAAACTATTAATTGCTTTAATCAGATCGAGGGTATTTGTGTGATTTACACTCACTAGAAAGGAAAATATGGGATATTACGTCAAAAATAATTTTATTATACCGAAAGCAAAATGTTATAGATGTAATTACATTTGGGTTCCAAGAAAAGCAAAAATTAGTCTTTGTCCAAAATGTAAAAGCAAGTATTGGCATACTCCAAAGTCAAGACAACTTGAAGGTGTCCGAGTAATTGCAAAATTTAGTAATTAATTGAAAGGTAAAAATGACTATCCACGAAAAACTGATTTTAATTCAATGTGAATTGAAAGCTCCAAAAACTCAATACAATAAGTTTGGTAATTACCATTACCGAAATAACGAAGATATTTTAGAAGCAGTAAAACCTCTTTTAAGAAAGTATCAAGTTTGTTTAACAATATCCGATCAGGTTTTAAATATTGGTGAAAGATATTACATAGAAGCAACAAGTAAAATAACAGATTTGGAAACAGGACAGGTTGTATCAGTAACTGCTTCAGCAAGGGAAGATGTCGATAAAAAAGGAATGGATTTAAGCCAACTTACAGGATCAACTTCTTCTTACGCAAGAAAATATAGTCTTAATGGTCTTTTTCTAATTGACGATACAAAAGACTCAGATTATACAAATGGTACAAACACTGCACCAACAGAGAAACCTACCCCAAAACCGATTGTAGAGCCTAAAAAGATAGAAATAATACCAACAACACAGGAAAAAATTAGAGAACAAGAAATACTTAAAACTTTTGACGGAAAAGTATCCTACGATTTAGCACAAACAGATGAATCACTATGCACAGGTTGTAAATCAAAAATTACTAACCCTCAAGTCATTAAGTTTTCAAAAGATAAATTTGGTAAAGTATTATGTTTTAATTGTCAAAAGACAAATGGAAAGGTACAAAATGTTTAAAGTATCACAGATTGAATTATTACCTGACGCAAGAGATTATATTTTGAAGGCAGAAGTTAAAAAAGGAACTTATTACCTTTATAAAATGAAAAGAGAAGGGTATACAGAAATCCGGTTAATCTTAAATTATTACGATCATTTTACTAACACAATGGAAGATATGTATATTGAAAATTTTGATGTATCAGATAACGAAGATTTAGTAAAAATTGTTAAAGAAACATTAACATACAAAGGTCTATTATGATGAGAGAAATTAAGTTTAGAATTTGGGATAAAAAAACAAAGCAAATATTTGAAGTTGGGTTATGGAATATTTCTGAATATGTTTTCTCTTCAACTTATATCTTAATGCAATACACAGGACTAAAAGATGTGCATGGCAAAGAGATTTATGAAGGTGATATTGTTATTGAAGGTTACAAAGGTAAGTATGGAACTTATGAAGTTAAATGGAATGTAAAAGGTTTTAATTTAGGAAGTGAAGATGGTGATGAGTATGAAGTC
>Ga0172372_10005272_pt1 | contig 18049 bp, 16 predicted proteins | sample LakKiv5m_2_FD_114544 | JGI IMG/M metagenome (GOLD analysis project Ga0172372, IMG submission 114544) | Freshwater microbial communities from Kabuno Bay, South-Kivu, Congo - kab_092012_9.5m | ecosystem: Environmental > Aquatic > Freshwater > Lake | place: Democratic Republic of the Congo...
CTCGGCAGCCACATTCGCGGCACCAACGGCAAGAGTCAGGGCGTGGTGCCCTTCCTCAAAGTGGTCAACGATACGGCGGTGGCGGTCAATCAGGGCGGAAAACGCAAGGGCGCGGTCTGCGCCTATCTCGAGACCTGGCACCTGGACATCGAAGAGTTTCTCGAGCTGCGCAAGAACACGGGCGATGATCGTCGGCGCACGCACGACATGAACACCGCCAACTGGATTCCTGACCTGTTCATGAAGCGGGTCATGGAAAACGCTGAATGGACCCTGTTCTCGCCTGCCGATTGCCGTGATCTGCACGACAAGGTCGGTCGTGAATTCGAGCAGGCCTACCTCCGGCACGAATCGCGCGCGGCCAACGGTGAACTCAAGCTGTTCCGCAAGGTTCCGGCGGTTCAGCTCTGGCGCAAGATGCTGTCGATGCTGTTCGAAACGGGTCATCCCTGGATCACCTTCAAGGATCCCTGCAACCTGCGCAGTCCCCAGCAGCACGTGGGCGTCGTGCACAGCTCCAACCTGTGCACCGAGATCACGCTCAACACCAGCGACAGCGAAATCGCGGTGTGCAACCTCGGCTCGGTCAATCTGGTTGCCCACATGCGCGAACGCGACGGTCGCTGGGAGCTTGATCTGGACAAGCTCAAGGCGACGATTCATACCGCCATGCGCATGCTCGACAACGTGATCGACATCAACTACTACGCAGTCGGCAAGGCGAGAAATGCCAACCTCCGCCACCGTCCGGTGGGTCTCGGCATCATGGGCTTTCAGGACTGCCTGCACTTGCTGCGCGTGCCCTACGCAAGCGAACAGGCGGTGGAGTTCGCCGACACGTCCATGGAGGCCGTGTGCTACTTCGCCTACTGGGCGTCCACCGAACTGGCCGAGGAGCGCGGACGCTATTCGAGCTTCAAGGGCTCGTTGTGGGACCGCGGCATCCTGCCGCAGGACTCGATCCGCCTGCTTCGCGACGAGCGCGGCGGCTATGTCGAGGTCGACGAAACCGAGCGTCTCGACTGGGCGAGCCTGCGGGCCCGGATCCGCGAGCACGGCATGCGCAACTCCAACTGCGTGGCGATCGCTCCCACTGCCACCATCTCGAACATCATTGGCGTGTCGGCCTGCATCGAGCCCACTTTCCAGAATCTGTACGTGAAGTCCAACCTGTCGGGCGAGTTCACCGTCGTCAATGACTACCTGGTTCGCGACCTGAAGCGGCTCGGATTGTGGGACGAGGTAATGGTGGCCGATCTCAAATTCTTCGACGGATCGCTCGCCCGCATCGACCGAATTCCCGCCGAACTGCGTGACGTCTACGCCACAGCGTTCGAAGTGGAGCCCAGCTGGCTGGTGGAGTGCGCAGCGCGTCGTCAGAAGTGGATTGATCAGGCGCAGTCGCTCAACATCTACATGGCGGGTGCCTCGGGCAAGCGTCTGCACGACACCTATACACTGGCCTGGCTCCGGGGACTCAAAACCACCTACTACCTGCGCACACTGGGTGCCACCCATGCAGAGAAATCGACCACCGACAAGATTGGTCAGCTGAATGCAGTGTCGGCCGATGGGGCAGTGTCTGCAGGCTTCAACTACGCCGGCGCAAGTGGTGTCACAACGGCTGCCGCGGGCGCTGCAGTCACCGCTGCCAGCAGCGAACCCATCGCACCGAAGTTCTGTGCGATCGATGATCCGGAGTGCGAAGCCTGCCAGTAATGCAGCACTGCTTGTCCTGACGTTGCAAGGCTATTCGTTGCACCGTAAGATTCGGGGCGTGAAGAACTTTTCTCGCGCCGCCATATTGTTATCAAAGAAAGTTAAAGCGAGAACTTAAATGCTGTCCTGGGATGACGCGCCCGCAGTGGCCACACCAACACGCCGGGCACCGCCTGCAACCCCCATCGATATGGGATTGACTCCCGCACCGGCAGCCATGCCGATCGCCGGTGCAGTTGCAGCCCCCGCCATCAATCTGCCCAAGCCGCCCGCAACCGCTGAGGGCTCCAGCTCGCGGCGCGTACGCGTAGAAGACAAGCGCATCATCAACGGAAGCGCCGACGTCAACCAGCTGGTGCCGTTCAAGTACAAGTGGGCCTGGGAAAAATATCTCGCCACGTGCGCCAATCACTGGATGCCTCAGGAGATCAACATGAGCCGCGACATCGCGCTCTGGAAATCTCCCGATGGCCTCACCGAAGATGAGCGCCGGCTGGTCAAACGCAACCTCGGTTTCTTTGTCACTGCCGATTCGCTGGCTGCCAACAACATCGTTCTGGGCACCTATCGGCACATCAGTGCGCCAGAGTGCCGCCAGTTCCTGCTGCGCCAGGCGTTTGAAGAGGCGATTCACACGCACGCCTATCAGTACATCGTCGAGTCGCTCGGCCTCGATGAAGGCGAAATCTTCAATGCCTATCACGAGGTCAAATCGATCCGCGACAAGGATGAGTTCCTCATCCCGTTCATCGATACGCTTACCAATCCTGATTTCGTCACGGGCACGCCTGAGGCCGACCAGAAACTGCTGCGCTCGCTGATCGTGTTTGCCTGCCTGATGGAAGGTCTGTTCTTCTATGTGGGCTTTGTGCAGATTCTCGCGCTCGGCCGCCAGAACAAGATGACGGGCGCAGCCGAGCAGTATCAGTACATTCTTCGCGATGAGTCCATGCACTGCAATTTCGGCATCGACCTCATCAATCAGATCAAGCTCGAAAACCCGCATCTCTGGACAGCCGAGTTCCGCGAGGAGATCCGCGGCCTGTTCCGTCAGGCGGTTGAGCTCGAATACGCCTACGCCGAGGACACCATGCCGCGCGGCGTGCTGGGGCTCAACTCCCAGCAGTTCAAGGGCTACCTGCGCTTCATCGCCAATCGCCGGGCCCAGCAGATCGGTATCGAGACGCTGTTCCCGACAGAGGAAAATCCTTTCCCCTGGATGAGCGAAATGATAGACCTCAAGAAGGAGCGCAACTTCTTCGAGACGCGGGTCATTGAATACCAGACCGGGGGCGCGCTCAGTTGGGATTGAGACCCTCTCGCCTCTCGCGCATCAGGGCGGCGGCCCGCAAGGCCGCCTCGCCCTCGCTCCCCCTCCCGCTTTTGAAAACGCCGCGCCCAACCAGCCGGCGTTTTTCATTTCAGCGCGCCCTCGCGCTGACTCCCGAATTCATTAGCGTACGCGTAGCCTGCCCCGTGCGGGACCACGCTTGCGCCGATGAATGGCCCGCCCGCCGCGCGGCGTTCGCGCTTGCCGGCGCGGGTCTCCACCAGCGTAACTTCAACTGAAGGAGTTTCACCATGGCAACAGCCAAGAAAGCGGCGGCGAAGAAGCCGGCGGCCAAGAAGCCGGCGGCCAAGAAAGCGGCGGCAGCCAAGCCCGCAGCTAAAAAAGCAGTAGCGAAGAAGCCGGCTGCGAAAAAGCCCGCAGCGAAGAAGCCCGCCGCCAAGAAAGCGGCAGCCAAGAAGCCTGCAGCCAAGAAAGTAGCGGCCAAGAAGCCAGCCGCCAAGAAAGCAGCAGCCAAGAAGCCGGCGGCCAAGAAAGCCGCTGCGAAAAAGCCTGCTAAAAAGGCCGCTGCGAAAAAGCCTGCCAAAAAAGCCGCTGCGAAAAAGGCCGCCAAGAAGCCTGCGAAAAAAGCCGCCGCCGCCCCCGCTGCGGCTGCTGCCCCTGCTGCACAGCCGCTGAATCCTGCGGCCGCCTGGCCGTTCCCGACCGGGAACCGTCCGTAAGCAGGTGCCCGGCGAAATCCGGGCACACGCTTGAACGGGGCAACGTGAGAGCGTTGCCCCGTTTTTTTCAGGCTGTGCGTTCGCCTGTGAGTGCAATCCGTCGAGCCATCCAGACCCCAGCCAGATTGCCCGCTGCGGCGACCATCACTGCGGCCCGGTACCCGCCTGTCAGATCAAACAGCCAGCCTGCAAGCACCGGCAGGCAAACCGCGGCCAGGCACCAGGCCACATAGAGCCGCGCAGCGATCGCCGCAAACAGGTCTCGTGGCCAGAGTTGAGGAATGTAGCCGGCGCTTGCGCCCGACATGAGGCCATAGCCCGCCCCGAGGAGCGACAGCGCAAAGAGCGCAGAGAGCGGCACCGGCCACAACGTAATCAGTACAGCCCCCGCGAAGGCGCAGAGGTTCGCCCCCACTGCCACGCTTCGCATCTGCCAGTGATCAACCAGCCAACCGCCCGCCAGTCGGGAGGCGGCCAGCACCGCGGTAATGACGGTGGTGGCGGCTGCAGCCATGGCGGCGCCCGCGCCGTAAGCGTGCAGCATCGCAGCCGCCTGCCCCAGCACCATCAATCCTGCCGACGCTGCAAGAAAAAACACGACGAACAAGCGCACGAAAACCGGATCTGACAACGCAACCGCCTTCGGTGGTGACTGTGCCGCCGCGGCGGACACCAGCGTGAGCCCGGCCCGCCTGAACAACCATCCCCCAAGCACGCCAGCACTTCCCAGCACGGCGGCGAGCAGCCATAGCGTAGGAACAATGCCCCAGAGGTGTATCGTGGCGCTGAACACGGGCGCTCCAATCATCGCACCCAGCGGATACGTGCTCACCACATAGCCGTTGGCAAGACCACTCGGCCGCGGCGTGGCCTGATTGACGCATTGTTGTACCGCAGTAAACGACAGTCCGCCTCCCAGACCAAACAAAACGCCATAGCCGACCCACAGCATCCAGAACCCCTGCGCCTGAGTGACGACAAGGATTCCGCAGGCCCCGATCAGGCCGGCGGCGAGGATCAGCGGGGCACCACCGAAGCGCCGGGCAAGGAGCGGCAACAGATTCATGCCCGCTGCCAGCGCAACGGTGGCACTCGCAAACACCACGCTCATTTCGGTGCGCGACACGCCGAGCTGCTGCTCCATCGGCCGCAGGAACACGCTGAACGCGTAGATCGTGCCAAACGGGATGTTCAGCGCACTCGCGACCAGCAAGGCGCTCACCACACGCCAGCGCGCAGCCTTCGGGTCGATGTCAGTCAAAATGATGGCTTCCAGGAGGTCCGTGAACGCCCGGCACTCTGTTGGGTTACGATCGCCGCGTCAAGCAAGGGGGCAGGAGAAAGGGATGCGAGAGGTGCTGTGGCTCGTCGTGGACACCGTTGGAAGCCTGCTGGCCGCCGCCTGTGTGCTGCGGCTGTGGATGGTATGGCTCGGCATGGCGCTGCGCGATCCAGTGGGGCATTTTGTGTTCACTTTCACCGAATGGATGGTGCGCCCACTGCGTCGAATCGTGCCCCGACGAGGCCATTTCGACGGCTCATGTCTGCTGGCAGCCCTGCTGCTCGCACTCGCGCTGGCGGTGGTGTTTGCCCTGCTTTACGCGCTTCGCACGCCGTCGTTTGGCGCAGTGGTGTTGCTTGCCTTGCTCTGGCTCGCACGCTGGGTGCTCTGGTTGCTGATCGGTTCGCTACTGCTTCAGGTGATCCTGTCCTGGGTGAACCCCCATGCGCCCATTGCCCCCATGCTGCAGATGCTCACCGAGCCCCTCCTGTCGCCCATACAGCGGCGGCTCCCTCGCCTGGGAGGCGTTGATCTCTCCCCGCTGATCGTGATCCTGCTGGCACAGGTGGGCCTGTCGGTGGTGCGGGCGCTTGCCCCCGCCATCTGAAGCCTGAAAAGCCCTGGCAGATCTCCTGCGCTCAGGCCGGGGCAGGGAATTACCAGGGCGCGCGACCGTAGGTGGCAGCAAAGCGAGCGCCAAGCTGCGCCCGATCAACAGGATGATTCTGCGCACCCGCGTGCTCGATCTTGGCGGCACCCAGCACACTGCCCAGGCGAGCTGAATCAAGCCAGCTCCAGCCCAGCGACAGTCCGTAAAGCAGACCCGAACGATACGCATCCCCGCAGCCGGTTGGGTCGACAGCACGCTGGATCGAGGCCGCGGCGATCGTCTGACGTGAGCCCCCCTCGTAGAGCATTGAGCCCTCCGCACCCCGGGTGATGACAAGGGCCTTCACCTTGGACGCAATCTCTTCCTCGGACCAGCCCGTGCGTTCGCCCAGAAGCTTCGCCTCATAGTCGTTGACCGTCAGCGCCGTGGCCGAACCGATCAGGCCGCGCAATTCTTCCCCGTCAAACATGGGCAAGCCCTGCCCGGGGTCGAAAATGAACGGGATGCCCTGCGCTGCAAACTCGACTGCATGCCGCAGCATTGCCGCCTTGCCGTTTGGCGCCACGATGCCCCATGCGACGGGTTCGCCATCGGCCTTCGCGCTCACCTGGTCGGCGCTGCCCATGGCACCAGGATGAAAGGCGGTGATCTGGTTATCGGACAGGTCGGTGGTGATGAAGGCCTGCGCCGTGTACTGATCATCGAAGGCGCGTACCCGCGCGGTATCGATGCCCATCGTACGAAGGCGCTCGAGATAGTCCGAGCCATCGCGCCCCACGGCAGCGAGAACCAGCGGATCTCCGCCCAGCCGCTTCAGGCTATAGGCGATGTTGGCGGCACAGCCCCCGAACTCGCGCTTGAGTCGCGGGGTCAGGAACGACACGTTCAGCATGTGTACCTGATTGGCGAGGATGTGGTCTTTGAAGTGGCCGTCGAACACCATGATGGTGTCGTACGCCACCGAGCCGCTGATCATTACCCGTCCAGTCATGTTTTTCTCCGTGTGGAATCTTTACGCTCAGCGCCGCACGCCCGCGAGGCAGGCCCAGCCCTCGCGACGCGCAACCACCTCGAGCGCGATCTGTGGATAGAGCGCGCACAGTTCATCAGCCTGCCGCTCGAGCAAACCCGCCAGCACCAGCGACCCACCAGGCCGGACCAGCGAGCTGAGGAGCGGCGCGAGTAGCCGCAAAGGGTTGGCGAGGATATTGGCCACCACCACCGATGCCGGCTCGGGGCGCGCCGACTCTGCAGCCATGATCTGAAGCGAGACCCCGTTGGCGAGCGCGTTATCGCGCGTACTGACCAGGGCCTGCGGATCGATGTCGATGGCATAGACCGGGTCTGCGCCCAGCCGGGCGGCAGCGATCGCAAGAATGCCCGACCCGCAGCCGTAATCAATCAGCGACTGCCCCGGTTCGAGATGGGAATCCAGCCACTCCAGACACATACGGGTGGTCGGATGGCTACCCGTGCCGAACGCAAGCCCTGGATCGAGCATGATCAGTTGCGCACCCTCGGCTTTGGGACGTACCGCCTCGAGATGCCAGCTCGGCGCAATCAACAGGCGCGGACCCACCGGAATGGGTTCGAACTGCGCCTGCGTAAGCCGCACCCAGTCCTGGTCAGCAATTGGCCGCAGGGTAAATGACGGGCAGGGCAGTCCGCACTGCTCTCCTGCAAAGCCGAGCATGGCCGCTGGATCGTCGCTGGCCTCGAGCAACGCACGCAGCCGGGTGCGCGCCCAGGCCGCCACCGGAACCGGCTCGCCCGGCTCGCCAAAAATCGCCTGCTCGTCGGGTGAATCTGCATCCGCGTCTTCGGCTTCGACCGACAGGGCGCCCGCCTCGAGCAGCGCATCAGACCAGCGTTCAACCTCCTCGCCGGCCACCGTGAACACGAGCTCGGTGAACATGCGTCAGCCAGCGGTCCTGCGCTGTGCGAGCTTGTTCTCGAGGTAGTGAATGGACGTGCCACCCGCCACAAAACGCGCGTCGGCCAGCAGTTCGCGATGAAGCGGCAGATTGGTGAGGATGCCCTCAACCGCCATTTCCGACAGCGCGATCCGCATCCGGCGCAGTGCCTGTTCGCGCGTATCACCGTAGGCAAGCACCTTGCCGATCATGGAGTCGTAGTGAGGTGGCACCACATACCCGGTGTAGGCGTGCGAATCGACCCGAATGCCAGGGCCGCCCGGCGGATGCCAAGCCGTGATCCGACCTGGTGATGGTGTGAAGCGATAGGGATCCTCGGCATTGATCCGGCATTCGATTGCGTGACCGCGAAGCGTGACATCGCGCTGCTTGAGCCGCAAAGGCTCACCGGCTGCGATCCGGATCTGCTCCTGGACGATGTCAATGCCCGTAATGAGTTCGGTGACGGGATGCTCAACCTGCACCCGCGTATTCATTTCAATGAAATAGAACTCGTTGTCTTCGAACAGGAACTCGAACGTTCCCGCGCCGCGATAACCCATTTTCTTGCAGGCATCCGCACAGCGCGCGCCGATCCGGTCGAGCAGGCGCCGGGAGATGCCAGGGGCGGGCCCTTCCTCGATGATTTTCTGATGACGGCGCTGCATGGAGCAGTCGCGCTCGCCGAGATAGACCGCATTTCGACCACCGTCGGCGAGCACCTGAATCTCGATGTGACGCGGATTCTCGAGAAATTTTTCGAGATAGACCGAAGGATTGCCAAACGCTGACTGCGCTTCCGAGCGCGTCATGGTGACCGCATTGGTGAGCGCCGCCTCGGTATGCACGATTCGCATGCCCCGGCCGCCGCCGCCGCCCGCCGCCTTGATGATGACCGGGTAGCCGACCGCGCGGGCGATCCGCAACACCTCCTTTGGGTCGTCGGGGAGCGCGCCCTCGGAGCCGGGTACCACAGGCACCCCGGCCTTCTTCATGGCGTCTTTGGCCGAGACCTTGTCACCCATCATGCGGATGGATTCAGGTCGCGGTCCAATGAACACGAAACCGCTTTTTTCGACCCGCTCCGCAAAATCGGCGTTTTCGGACAGAAATCCGTAGCCGGGGTGAATCGCTTCGGCATCGGTGACCTCGGCAGCGCTGATGATTGCCGGGATGTTGAGATAGCTCTCGCGGGACGGGGGCGGCCCGATGCACACCGACTCGTCGGCGAGCTTCACGTATTTGGCTTCGGTATCGGCCTGGGAGTGCACGACAACCGTCTTGATGCCCAGTTCGCGGCAGGCGCGTTGCACCCGAAGCGCGATCTCGCCGCGGTTGGCGATCAGGATCTTCTCGAACATTCGAGGCTCCGGCCGGCCGGCTTCAGGGTTCGATCACGAAAAGCGGCTGGCCGAATTCGACCGGCGAGCCGTTTTCAACCAGCACCGCTTTCACAGTGCCGTCGCAATCGGCCTCGATCTCGTTCATGAGTTTCATTGCCTCAATGATGCAGATCGTGTCGCCCTGGCGGACCTTGCTGCCCACCGACGCGAAGGCCTCCGATCCGGGCTGTGCCGAGCGGTAAAAGGTGCCCACCATTGGCGACTTCACCACATGCCCCGTGGGCGCCTTGGCCGGGGCTTCGGAAGCGCCCGGGGGCGGTGCAGATGCGGCATACGCCCCACCGGTAGCCGCCACCGGCGCCACCGCAATGGGTGCTGACATCACCGTGGGCATCGCCACGGCTTGCGGCGCGGCCGACTTGACGATTCGCACCCTGCCTTCGCCCTCGGTGATTTCAAGTTCGGAAATGCCCGACTCGGACACCAGGTCGATCAGCGTTTTAAGTTTTCTGAGATCCATTCACACCTCCGGCGGACCCGCTTCAGACCGCGCCCTGCTGTTGCTCACGACGCAGACCCCTGCCGCCTGCATCAACGACCACCCGAGGGCCACAGAAAGCCAGCGGCCAAAGGTGTCGGATACAGGAAAGTTCGCGAATCTTAGCCCAACTTGCCGCAGGAACCTAGCAAAAAAGCGCAAACCGCCGGCTGCTAACCCGCTGCCGACAGGGCCGCCTTTCTCAGGCTTTCGAGCTTGAAACGCCCCAGAATCCGCTCCCGGATGCGTCCATCACGCCCAATCACAACGGTGTAAGGGAGCGCGGCCGAGGCGTTTCCGAATGCCCTCGTCAACTCAGCGCCACCCGCTCCAGCGGGCAGAAGCGGATACGAAAAGCCAGATTTTTGAGCGAATTGTTGAATTTTGGCGGTGGAATCGATGCCGATGCCAATTACCTGCACCCCCTTGGGCGCCAACTCGCGGCTGAGCGCGTCGAGCTCGGGCATTTCCTCCACGCAGGGCGGGCACCAGGTGGCCCAGAAATTGAGCACCAGTGGCCTCCCGCGTAAAGCGCCGCTGTCAAAGGGCCGTCCGTCTGCGTCGGTCCAGCTCGCTCCCAGAAAAGTCTCGAGCGCTGCCGTACTGGCTTCTCCTCGGCCCTGGTCATCTCGCCACGCGAACCAGGCGCCTCCAGCCAGACAGGCCAGTCCGAGTGCTGCCAGCATGGAACGGCGCGCTGGCGCCGGATCACCGGGCCTCATGAGGCAGCGTCCATCCGCTGCTTCAGCGCAGCCAGATCGCCTCGTTCGGCGAGCCCGGAGGCGCCCCGTCGCAACGCGCCTCGAAGATCGTCGACCGTATAGAGAGACAACAGCACGGGCTCGCGCCGCCACTCGAAAGCAAGCGCTTCGACCGACTCGCGCGGGTCGCGAAAATGAGGCAGGGTCAGCACGTCGAACCGCAGGCGCTCATCAAGCAGGCGCATTTCCACCTCTTTGGCGTTGTCATAGAAAAGTTGCAGGTGGATGGGCGCGTGATCGGCACAAATTCCCTTCCAGACCGCGCCGGTGAGATAGGGCTGAAAGCCGGCCAGGCGGTTCATCAGCTCGACAGCCACCTCACGGCGGCGGGCCACACGCTCGGCGTGATCGGGATCGAACAACTCGAGATGCTCGCGCAGTGCGGCATCGATCTCCTCGCCATCCGGAAGCGCCCCTCGCGGCGCTGCGCTACCTCCCAGCAGCTGGCGCGCCGCCTTCAGCTTGGCCGCGCCATAGTCGAGACCCGAATCGGCGATCAGTCGGGCGGCGGCGGCGGCAATCTCGAGTCGGAGGGAATCGGGGTGTTCAGTCATGGCAGTAGAATCGTGGCTCACTGTCATTATCGCTCCGATGCATATCCATATCCTCGGCATCTGCGGGACCTTCATGGGCGGCATCGCCGCGATCGCCCGCGAGGCGGGTCACAGGGTGACCGGCTGCGACGCAGGCGTCTACCCCCCCATGAGCGATCAACTGCGAGCGCTCGGCATCGACCTGATCGAAGGCTATGACGCTGGCCAGCTGAGCATGGGCCCCGACCTGTGGGTCATAGGCAATGCCATCAGCCGGGGCAACCCTCTGCTCGAAGCCATTCTCGATTCGGGGGCCCGCTATCAGTCGGGTCCGCAATGGCTTGCCGAACAGGTGCTCGCCGGCCGGCACGTGCTCGCCGTGGCCGGTACGCACGGCAAGACCACCACCACCGCCATGCTGGCGTGGATTCTGGAGCGAGCCGGCGGCGCCCCGGGTTTTCTGATTGGCGGCGCGCCAATTGATTTCGAGCGCTCCGCGCGGCTGGGCACGGGACCAGCGTTTGTGATCGAAGCCGATGAGTACGACACCGCCTTCTTTGACAAGCGCTCCAAGTTCATTCACTACCGGCCCAAAACCCTTATTCTGAACAATCTCGAGTTTGATCACGCCGACATTTTTGCTGATCTTGCAGCCATCGAGACGCAATTTCATCATCTTGTTCGAACGGTACCGCGCTCGGGTCATCTGATCGTCAACCATACGGCTCCGGCGCTTGCCAGGGTACTTGCCCGCGGCTGCTGGAGTGAAGTGCAGTCATTTTTATCTGATCACGACTGGAACATCGGCGAACTCACCGAACGAAGCCCATCCTCGCCAGCGGGATTCCCGGTGCTTCGCCGCGGCGAGCCGCTGGGACTGTGCACCCTGCCCCAGCCCGGGGCACACAATCGCGCCAACGCACTCGCAGCCATCGCCGCAGCCGGCGCGGCCGGCGTTTCCGCGAGCGACGCCATCGCAGCGCTTTCAAATTTCGGCGGCGTCCGGCGCCGGCTTCAGCTTCGCGGCGAAGCGCGTGGGGTGGCGGTGATCGACGATTTTGCCCACCATCCCACGGCCATTTCCGAGACGATCGCGGCACTTCGCGAACATACGCAGGCCGGCGAGCGAATCCTCGCGGTCTTCGAACCTCGCTCGAATACGATGAAACTGGGCACCATGCGCGCCCAGCTGGCTGGCAGCCTCGCACAGGCCGACCGGATCTACTGCTATGCCGGCGCCCTCTCCTGGGATCCCGCTGACGACCTGGCAGCCCTGGGTGAGCGGGCGAGCGTGGAAACCGACCTGGACCGGCTGGTCGCGCAGATCGCCGCCGAAGCGCGGGCAGGCGACCGGATACTGGTCATGAGCAACGGGGGCTTCGGTGGCATCCACGCCCGTCTCCTCCAGGCGCTGGGTTCGTGTTGATGGGCTCGCCGCGCGCCGTCCCCGAAGCCGGGCCGTGCGAGCGGCTGATCTACCTTCACGGATTCCGGTCCTCGCCACAGTCGTTCAAGGCGCAGTTGCTTCGCCAGGCCATGGCACAGGCTGGCCGGGCGCAGGATTTTGTGTGCCCCGCGCTACCTGCCTCGCCCGCCGCCGCGATCGCGCTGATCACGGAGCAAATCGTCCCTGGCGAGCGCGATGTCGTGGTGGGCAGCTCGCTCGGCGGCTACTACGCGCGCCACCTGGCCGAGCGCTACGGCGCCCGGACGGTGCTGCTCAATCCGTCGGTTCGGCCGGCGGAGTCGCTTGCCCGCCATCTGGGCCGGGGCACGCTGTTTCACAGCGACGAGCCCTTCGAGTTCATCGCCGCCCATCTGGAGGAGTTGCGCAGTTTCGAAGTCGAGCGGGTGAGCCGGCCCGAGCGTGCTCTGCTGATTGCCGCAACCGGGGACGAGCTGCTCGACTGGCGCGAGATGGTCGCCGCCTGGGCGGGCGCAGAGACGGTCGTCATCGAAGGTAGCGACCACGCGCTATCGGACTTCGAACAGCACATCGACCGGGTACTGGCCTTTGCCGGTATCGGGCTCGCAGCACCGTCACCAACCGATCACTGACTGACCGGAGAAACCAGCTCATGAAACTCAACAACAAGGTTGCCATCATCACAGGGGCAGCCAGCGGCATCGGACTGGCCACCGCCAGGGTTTTTGCCGCCGAGGGCGCGCGCGTGGTGCTGGCCGACATCGACGCAGGCCGCACCGAGACGGCGCGCGCAGCGGTTGCACAGGCGGGTGGCGAGACACTTGGCCTCAGGGTGGATGTGACCGACCGCGACAGCGTTGACGCCATGGTCGCCGCTACACTCGCGCGCTTCGGGCGCATTGACTGCCTGGTCAACAATGCCGGCATCACCAAGGATTCGCGGCTCGTCAAAATGACCGAGCAGCAGTTCGACGCGGTCATGTCGGTCAATCTGAAGGGCGTCTTTCACTGCACGCAGGCGGTGGTGCCCACCATGATCGAGCAGGAAAGCGGGGTGATCCTGATCGCCTCATCGGTGGTCGGCCTCTACGGCAATTTCGGCCAGACCAACTATGCGGCCACCAAGGCCGGCGTGATCGGTTTCGCGAAAACCTGGGGGCGCGAGCTGGGTCCCAAAGGCATTCGGACGGTGGCCGTGTGTCCCGGCTTTGTTGCCACGCCCATCCTCGAGACAATTCCGCCTGCCGTCATGCAGAAGATGGTCGACAAGGTGCCCATGGGTCGGCTCGGTCAGCCCGAGGAAATTGCGCGGGTCTACGCCTTTCTCGCCTCCGACGAGGCAAGCTATATCAACGGCACCACCATCGAGGTATCTGGCGGCATCATGATGTAATCGATCGCCGTTTGCGCGTGGGCTCCATCGCCCACGTGTCCATCACCGCATACTCAGGAATTCACCGGAGACGCTGCCGTTGGCTGCAACACAGGTTTTGTTTGAAGAGGCGGGCGACTTCAAGGCTGCCACCGTGCTGAGTGAGGCGGGTGCAAGCCTGCAGGTGGAACTCGCAAGTGGCCGGCGCGTGAAAATCAAGGCGGCGCACGTGATGCTGCGCTTTGATCGGCCGTCGGTCGAGGCGCTGCTGCCCGCAGCCACGCAGCTCGCCGAGGAACTCGACATCGAGTTCCTCTGGCAGTGCGCACCGAAAGACGAGTTTGGCTATGAAGCCCTCGCGGCGGAATATTTTGGGGCCGCGCCCAACGCGATTCAGTCCACCGCGCTTCTTTTGCGTCTGCATGGCTCGCCAATTCATTTTCAGAGGAAAGGCCGGGGGCAGTACCGCGCCGCACCCGAGGAGACCGTCCGCACTGCGCTTGCCTCGCTGGCTCGCAGGCGGGAAATCGAAGCCCGGATCGAGGCCATGGCCGAGCGGCTGCGGGCAGGCGAACTGCCTGCGGAGCTGGCTGCCCGGCCGGCGAGCCTGCTGGTCCGCCCTGACAAACAAAGCATAGAGTGGCGCGCCTTTGATGCAGCACTGCGCACGAGCCACCTCACCCCTGAACGCCTGCTCCTGCAGGTCGGGGCGTTCGAGTCGGCCCATTCGCTTCATTTCGGCTGCTTTGCCGCTGAACACTTTCCTGCCGGCCTGAGGTTCGAGGGCCGCGCCGATCTCGGGGCTGGTACCTCCAACCCGCACGACGAACTCGAACGGGCGGAAGTCGAGGCATTTTCAATTGACGATGAGACCACCACCGAGATTGATGACGCGCTGTCGGTCACGCCACTCGAGGGCGGCCGCTGGCGGATAGGTATTCATATCGCGGCCCCCGCGCTGGCACTCGCGCACGACTCACCAATCGATCTGCTCGCGCGTGAGCGCATGTCCTCGGTGTACATGCCGGGCGACAAGATCACCATGCTCCCTGATCCGCTGGTCGCGCGCTATTCGCTTGATGCGGGCCGTGAAGTGGCGGCGCTCTCCCTCTACCTCGACGTGAGTGCGGATGGCAGTGACATCGAAGCCTCGCACTCGCGTGTCGAGCGGGTGCCGATCGCGGCCAATCTGCGACATGAGCAGGTGTCGGCACAGATCACCGAAGCCTCTCTCGAAAGTGATGCCGGCGCGCGGGCCCTTCCCTTTGGTCTGGCACTTCAGGTGCTCTGGCGCGTGACCCTTGCCTCGGTCGCGCGCCGGGAGCGCATGCGCGGCAAGCCCGAGCCGCGCTTTCGCGCCGATTTCAGCTTCCGGATTGACCGCGGCCCGGAGGGTGAGCGGGTGCGGATCGAGCAGCGCCTGCGCGATGCGCCGCTCGACCGGATCGTCGCCGAGATGATGATTCTTGCGAACAGCCACTGGGGAGGCCTTCTTGCCGAGCATGCCGTGCCGGGCATTTACCGCTCGCAACAGGCAGGACGGGTTCGCATGAGTACGCAGGCGCTGCCCCACGAGGGGCTGGGCGTGAGCCAGTACATCTGGGCCACCTCGCCGCTCAGGCGTTATGTGGATCTGGTCAATCAGCGTCAGCTGCTTGCGCTCCTGCGTGATCAGCCACCGCCTCTCGGGGCCAAAGATGCCGCGCTCTTTTCCATCATCTCGGCATTTGACGCGCGGCATACCGCCTATCAGGATTTTCAGCAGCGGATGGAGCGGCTCTGGTGCCTGCGCTGGATGAGGCAGGAAGGGCTGGACCGCGCCGACGCGGTGGTGGTTCGCGAAGACGTTGTACGCCTCGCCCGCGCGCCCTTCTATTTCCGCCTGCCCGGCCTGCCTGCTGTGGCGCCAGGGCGACGGATTGTGGTCGATCTGAGTGACCCGGACGAGGTGGATCTGTCGGTGCAGGCGCGCTTTGTTGCGCTCTCTTCCGAGACCGATACCGACGATATTTCGGAGGAAGAGACGCCTTCGGATAGCCCACCTCCCTCGGTCCAGCCAGACGCCGCTCAGGGGAGCTGAAGCCCGCTTTTTGGTTCAAGCTGCCTGCGCAGCGCGCGTGCTCTGTGAGACGATTCGGGCATACACCTCCGAGCCCTGCGCACAAGCCGATGAACCCGAGCACCGACCCCCGCCGCGAGGGCCAGGAAGCCGCTTCGCCCACCGCCCCAGCGGACCGGCAGGCGTCGCTCGAACTCGACCACCCGCAGCCTGTCGGGCCCGATGCGCAGGCCCCTGGCAAACCAGCTCGCACCGGGTCGGTCGACACCCCCTCAACGCCTGCAGCCGAAGAGCGGGAAGCAGACGATGACCAACAGCGCGACCCGGAGGAAGCCTCGCGCGCGCTGAACGAGGTGCAGGAGCTCCTGCAGCGTCACCGGGTCGTGCTTGAACTCGCCCATCGCCAGCAACACGGCGAGGACGCCGAACGCCACACGCTGGTCGAACATCTGGTTGAACGCCAGCATTTGAACGAACTGCGCCTGCGGCTCGAGCGTCTGCATCCGGCCGATGTGGCCTACATCCTCGAGGCGCTTCCGCAGTCTGACCGGATCACCGTCTGGGATCTGGTCAAGGCCGAGCGCGACGGCGAGATTCTGCTCGAGGTGTCGGAGTCGGTTCGCGAGTCGCTGATCCGCTCGATGGATACCGAAGAGCTGGTCGAGGCGGTTGAAACGCTCGATACCGACGAAATCGCCGAGCTCGCGCCCGACCTGCCTTCCGACGTGGTGGAGGCGGTACGGCAGGGTCTGAGCCAGGAAGAGCGCGAGCAGCTGCGTGCATCGATGTCTTACCCGGAAGGGTCGGTGGGCGCGCTGATGGACTTCGAAACCATTTCGGTGCGCGCCGATTATTCGCTCGAGGCGGTGCTGCGCTATCTGCGTACCCTTGATGAACTCCCCGATCACACCGACCAGATCTTTGTGGTCGATGAACATGATCAGCTGGAGGGAAGCCTGCCGCTTGACCGCGTGCTCATCAATCAGCCCGAGGTCCTGGTGACAGACGTCATGAGGCGCGACGTGCTTGCACTGGCCCCTTATGACAACGCGAGTGAGGCGGCCCTCGCATTCGAGCGCTATGACCTGGTGTCAGCCCCGGTCGTCGACCCGCACAACCGCCTGGTGGGCCGCGTGACAGTGGCCGAGGCGGTCGACGTGATCCGCGAAGAGGGCGAGTCGGTCGCGCTCGCCCAGGCGGGTCTGCGTGAAGAAGAAGATCTGTTCTCAAGCGTCTGGCAGTCAGCGAGAAACCGCTGGCTCTGGCTCGCGGTGAATCTCTGCACCGCGTTTTTCGCCTCGCGCGTGATTGGCGCTTTCGAGGGCACCATCGAGCGCGTGGTGGCGCTCGCCGCGCTGATGCCTATCGTGGCAGGAATTGCCGGCAATTCCGGCAATCAAACCATGACGCTGATCATCCGGTCGCTGGCGCTTGGTCAGCTCACCCGCTCAAACGCCCGGCAACTGCTCACCAAGGAAATCGCCATTGCCGGTTTGAATGGCGTGGTCTGGGGCAGCATCGCCGGACTCTTTGCCTGGTGGCTTTATTCGGACACGCAACAAGGGGCGCTACTGGGCGCATTGATGCTGCTCGCCATGACCCTCAACCTGGTGGTGGGCGCCCTGATTGCCATGGCAGTGCCCCTTGCGCTCGAGCGCAGCGGCCGTGACCCGGCCATTGGATCATCGGTGCTGCTCACGTTCAGCACCGACAGCATGGGGTTCCTGATTTTCCTGGGGCTTGCGACCCTGCTCTTCAGATAGCGCGTAACCCGGAGGGCAGGCGGCGCCGCTGTCAGCTTCTCGGAACCGGCGTGCCGATGACATGCCCGACCTGCCAGGGTCGTGGCAACACAGCATGGGCACGCATCACCGCTTCCATGCGCTCAAGCAGCTGCGGCCCCATGGGTGCGGTGCGCCGCGTGCGCATGTCCACATGCATGGAGAGCGACTCGTAGGTGGCCGCGAGAAACCCCTGCTCGGCGTGGAACATTTCCATCAGAAAATGGATGCGCTTCGCGTCATGGGACAGCAGCCGTGCAGCAAAGCGAAGCGGCTCGCCAAGCTTCACCTCGCGCAGAAAGTTGAGGTGCGTCTCGAGCGCAAATGTGGTGACCTGATGATGCGATCGATACTCGGGCGAGAGACCCAGCCAGTGGAAAAATGGTGTGGACGCATCATCAAAAGCCACATGGTAGTAGCCCACATTCATGTGGCCGTTGTAGTCGATCCACTCGGGCCTGACACGAACACCCGGGGGCACGAACGGAGTCTCGGGCGCAGGCATGCCCGCAACCCCTTGCGACTCAGACGGGCTCATGACCAACCCCGGCTTCAGGTTTCAACATACCAGCGACCATCCTGTTCGATGAGCCGGTAGGTGCGTAGCGCTGGACACTCGGGGCCTTCAACCAGCTCACCCGTGTCGAGCCGGTATTGCGCCTGATGAAGCGGGCATTCGATCAGGTCGCCGAGCACGAATCC
>Ga0172372_10005277_pt1 | contig 18044 bp, 24 predicted proteins | sample LakKiv5m_2_FD_114544 | JGI IMG/M metagenome (GOLD analysis project Ga0172372, IMG submission 114544) | Freshwater microbial communities from Kabuno Bay, South-Kivu, Congo - kab_092012_9.5m | ecosystem: Environmental > Aquatic > Freshwater > Lake | place: Democratic Republic of the Congo...
AAATTATCAAAATAAATTCCGTTAGACATTTCCATCCCCAAACTAACGTTTGGATTAGGCCATGGAGTCGCTCCGCTTAAAATTATATCTTTTTTAAATGTGATCGTATCTAAGAAGGTTTTTTCGCCAGAAATAGTTTGAGCGCCAGTTGTTCTAACTGTTGAACTTAAATCTACTTGAGCAGATATATTTTGAGGAGATATATTTTGAGGAGATGTATTTTGCGTGACTTCGCCAATTAGTAAAACTCCCGAGCCATTTACTGTAGGACGATCACTAAATTGACCATTAAGTTTAGTAACATAATTTGAAAGATTTACCCCAGTTATAAAACCACTTGGATTATTTTTAGTATAAAAATTTGAAAGGTCTAATTCTCCTTGTAATAAAATTCCGCTATCGTTTACTGTAGGTCTAGAAATAAAGTTTTTAATGCCAGAAATATCTTGCTCACCAGATAACATAACGCTTTGACCGCTAACTACTTGATAAGCTATACCAGAAGCGTAATGTAAAAGTTCTCCGCTTGCTTCAGAAATAGATTCTGTAAAAAAACCGCTTAATTTAGGTTGATTGAATTGCTTGATATCAATTAAATTTGGCATATTAATTTATTTGGCTATGATACAACATGCTAGCTAGATACAAGTCTATTTGATGGTCGCAAGCTATTGAATTAATTTTTGAAACTATATCTTGATTTTTGTCTATAGGAGAAGAAACGTAATCTTGCACTTTATTATTCCAATCTTTTGGTGCTTCATTTGCTATAATAATTTTAGCGATTTGTTCTGCCACGTTTTTTTGCTCATAACTTAGTTTTTTTAAATTGTGTTTTTTTCTAAGAAAAGCCCCAACCTCATCTTCTAATTTTTGAGCAAGAATTAAATTTTCTTTGACTTTATTAAAACTATATTTTTCTTGTTGAGCTTTGGACTGTTGTCCTTGGCCTATTGGTTTAACATTCTTTGTAGATTGTGGCACTCCAGTTGTGCCTTGTGGTCTTCCTGCTTCTTGCTTTGGTGCACCGATCAAGGGCTGATAATATCCTTTATCTTTCATTGGCTTAAAATCTTCTTGAGAAGTTTTTGATTCTTCTTTGTTAGGCAATCTTCCTGTTTCAATAGCTTGTATGCCTTCTTGAGGAGTTAAAATGCCTAATTCCATTAGTCTTGTATATACTTTTGCGTATTGTAAGTCATCTTTAAGATCTATATCTTCGAAGTATGGTGTCGGATAATTTTTAAATCCTAGCTCTTTGCTTATCCTTCTAATTTCTGGAATTAAGAAATCATTTATAAATGCTTGTCTAGCTTGTTTTAATCTTTCGACAAAAACCTGCACTTTAATACTTTGATTAGCAAATTTTTCATTACCAATAAGAATATTATTTAAGCCAATTTGAATATCTCTATCTACTACTTCATATTTTTGAGGGCCAATTAGATTTCCGATATCAGGAATAACGAACTCTGCTTTGGTTGTATAATCTGCAATTAAAACTCTTCCTACGCTTTGATTTTCAAATAATTTTTGCATCGCTTCAAGATTTTTTTGATTGACTCCACCTTTTTCTGGTTCTGTACCCATCGTTATTAACAAAACCGCCTGTTGCATTGTTCTTGTGACTGCCATATCCATTTTCTTCATTTCAGCTTTCCAATTTATATCATCAAGCACTGAAAATCCCATTGGTACTGCAAATGGTTCATAGTCTTGTTTCTTATAAAATACTGCAGCTAACCTAGCAGAATCCAGAGGCAAAGTCAAAACCCCTACAATTTTTTGTTGTATAAGTTTTTTTGTTTCAGGATCAAGACTATTTAAAACTTCAATATCTTCATCTGTTTTGGGATTCTTTAGTCTTTCTAATTCATAATCACTTAATATTTTATAAAATCTTCCATTAGCAAAATTTATTGATCCTGCAATTTGTATGTCTGCAGGATTCAAAACAATATATCTGGCTGGTAGATTTACTGAAGCTTTTGATGAAAAAACTCCGAATGTTTGAGTGATCTTTTGTACGTCTTCTTCTTTTACTTTATTGTCAAATCTATACAAAAAAACATTTCCGCTTCTATAGTATTCTCGAAAGAATTTATCTTGAAGATCGTAAAGATTTATTTTTTTGAAAAGAGCTGTAAAAAAATCTCTTCCTTTTTGACTACCATCTCTAAAGTAGATATTGCTTGCAGAAAATTCTGTCATTAAATCGATAGTGTTTCTAAATATAGCAAAATTATAGTAAGCTTTTTGACACAAAATAACAGCGTCCCTAATATCCATATTAGAGCTATTCTTAACTCCTAGCGAATATTTAAACGGCACTAAGCCTTCATCAATATTTTTGTACCTGTCTGTTCTATTTATGGTAGAAGATGCATTTCTTCTTATTTTTGTCGTACTCTCATCTAATGAGGCCACAGTAGTATACTTGTTTGAAGCGGAGGCAACCATTAAAGGCTGAATTTCAGTATTTTTTAATTTTTTTTCGTTATTTTTGATTTTTTTTGACATTTTACTTGTATTATTACACCTTTATTTAATCATTATAGGAGAAAAAGTAGAATTTTCTATTTTTTCTGGCTTTGACATCATATCATTATAGCATTTTAAAGCCCAATTAGCTAACATAAGTGCTGAGTAATTATCTTTTCTGGCTTTATTCGCGGAAGTACTTCTTTTTAAATGCTGCGGAAGATCAAATGTCTGAGTGCCTCTTACCGTACTAGAGTGTTCAATTAATGTGCATTGTTTTTTTGTTTGGTATATAAAATCGTCTTGATGCTCTATAAAATCTAAAATGGTCCAGTCTTTTTTATCATCATTTTTAATCATATCTATAGGGGCGCCTTTTGCTATGGCTTCATTAAAAAATGATTCGTCCGCACTGGTTTTACTAGCGAACCATATCTTTTTATAATCTATGCAAGCTTGTAAATATTCGTTTCCTTTTCTTATGAAATTGCTTGTAAAAACTTGATTAAAAGCAATTTTTTTATCATCTAAATTATATTTTAATCTGGCATCTCTTATCATGGCTTCATAGTCTGCGCCCTCAATATCAGAGTCAATTTCTATTGTTTTAATTTCTAATTTGTTTTTTCTAAAAAGCTCTGATTGATTGCATGCAGATAAAAATACATCTGCTCCGGCATTATCTAATATAATCATCACTATATTAAAATTAGTCATTATATAGTATAAGTATGATACGTGATTTTTTAAATTTCCTAGACCAGCATAAGTATGAACAAGAATTCCTTGTTTTTTTTCTTCGTCTACTTCTAAAATCGCCATGGCAAAATAATCTGCATTTGGACTGTCGCTCATATTAGGATCAATACCTAATATATATTTCTTTTTAGGATCGCCCTGTAAAAGAGTGTGTGGGGCTTGTCCATTTTTTAAAGTGCATTCTTCCATTTTTTTTGCATTAAAATAACTATCGCTACCGTCAGTAAATCTCGCACAATATTCTCTTAAAAAACTGCTATGGCTAGATCCTCCGTTTTGAGCTTCTTCAATAATTGTTTTATCTATCATTTCTTCTGGAAGAGCTTCGTAACTCATTTGACTGACAAAATATGTAGCTTCGCCTTTTTCATTATTAACTATTTTTTCTATCCATTCATTATAAGTTTTATATAAATTTTCAAAAGTAAAACTAGCTGAAGAAAAAGCTAGCATTTTACTAGTATTCTCAAATAACATTCTTTCTTCTTCCTTCATTAAACCTTCAGAAATTAATTTATCCTCTAATTCTCTTATCTGCATTCTTTCTTTAATATTTTGTGGGGCAACTAAAAACGGCATCAAAACATTTTTGATAATTTCTTCTGGGAGCAAAAGAAACTCGTCTAAGACAAGAACATTTGCTCTAAAGCCTCGTATTTTTTCTCCATTCAATGGAATAGCGACAATACTTCCACCATTTATTTGCCATTCAAATTGATCGTTTCTTTTGGTTTTAGCTCCAAAACATTGGGCTAATAATTCTGCTCCAGGACTATCAATTATTTTCTCTAAATTATTGAAAATAAATCTAGCAGTTCTAAAAGTCGGTCCAGCAATTAATATTTTAGTATTAGGCTCAAATACGCATTGTAAAAAACAATAAACTGCGGCCATAAAAGTTTTACCGCAGCCTCTACCAAAAACACACATATTAAAATTCCTATTAAAAAAAGCTTTGATATGCATTTCTTGATACGCCGCGAGTTTAACTCCACTTATTAATTCTGTCGTGACTCCTATATTAGCTCTTAAAAATTTAGCTAAAGATATTTTCGCTTCTTTATCATTAAGATACCCTGTTAATTCAGACAGTTCTTTATTGATATCTTTTACTTCTTTAATATATTTAGGCGGGCAATATATCATAAAATTTTCATATCATACGCAAGTTGTAGATCTATTTTTTTGTAAAAACATTTTGAGCTAAAGATAGACCCTATGACCCTTTTCATTTCATTTCTTCCGTCAACAAAAAGAAATTGTATATTATCAAAATCTTGCAATAAAGATCTGACATTATGAAATATAAAATCTGGTGTGGCTTTAATTTTTTTGCTGATATGCGGTAAATATTGAAAACTTAAAGCTTTTTCTAATTTCTCTTCAATAATAACTACTAAATATGATCCATCTTTTTTTGATTTAAGAATCTCATTCTTAAATCTTTCGATATTACCACTGCTTAATGTGCTTATAAAATCGCTTAAGCTTTTTCTTTCTATATAACAATTACAATTATCATTTGAACAGGTATAATCACCATAAGGCAAAGTTTTAATCTCGAATGGAATATCAAATTTAAGCCAATTTTGTTCTCTTGTATCTACGTATATAATATCTTTAGGATTTAACTTATTTTTAAATTGATTAGATATATTTTTAGGATGAATAAACTTATTCTCTAAATCAATACTGGAACACACATCATAATAATCTTCAAAAATTTTATTATAGAAAACTATTGATGGACTCATAATACTCCTTAGTTCTACTTGAGACGGGGAATAAATAATCCCTTTTTCATTTTTCCTTCTTGCTAAAACTTCTTTAGAATACTCTCGAGCTTTTTCGACAGACTGCTCTTTGAGCCATTGTTTCATATTATTTTTATTATTAAAGTCGCTATTAAAATATTGTTCTTTCGTTTTAAATCCAATAGTTTCTCCGGTCAATAAATCTTTCCTAGGAAAATATTTATGATAGTATCTCTCTTTATTAAAACCATAACTCCTTAGTGCCAGATGAAGGCTTTTTTCGTCTTTAAATTCTTTTCCATCAATTTTACAAATAATACTCATCCGTTTAAAATTTCTTCCTTAGAAATACCTAAGATCTTTGATTTTACTTCATCCATAGAAGATAATCTATCTATTTCTTTTTCTACGACTTTTTTGCGCATTTCTGCCATCCGAATTAATTTAGCTCTGCTCTCTTCCTCTTTCCACATTTGTACTAAATTAATTATAGAAGCAGTATCCTTTGTTTGTTTAGAAAGTCTTTCGCTTCTTTTTATTTTTAAATCATTATTTAATTTTTGTTGACGATTAACGCAATCATTATATTCCTTGCGAGCTGTATTGCTTGCTTCCACTAGGGCCATGGGGATTTTCCCATCATCAGCAATAGCCATATCTATTTGATTTTGTAAAATATTAATTGTTTCTTGTATTTTAGACGATATAAGAACCTCTGTGCAAAGAACAATGTATTGGTCTACCTCTTCCTGGGTTAAGTCTGATTTATTGTAAGTGTATCTAATAAAACTGCTTTCAAATAATTCTCTATCTCCTTCATTATCGTAAAGATTAATTTGATGTATAAATCTATGAGTGTTCATATATCCTATACATGCATTGATCTCTCTTTTTTGACCATGGGTAATTTTAGACTTATCTACGCCGTCTAAAACGTATTTATTAATTTTATTAATCATTCTTTCTTCGCTACGAGGCGGTTTATAATCTTCTGTAGATATATCTTCATCTTCTGCATTGTTAAATTTAATGTTGGATGGAATATTTCTCATATAATCTAATACGCTTCTTGTCTCTTGGCATAAATTAGTGAGAGAATTATCTTTAAATAAAATTTTAGCCATTTCTAGGCCAGTCATTGTTGAGCAATTGTTACTTATATATTCTTTTTGTTCCTCGTTTAATTCTATCAGACCCTTAGCTTCATATTCGTGACTTTTCTTTGGTTTAATTTGTCTAGAAGCTAAAAATTGTTTTACAGCCTTACCCTCTTTGCTTCTGCCGTCTAAGTCGTCTCTACCGAAAGCTAATTTAACCAACTCAGATAATCCTGGAGGATTTGAGGGTCTACTATTCCATTCTTGGAGTAGCTTTAGTTGCTGTTCTTCTGTTAATATCGGTATTTCTTCGTTCATAAAATGTCTATATCTCCATTATATAAATGTTTTTTTACTTTTAATATAATAGATTTTTTAACGTTTTTAATTTGTTTATACCCTGCTATTCTATTTTTTTCTGAAGTTTTATATCCCATTAATTTAGCCACTTCCTCTTCGTTTTTGTTTTGTATATATAAATATGTATATATTTTCCATTCTATTGGTTTAAGATATTTTTGCATTTTGCTATGTATATTTCTTGCAGACTCTTCTAAATTAAAATTTTCTTGTGGTATACTGTTTATTTCTGGTAAATGATTATCTAAACTTAACGTTAATTTTGTATCGTGCGCACTTTTTTTATTTCTTTCCCAGTTAGCGTACAAAGGGCAGTTCGAGCATTGTTTGGAATAAATATTACAACCATCTTCTCCTTCTGCAGCAGAGCATTTTAAACATGGCCTCGTATAATTACTATAATTGTTACGAATTAAATTTTTGATTTGGTTGCTAATAATACGATTAATCCAAGGGGCCAACGGCTTAGTTTGATTATATAAATGCCATTTTTTATATATATGAAATCTTAATATTTGCGATACATCATTAAAATCCATCCATGCAATAGCGGTAAGATTCCACTTATTTTTTCTTTTATTAATTTCAGTATTAATTTCTTGGATAAAATTTTCGAATTTTATCTTTTTTTTATTGGCCATTTTTTATTTTTCTATTTTTTTGCTTTGGGCGTATTGCGCTTGCTTCTTTTTGAAATTCTTCAATAATATTTTTTGTATTTTTTTCTACTGGCATATTATCTAACTCTCTATAGGGGTTATTTTTTGCAGATCCTGCTATATCAGATATTTTTTGGACTGGGCTTCTTTCTATATCTATATCAAAATCTAAATTATTAATTTCAGGCACTTGACTAACTTCAGTATAGTCTTCGCTTTCGTCAATGTCGTTATTTATATTAACAATAGGTTTTGGTTGAATTTTACTAACTATTTTTAAATTTGAATAAAAACTAGTCCCGCAAGAAGAGCAAAATTTAGGTTTATTTAACGAATACTCTGTAGGAGACCCACATTGAGAGCAATATATTTTGAGCATAATACATATTTTATTAATATAAAAATAAAATATCTAATATTTAATAAACTTAACAACAAGTATAGGTAATACAGCCCTGAGCGTTCTGACCCAAAATATTTAAGTCACCATTACAATTAATGTATATTGATCCATTCACTGGACATTGCGTGCAGGAAGCGGAGCAACAATTAGATTGACCTCCGGCAGAAGAACTAGAGGAAGTTGCGGGGGACTGTTTGCCAACTTGCCAATATTTTTTTCCGTTTAAATCTATAAAAGGATCATTACTTAATCCTTGATATAGATAAGTATTTGAAATTCCATCTACTGGATAATTTTCTCCTTTCCAAGCTTTTAGATTTAAAATTGAAGCTATTCTATCTATACGACACACTGCTCCTTCTGTAGAATTTGCAGCGAAAACTAAACCAATAATTTTTCTTTGCCCATTTATATCAGCTGTAACGCACGATCCAGAATCTCCAGATACAATCGTTGGCGATAAAGATAAATTTCTATATCTAATATAAAAACAATCTTGGAAAATAATTTGCGTATTGACTGTTTCTTTTTTATAGACTATATTAAAAGATGCGCCTAATTGAGTGACTTCCATCTGACAGGATTCGCCTTTTCTGCCAGTAGTTCTTCCACTCGAATAAATGTTATTATCATTAGTGATTAAATTATTTATTTCTTCCGTTGTTGCAAAATCCATAAAATAATTTGGAGATTGTCCGAGCTGTTTAAAAGAAATCGAAGGACTGATGACTGAAAAATTAAGGGTCATAGCCGCGCAATCAATAAAGTTTGTGGTGGTTGATCTCAATGGACAATATTTTTTTACCTTTCCAATAATAGAGTCTGTTTTTATATTATTTGGATAAAAATCTTCTAAGTCATGATTTAGCTCGTCAAACTGAGCTACTGAATTAGGAATTACTTTTTGTACACCATTTTGAGTTGCAAATAAACTTTGCGTTAAGTTTGTGGCAATGCTTGGCGATGTTCTTTCTGATGCTATAAAAGCGTCTCTTACAACAACGTGAGAATTTGTCAATCCAACTAAAGTATTAGTGTCTAAATCAACGCAGATAAGACTAAAGGTCCCTATCCCAAGAGAAATGTTATTTTGAGCATTAACAGAAAAACCCTCTACGAAATTAGTTATAACTATCCCACCTTGTATTGGCCTCGTTCTAACTCTATGAGGCGCTACGTTAACTGGATCAGGATTTGTATCTGGCGTACCATCATTATTCAAGTCTGTTCCTACATCCCAACAACCAGGCACTGGTCTCATTTCTTCAGTTTGGTTTACGTCTGTAATATATGTTTTTCCATCTATAGTAAGACTTTTAGGCAAAAGTTTATCCGATGGTATTTTTTCTATTGGCTTTTTTTCTTTGACTCCATAAATAATACCAATTTCTCCTGTAGGTTTGCCATTTTTATATTTTTTACCATATCCTACGGATATAACATTTTCATCAGTATTATCAAACTGATCTTGTATTTTATTAAGTAATTCTGCGTTTAACATTACTTAATTATTACACAATTTAATTTAAAATATTTTTTTTAAAATCTTGTAGGGTTAGATTTTCGTTTGTATGGAAATTATACTTTTTTATTAATAAATCCACATATACTGGGTCATTCTTTTTAGTAGATGTGTGAAAAAATATTGGTTTATTAGAAAGATTATAAATACCTTCTATTCCAAAACCTTTAAGAAAATTATATTCTACATATTTTTTAATAAAAAATTGCTCTGGAAATGTTGGAAGATGTTTTATGCTTTTTCTCTTTTTATTTAATTGATCTAACTTTATATCTATATCTGGTATTGAGTCATATATTTTTATAGATTTTTGACTATAATCTTTAGCTAATTTTATATCTTTGAAGCCTAAAAAAGAGCATCTAAGAGCAAAATCTTTTTTTAATAGGTTTATATTTAATTTGTTTATACTAATAAATTCATCAATAATCCTATTCATTTCTACAGATTTATTTAATTGAAATCTTAAATTCTCTTCAATGAAAAATCTTGCAGGAGCTATGTACGTATAAAATTTATCTATAGGTTCTATCGTCTCAAAGAGCACATCGTAACTATCAAATAAATTCAAAATATCTATATATAAAAACATATCCCAATCTAAAAAAACGGTTGGTTGATCTATAAATTGCATTGATTTAATTTTTGCATAACTCCAATAGTAATTATATCGTGGCGTAAGATAAGAGGATATATCATAGTATTCATCGTATGGCGCTTTTATTTTCTTTAAAAAATTTATAGCTCTTGAATCTCCATAAAAAACTATCTTCTTATTGAGCTTTTTAATAAGCATTGCTGATATGTAGGACGAAAGCATAAAAATAATGAATTTATCTGGTATAAATTGATATTTAGTCTCTGGCCTAAGAAGCTCTATCTCTTTTAGAATAAAAGAATTAAAAGCGTGAGCGTATTGCATTAATAAATTATATATAATTTATTTTAATTCTTCGAATTTTTCTATGATATAGGCTAAAATATCGTTACGCATTATATCTTCTGTGCCAAATTTAAAAGTTAAAATGCCTTTGTCATTACTTTTTTTGTCATCAAATAAAGTATAAACTTTTTCAAAACCACTATTTTTGATATCTGACTGTCTTATGTCTCCAATAAGTATAAGTTTACTAAATTTACCCATTCTTGTTGTTATTAATAATAAATCATGAACACTTAAATTTTGAGCTTCGTCACATATAATATAACTTGCATTAATGCTTAATCCTCTTAAAAATCCAACTGGGAGTCCTTTTACTCTTTCTTGCTTTAATAGCATTTCTACTTGACTTTTGGGTAATAATTCATGTAATTTATCCATTAATGGTTGTAAATATGGATCAAGTTTGCTATGCAGATCTCCTTTAAGAAATCCTAGATTATGAGTAGAGCTTTCTACTGGATTACGAACATAAAATATTTCACCTATTTTTTTACTATTAATTGCATTTAAAGCCGCATAAACACTTAATAAACTCTTTGCTGTTCCCGCTGGCCCTTTACAAAATACCATTTTAGTGTTTTTATCTTGAAGTAATTGTATAAACTTTTTTTGATTTTCTGTCCATTGAAGCTCGCGAATGTCTAGAGAACCTTCAATTTTATCTCTTTGAGGTACAACGGGTGACTTATCTTCTACCCTACGTTTATTTTTTTTAGACATGCGAAGTTGCATAAAAGTTTACACATAATTTTTAAAAAGTGTAAATTATTTTATAATGTAAATGCAAATAAGCTTTGATCATGTTAGTGGTTTTGGCAAAATAACTAATCAAGATTTTATATACTCGAATCCAGAAGGAGTTTTAGAAGAAAAGGAAAAGCCCGATGATGCTTTAGAAAAAGGTTGGATTCCTTGGAAAAATAAATGGTATAATCACAGATCGGTTAGAATAAACCTACGAAATTATTATCCTAGTAAAACTACAAGAAAAGACTTTAAAAAAATAGAAACAACATTCAAATCTATTTCAGAATTTAAAGATTTTAAAAAAGCTGAAAATATATATGAAATATATTGTGAAAAAAATAATTTCTTAAGAAGTATTCCTATAAAAGATATTATAAAAGATTCTAGTTGTTTTTTTGAATTTAAATATAATAATAAAATAAAGGGTTATACTTTTTGTACACTATACGAAAGATCATTGGTTAGTTCTGAGTTCATACAGGATTTCACATGCCATAACATATCTTTAGGATCAATATCTCAACATTATGAATGCACGACTGCCCAAAATTTAAATAAACAATATGTATACCTTCTCGGTGGTTACGAGACAAGTTGCCTATACAAGTGTAAATTTCATGGTATGGAATGGTGGACAGGAAAAGAGTGGATAGAAGATAAAAATCTTTTTGTAGAACTATGTCAAAGAGATGAAACTATAAAAGTAGAGGGTTATGATAACAATTTTTGAGCCCACAAACCAGATGGAAATAGATACGCCAAAAGGAAGAGGCTCTATCTGGTTAGTAACAGAATACGGAACAGAAACAGAAAAAATTTTTACTTGTATCATTAAAGATACTGGTGAAATATGGGAATACAGACCCAAAGATATCCGAATAGTTAATAACTTAACATTTGGAAGAATAAAAAAGGAATAAAAATGAAGAAAACTATAAACATAACAAATAAAAATATATTTGAAGGAGAAAAAGCTAATCCCCAAAATTGCGCTATAGCTAGAGCTATCAAAAGGCAACTTAAAGGACAAAAAATTACAAATGTAGCAGTTTTACCTTCTCATATAGCTCTAGAAACTAGCAAGAAACATTTGATCGCTGAGATGCCAAAAGAAGGCGCAGACTTTATCAAAAGATTTGATAGGGGACTAGCTGTAGCCGCTTTTGAATTAAAATTAAATTTTAAAGAAGGATATTCTTTAGTTTAAATAGCAATGATAATCTAAACTTGTTTTAGATATATCAAAATTATTTTCTAGATAATTAATCGTAAGCTCTTCGTCTTTTTTTATAGAACGAAGAGTTTTCATTTGTAATGTGCAATTTGGGTAATCGCTATGATTTAAAAAAGCTGGAATAAAAACTGTGCAATTTGGAGATGGTATAACTGCTGGTTGATTTTCGTCAAAACTAGAATGATATAGATGTTGGTCTAAAATAATTTTTTTTACATTTTCTTCTATTTTGGGCAAATCATCTTTAGATAGTTTAATCATAGCAATCGGGTCTTCAAACTTTATCCAATCTGTAATTGAGGTTGATTTCGGAATATCTCTAATAGCAAAGACTCCTACTCCATATTTAGATGGACATACTCTCACCCAAACAGAAGCATTTAAATATTCCCAGGTTGATGAAATCTTAGTTTCCATTATTTCTAATCTCAAAATTAGGATGATATTTATCTCTGAAAGGTTGATTCGCTAGTCTTTGATATTCAGACTGTTTCGCTAGAATAGCACTTCTTAGAAAGGCTCTGGATTCCAACGAATTTCTATCATACTTATAGTATGATAATCTTTTGCTTTGATGTTGATTGTATTTAGCCTCTTGTTTTAAGCTTTTAATTCTAGCGTCTTGAGCAGACCCATAATCATGCTTATAGATGACGCAAACAGATTGACTACGACCCGTAACAGTCAGGATTAGTATATAGGCTAATGTTAATATTATTAATTTCATATAAATATATTAATACATATATTTATAAATGTCAATGATTAAATTTTGGATCAGCAAGATTTGGATTATGAGGCTGTTTTGTGCCTCTTTTATACCTGTGGTAAATTTCTTTAACTACTTCTATTGGTTTTTCTATAATTTTCATATTGTCTTCTGAATTTCTTTTAAGAATCATATTAAAGCTTATGAGCAAAGCTATCGCCAATGGATCAAAAACTATAACAATTAATATAATAAACCATTTTACAACTGTTTCTATATCTGTATTAAATGCCTGAGCTATAAATTTATAAGTTCCTATATCTGAGCCTATTATTGTTTTATTTAAATTTATGATATCATTGTTTAAATCATTTATTTCTTGATTGATTTGATTGTTGTTGGTATTAATGTTTTGAATTGATGAATCTATAGAGTTAATATTATTTTGCATATTATTTAAACTTTGATTTTTTAATTCTAAAGATTTTTTGTCAACTATTGTATCTTGCTTATCTTGCCCAAATAATCCTCCAGATTTTGTAACAGTAGAAGTTGTCGTTTGGTCTAAAACTTTTGACAAATTTACTTCTTGATTTTTTCTGGTATCTATTAAGATTTTAATCCTTTCTTGATTTTGGGTTAATTGAAATTGCAGTGATTCTTTTTTATCCTTAAGCAAAGAAATTTGCATTTCTATAGCGTCTACATTACTTTTTGTTGAAAAAAACGCTTGACTTAGAAATCCGAAAACTCCTAAACTGGTTATCCCCATTAAAAATATTACGGCTGTTAAAAGATAAACTTTTAATATCTTATTTAATTTTTCCCAATATCTGTATAAAAAACTTGTACCTATAATTTTACCAAATTCTAAGCTTGATGCCATTACTACAACCGACCAAAAACTCCCAGAAAACAATAGAGCTATTCCTTTAACGGAAAAAAATGCTGAACAAGAGGCTATAAAAATAGCAGATAAAAATAATAAAATTTTAAATATCATTCACAAAACATTACACCTATCTAACTAAATACTGGGCCTCTAGAATCTGTGTGTTTTTTAATATTATTCTGGCTGCTCTCATCGGATTGTTTTTTAGGTCTGAAGACGTGCTTAATTGCCAAGAACCTTGATTAATATCATATGCATAATAATTATTATTCCAATAAAATACAGTAACTGCATGGCCATATTTTCGGCCATTTTTTACGAATTTTATAGCAAGCACATTATTCCATATATTTCTATTATTAAAAAAAGCATTAACATCTTCGTACATTCCTATGCTATTTATTAAGCATGAATTATTAAGATACTCTCTTGAGTGTTCTTGAGCAAAAGAATTTAAACAAAAACTCAAAAAAAATAAAACATACCTCATATTTTTAGAATATATTATTATATAATAAAAGTCAAGCCTTATTCTGAAATAAAATTAAATTTTAAATTTATTTTACCTAGGTGGGCTGAGCTATAATTAAAAATTAATTCATTATTGCTCTTGTTTATAGGCTCTTCTATATTGACAAATACTTCTCTATAAGCTTTATCTGAACCATAACATCTATCAAAATTAATGTTAAATTTTAGCTCTTTTTGCGTAGGACTTTGCTCTAGGAAAAAATTAATTTTTTTATAGGCTGGAACTTCCAGCAATAGCCTATGTATGTGAAACTTTAAGCTTTTATTTTGTAGTGTATTGTCTATCAAAATAATCGGTTTCATTTATTGTTTCAAGCTGTAGATGATATCTAATTGAGATTTCAATATTTTTTCAGAAAAATTATTCTTATAAATAAATTCTAAATTATAAGTTTGACCATTTACCAAATGGTTTTCTTTTGGTATTTGAAAAGCTACTTCGATAAATTCTCTGCATACTGTTCCTGGATATTCCCAGGTGAAAAATTTTTTTATGTTTAATTTTTGTTTTAAATTATTCTGATCAGATACATATACTTCAAAAGTTTTGTCGGTCTCATGATACATCGATGGGTCCATTCTAACTTTGATATAATAATCAGAACCTATTTTTTCTTTTTCTTTTTCTGGATAAATAAAACGCATCCAGTAGTCTCTCCCTTCTTCATCCATACGCATTCTAAAAGACTCATATTTTTGACCACTTAACTTTAAAGAAGGGTCCATAAGATATACATTTAAATTCTTTGAAAAATCTTGTAGTATGTTTGGTATGCTTTCTTCTATAGGAATAATTTTATCAGTAAAATCTTTTATCAGATTGCCATTAACAAAATAAGTTACTATATCTAGCGCACCAGCATCATAAGGCTGATGTTTTGTCACTTTTTTTGTATTTTTATAAAAATATATATTCTGACTATCGTATATTTTTTGAGAATATACGAAAGGCAAAAATACATGATAATCTTCTGGCATAAATGGCGGTAATAATTTTAAAAAATCTTTATTAATAACTGAATCATCTTCTAAAATTAATACATCTCCTTTTATTTCATCTTTTAATATATCTAGATAGCATAAGATATGGGATATTGAGGCTCCTTTTAGTCCTTTCATATTCTTTAAATGTCCATAAAGAAAACTGCCAGCTAAAAGATGATCATATTTATTCCCAATAGTTGATCCGTTAACTCCAATAATTTTTATGGGATACTTAGATAATTCAGAATCTAATAATTTCTGCTCTAAGGATTTGAATCTTTTAATAGATTCAGGGTGACCTTCTAGGCATAAGGAAATTATATATATCCGCTTTATATCTAAAAGTCTTCTGCCGTAATTTTCCATAATATATAATATATTTTAGATATTTAAATTAATTAATTCAAAAATTTAAATAATACCTGATCATCTTTGCTTATATACTTTTCTTCTATCCAATGAGTATAATACATATCAGAGTATATTTGATATCTAATATTATAATCCCAATTTAAATTTGCTTGTCTTATATTTGTTATTTCGCCTTTTTCTATTTCATTACTCCATTTATTGTAATAAAATACTTCTTCACCTATAGAGTATATGAAGTTTTTCATTTTAAATTTCTATTTTTTATTTTATTATTCCATATTTTTGCATCTTTTAGGACTTTAGCATTTATTGTTTTATAATTACCTAAATGACCAAATAAGAGATGACAATTTACGCCATTACTTTTGTTTTCGCATAGAGTTATTAAATTTTTAGGATCTAATTCTAGTTCAGGATAACTATTAAAAGGTTTTATGTGATGAACTTCTAGGTTTTTAGTATTATTGCAAACGGCGCAATTTGGATTTTTAGTTAAGTGAATTTCTCTTATTTTTTGCCATTGGCTTGATCTGCGTTCTCTAATATCTGCCTTGCCTTGAATAACGTCTTTGATGTGTTCGAGCATAAAAAATATTACACCTTGTTTTGATAGAAAATGCGCCGCAAGATAAATATAAAGCCGTAAGGAAAGCGCCTATATAAAATAAAAAAAATACAATAAAAAAAATTTAATATGCTTTTTATAAAACATAGAAAACTTTCTTCTGTATTAGGGATTTTAATACTCACTATATATAAAAAGACCTATATAAAATATACCCTTTCGGATTTTTTTAACCCAACAATAATAAATGATTATATTAATTTAAATGAATTTAAAAATAAGTACCTGTGTAATAAAATGATATCATATGAAGAAGCATTTGGTTCTTGGTTTATTTATATTTATTATGGCTTATTGGCTTGGGGTTGCAGATATACAAATTAACTTCTTTAGAAAGAGCACCGGAGAATCAATACTATATATTGCGGGTAAAAATAGTTTTATTACTATAGATATAAGAGATAAGAAAACAAAACAAATATTATATCTAAATGAATGAATCCTATAACTAAATTTTATATAAATGATGTAGAAAAAGTAAAGTATAGAAACTATGCTATTGATAACGATAAAAATATAAAAATATTTAATACAGTATATTATATATTACAAAAATCTATTCAAAGAAATCTAAGGTGCTTGTTTACTGGATCTATAGCAGCTATATTTCAATTTAAAAAAATATATAAAACAATTAAAGATATAGATTTAATGATAGAAAAGAAAGACCTTATAGAATGGATGAATATTATAAATTCTATTAAACAAGATTGTGGATCGTATGTATTGTACTTTAGTGAAGAAACCCATTTTAAAGCTATAGAAAATTGGAATAAACAGACGAAGAAAGATCGTCCTTGCTTAACTTTTACTAATTATTGTTCTGGTATCACTATAGATTTGAGTCATCTAGATGAAGATCATTTAAAAAAAATAAATATAGATGATATAAATATTGAATATAGTCCTTCAGAGAAATTCACTGGTGGTAAAATTTTTAATAGGCCAACAGATATTATGGATATAAAATTCTTCTTACAATTTGAAGATGCTAGAGAGTATTTATTACAATTTCCTCAAAACAAAGATATTTACGAAAGAATGGTCTAATCTAGACTAAAGCACCCTTTAACTTCTTATATTGATGGCAGAGTAGCATCTTTAGTGTCTTTTATTTTATTTAATTCAAAAGCATACTCATGAGAAGGTATTAGTTTCCTATATTGATTTAATACATGTTGATAGTATTTGTTCTCTGTTTGACCAGCCAAACGATCTAATATAGCTTTACATTCTTGTAAAGTTAATTGATTTACTTTTTTAGTTTTCTTCTTATCCATACCTATATATACACATATAGCTATATATAAAAAGAGATTATAGCAAAAATAGCCCCGTGGATTTTTTTATTATACTATATAGAATAATACTTTAAATACTTGGGGAGACTGAAATTAGTACCCCCCGCAGACCCTCTCGTTCAGAATGTGTTGAATTTTTTCAAAAATGGGGGGTATATCCTAAAGATTTTTTCACGATTCTCTGTAAGTTGTTGATAATCAATGAAATTTAAATGCAATAAAAGTGCTCCTGCCCATTGACAAATCGTATAAGTGTTGATAGACTATAAGCATGAAAGTTAAAGCAAACATCAAGTTCAACCTAGACGAAACCATCAAACGCCTTGAGGCTATCACGGCTGGCTTCCAAGCCTCTGCCCAACGCCTCGACAACATTGTGGCAGAAGCTCAAGCCAAGAAAGACGAAGCTCATCAGAAGTATATGGGCGAAGTTGTAAAATAAACCCTTGACGAAACATCAACCAAAAGGCAACATAGAATCTATGAAAAACCAAATCACAATAACAAAACAACCCTTCGGAACCACAACCGCTTTCCTGTTGGAAGGCACACTCGCTCAGATCGAGAACTTCTTCAATCAGATGTTCAACTGGGGTGCAACCTCTGGTGAGTTGCACGATATGGGCAACGGCAAAGCGTTCTACTTCTACGCTCAACCCGAAGCTATGCTA
>Ga0172372_10005280_pt1 | contig 18037 bp, 12 predicted proteins | sample LakKiv5m_2_FD_114544 | JGI IMG/M metagenome (GOLD analysis project Ga0172372, IMG submission 114544) | Freshwater microbial communities from Kabuno Bay, South-Kivu, Congo - kab_092012_9.5m | ecosystem: Environmental > Aquatic > Freshwater > Lake | place: Democratic Republic of the Congo...
ACACCGACACCGACACCGACGACACGGCCAGCGCGATCGAGGACTGCTCGGACACGGTGGACAACGACGGCGATGCCGCCGTCGACTGCGACGACACCGACTGTCTGGGGGACCCGGGCTGCGTGGCCGAGTGCTGGGACGAGGATCTGGGCAGCGAGTACGGGGACTCCGTGCGCACCGGGACCACGCTGGGCGCGGGCGACGAGTCCCGGCCCAGCTGCGACCCCACCGGCGTCCCCGGCGCCGAGGACATCGGCTTCCTCTGGGCCGCCCCGTCCGACGGCGCGTGGCGCTTCTCGGTGATCGGCTCCACCTACGACGCCGCCATCTACGCGCTCGCGGCGGAGTGCACCGGCGACGAGCTCGCCTGCCACGAGGGAATCCGCGAACCGGCCTGGATCGACCTGGACCTCGTCACCGGCGAGGAGGTGGTGGTGGTGGTGGACGGCGTGGCGGGCGCCTCCGGGGACTACGTGCTCTCCATCCTCCCGGCCACGGATGTGGACGACTGCGCCGTGGCAGGCGACGAGGACCTGGACGGCCTGTCCGACTGCGACGACGACGACTGCGCGGCGGACGCCCGCTGCCTGCCCGAGTCCGACTGCGGCGACGGGCTCGACGACGACTACGACGGCGCCACCGACTGCGACGACGCCGACTGCGCGGCCGACGCTCACTGCCTCCCCGAGTCCGCATGCGGCGACGGCCTCGACGACGACTACGACGGCGACGTCGACTGCGACGACAGCGACTGCGCGGACAACGCCGCGTGCCTGCCCGAGGCGGACTGCGGCGACGGGATCGACCGCGACCTGGACGGCTACACCGACTGCGAGGACTCCGACTGCGCCGCAGACCCGCGCTGCCTGCCCGAACCCGACTGCGGCAACGGGCTCGACGACGACTACGACGGCTCCACGGACTGCGGGGACAGCGACTGCGCGGCGGACCGGCGCTGCCTCCCCGAGACGCAGTGCGGAGACGCGCTCGACGACGACCTCGACGGCGCCACCGACTGCGACGACGGCGACTGCGCCGCAGACCCGCGCTGCCTCCCCGAAGGCGACTGCGACGATGGCCGGGACGACGACTTCGACGGCGCCACGGACTGCGACGACGCGGACTGTGTCCCCGATTCCGCCTGCACCTACGCCTGCGTGGACGGCGACCTCGGCTCGGCGCTCGGGTTGATGGTCGACTCGGGGAGCACCACCGGCGGTGGCGCCGACATCGACGGGAGCTGCATCGCCAACCTGGGCGTCGAGGACGTGGGCCTGCTCTGGACCGCGCCCTACGCCGACACCTTCACCTTCGACCTGGGCGGTTCGGCCTACGACACCGCCCTCGCGGTGCTGGAGCCCGTCTGCTACGGCGGGGCCGAGCTGGCCTGCGACGACAACGGCGGAGCGGGCGCCGCCTCGCGCGTGCAGCTCGCGCTGGCCGCCGGCGAGCAGGTGCTCCTCGACGTCGACGGCTACGCCGACAGCGGCACCTACGTGCTCGCCATCCTGCCCTCCCAGGAGTGGGACTGTGCCGACGGCCAGGACGAGGACGGCGACGGGGCCGCGGACTGCGCGGACCTCGTCGACTGCGCAAGCTCGTGCCCGGAGGCGGACTGTAGGGACGGCCTCGACGACGACAGCGACGGCGGGGCGGACTGCGCGGACTCCGACTGCGCGGCGGACGCGACCTGCCTGCCCGAAGCCGACTGCGCCGACTCGCTCGACGACGACCTCGACGGCGCCATCGACTGCGACGACGCGGACTGCGCCAGCGCCTGCCCGGAGCCCGACTGCGGCAACGGGGTGGACGACGACGCCGACGGCTCCGCCGACTGCGCCGACGTGGACTGCGCCTTCGACGCCAGATGCCTCCCCGAGCCCGACTGCGCCAACGGCCTGGACGACGACTACGACGGCGACGTGGACTGCGACGACTTCGACTGCGCCACCGAGTTCTCCTGTTTCAGCACCTGCGTCGACGCCGATCTCGGCGACCTCCTGGGGGACCCGGTCGTGTCGGGCTCCACCGCCGGCGCGGGCAACGACCGCGACATCGACTGCGCGGCCGGCGACACGGTGGATCTGGCCTACACGTGGACGGCGCCCTTCTCGGACACCTTCACCTTCTCCACCGCGGGCTCGGCCATCGACACCGCGCTGGCGCTGGAGGTCGCGGACTGCACCTCCACCGAGCTCGTCTGCAACGACAACACGTCGGGCACGACCTCGGAGGTGAGCTGGACCCTCGCCGCCGGCGCGACGGTGGTGGTGAACGTGGACACCGTGGGCACGGGCGGGGCCTTCGAGCTCGGGATCCACTCGTCCATCGAGGGGGACTGCGGCGACGGCGTGGACGACGACGCCGACGGTGCCCTCGACTGCGACGACAGCGACTGCGACTGCGGCGAGCTCGCCTGTGAGGACGGCCTCGACAACGACGGCGACGGCGCCACCGACTGCGACGACCCGGACTGCGCCTCCTCCGCGTCCACCTGGTACTACGACTCCGACCGCGACCGCTTCGGGGACTCCGATCTCGTCGAGTACGCCTGCGCCGCCCCCGGGCCCCGGTACGTGCACGACGGGGGTGACTGTGACGACACCGACGCCGACGTCCACCCCTACCGGTGGGAGGACACCGCCAACGGCATCGACGACGACTGCGACGGCGCCACGGACAGCGCCGACACCGACGCCGCCACCGAGATCCTCTCCGGCTCCGACGACGCCTCGACCTCGGTGAGCTTCACCGACTTCAGCTACGAGTTCTGCGGCTCGACCTACAGCTCCGTCTACGTCAGCACCAACGGCCGCCTCACCTTCTCGGCCGGCTCCAGCGCCTACTCGGAGTCCGAGTCCACCTTCCGGTCCGCCAGCACCTCACCGTACGAGTCCATCGCCGGGCTGTGGGACGACCTCAACCCCTCGGACGCCGACTCGGGCGGGATCTACTGGATCCAGTACGACGACGCCTTCGGCGTGTACTGGCGCGACGTCGTGGAGTACGGCGACGGCCCGAGCAACGACAACTACTTCGGGATCGTGCTCCTCGCCGACGGTCGCTTCCTGCTGGACTACGACGCGCTGGACGCCACGGACGGGCTCGTCGGCTGGACCTGCGGCACCGGCACCAGCTCGAGCCCCACCGAGACCGACCTGAGCCTCGCGGGCTACGAGACCGGGAGCTGGGGGCTCGGCACCGGCACCGAGACCGGCGTGTACGAGTACTTCACCGGGTCCGGGGCCGGCGGCTTCAACGACCTCGACAACCGCATGTTCATGTTCTGCGTGGGGAGCGGCGAGGACGCCGACGGCGACGGCTACACCGACCGGTGCGGCGACTCCGACGACGGCGACGCGTCGGTCAACTGACCGGGCGGCGGCGGCGGAGGGCGAGCGGGAGGAAGAACGGCAGGAACCCCGCGGCGGCACAGCCCGTGGGGGCGAGGTCGTCCTCGCCTCGGGGACGCTCCACCGGGCCCCCGTCGCTCTGCTCCTCGTCTTCGGGCGGGACCCACTCGGTACCGTTGGGGGTCGTGGCGGTGGGGTAGGTGGTGATGTCCGGGCCCAAGGGCTCCAGGTCGTCCCACGAGATCCCGGCCGTGAACGTCTCGTAGAGCCCCGCCCAGCCGCCGACGATCCAGTGGGCGCCGTCCAGGACGGCCACGGTGTACGCCTCCTCGTCGCTTTCCGTGCCGCCGGGCACGTCGTAGGCGGGGAGATCGGGCGTGGACACGTCCGCCCAGGTCTCGCAGCCGTCGGTGCTCACCACCGGCCCGCCCGAGGCGAGGGTCACCACGAGGTAGGGCTCCTCGACGTACACCCCGGTCACGGCCTCGGAGGCCCCGGAGCTTCCCAGGGCGGGGAGGTCCCCGCAACGAAGCCAGTCGTCGTCCTCTCGGGCGAAGAGCCCGGAGCGGGTCCCGACCCACTTGCCGTTGGTGCTCATCGCCGTCGCGGCGATGCCCAGGGGGCGTCCGAGCTCGACCCACTCCTCGTTCTCGTAGACCCAGGCGTCGCCGCCGGTCTCGATCGCGGCCGCGCCGCCGTCTCGCGCCCCCACCCAGTTGTACGTGCCCGTGAGCTCGGTGACCGGGGAGGAGCCGGGCTTGACCGAGTAGACCGCCGAAGAACCCACGTACCAGAGGGCCGTGTCGCCCACGAGCGCCTTCGAGCCCCCCACCGGGAAGCTCACTTCCGTCCAGGTGGTGCCCAGGTCCTCGCTGTACCAGTAGGACGTCCGGGTCGCGAACACCCAGACCCCGTTGTCCATGCGCCCCCCGGCGATGAACCCGACCCCGTACGGCTCGGGTTCCACGTACGTCCACGTCACCCCGCCGTCGTCCGACTGGTAGAACTGCTCCGCGGAGGACGGGTCGGCCAGGAGGAGCCAAGGCTCGTCCGTGCCGAGGTCCGGTGGAACGGCCAACCCGCGGATCTGGTCGTGGGGAATGTGACCCCACGCGAGCGAGAGGCTGAGGAGCATGGCTAGGTCCGGGTTGAGTTGGGCTGCCAACCCATTCCTTACGTCCGACCGTAGAGGGTCGTCAAGGACTTCGACAGGTACGAATGACGGAGAACATTTGGGTATTTTCGCGAGCGCGCACGGACCGTGCGGAGGGACGTATACTCGCGCCCGTCTGCCCCCGGTGCTCCATGCTCGTCCTCGCCCTGCTGGCCTCGCAGGCGTCGGCCCACATCCCACACGAGAACGTGTGGGCGCTCGCGCCCGCCCCGAGCCTGAACGCCAGCACTCCCTGGCTGCTCGTCTACCTGGAGGCCGACCAGTACATGATGTCGCGGTCGACCGACGGCGGGACGACCTGGTCGATGATCGGGGGCGCGCCCCTCCAGGACGAGATCATCGACGCCGGGCAGCTCACCGACGGGACCGTGGTCATCCTCAGCACCACCGCGTACTGGTACTCCACGGACTGGGGCGACTCCTGGACCGAGGCGGCCCTGCCCGCCACCATGGACGCCATGTACGTCTCCGACCGCGTGTACTTCGGCGGGTCGGGCGGCATCTGGTCCGGCAGTCCCGGCGGCACCTTCACCCGCGAGCTCTCGGGGTCGGCGATCACCGCGTTCGGTCCGGGTCCGACCGCGATCACCTCGACCGGCCGGGTCCGACGGCGGGCGAGCACGGGAGCCTGGTCCGACGAAGGGCTGGTCGCGGCGGACCTGACCGCGGCCGCGTTCAGCTCGGTGGGCCTCTACGCGGGGACCGCCTCCGGGACGGTGTACCGCAAGACCTCGGGCACGTGGACCGCGTGCGCGGCCATCCCGAACTACGGCGGGGACGCGAGCTACCCGCACATCAAGAAGCTCGGCTTCTCCGGTTCGAACGTCGTGGCCCTCCCCGTCAAGCACGGGCCGGTGAGCGCCAGCTCCACGTGCGCGAGCTGGACCGATCGCGGGACCAACGAGGACCCGTACTTCGGGCGGTCCGGGGGGGCGACGGGCTCCGAGGACGTGTGGCGCTACTTCGGCACCAGCGGGGCCACCTGGGTGGCGGCGGGCTGGCAGGGAGTCACGATCTCGACCGACCGTGGCGTGACCTGGGACGACCCGCAGATCATCCCCCCCGACACCACCACCCAGATCCTGTACCACCGTGACTTCCCCGAGAACCCGCGCATCTGGTTCTCCCGCTTCGACGCGACCGTGATGTACACCGACGACGGCGGGGACCTCCTCGACGGCCCCTCCCACGGGCTCGCCGACCTCAACGTGCACTTCCTCTACACCCCGGGGGACCCGGCCTACGCCGACACGGTGTACGCCATCGTGAACATGGGCCTGTACCGCTCCGACGACGGGGGCGACTACTGGACCGAGGTGACCGTCCCCTACTCGGGCGTCGCGCAGATCGCGCTCTGGGACGATCCCGACCACTTCTGGCTGCTCTCCGGCCCGGGGTTGAGCGGCCCGGTGGAGACGGTGGACGGGGGCGGCAGCTTCACCTCCCTCACCGCCCTCCGGTCGGCCCTCGGCTCGTCCGACGCGAGCGACGTGCAGGTGCTCGGCGACACGGCCGGCACCGAGTGGATCTGCGTGGGGGCCCAGTCGCACACCCGGCTCGTGTGCTCGGAGGACGACGGCGCCACCTGGTCGACCCGCTACTCCGGCTCCGCGGACCGGCTGGCCGGCTTCGTGGCCGTCCCCGAAACCGGATGGGATCGGCTCGTGCTGGTGGACGACGCGGGTGTCTGGGCCAGCGACGACTGGGGCGTGTCCTGGGTCGACGTGACCCCCTTCGGCGACGACCGGATGGTGTCCGTGGAGCGCGCCCCGGACGGCACCCTGTACGGCGCCTGCGAGACGGGCCGGCTGGTGCGGAGCACCGACGCCGGAGACACCTGGGAGGACCTCGGCGTCGCGGTGACGGCCTGGACCTACGAGATCGCCCCCCGCCCGGACTGGGGGGACGGCGCCCACGACGTCCTCCTCGGCACGCACGACGGGGCCTGGGTGCTCCGGGACGCGACCGGCTCCGCCCCGACCCTGGACCGCTGGATGGACGTCCAGCGGGTGGACGACTGGAGCGGGTACCTGCGCTGCGACGGTTGCTTCCCCTCGACCGCAGACCCCGACGCGGCGATGGACTCGGCGCAGGCCATCACCTCCGGCGCGACCGCGTGGACGGTGATGCGCGGGGACACCCTGCGCGTCTATGGGGAGAGCGCCGGCTCGGCCTCGGCCGAGATTTTCGTCGACGGAACCTCCGCCGGGACCTTCGGCGGGACCGCCGCCGGGCCCGGGAGCCTGCTCGCCGAGGTCAGCGGACTCGGCTCCGGAGATCACCTCATCGAGGTGGTGGGGGTGTCCGGTACGGGGCTCTACCTGGACTTCCTCGAGACCGACTCCGGCTCGGACCCCATCGATCTCGACCCGGAGGTCGCGGTCAGCGATGCCGACGGCGACGGGTACGACGACGAGTCCCTCGGCGGGGAGGACTGCGACGACCTCGACGCCACCGTCAACCCGGCCGCGACCGAGACCTGGTACGACGGCGTCGATCAGAACTGCGACGGTCGCAACGACTACGATCGCGACGGCGACGGATACACCTCCTCCTCCTACGGCGGGACCGACTGCAACGACGGGAACCCCGCGGTCCGTCCCGGGGTCTCGGAAACCTGGTACGACGGCATCGATCAGAACTGCGACGGGCGCAACGACTACGATCGCGACGGCGACGGATACCCGTCCTCCGCGTACGGTGGGACCGACTGCGACGACGGGCGGAGCAGCGTGAACCCCGGGCGGACCGAGATCCGGTCCAACACCATCGACGAGAACTGCAACGGCTCCCTCACGACCTGAGGTGGCGAGGGGAGGGCGCCCGCAGGTCCTCCATCCACCCGGGGGAGCCGGACAGCGAGGTCGGTCGTCGGCTTCGACAGATTCGTCGCGAATTCTCTCTCTTTGGGAGAAGTACGAGCTTGCGCCCGCACTTCGGCTGCGGGCGCGTCTTCCGTCCCCGCTCGGCAGATGCTAAGAATCTGTCAAGTGAGGGTCACATGTCACCCCTGATCGTCCTCCTGGGGATTCCCCAGGCGTTCGCCCATCTGCCCCACGACAACCTCGTGGCGCTCGCGGCGCCAGCTGCGCTCGACTCCTCCTTCCCCTGGATCGCGGTCTACGGAGACCGGCTCACGGAGGAGTACCTGATCTCCCGTTCGGACGACGCCGGCGCCACCTGGACCATGGTCGGGGGGGACCCCATCGTGTCGCCGATCTACGGGGGGACCCAGCTGAACGACGGTACGAACGTACTGCTCGCCGAGACGCGCTACTGGTGGACCACCGACGCGGGCGAGACCTGGACCTCCGCTGCGCTTCCGGGCTCGGTGGATCAGATCACCTCCACGGGCAGCACCCTCGTCCTCGCGGGGGCCGGCGGAATCTGGACCGGCAGCGTGGGGGGCAGCTTCACCCAGGAGTCGACCGCGGTCATCGAAGGGCTGGGTGCCGGGCCGTCGGCCTGGTCCACGTCCACCGTCTACTACCGGTCGGGGTCCAGCTGGACGAGCCTGGGCTCGCCCGCCTCGGACCTGACCAGCGCCGTCTCCGACGGGACCTCCACGTTCGCAGGCTCGTCGAGCGGCGGGGTCTACCGCCGCAGTTCCACCACCGGCGCGTGGAGCACGTGCGCGTCCCTTCCGTCCCCGAACGCCGCGGGAACCGGGCACCAGGCCGTGACCCGCCTCTTCCTCGACGGCTCCGCGCTGGTGGCCTTCCCGGCCTGGCGCGGTCCCTACCGCACGGGAGGGGCGTGTACGACCTGGACGGATCGGAGCGGCCCCCCCGACACTGTCTGGGGGGGTTCGGGCGGCGCCGACACCGACGCCGATGCCTGGGCGTTCGTGCACGGCACCGGCGGCTCCTGGATCGTGGCCGGCTGGGCGGGTCTGTTCAGCACCGCTGACAACGGCTTCACCTGGTCCGACCGCCAGACGATGCCTCCCGACTACTCGCGGCACGTGCAGTTCTCCCCCGACTGGGAGAACGACCACCGACTCTGGATCGGCGCCTACGCCTCCGGTCCGCTGCGGAGCGACGACGCCGGCGCCACCTTCGTCCGCCCCAACCACGGCATCCCGGAAACGCTCAACGTCCAGCGCTACTGGGTGGCCAGGTCTCCGCTCGAGACGGACACGGTCTACGTCAGCATCAACCACACCCCTTACGTCAGCTACGACGCAGGCGAGAACTGGACGCGCTTCGCGAGCGACCGCGGCACCGTCACGGGCATGACGGTCTGGGACAGCGCCGACGACGTCTGGATCTACGCTGGCACCGGGATCTCGGTGCCCCAGGCCACGACCGATGGCGGGGCCACCTGGACCGAGCTGACGGCGCTGGACACCGCGGTCTCCACCTCCCGAATCGTCACGGTGGAGCGCTTCGCCACCGCCTCGGGTGACGAGCTCACCTGCGCGCTCGGCGAGGCGCGCGCCCGGCTCGTGTGCTCCTGGGACGCCGGCGCGACCTGGGAGGGGTGGCTGAACGACACCAGCATCCAGGACGCCCTCGACCTCGTGGCGTGGCCTCCGGAGGCCTCCACGCGGCTGGCCTACGTCGGGGACGGCCGCGTACGGTACACGGACGACGACGGCCTCACCTGGAACGCGGTGGACCCGTACGCGGGCGAGGACGTGGAGCGGCTGTGGCTCGCCTCCACCGGGACGATGTACGTCGGGACGCAGACCGGCTGGATCCTGCGCTCGTTCGACGGCGGGACCACGTGGGAGGACATGGGTGTGCGTGTCCCTGCGATCCCGCAGGCGATGACCGGCCGCCCCGACTTCGGGCTGTACGACGAAGTGCTCGTCTCGACCCACGACGGCATCTGGCGGGTCCTCGGGGCCGAGGGGGCGACCCCCGTCGTCGACCGATGGCCGGACTACCAGGCGGTCGAGAACTCGGGGGGCTACTTCCGGTGCGCGGGCTGTCCCGCCACCGACCAGGACACGGGCGCGTCACAGGACCGCATCCAGCCCCTGCCCGCCGGCGCCTCCGTGGAGCTCATCCTCCGCGGGGACAGCCTCCGCATCCTGGGTGACTCGGACGGCACCGGTCAGGTCGACGTGTACGTGGACGGCGTGCTCCAGGGCACCTTCGGCAGCGAGATCGTCGCGATGGGCGGCACGCTCTTCGAAGTGTCCGGGCTCGACTACGGCTGGCACGAGATCGACCTCGTCGGGCAGGGGTCGAGCGGGGTGCGCGTGGACGAGGTCGCGGCCATGGGTCCGTGGGACCCGATGGACTTCCCGAACCCGGACGCGGACGGCGACGGTGTGGACAGCCCCGAATGGGGCGGCGCCGATTGCGACGACGCCGACGCCTCGGTGTACCCGGGCGCGGTGGAGATCTGGTACGACGGCGTCGATCAGGACTGCGACGGCGCCTCGGACTTCGACCAGGACGGCGACGGCTTCGACTCTGACGAGGTCGGGGGCGGGGACTGCAACGACCTCGATCCGGCGCAGAGCCCCTCGGCCACCGAGACCTGGTACGACGGCGTGGATCAGGACTGCGACGGCGCCTCGGACTTCGACCAGGATCGCGACGGTTCCGATGCCCTCGCCGCCGGGGGCGGGGACTGCAACGACCTCGACCCTGCGTTCAGCCCCACCGTCAGCGAGATCTGGTACGACGGCGTCGATCAGAACTGCGACGGCCGCGACGACTACGACCGGGACAACGACACGTACCGGTCCGCCGACTACGGCGGCACGGACTGCAACGACGGGCGGCCCAACGTCAACCCGGGTCGGCCGGAGATCCGGTTCAACTCCATCGACGAGAACTGCAACGGGTCGCTGCTCAACTGAGCGGGCCGGGTGGAGGGCCCTCGCGGCGCTTCCCGGGCGTTCCGGATCAGGGCCGCAGGTACGCGAAGGCGTGCGCCCAGTCGTTGCGGAGGAAGCCAGTCGCGCACCAGAGCTGACAGAGCGCCTCGACCGGTCCGCCGGCCGCGGCGCCGCCCACGTCCTCCACCTGCCAGCCCAGCTCGGCACAGAGCGTCCCGACGGCCGCCTTGGCCGCCTCGTCGTCGCCGCAGATGAACATGGTCGGCGCTCCGCCCTGGAGCCGGGGCCGGACCATCAGCGCCGCACCGACGGAGTTGAAGGCCTTGACGAAGCGCGCTGCCGGCGCCGCGCGCTGAAGGCGCTGGAGGAGGCTGTCCCCCGGGCCGGTGAAGTACGGGAGCACCCCGGCGACGGGTGGCCCGGCGATCGGGTTGGTCGTGTCGATCACCACCCGGCCGGCCAGCGCAGGAGCCAGCGACGAGACGAGCGCCTCGGCCGCGTCACCCTTCACGGCCAGCACGATCAGCTCGGCGCCGGCGGCGGCGGCGCCCATGGTCGCCTCCGGGATGCCGGTGCGGGAGGAGAACTCGGCGAGGCGGTCGCCCGTGCGGCTGGCGATGGTGACGGCGTGACCCGACTGCTGCAGGCCGAGGGCGAGGGTCTGGCCCACGTGGCCGGTTCCGAGGATGGCGATCTTCATGATGGGCGTTCCGGGGTGGGCGGGGACGTTCAGGGAGAGACGAGGAGGATCTTGCCCTGGCGATTGGGCCGCTCGTGGTGGGCGACCGCGGACCGGGCGGCGGACAGGGGGTAGCGGGCCTCGATGGGCGTGGTGATGATGCCGGCACGGAGCAGCGACACGAGCTCGGCGCCGATCTCGGCGCGCCGCGCCGTGGACATCGCGGCGTAGCAGCGCAGCCGGGAGTAGCCGCGTACGGTCACGTCGCGGAACACCAGGTCAGCGGCGGGGAGGTCCACCCGGTTCGAGGACAGGAGGCCGTAGACCACCAGCTCTCCGCCCTCGGCGACCGCGTCGAACATGCGACCGGAGCTGGACCCGGCCACCGCGTCCAGGGCGCGGACGATCGGGGCCTCCGCCGCGGCACGGAGTCGGCTGCCCAGGTCGTCTCCGTCGGCCACCACGGCCGCGGCTCCCAGCGCGCGGAGCCCCTCCGCCGCCGCGAGGTCGCGGACCACGACGACCACCCGGACTCCGCGCAACCTCGCCACCGCGAGGACGAGGCGAGAGACCGCGGAAGTACCGGCGTTGAGCGCGAGGGTGGACCCCGGCGCGAGGCCCTCCACCAACCCCACCGCGGTGAACGGGTTGACCGACAGCATGGAGGCCTGCTCCAGGTCCACGTCCTCGGGGAGGGGGATCACGTCATCGTCGCGCAGGGCGAGGCGCTCGCTCCAGGTTCCCCCGCGCGGGATGGCCACCACGCTGCCCACCGGCAACCGGCTCGCGGAACCCGCGGCGATCACCCGGCCGGCGCCCTCGATCCCCACCGGGGCCGGGAGCACCGGGGCGAAGACGTGCCGTCCGGTGAGGAGCAGGAGGTCCGCCGGGTTGATCGGGCGCGCCCGCACCGCCACCACGACCCCGTCCTCCGGGCACTCCGGCTCGGCGACCTCGTCCACCGAGACCGTCAGCGACGGATCGGACGCCGGACCTGTGTAGAACACGCGCTGCATGCTGGCCCTCAGTTGAACGAGGCGTAGAGTGTCACGTACTGGCTCTGCTGCCACCGCGCCGTCTCCCGGTAGCTCACCGCGGCCTGGGTCCCGGCGAAGTCCCACGTCTGCGGGAACGGGACCTGGGGGTCACCGACCGCCCCTGCACCAGCACCCGGTACTGGGACACCGGGCTGGTCAGCCCGGTCAGCGTGCCCCGGACCGTCAGCTCGCCCGACGCCACGTCGTAGTCGGCGGAGGTCAGGAGGATCGCCTCGCCCAGGGCGAGGTTGGTGGAGACCGACTGTGCGGAGGCGGCCGCGGGAAGGGAGGCCAGGGCCAGGAGCGCGATGCGGAGGGGCTGCGGGGTCATGGGCGCTCTCGGGGGCCCCATGATCGCACGACCCAGACCCGACCGGCGGCGTCCAGGGGCTTTTCATCGGGAGCTCGGCGCGCGGCCCCGGCCGCGCCGGTGCTTAGCCAGAGCATGTGAAGCGACGCCTCCTCTACGCCGCGCTCCTCGGCGCCGCGGTCTTCGCCCTCCTCTCCACGAGGCCCGCCATGGCCACCGAGACCCCTGCCTACACGATCGTCCGCGCGTGGGCGGACGCCGAGCTCCGCCAGTACGGGCCCACCATCGTCGCCGAGACCCGGGTGGCGGGGCCGCGGGAGACCGCCGGGAGCGAGGGCTTCCGCCGCCTCGCCGGGTACATCTTCGGCGGCAACCGCGCGCGCACGTCCATCGCCATGACCGCCCCCGTGGGGCAGGCTCCAGCCGGCGAGCGCATCGCGATGACCGCCCCGGTCGGCCAGGCGCCGGTGGAAGGCGCGTGGATGGTGAGCTTCACCATGCCCGCGCGGTGGACGATGGACACCCTGCCCGTCCCCAACGATCCGCAAGTGACCCTGCGCGAGGTGCCCGGCGCGCTGGTGCTCGCGCGCCGCTACTCCGGCACCTGGTCCGAGGCCCGCTACGCGAAGGAGGCGGACGCGCTGGACGCGGTGCGGACCCGGGAGGGGCTACGCGCGCTCGGCGAGACGGTATGGGCCCGCTACAACCCGCCGTGGACACCGTGGTTCCTGCGCCGCAACGAGGTCCTGCTGCCGGTCGCCGACAGCTGACGAGGCGGCTGGGTCCCTCGGGAGTTGCGAACGGGTGCTGGCGTTCGAGGTAGGGGTGGTCGGGGTGGACGAATGCTCATCGAACCTGGTGGCTGGACCCGAAGGGGTGGTCGAGCCAGAAGATGCTGGGGTTCGAGGCGGCGTGCTCCTGACCCCGTCGCCGGTTGACGGCCTCGTATTACGGACGTATGATCAGCGCATGGAACGCCTCTCCCTCTCCCTTCCCGAAGACCTCGCTGCTCGCATCCGCGATGCGGCCCACGCGGACGGCGCGACCCTCTCCTCTTGGCTCGCGCGGGCGGCCGAGTCACGCCTCCTCCTCCGGAACGCGTCCTTGGCCATCGCCGACTGGGAGCGTGAGCACGGGGACATCACCGACGACGAACTCGCGGCGGTGGAGCGCGCATGGCGGGAGTGACCCTCGACACGGGCGCGCTGATCGCGGCGAGCCGTGATGACCGCCGGTTCTGGGTCTGGTGGAAGTGGCTCACTCTGAAGGGGTTGGTCGCGTCGGTGCCGTCGCCCGTGGTGGCGCAGGCCTGGCGTGGTCCGCGCGATGTGCGCCTCGCCATCGTACTCGGCGGTTGCCGCGAGGTGCCCCTCGACGCGAGGGGATCGAGGCGCACCGGGGAGCTGTGTGCCCGTGCGGCGACGGCCGACGTCGTGGATGCGTTCGTGGTCCTCGGCGCGGCGGACCGGAAGGAGGACGTGCTCACGAGCGACCCGGGCGATCTCCGTTCGCTGGCGGCCCACGCACCAGGGGTTGGGAGGATTCGGACGTTGGAGGAGCTCGGCGCGCCGAGGTGATCGGCGGCGTTTCTCCGTCACCTGCGGCACAGCCCCAGCTACGTGTCCTCGCCGCTGCAGACCGACAAGTTCCCGACGGAGTTCGCCGTTTTCCTGGGTGCCGGGCACCTGTAGGGCCTGGCATGAGGTACGAGGGGCGGTCCTCTACGTGGGGTAGCGGACGTCGGGGGCCCGCCTGGATTCGAACCTCGAAACCAACGTTCAACCTTGATCAGGTGCGCCCGGGCGGCTGCCGCCCCGGTAGTATCGAACCCCGAAAAACCAGGAAGGCCCGTAGAAGTTCATCACTTCGACGGGCCTTCACAACAGTGGTCGGGGCGGCCGGATTCGAACCGACGACCTTCTGCGCCCAAGGCAGACGCTCTACCAGGCTGAGCTACGCCCCGACGCCAGCCGACTAACGGATGGGCGGGGCCCCGGCATCGGCTCGGCCGAGGAACGTATCCGGGTCGGGAACGGCATCCGCGTCCGCGACTCGCCCCGGAGCGCCGGGGCGCCTAAGCTCGTTGCATGCTGTTCCTCCTGCCCACGGCGTTCGCCGCGCTGGACGTGAAGTGTGAATCAGCGGCGAGCGGCGAGGCTCCCGGCTGGTACATCGACGACGCCCACCAGCAGTCCTGGGCCCTCAACCGCTTCGCCGCCTCGACGGCGCTCTCTCCGATGGGCGCTGGCCCGGTCGCGGACGACACACGGCTCGAAGTATCGGTCGAGCTGGACGCGGTGCCCCCGGTGGGCTGCGAACGGCGCCTCTACGACCACCGTACCGCCACCCTGGACCTCAACCACAGCCTCGCGCTCCCGCGCCTGCGGGTGGACTTCGCGTCGAAGCCCCTGGGGCGGGTGCTCTTCTACGGCGCGGCGGCGTGGACGCCCCCGGTGGACATCGACCAGGCCCGCACCACCTCGGCCGGCGGGCACGTGGGAGTAGGCTTGGCCCCGACCGAGGCGACCACCCTCGCGGCAAGGGTCCACTTCACCCAGGCCCGGTCGACCGCGCACGTCTACCCACCAACCAGCGCCGTGAACCCGCTCATCCGCGACTACCTCTCCAGCTCCACCTTCGGGGCGGACCTGGTCGCCGGCGCCCGTATGGGCAACACGACCCCCTATGTGTCGGCGGGCTGGCTCGACATCTCCACCTTCGCGTGGGTGGGCGAGAACAGCGCGGTCATGAACAACTACCACCCCTATTCTGGGCTCGCGCTGGCCTTCGGCACCGAGATCGACGTGGGCGCGTTCGCCTCGGCCATCGAGCTCTACGTGGTCCCGGACGTCCTCTACACCGTGCGCCTGCGCGCGGGCGCGGGGATCTGAACCGCCCTGCTCAGGGCTCCGCGAGCCAACGAAGCAGCTTCTGCATCGCCACCCCACGGTGGCTGATTGCGTCCTTCTCGGCCGCCGTGAGCTCGGCCATGGTGCGTCCGGGCCGTTCGCTCGGGAGGAACAGCGGGTCGTAGCCGAACCCGCCCCCGCCGCGCTCCTGGTACCCGATGGCTCCCTCGCACGCGCCGTCGAAGACGAGCTCCACCCCAGGTCCCACGAGCGCGATCACGCACCGGTAGCGGGCGAAGCGGTCGGTCCGCGCACCGAGACGCTCCAGGAGGAGGCGGTTGTTCGCGGCGTCGGTGGCTTCGGCCGAGAAGCGCTTGCTCCAGACCCCCGGGGCGCCCCCGAGCGCGTCGACCTCCAGCCCGGAGTCGTCGGCCAGACACCAGCCGCCCACCGCGCCATGGGCGTAGCGGGCCTTCTCCAGTGCGTTGGCCACGAAGGTGGTGCCGGTCTCCGGGCAGTCCCCGTACTCGGCGGGGAGCGCGAGCCAGCGAACGTCGGGCGCCATCCGCGCCAGCTCTTCGATCTTGTGCGCGTTCCGGGAGGCCAGGGTCGCTTCTGACACACGACTCATGTGTCAGTCCCCGACGCGCATCCGCCAGGTGGAGCCGGCGATGCCGTCCATCACCACGATGCCCTGCGCGTCGAGCTCGACGCGGATCGCGTCCGCCTGCGCCCAGTCCTTGGCCGACCGGGCTGCGGCCCGCGCCGCGACGCGTGCCTCGACCTCTTCGACCGAGCGGCCGCTGGCCCGGAGCCGCTTGACCTTGACCTCGTCGAAGAAGGCCTGCGGCGCCATGCCGCCCACCCCGAGCACCTCGGCGCACAGAGCGAACGCCGCCTTCGCAGGGGCCAACACCCGTCCGCCCTTCGCCCGGGCCTTCTTGTCGTTGCCGAAGCGGTTCACGGCGCGGACGAGATCGAAGAGCGCGGCCACCGCGCCGGCGCTGTTGAAGTCGTCGTCCATCATCGCGTCGAACTCCGCCGCGAAGCCGACGGCGAGCCGGTGCGCCTCCACCGCCGCTTCGCCGAGGCTCGCGGGGTCCGCATCGCCCTGCGCCAGCTCGACCGTCTCCTTGGCGGTGTACACGCGGTCGAGCGCCTTCAGCGCCTCGTCCAGTCGGGCCGAGAAGTAGGGGAGCGGCGAGCGGTAGTGCGTCTCCAGGTAGAAGAGGCGCAGCGCCTCCGCCGGGACCTGCTCGAGGATGTCCCGGATGCGGAGGATGTTCCCCAGCGACTTGGACATCTTCTCGTGGTCGAGGGTGAGGTGTCCGTTGTGGAGCCAGTAGCGGGCCATCGGCCGGTGTCCGGTGGCGCACTCGGACTGGGCGATCTCGTTCTCGTGATGGGGGAAGACGAGGTCGATCCCCCCGCCGTGGAGGTCGAACTGCTCCCCCAGGTGGCGGCGGGACATGGCCGAGCACTCGATGTGCCAACCCGGACGCCCTTCGCCCCACGGGGAAGACCAGTGCGGCTCGGTCGCTTCGCCGGTCCAGGCCTTCCACAACGCGAAGTCCGCCGGGTGGCGCTTCGCCGCGTCCACCGCGACCCGCTCGCCGGCGCGCAGCTCCTCCACCCGCTTCCCCGAGAGCCGCCCGTACTCGGGGAAGGTCTCCACCGCGAAGTACACGTCCCCGTTGGACGCCCGGTAGGCGTGCCCCCGCTGGGTGAGCGCCTGGATCAGGTCCAGGATGTCCTCGATGTGATCGGTGACCTTCGGGGTGACCGTCGGGGTGACCATCCCCAAGGCCACGAGGTCCTCCTCCAGCGCATCGACGAAGCGGGCCGACAGCTCGATGGGCGAGACGCCCAGCGCGGCGGCCCGGGCGATGACCTTGTCGTCCACGTCCGTGTGGTTGCGGACGTGGTCCACCACGTAGCCACGGTGCCTGAGGTGGCGGACGATGACGTCGAAGGCCATCATCGCGCGCGCGTGCCCGATGTGGCTGTAGTCGTAGACGGTGATGCCGCACACGTACAGGCCCACCCGACCAGGGACCCGAGGCTCGAGGACCTCGACCGAACGCGAGAGGGTGTTGTAGACGCGGATGACGGGCAACATGGCGCCGCGGCTATCTCGCCGCCGAACTGCCGACGAGCGCAGCCCCACCCCCGCCCACGCCGGACCAGGGTCGCCCAGGTGTGCGGACCTGGACGACCTACGTCCGCCGGGCGTTTTTGGCGGTCTCCCGCCAAAAAATGCAGGGGAGGACCTGCACGGGCCCTCCCCTGAAAAAAATCAGCCCCCCGCGATCGCCGCGAACAGCCGATCGATCTCCTCGCCCACGATCTTCTCGTCGGCGTCGCGCGCGACGGCGATCTCCTGGACGAGGAGGGTGCGCGCCTGGTCGAACATCTTCCGCTCGCCGAAGGACAGCGCCTTCTCGGACTTGAGCAGGGCCAGATCGCGCAGGACCTTGGCGACCTCGAGCGGATCGCCCGTCTTGATCTTGCTCATGTAGTCGCGGTGGCGCCGGTTCCAGGTCTGGTTGTCGGTGGGGACGTCGCGATCCCGGAGGATCTCGTAGACCTTGTCCACGTACTCGCGGGTGATCACCCCGCGCATGCCGATGCTGCGGGCGTTCTGGACGGGCACCTTGATGGTCATGCCGTTGTCCAGGATCTTCAGGACGTAGAAGGTGGCCCGCTCCCCGTCGACGTCCACCGTCACGACGTCCAGCGTGCCACCTTCCAGCACGACATGGCCGAGTTCGTGTGCGACGAGGAAGGCACGTTCGAAGTCCGATCCACGATCCTCATAGAGGATGCTTCCAGCCTGGC
>Ga0172372_10005281_pt1 | contig 18033 bp, 13 predicted proteins | sample LakKiv5m_2_FD_114544 | JGI IMG/M metagenome (GOLD analysis project Ga0172372, IMG submission 114544) | Freshwater microbial communities from Kabuno Bay, South-Kivu, Congo - kab_092012_9.5m | ecosystem: Environmental > Aquatic > Freshwater > Lake | place: Democratic Republic of the Congo...
GATACTGCGGGGCAATCTTCACCGACGTATGCGCGGGCGACGTTGTAGCTCCACCGATCAAAAGTGGCACGTCAAAACCCTGGCGTTGCATCTCGCGAGCGACATGCACCATCTCGTCGAGCGATGGTGTAATCAAGCCCGACAGGCCCACCAGCGCCGCATTCTCGCGACGAGCGACGTCGAGAATTCGTTCGGCAGGCACCATCACACCGAGGTCAATCACTTCGAAATTGTTGCACTGCAAGACAACGCCGACGATGTTCTTACCGATGTCATGCACGTCACCTTTGACGGTCGCGAGCACGATCTTGCCGTTACTGCGCGCGGCGCCTGACTTGCCGCGCTCAATGAACGGCACCAGATGGGCGACCGCCTTCTTCATGACGCGGGCACTTTTGACGACCTGCGGCAGGAACATCTTGCCGGCGCCGAAAAGGTCGCCTACGACGTTCATGCCATCCATCAAAGGCCCCTCGATGACCTTGATTGGATGCTCCGCCTCGAGACGCGCGGCTTCCGTATCCTCGACGATAAACTCATCAAGACCTTTGACGAGCGCGTACTCAAGTCGCTTCGCCACAGGCAGAGAACGCCACTCGAGATCAACCTCACGCTTGGTCGATCCATCGCCTTTGAAACGCGCCGCCAAAGCTAACAACCGTTCCGTGGAATCGGCGCGACGATTGAGGATGACATCCTCGACCGCCTCGCGCAGTTCAAGCGGGATGTCCTCGTAAATCGCCAGCTGTCCCGCGTTGACGATGCCGAGATCCATGCCGGCACGGATCGCGTGATAGAGAAACACGCTGTGCATCGCTTCTCGAACCGGATCATTGCCCCGGAACGAGAACGACACATTGCTGACGCCACCGCTGACCATCGCGAGCGGCATACGCTGCTTGATCTGCCGCGTCGCCTCGATGAAATCGAGACCATAGCTCGCGTGCTCGTCGATACCCGTAGCCACTGCGAAAATATTGGGATCGAAGATGATGTCTTCGGGGGGAAAGCTGATTTTCTGCGTGAGTAAGTCGTAGGAGCGCTGACAGATTTCGACTTTGCGGGTTATCGAGTCGGCTTGACCTTTCTCGTCGAAGGCCATCACGACGACGGCGGCGCCGTACTGGCGAATTTTGGTGGCTTGCGCTAGGAACGCCTCTTCACCCTCCTTGAGGCTGATGGAATTCACGATCGGCTTGCCTTGCACGCACTTCAGGCCAGCCTCGATCACCGTCCACTTGGAAGAGTCGATCATCAACGGTACGCGCGCGATATCGGGCTCGGCAGCGATCAAGTTCAAGAACTTGACCATGGCCGCCTCCGAGTCGAGCATGCCCTCGTCCATGTTGATATCGATGATCTGCGCGCCGGCGGCAACCTGCTGTCTCGCCACATCGAGCGCGGCCGAGTAATCACCCGCTTCGATCAGTTTGCGAAACTTGGCCGAACCCGTGACGTTGGTACGCTCACCAACGTTGATGAAGAGACTGCTCTCGTCAATGTTGAGTGGTTCGAGGCCCGACAAGCGACATTTGACCGGTACGCTCGCACGCTTGCGCGGTGCCGCTCGGCGCACCGCATCGGCAATGAGGCGAATATGTTCGGGCGTCGTGCCGCAGCATCCGCCGACGATATTGAGCAGCCCCGAGCTTGCGAATTCGGCCAGGATCGCAGCCGTCTCAGCGGGGGTTTCATCGTACTCGCCGAAAGCGTTCGGCAAACCGGCATTCGGATAAGCGCAAACATAACGATCGGAGATGCGCGCGAGCTCGGCAACATAAGGACGCATGTCTTTCGCACCGAGAGCGCAGTTGAGACCGATCGCGAACAGGTCGCCGTGACGCACCGAATTCCAGAAGGCTTCGGTCGTCTGCCCCGACAAAGTTCGACCCGAAGCGTCGGTGATGGTGCCCGAGACCATGACAGGCAAATCGCGACCGAGCGTCTTCAGCACATTACGCACCGCGAAGATCGCCGCCTTGGCGTTGAGCGTGTCGAACACGGTTTCGATGAGGATCAAATCGGATCCACCGAGCACCAAGGCGCGGGTAGCCTCGGCGTAGGCCTCGACGAGTTGATCGAAGCTAACTAGACGCAAGCCCGGATCATTCACATCCGGTGACAGCGACGCTGTGCGATTGGTTGGGCCTAAAGCGCCGGCCACGAAGCGCGGTGTTCCGGTGCGTGCCGCGACTTCATCGGCTACTTCTCGAGCCAAGCGCGCCGCACGGTAGTTCAGCTCAGGCACCAACGCTTCCATGCCGTAATCGCCTTGGGCGACCGTCGTCGAATTGAAAGTATTAGTTTCGACGATATCAGCGCCAGCCTCGAAGTAAGCCCGGTGGATATCCGCGATGATTTTCGGCTGCGTCAGCGTCAACAAATCATTGTTACCACGCACGTCGCGACCATAGTCGGCGAATCTTTGACCCCGATACCCCGTCTCATCTAGACGGTGTCGCTGGATCATCGTGCCCATAGCACCGTCGATGATCAAAATTCTCTCTTCGATGGATCCGCGTAGACGACGCACCCGCTCGTCGCGAGCGCGCTCATCTAGTGACTCGATCGCAAACGGCGCAGCCGTTGCCGTGGCCCCTGCCGCACCGGCGTGCACGGCCTCGTTACGATGCGCCGCATGCGACTCGCAGCCGCAAGGCATGGCGACACTCATGCTGCACCAGCAACAGGACGCAAGCCCAATGCGTGACAAATCGCATAGGTCAGCTCGGCGCGATTTAGCGTATAGAAATGGAATTCGTCGACGCCATGATGGCGTAACCGCGACACCTGCTCGATGGCGACGTTCGCCGCGATTAAACGACGCGTCTCGGGGTCATCATCGAGTCCGGCGAAACGTTCGGCCAACCAGTTCGGAATCTTTGCGCCGCAGCGCGCAGCAAACCGCGTTACTTGGGGAAAACGCGTGATCGGCAAAATGCCCGGGACGATGCTGACGTGAATGCCAGCAGCGACACAGCGATCGCGGAAGCGCAGATAGTCGTCGGTGTCGAAGAAAAACTGTGTGATGGCTCGCGACGCGCCAGCATCGATCTTCTTTCGCAGGTTATCGAGATCGGCCTCCGCCGATGGCGCCTCGGGATGAGTTTCCGGATAGGCGGCGACGGAAATGTCGAAATCGGCAACCGAGCGCAAGCCCGCCACCAGATCCGACGCGTAGGCGTAACCGTCCGGATGCGGCTCGTACTGCGTTACGCCTTGGGGCGCATCACCTCGCAAGGCCACGATATGGCGAATCCCCTCACGAAAGTACTGCCGCGCAACCTCGAGCACTTCCTCGCGCGTGGCCCCGACGCAAGTCAGATGCGGTGCGCCAGTCAATGAAGTCTCACGTTGGATGCGACTGACGAGTTGATGCGTGCGATCGCGTGTCGAACCGTCTGCACCATAGGTCACCGACACGAATCGCGGCGAAAGCGGCGCAAGACGCTGTACCGATTGCCAAAGCGTAGTCTCCATCGCCGCATCGGCAGGCGGGAAAAACTCGAACGACACGCGGATGGAACTCGATGACATGGACACCACACTCCTCAAACGGAAACAGATAGCCCCGCCGCCAGCGGCGCTCGACGAGCGCGGGCGCGGGCACGAAAGACCAGCAGATGACGACCCTCGGCTTCGATTGGGATCAACGACTGGCAGTCGAAGACCAACTCCTGCAACAAAGCGCGCAGGCGAGTCGGCGGTGCACTACCAGCCTGCTCGAGCAAGTCGTAGGGAATGGCGCACCAAAGAATGCCGTCATCAGCCAATTGGGTACGCGCACGCGCGAGGAGGCTCGCAAGTTGCGCCGCATCTTTGACTTCACCCGGAAGCGGCATATCGATCACGACATCAAAACGCTCTTGCTGCCGCAACTCGGAGTTCGCCCGCACTTCGATATTCGACGCTTGATCTTGCGACCACGCCTTCAGCAGCGCGAGCTCGTGTTTGTCGCGGGCACGCAGTGTTAACTGCGCCTCTGCGCTCGAGAGACTCTCGAGCAATTCGCGATGCTGGGTACGAGCGAGCACGCGGGCACCGGCGAGATCTCGCAGAAGATCTCCCTCGATGGCCACTCGCAGGGTACGTCCGAGGCGTCCTGCCTGCAGCCACTCATGCGTCGCCGCGCGCAGTAACGCCGGGTTGCGCGCGGCCACCTCGATCGCCCTAAGTCGCGCGCGCGCCTCGCGCAGAGCAGGGTCATCCGGATCGAGTCTCTGCAACACGAGACCGAGCAAATCGCGCGCGAATCCGCTCTCGGCGACCGGCAGGTACTCGACCCGCTGTCCGCGCCGCACCCGCCGCAACAAACCCGCGAGCGCGAGCTGCTTCAGTTGCCGGGAGACGTTCGGCTCGCTGTCGGCCGTTGCAGCCGCCAGTTCCGAGACGCTGGTGGGTTGATCGCTGCACAGGCGCAGCAAACGCAGGCGCGCAGGATCCGCCACGGCTCGCAGTGCGCGAACCATGAACTCCGAATCGTACTTGATTTCAGAGTTACTCAACATTGCATAAGTATAGAGACCTCGGCTCCTACCGTCCACGAACCGAAATAGTTTCAATTGAAACTATAATGACCTCCATGAGCCTCGCTACCTCGCCTCGCGACAACCCCATGGGCCTCGACGGCTTTGAGTTCGTCGAATTTGCCTCCCCGCAACCGGGCGTCCTTGAGCCCGTCTTCGAAGCGATGGGCTTCAGCCTCATCGCTCGACATCGCTCCAAGCAGGTCAGCCTATTCCGCCAAGGCGGCATCAATTTCATTCTCAATAGCGAACCGGCGAGCCAAGCCGCCTACTTCGCTGAGGAGCACGGACCCGGTGCCTGCGGTATGGCCTTTCGCGTTCGTGATGCGCATCACGCCTACTCGCGAGCGTTGAAGTTCGGCGCGCAACCGCTCGAGATTCCAACTGGGCCGATGGAACTGCGGTTGCCGGCGGTACGCGCCATTGGCGGCGCGGCGCTCTATCTCATCGATCGATATCACGATGGCAGCAGCATCTACGACATCGATTTCACGTTCTTGCCCGGAGCCGATCGCGCGCCCGCCGGCGTCGGACTCACCCATATCGATCACCTCACCCACAACGTCTATCGCGGACGCATGACGCATTGGGCGGGGTTTTACGAGCGCCTGTTCAACTTCCGCGAGATCCGGCACTTCGATATCCAAGGTATGCACACGGGCCTGCAGTCTCGCGCCATGACGGCGCCCGATAATCGCATCCGTATTCCGCTGAACGAAGAAGATGGCAAAGGTGGCGGACAGATCGAAGAATTCCTGATGCGCTTCAATGGTGAAGGCATCCAGCACATCGCCTTGGCCACCACCGATCTGTGCAGCACGGTCGATCGACTGCGAGCGCGCGGCGTGCCGTTGATGTCGGCACCGCCCTCAACCTACTACGAGGCGCTCGAAGAGCGTCTGCCGGGGCACGAGCAGCCCGTTACAAAACTGCAAGAGCGCGGCATCCTGCTCGATGGCGACACTCGCGGCGAGAAGCGACTACTGCTACAGATCTTTTCCGAGTGCATGGTCGGCCCACTATTCTTTGAATTCATCCAGCGCGAGCGCGATGAGGGCTTCGGCGAGGGTAACTTCAAAGCGCTGTTCGAGTCATTAGAGCGAGATCAATTACGTCGCAGAGCGTTACGCACAGACGCCGCGGCTACGACACCACAGGATGCGATCGCATGAGCCTCATCACGCGCATTCACCACGTCGCGTATCGCTGCAACGACGCGCGCGAAACCGTCGATTTCTATCGAGATGTGCTCGGCATGGAATTCACCGTCGCCTTTGCCGAAGATCGAGTTCCCTCCACCGGTGAGCCAGACCCGTACATGCATGTCTTTCTAGATGCCGGTGGTGGCAATGTGCTGGCCTTCTTCGAACTGCCGACTCGCCCACCGATGGGTCGCGATCCAAATACACCCAAATGGGTGCAGCATATCGCCTTCGAGGTGGCTGATCTCGACGCGCTGACTCTCGCCAAGACGCGTTTGCTGGAGCGTGACATCGAAGTCGTCGGACCTACGGATCACGGCTTGTTCCGCTCGATCTATTTCTTCGACCCCAATGGCCATCGGCTCGAACTCACCTGTAATACCGCTACTGCCGAGGACGAGGCGAAAGCACGGGCCAACGCAGAGCCGATGTTGCTCGAGTGGAGTCGCACCAAACGGGCACCGAAACACAACGCCTGGCTGCACGCGAGTGCAGAAATCGAGTCATGAAGCTCGCCAGCCTGCGTGATTCCAGCCAACGCCGCGACGGGCGACTCGTCGTCGTATCACGCGATCTCGAGCGCTACCTCGATGCTCGCTCAATAGCGCCGACACTACAGTCGGCCCTCGACAACTGGCTCGAGGTCGAACCCGCGCTGAGAACATTGAGTGCGCGAGTCAACGCGGGTGAAGGTATGGCGTTCGATCCCGCCGAATGTTTGTCGCCGCTGCCGCGCGCGTATCAATGGGCCGACGGCTCCGCATACGTCAATCACGTCGCCTTGGTTCGACAAGCGCGGGGGGCAGAGTTGCCGCCGTCCTTCTGGAGCGACCCGTTGATGTACCAAGGCGGCTCGGATGGATTCCTCGCTCCGACTGAGGATATTCCTTTAGTGGATCCGCAATGGGGTCTCGATTTCGAGGCTGAGGTCGCCGTCGTCACGGATGACGTTCCGCAAGGCTGTGACGCCACGAGCGCCCGCGAGCGCATCCGACTGTTGATGCTCGTGAACGATGTGTCGCTGCGCGGTCTGATCCCAAACGAACTCGCCAAAGGTTTCGGTTTCTTCCAATCGAAGCCCGCCTCCGCGTTTTCGCCCGTCGCAGTCACACCCGATGAACTCGGCAGCGCATGGGATGGTGGACGTGTGCAGCTGCCGTTGCTCGTGCAACTTAACGGCAAAGACTTTGGGCGCGCGAACGCCGGTATCGACATGACCTTCGACTTCCCGACGCTCATTGCTCACGCGGCGAAAACGCGCAGCCTCGCAGCCGGCACCATCATCGGTTCCGGTACCGTATCCAATCGCGATGCCGACGGGGGCCCGGGTCGCCCGGTCGCAGATGGCGGGCTTGGCTATTCATGCATTGCCGAACAACGCACGGTCGAACAATTGCGCACCGGCACTATGTCAACCCCATTCCTCTCAGCAGGGGATCAGGTCAAAATAGACATGCGTGATGCCAACGATTGCTCGATCTTTGGATCGATCGAGCAGTGCGTCGTTGCCATCCAAAATGACGCGAACGCAACACCGTGAACGAACGGCTGATACTCGATCAATTTCTACCCTACAGACTCTCGGTGCTCAGCAATACGGTGAGCACAGCGATTGCAAACCGCTACACCGAGCGTTTCGATCTGCGTATACCCGAATGGCGAGTCTTGGCCGTACTCGGTATGCAGCCCGGTCTGTCAGCCACCGAGGTCGCCCAGAAGACGGCCATGGATGCGGTCGCCGTCAGTCGCGCTGTCACTCGCTTGATCAAACAGGCGCGACTCGAACGTAGCTACACCTCACAGGATCGCCGCCGTTCCGAACTTCGCTTGTCCGCACAGGGCCAGCGCATCTACGAAGAAATCGTTCCGATCGCCCGTGCTTATGAGCACGCTCTGCTGGCCGGCCTGAGCGAAACTCAACGCTCCCAACTCGATCGCTTACTGCAGCTGCTGAGCGAGAAAGCAGATCGTTTGACCACTCAACCACCGATTCAAGACGAGATTTGACATGCCGATCCAACTTCCCAAGCGACGCCTCACCCTCATCGATCGGATCACCAAGGTCGCCAAAGGCCAGCGCGATCGGATGCCGCTCGATTTGCTCAAGCGTTACTTCAGCGGTGTTGGCGAGGAAGACCTCGCCGCACGCGACGCCGCCTACCTTGCCGGCATCTCGGCTCTGCACCTTGGCATGGCCGAGAAGCGACGCTCAGACCAAACACTGCTCGACATCGTGCATGTGTCCGACACGAGCAGCCTCGTGCTGATCGCCACCGACGATCGCCCGTTCTTGGTCGAGTCTCTCGGAATCGCCTTCGCTGAAGCCGGAGTCGCCGTTCGGATGATTGTTCATCCCGTGCTGCATGTAAGACGAGATGCGCGTGGCCGCTTGGTATCGACCCACGATGAGGCGCAAGAACGCAGCAAAGCGGAGTCGTGGCAGTTGTACGAGATTGATCGACTCTGGGATGCCGAGTCCACTTCTCGTCTTGCCGCCCGCTTGCAGACCGCGCTCGAGCATGTGCAGCTCGCCGTCACGGACTGGATGGCGATGCGCGCGAAGGTTCGCCGAGCCATCGAGCAACTCGCGAAGGTTCCGCTGCGCGGCGAGCAGGGTCAGCAGCGCGACGAAGCAATCGCGCTGCTCGATTGGATGGAAGAAGCCCACTTCGTCTTCCTCGGCTATCGCTATCAACGACTAACGCGCGGCGCCCATCGTGATCGCCTACAGGCCGACCAACGCAGCAGGCTCGGAATTTTCCGCGCAGAATCGATCAACCTGGCAGCAGCCGAGACGCTTCAGGGGGAATTGCGCGATGCCATGCGTAGCGCCGACCCCTTGATCATCACCAAATCCGCATTGCGATCCACCGTGCATCGCAGCGGACACCTCGACCATCTGACTGTCAAAGATTTCGACTCGCAAGGACGTGTCTGCGGCGAGCATCGATTCTTAGGTCTATGGACCGCCACGGCCTACTTTGCCTCCCCAGACGATATCCCCGTGGTACGTCGTAAAGTTGCCGAGGTCATTACCCGTTTTGGTCTCGATCCTCGTAGCCACGACGGCAAAGCAGTGCTCGCAGTACTCGAGACCTGGCCACGCGATGAACTTTTTCAATCGAGCCCGAGCGAGCTAGTCAACTCCGTCCGCGGCGTCGTGAATCTTTACGATCGCCCGACGACTCGCGTGATGTTGCGCCACGACCCCCTTGGCCGTTTTTGGTCTTGCATGACTTTTGTTCCGCGTGATCGGTATACGACTGAAGTCCGTCTGCGCATCGAAGCACTCTTGGCGCGGCACTGCGATAGCAGTGATCTGGAATCGCAGGTGCAAATTGCCTTGTCCAACCATGCCAGATTGCACGTCATGATTCGGGGCGGCGTCGAGAAACTCTCGGGCGCACAACTGGTCGCTCTTGAGGGCGAGGTTGCCGACGCGGTAGCCAATTGGAGCGATCACCTGCGCAGCCGCTTGCAGTCGGCACTCGCCCCCGCGGTGGCTGCGCGCCTATTCCAAAATTACGCGACCTTGTTCCCGCTCGCGTATCAAGCGGCGGTATCCCCCGCCACTGTCTTACGTGACATCGAATCGATGGAATATTTGGCAGCGTCGAACGAGACGATGCACTGGCGCGTCCATCACCCAGCACATGATAACGGCACAATCAACACAGGCTTGCATCTGCGTCTCGTGAGACGTGGGGCAAGCCTGCCGATCGCCGATCTTGTGCCAATGTTCGAAAACTTTGGCTTGCGACTTTTAGGCGAACAATCATGGCTCGTGGGAACGGAGAACGCTGTCAAGAGTGCTGTCCAAGACTTCGAAATCGAACTGAAAACCGACAGTCACTTTGAACCGGACACCGACGGCGATCGACTCCTCGAGGGACTGCGCTGCGTTCGTGACGGGCTGATCGACAACGACGGATTCAATCGCTTGTTGCTGTCGACGTCGCTCGATATTCACCAAGTCAATGTGCTGCGCGCTTGTGGTCGATACCTGTTGCAAACGGGCATCCCCTTCAGTCAACGTTATATGGAGCGCACGCTCGAGGCGAATGCCACCGTCGCAAGTGATCTGTACCAGCTATTTGCGACCCGTCATGATCCCACGCTCCGTAAGGAGACGCGGGCAAAAACCGAAAAGCAGATTCTGGCTCGCCTTACGAAGCAACTCGACGGCATCGCCAATGCGGATGACGATCGCATTTTGCGACGTTTCCAAGCAGTGATCCTCGCGATCTTGCGCTGCAACTTCTTCCAACGCAGCGACGACGGGATGCGCCGACCAGTGCTGGCTTTCAAGCTCGATCCCAACGCGATCCCGGATCTACCGTTGCCGCGTCCACGCTACGAGATGTACGTGGTCGGGCCTAGAGTCGAGGGCGTGCATCTGCGCATGAGCGAAGTCGCGCGAGGCGGTCTGCGGTGGTCGGATCGTCGCGAAGACTTCCGAACCGAAGTACTCGGCTTGATGAAAGCGCAAAACGTCAAAAACACGGTCATCGTGCCGGTCGGCGCCAAGGGCGGCTTCGTGGCACGTCAACTGCCAGCCGGACCGCGTGACGCCATCCAAGCCGAAGGGGTCGCAGCGTATCGACAGTACATCAACTCCCTACTCGATCTCACCGACAACATCGTCGCCGGCCGCATCGCACCGCCCCGGAATCTATATCGTCGCGATGGCGATGATCCGTATCTCGTGGTCGCCGCGGATAAAGGCACTGCGACCTTCTCGGACATCGCCAATGCGATCGCTGTCGAGCGAGGCTTCTGGCTGGGGGATGCTTTCGCTTCCGGCGGCTCGGCAGGCTACGATCACAAGAAAATGGGCATCACGGCCCGCGGTGCTTGGGAGTGCGTGAAACGCCACTTCCGCGAGCTAGGTTGTGATATCCAACGAGAGCCGTTCACCGTCGCCGGTATCGGCGACATGTCAGGCGATGTCTTCGGCAATGGCATGTTGTTGTCACAGCAAATCAAACTGGTCGCTGCTTTCAACCATCAGCACATTTTCATCGATCCTAATCCCGACCCGGCCACCAGCTTTGCTGAGCGAGCGCGTTTATTCGCACTGCCCCGCTCGGCGTGGACGGATTACAACGCGCGATTGATCTCCAAAGGCGGCGGCATCTACGAACGTAGCGCCAAGTCGATTCCATTGAGCGCCGAAGCGCGCGCGATGCTGCATATTGAAGTCGCTACGCCGACGCCAACCGACGTCATTCGCGCCATTCTTCGCATGCCAGTCGATCTGCTTTGGAACGGTGGCATCGGAACTTACGTCAAATCCAGTGAAGAGCCGCAAGCTGCCGCGGGCGATCGCAGCAACGACGCCGTTCGGGTAGATGGTCGAGATCTACGCGCAAAAGTCGTCGGTGAAGGCGGCAATCTCGGATGCACGCAACGCGGCCGCGTCGAGTACGCGCTGCAAGGTGGACGCATCAACACGGACTTCATCGACAATTCGGCAGGCGTGAACACCTCTGACGTCGAGGTCAATCTGAAAATCTTGACCTCAGCTATCGAATCGCGCGGCGCCCTGCGGCGAGTGGACCGCGATCGTTTGCTAGCGCGATTGACTGGCGATGTGACGAAACTTGTACTTCGCAACAACTACCTGCAGAGCCAAGCGCTCTCGACGCTGGAACTGCAATCAGCTGCACGTCTGCCGGAATTGCAAAGTCTAATACGGCATCTCGAACGCAAAGGCGAACTGGATCGCCAAGTCGAGAATCTGCCCGACGAAGAGACGCTGCTTGAGCGTCGCAAGCAGCGACTCGGCCTTACGCGCCCAGAATTAGCTGTCGTGCTGGCCTACTCCAAAATTTCGCTTTATCGGCAACTGATCGACACGAATCTACCGGATGACGTCTACTTCGCTCAGGAAGTAGAGCGCTACTTTCCGTCGGCCGTGACGCAGCGTTTCAACAAAGACGTTCGACGTCACCAACTGCGACGAGAAATTGTCACGACAGCCGTAACCAACAGTCTCGTGAACCGTATGGGACCCAGCTTCGTGATGCGCGCAAGCGAGGAAACCGGTGCCTCGGCAGCCGACCTTGCTCGTGCGTACAGCATCGCTCGCGAACTGCTGCAGGCTCGGGATATATGGAGCGATATCGAGGCTCTCGACAATCGTGTCGCGAGCACCGCGCAGTATGCGGCGTATGCTGACTCGGCCAGAATCTTGCGTCACGCCACGATGTGGCTCTTGCGACGACAGTCAAAGTTGGTCGTAGCCGATACCGTAGCGGAATTGAGCGCTCCGGTACGCGCCTTCCAGCAGATCGTACAACGCAGCCTCACCGGCGAGCTCAAGCATGATTTTTTAGCGACCGAGCGACGCTATGTCGAAGCAGAACTGCCCGCCTCACTAGCCGCTCGTCTGGCAAGCGGCGTTGCACGCGACGCCGCTTTCGATGTCGCGGAACTGTCGAAACTCCAAAGGCGCCCCGTCCAAGCGGTCGCCGCCGACTGGTTCACCATCGGCGAAAAACTCAAGTTGGATTGGCTAGGCTCGCGAATCGATCACCTGGTCGTCGACGGACCACTGCAGGCGATTGCGCGCTCCGGCCTGCGCGAGGCAGTCCGCAAATTGCAACGTGCCATCGTCACTTCCGTGGCACAACAAGACTATGCGCGTTGGTCGTCCAGCCGGCAGGACGCGCTGGCGCGCTGGGAGCGTACTTTGGCGGACGTGTCGGCAGGCGCATCCGGCGACTTCGCCGCGCTGTCGGTCTGTGTCGATAGTTTGCGCAGCCTCACCGACTAAGCGGCGCCCTTCAACTGTCGCGATTGGCCTTCGTGTGCATCGGCGTACGCGCAGCGAACCACGCTGCTGCCACGATGCCGATGGTCAACGCTGACAGTTGCCACGCGTAGTCCTGCGGGTGTTCCCAGAACTCGGTGAACCAGTGCCAACGACCACCGAGCTCGACCGCGTTCCAGGCGATGATCGCTGTCGGGATTCCATAGCGGATGGCGGTGGTCACGCGCCAGAACAACATCAGCCGACGGAATAGGTAAACGGCCCAGATGACATTCAGGAAGAAGACCGCATAGGTCACTGGGTGACGATCACCCGCGAAATCCTTGTGGTACAAGAAGAGCAGGAGAAGATAGAAGAACCAGATGACATAGACGGTCTCTAACGCCGTGATCGCAGCAAAGTTACGCTCGTGCTGAGGATTGGGCTTACCTGTCTTCAATTTCAGATATCGCTGAAACCAAATAAAGAAGTTGCACTTGGTTTCTTTGTTGAAAAGAAAATAAACCAACGTCGCACCCAGCACACCGATCGATGACATCATCACCAGATATTCGGCCTTCGTCGCAATGACACCGGGCTTGAAAGGATCCATCAAGTCCGCAACGCCCAGATCCTCGCCCGACCACACGAAAGCGAACTCCACCCAGCCCGTCCACAAGAAAGTACCGGCCCAGAAGCCATACCACGTCGCAGACACCTCGTTGGGATTGCGCATGCCTAGCCACAGCAAGAGGGCGCCGAACGCGCCGAGGGCGAAAGCAGATTCGAAAACGTAGCCAGGGCCTGGCCAAATTTCCTCCATCATAATCATCACGGTATGGCCTAGTGCCTGAACCACGAAGACGATCAAAAATGCCATCAAGCCGATGTAAGGCGGCCGATGCAGCCAGCTCTTCAAACCCCCACTGCCCGAAGTCGTGGACTCGAGATTGGCGCTCATGTTTTTTCTCCCGCGATCTGACGCCGCGATGTAATCCCCGTTACGACCGAGTCTATGCCCGGCCAATGGACGAGGACAACAGACCCCTGTGCTAGCATCTGCGCCCTCGATTCCACCCCAAACTTGCAGGAGTGCGGCAAAAATGGCGGGAAAACTGGTCCTGGTACGTCACGGCCAAAGCATCTGGAACGTCGAAAATCTGTTCACTGGCTGGACGGATGTGGATCTTTCGCCGCAAGGACGCATCGAGGCAGCGAGCGCCGGCCGTGAAATCCAGAAAGCGGGCATCGATGTCGATGTCGCTTACACCTCGGTTCTAAAGCGCGCGATCCGCACGCTGTGGATCGTGCTCGACGAGATGGACCGCATGTGGGTGCCGATCGAAACGAACTGGCGACTGAACGAACGCCACTATGGCGCACTGCAAGGTCTCAACAAGGCGCAGACGGTGGCCGAACATGGCGAGGCCCAAGTCAAAATCTGGCGCCGCAGCTATGACATCCCGCCGCCACCGCTGTCGCTCGATGACTCGAGACATCCGCGTTTCGATGGTCGCTACGCTGGGATCGACCCCGCCCTGCTACCCGCAACCGAGTCACTCAAAGATACTTTGGCTCGCGTGAAGCCGCTGTGGGACAACGGCATCGCACCGCAACTGCGTGCTGGCAAAAACGTGTTGGTGACGGCGCATGGCAACAGCCTGCGTGCCATGGTCAAAATGCTTGATGACGTACCCGAGCAGGACATCGTCGAGCTCAACATCCCGACGGGCGTGCCTTTGCTCTATGACCTCGATGACGAGTTGCGCCCGCTAAGTCACCGCTATCTTGGCGATCAGGCCGCGATCGAAGCCGCAGCCGAGGCGGTCAAAAGACAGACGGAAAAACGCTAGGCCTTGCCGGGCGCCCAACCGTCGTAACGACCGCCGGCGGCTTCAGCCAGTTCGCGCAAGCGCTTGGAAGCGGCTTGGATCACCGGCACGTGCAGATGCATCGATTTGGCCGCATGCACGCTAACCGGGTGGGCTCCACCCTCGGCTGATTCGCGCATCTCGATGGAATAGCCCTCGGCTTCTAATTGACTCGCCACCGTTTGAGCCGCCGCCATGGTCGGCATGGCGATGAAGAAGTCGATCGGCAGCGGCTGGAAAGGATCAATACCGCCACGACGCAGCCGCTCTATCAGCTTCGCGTCCCAGTCATCGGCGCGATGCGTCGCTGTCCGTCGCACCTGGTAGACGATGCGCGCCACCGCGATGCTTGCAGCAGCCACCAAAAATAGAACGAACCAATCCACCGCGAGCGCCTATCACTCGTCCGGCGCGATCGTAACGCGCAGCCCGTCGAGAGCGTCGGTCATATCGATCTGACACGACAAACGTGATCCTTCTTTGTGATGGGCCAACTCTTCGATCAATTCACGCTCATCCGACATCGGTGCCGGAATTTTGGCCGACCAAGCCGGATCGATGTACACGTGACAGGTGGCACAGGAGCACATGCCGCCGCAGATCGCCGAAATGCCGTACTCGAGTTCGCGCAGCGTTTCCATCAATTTGACACCGGCTCGAGCGGGCACGTCGTGCTCCACACCGTCGCGGTCAATGACCTTCAAAGTTGGCATTCGCTCATCCTGCGTAGGCTGTAAAACAGAGTCGCCTAGTTTGCCTAGGCGTGGGGCGTGTTTCCAGCAGAATGCGCTGCGAGCTTCATCCAGACCCCATCTAGGAGGCGGCGCGCCTCGACCCACCAATCTAGGACGCGCACCTGCTCAGCATGCCCATGACAAGCCAAGGCATCGAATACGTCAGCGGGCCACCAATCCGGGCGCGGCGCGCTCACGTCCTGCGCCGTCTGCCACTCCGTCTGCAACAGCGCCGATCCGCTCAGCAAACCTGCAAGATCCTCAAGCGGGCCACCCGTGTGCGCATACTCCCAATCGATACATACCAAGCCCCCGTCCGCTCGGCGAAGGACATTGCCCGAATGCAGATCACTATGCACGAGACAGGCGCCCATCTGCGATGCGACTCGGGCTGTCGATGTATCTGCTGTCGGGCCAGCCCGAAGCAACTGCCATTGCGACCGCCAGCGCAACGATGCCGCCGAGTCGATCTGCGTCAGCCGATCGAGTAACTCCTCGATACGAGTGGATACGTCGAGCCTAGGGACCTGCGGCGCATCCAACTTGCGCAGTTGATCAAGCAGCAACCAGAGCTCAATTCGCGCTGACGAAGTAAGCAACTCATCCACGACGATCGGCGCAGCCTCGATCCACTCGATATCCATCCAGCCCGCAGCCGAATCCAGCCCGATGATCTGCGGGGCAAGACCCAGTCGGCTAGCCGAACGATGCGCAGCCAACTCCGCCTCACGATTTGCACCCAACCAAGATGCTCGAGCCGTGCTACTCCAGTGACGACGAACCAGGCGCCGACCTTGAGCTTGCCGAAACTCGATTCGGTTACCCGTGAGCGAGTGGGAACTCGCTGCACTCATGGGCGCTGTTGCCACCAACTGCGCAGACCAAAAATAGCGATGATGAAATACAATGCATACAGCATCGCAACGAACATCAAGCCCTGCGCCGAGTACATGTAAAAGGACACGGCATCCACGACGAGCCAATAGAGCCAATTCTCGAGGATCGCGCGCGCGGTCATCCAGGTCGCGAGCAAGCTAAGGCCTGTAACGAGCACATCCAAGCGCGGCCACGCGGCTGTCGTGTACTGCTGCAAAAGTGGCGCAGCGAACCACACCAAGGCAGCGACAACGACCCACGCTAAGAGATGTCGCTGCCAACCCCACATCGTCACGGCAATCACCTTCTCGCCGGGTGCGACCTTCGACCAGTGCCAGAAGCCGTAGGCAGCCATCACGACGTAGACAGCCTGCAGTACCGCCTGTAGTGGTAACGCTGCACCCGCAGCCAACCACACCAACAACGCGGATGAGGCGGCGCCAAAAACCCAAGCCCAGCGGATCCGCTTCACGGCGAGAATGGCATAGCTCACCCCGCAAAGCAGCGCGACGTGCTCAGCCCAATGGGTCGCGAGTATTTGATCGAGCCAGTTTTGCACTCAGCGCATCGTCCACGTCACGTTAAGCCCAGCGCGCCGCGGATCCGCCAACTGCACGTAAAGCTTATTGGGATAATCCGGCGGCTCGTTGCCAAAGAAAAAGCCGCGTTGGGCGTAATCGTCATTGAGTGCATTGCGAACCCAAACGTCGACTCGCCAACTCGAGCCTTCATAACCGGCGCGCAAGTTGAGCAGATTGTACGATTGTGAGCGCTCGTCGTGACTATCACTGAAGTAGAACGCAGCAACGTGCTGCAGGTCGGCCCTTGCAAACCAGCCCTGCTCGTGACGGTATTCGGCACTGAAAGCGGCTTGGCGTGCTGGTGCATGCGCCTGCTCACGACCTGCAAGATCACGATCCACGGTGATGTAGTCTAGAAAGCGAGTGCGCAGAACACCCGCCGAGGCAGATAACTGCCAACGCGGCGACAGCCGACGACTGATGCTCGCTTCAAGACCGGCATTCTCGCCGCGGGCTGCGTTATCGGTCAGGTAGACGAAAGACAGTGGGTCACCCGGATCGAGCTGCGCCGAGGCGCTCACCTGTTGATCCGCCCGTCGCATGAGAAACAAATTCGCTTCGAGGCGCCACCGACGATTCGCATCCTCAGCCTTGTAGCCCAATTCGATCGAGTTCAACACTTCCTCAGAAAACTCGCGACGATCGGCGGGTATCACCGCACCGGTATTGAATCCACCGGCTTTATAGCCGCGTGCGACGGAGACATAGGCGCGTTGATGCGGATCGATTTGATAACCGAGCGACAGGTTACCGCCCCACATACTCTCGCCCGGGTCGAGATCAGTGCCATCGGTGTCGACGTACTCGGAGTTGCGATGCTCAAGGCGTGCGCCCAATGTGAGCGTCCAGCGACTCGTTAGTGCTTGCTCGATAGATCCGTAGATCGCCGCATGCCGGGCTCGATAATCGCTCTGCAGAGCGCGATAAACCTCGCCGCCGTAGAGATCGAGCTGATCGTTGGTCTCGCGAATATCGAGACCATAGATGCCGACAATCCAGCCAGCCTCGCTCGATAACCAACGCAAGTCTTGGCTGACGGTTCGACGATCTCGCAGAAATCGCGAAGTGAAGTCGTAGTCGGGATCAAAACCCCAATCACCATCGAACGAGTAGAGAATGTCGGCCTCGACGAGCGCCGTGACACTGCGAAACTCGACCTCACCCTCGCGCACCAATTGTAGTGAGGTACCGTAAGAACGCTGTCGATCGCGACCAGGATCGTCAGAGCGAGTCCGTCGCGAGTTGTCGATGGAGAAAGCATCGAAACCATTGTCCTGGTCGACGGCGAGTACGGACCAATCGGCTTGCCATTGAGACGCGAAGCGATGGGTGCTCCGCCAGCGCAAGGTGTCCTCGGCTAATCCGTTGGTATCGTCGCGACCCAAGAATTCATTCCTGCGTGCGCCATCGGCGCGATAGCGCTGGGCGGCGATACGCCATGCAGACTCAGCGCCCAGTGCACCACCAGCAACGAGGCCGAGCGACGCAA
>Ga0172372_10005282_pt1 | contig 18031 bp, 19 predicted proteins | sample LakKiv5m_2_FD_114544 | JGI IMG/M metagenome (GOLD analysis project Ga0172372, IMG submission 114544) | Freshwater microbial communities from Kabuno Bay, South-Kivu, Congo - kab_092012_9.5m | ecosystem: Environmental > Aquatic > Freshwater > Lake | place: Democratic Republic of the Congo...
CCAACTACGGGTGAACACCGGTGGAATAAAAAGCGGGTGTTGGGGGAGCCTTCTCCCTTCGCGCAGCGAGGGGAGAAGGTGGCCGAAGGCCGGATGAGGGGAGGGGCCACCAACGCCGACGCAGCCAACCCCTCACCCCGGCCCTCTCCCCTTTCTGCGAAAAGGGAGAGGGAGAAAGGCGACGGGCTTCCGCGTCATTTTACCGGCTTTCACCCAGAGTTGGTATGAGGCACCGCAAGCCACCGCAAACAAATCGCAAGCCGACGGAAGCGGAGTTTCCCCGGCCGCGCCAAGGTAAGCCCCGATGAAAGCAAAACAGTTTGCCCACTTCCTGAGTTTCTGGCGGCAGTTCGGCGCGGCCCGTCCGACCGGCGGCGCGCGGCATGGCGACACCCGCGTGGCGGCGGCCAAGGCCGCGTTGCGCGCGTGGCAGCCGGCGCGCGCGGTCCGGGCGCAGGTTTGACACTGGTTTCGTCCCGGCTCAAACTGTCCGCGTCATGACACCGCTCATCTCGCCCAAGGTCGCCGCCGCCATCAACCAGCAGATCGGCCTCGAATTCCTCGCCTCGCTGCAATACGAGGCCATCGCCGCGTGGTTCAAGCTCTCGGGCCTGCCCCGGCTCGCCGCGCACTTCGCGGTCCAGGCCGCCGAGGAACGCGCCCACGCGCACCGCTTCATCAAGTTCCTGCTCGACGCCGGCACGCCGCTGGCCCTGCCGGGCATCCCCGCGCCGCAGTGCGACTTCAAGTCCGCCGAGGCCGCCGTCCGGCTGGCGCTGGACCATGAGCTGAAGGTCACGGACGCGATCAACCGGCTGTTCGACCTCGCCGAAAAGGCGGGCGACCGCTTCACCACCAGCTCGCTGCAATGGTTCATCCAGGAACAGCTCGAGGAAGTCTCCTCCGCCGACGAACTGCTCCAGATGGTCCGCCGCGCGGGCGATGGCGGCCTGCTCTTTATCGAGCACTTCCTCGCCAGCAAGCCCGGCGGCAAGGGCGGGGCGTAGCCAGGCTTTCCCGAATCGCAACGCACGACAGCGGCGGCCACCCGGCCGCCGTTTTCTTTTTGCCCGGCGACGGCCTGACCCGCCGCGCAATCTGGGCGCGTCGAGTGCCATCGCCGGCTCCACCGCAAGCCGCCGCAAACTTTTCGCAAGCCACCGGAAGCGCGGCCTTTCCCCTTCGCGTAGAACCACCACCGTCCGGACGGGCTGGCGCGCTTGTGTGTGGTTCCTCCTGCTCAAGCCGAGACGGTGCTGTCTTTGCGCCGCCCGCCCGGACCCGAAACACACAACATGAAACCGTCCCTGCTCCGTTCGCCGTCCGCCGCCCGCGCGCTCGCCACCGCGTCGCTCGTCAACACCATCGTGCTCGCCGGCGTGGCGGCCGCGCAGTCCGCCACCAACGCGCCGGTCAAGCTGCCCACCGTCGTCGTCACCGGCGAGTCCAAGTATGAACCGGTCATCCAGCCGCCGTTCCTCCCGCCGGTCGAGGGCACGCGGATTTACTCGGGCAAGAAAACCACGGTGCTGGATTTCGACGCGCTGCCCGCCATCATCAACAACAACTACCGGCAGGCGCTCTCGCTCACGCCGGGCCTGCTGTTGAGCGAGGAGACCACGCCGCTGGTGAGCATCGGCTACCGCGGCCTCGCGCCGCACCGCACGCAGTTCATGCAGGTGCTCAAGGACGGCATCCCCATCCACGCGGACATGTTCGGCTACCCGGAGGCGTATTACACGCCCCCGCTGGACACGGTGGACCGGCTGGAGTTCATCCGCGGCGGCGCGTCGCTCATGTATGGGCCGCAGCCCGGCGGCGCGCTCAATTATGTCACGCACATACCCAGCCGCTCGACGCGCTTCGGCGCGGGGTCGTCGCAGATCTTCGGCAGCGACGGGCTTTACTCGACCTTCAACTACGCGACCGGCACGGAAGGGCGCGTGGGCTACTACGCCTACTTCAACCACCGCCAGGCGGACGGCTTCCGCGCGGCGAACAGCGACGTGAATGTCTATGCCGGCAGCGTGAAGCTGGTGCTCGACGCGGACACGGACAGCCGGTGGATCTTCGCCTTCGACGGCTACCAGGAGGAGCACGGCGAGCCGGGCGGCCTCTCGCTCACCGCCGGCCCGAACTACAACGTGGACCGGAACGCGACCACGCGCCCCAACGACCGCTTCCGGCTGGAACGCTTCTTTCCGTCGCTGGCGTGGGAGAAGGACTTCAGCGAGGGCACCAAGCTCGAACTCAAGGCCTGGGGCGGTTACTACCAGCGCTTCAGCAAGCGCCAGGGTGGCGGCGGCTTCGGCACCGTGGCGGCCGGCGCGGGCAACGCCATCGAGACGCAGGACTTCTACACCGCCGCCTTCGAGGCGCGCCTGCGCCATGACTGGACGACGGGCGAGCACACGCACACCTTCGCCGGCGGCGTGATGTTCTACCACCTGGACTCGCCGCGCACCGACGAGACCGGCGCTACGCCGACGGCGGACAGCGGCGTCGTCATCCGCGACACTGACCGCTCGATGTTCTACGCGCCGGTGTTCCTGGAGAACAAGTTCACCTTCGACAAGCTCTCGATCACGCCCGCGCTGCGCATCGAGAACATCGTGCAGAACGTCCGGGAAAACATTAACACGGCCAAGACCCTCGCCCTCACGCCGCTGGGCGTGAAGGACGAGCACGCGTTCGTCCCGCTCATCGGCGTCGGCCTCGAATACGAGCTGAAGCCCAAGGTCTCCGCCTACGCGAACGTCTCGCAGTCCTACCGCCCGGCGCTCTTCACCGAGGCCGTCCCGACCGGCGGCGGCGCGCTCGTGAACAACGACCTCGCGGAAGGCTCGAGCTGGCAATACGAGGTCGGCCTGCGCGGCAACCCACAGCCGTGGCTGACGTGGGACACGAGCTTGTTCCACCTCGACTTCGACAACCAGATCGGCGCGGTCGGCGCGACCGTGCAGAACGTGGGCCGCGCGATCCATCAGGGCTGGGAAGCCGCCGTCGAGCTGGACCTCGTGGGCCTTTACGACTCGGTGAACAAGTCCGACGCCGCTGACCGCTGGGGTTCCGTGAGCCTCTACGGCAACTTGATGCTGCTCGATGCCGAGTTCAAAGGTGGGCCGAACGCCGGCAAGGCCCCGCAATACGCGCCCGAGTATCTCATCCGCACCGGCGTGAACTACCGCTGGCGCGACCGCGCGAAGGTCTCCTTCCTCGGCACCTTCGTGGACGACCACTTCGGCGACGACGGCAACACCGCCGCGTTCCAGATCCCGGCCTACATGACCTGGGACCTCACCGCCGAGTTCAAGGTGTATAAGGAGTCCGTCAGCCTCGTGGCCGGCATCAACAACCTCTTCGACGAGGACTACTACTCCCGCATCCGCGGCGACGGCATTGACCCCGCCTACGGCCGCAACTACTACCTGGGCGTGTCCGTGAAGTTCTGACACCGGTCGCTTCGAGCCGGAGCGCAGGTGTCCAACCTGCGCGACGGGCTTGGAAGTGAACGCGCAGGATGGACTCCTGCGCTCCGGCCGCCTGGCGCAAGCCGCCGCAAACAAATCGCAAGCCGACGGAAGACACCGCGCCGCCGTTGCCGGATGCTGGGCCGCGCTTGGCAGAAAACGAATTCACAAGCGTCGGACGGGAGGCTACGTTGCCAGCCCAGTTTGCCATGACGCCACCTGTGTCTGCCCAACCGCCCGCCCGCGAGCGCGCCGTGTTTCCCGGCCAGCGGGCGGAGCTGACGGTCACGCCCATCCTCACACTGGTGCTCTGGCTGGGCTGCCTGCTGGTGGGCGGGCTGGGCTTCGTGCTGCCGTATTCGCGCCCGCAGCCGCCGCCGGCCGCGACGACGATTCAGGCGGAGCTGCTCAAGGTGGACCTGAGCAACGAGCCGCCCCCCGCGCCGGCCGCCGTGCTGCCGACCCCGCCCGAGTCCGCCGAGCCGCCGCCGCTGTTCGCGCCCGCCACGCCCCCGCAGGCCCCGCAGTTGGTCGCCGTCGCGCTGCCCAGCCCGGCCGTGGCCTTTGCGCTGCCGGTGGAGGCGCCCGCGCGCATCGTCGAGCTGAAGCAAGCCGCGTTCGTGCGGCCCGCGCCCGTGAAGAACCCCGCCCCGCCCGTCCCGGCCGCCCCCCCTGCGCCCGCCGGCTCCGGCCAGCCGTCGCCCAAGCCCGCGCCGGCTCCCGCCCCCGCCGTGCAGACGCTCACGTATGGCCTCGGTGAAGGGAAGCAGCCCGCGCCGCGCTACCCGGACATCGCCCGGCGCGCGGGCCAGGAGGGCACGGTGGTGATCCGCTTCAGCGTGGGGGCTGATGGCAACGTGCTGGCGGCGGAGCCGAGCGCGCCCTCGCCGTGGAGCGCGCTCAACCGCGAGGCCCTGCGCGTGGTGCGCGAGCAATGGCATTTCCAGCCCGGCCCCGTGCGCGTCTTTGAAGTCGCCATCCGCTTTGAACTGAAGAAATGAAACGGCCACCACGGATGAGCACGGATGAACACAGATTTGCGCCGCTGAAACCTCTGCGTGATGCGTGGTGCGTGGTGCGTGAGGAAGTTTTCACGCACCACGCACCACGCACCAATGGCTCCTCCGTGACTAAACCCGGATTCCGAAATCCGAATTCCCGAAACCCGAAGGAAGCCCGAAATCCGAAGGCCGAACCGGGCTTCAGCCGTTCGTCTGAATCTGTGCTGGCTGGCCACCTTCCCAGAGGCGGCGTTTCGGGCTTCGGGCTTCGGCTTTCTTTCGGATCTCGGACTTCGGACTTCGGATTTTCGGCTAAACTCCCCGCCCCCTACCGGCTCGCATGACTCCCCTCTTTGCCAACGTCGCCGTGGACATCTTCCTCAAGGGCGGCCCCATCATGTGGCCGATCCTGGCCTGCCTCATCGCCGCGCTGGTGGTCGTGGCCGAGCGCAGCCTGTGGTGGTGGCAGCACTACCGCCGCTGCCGCGAGACGCAGTTGCGCGAGGCCTTCGACGCCATCGCCGCCGGGGACTTCGACCGCGCGCTGTGCCTGAGCGAGTCCTCGCCCGATCCCTACCTGAACACCGTGGGCGAGGGGCTGGTGCATGCGCACTCGTCGTTGCTGGGCGCGATGCAGCTCCGCGCGACCGACGAGCTGGAGCGCGCGGAGAAGCGGCTGTGGATCCTCGGCACGTTCATCACGCTCGCGCCGCTGCTGGGCCTGCTGGGCACGGTCACCGGCATCATGCACTCGTTCAGCTTCGTGGGCGACGAGGCGCTCGCGCCGTCGAAGGTCAGCGGCGGCATCGCCGAGGCGCTCATCGCCACGGCGGGCGGGCTGGGCATCGCGATCCTCTGTCTGCTGCCCTACAACTGGTTCAACCGCCGGCTCGCCCACTATCGCGGCAACCTGGAACGCACCATCAACCACGTCGAGCTGCTTGTGGAATCCGCCAAGCACCACGGCCACGACCTCGAGGCCTTCGCCCGCCAGCGCGCCGTGCGCACGCGCCAGAGCGCCTTCCGCCCGAAGGAAGAAAAACCCGCCGCCGTCCGCTGAGGTCCGAACTCCGAACTCCCATCTCCGAACCCCCCTTTCGATCCCATGCCCGTCAAACTTGGCACCAAGCTCCCGCCGGAAAACGCCGAGGCGCGCATCGAGATCATTCCGCTGATTGACATCATGTTCTTCCTGCTCGCCGCGTTCATGCTGGTGAGCCTGAGCATGGTGAACCTCAAGAGCGTGAAGGTGAACCTGCCCACCGCCACCACCGCCACGGCGGATCCCAAGCGCGACTACGTGAGCCTCTCCGTGGACAAGGCCGGCATGGCCTACCTCGACGCCAAGCCCGTCGGTCCCAACGAGCTGGCCGTGGCGCTCGCCGGCCTGGTCAAGGCCAACGACGAGGTGCGCGTCTTCATCAGCGGCGACAAGGACGCGCGGCACGGCGACGTGATCCGCGTGCTGGACATCGTGCGCGGCACGGGCATCCAGAAGGTGGCGTTTGAAATCCGCGTGGAGGGGAAATGAAACTCCAAACCCCAAACACCAAGTTCCAAAGAAGCTCCAAACTCCAAGCCCGACGCATGGAAGCTGGCTGGCTCCAGCCTGCATTTGAGCCGGGGCACCGGAAGCCGCTTTCGAGTTCATTCCGGTTGCTTGCCAAAGAATTACATTCGCCGCCGTCCCGCCGCTGGATACTTTTTCCCTCACCCCGGCCCTCTCCCGCTGGGAGAGGGAGAATGGCAGTCAAAGCTCGAAGTGCTGTGGCATTCCTGCTCGCAGAAAGCGGAATGCGTTCCTCCCTCTCCCGGCGGGAGAGGGCCGGGGTGAGGAGGAACGGCGTCAGCACCACTCCAAGCGTGCGAGCAACTGAGATGTCCCCGCCTCTTTGGAGCTTGGAACTTGGAGCTGGGAGCTTCCCCCCATGAGCCGCTTCCTTCAATGGTTCAACCTCGTGGGCGTGCTCGCGCTGGCGGTGCTGTGCGTCCAGCAGTGGCGCATCAACCGGCACCTCAACCACGAGTTCAACGAGGCCTGCAAGCTCTGCCTCAGCCACAGCCAGAACCTCGGCGAGAAGGACCGGAAGTTGAAGAGCGCCGCCGCCGACCTCGAAGTCTTCCGCGACCAGCTCACCCGCGCCACCGCGTCGCTCAAGGAAACCGAGACCAAGCTCGCCGCGCTCGACCGCCAGGTGAAGCAGCTCGCCAACGAGCGCGACCAGCTCAAGACCAGCGTGACCAACTGGGCCGCCGCCGTGACCGCGCGCGACACGCAGCTCAAGCAGGCCGGCGGCGAATTGAAGAAGCTCGCCGACGACCGCAACGCGACCGTGCTCAAGTTCAACGACCTCGCCGCCAAGCAGAACGAGCTGGTGAAGGAGATGGAACGCCGCGCGAAGGAGCACAACGCCGTCGTCGAGGAGATGAACAAGCGCACCCGCGACTACAACGCGCTGGTGGAGAAATACAACGCGTTGGCCAAGCAGGCGCAGTCGCCGCCGAAGCCCTGAAGCGGCACCGCCTTCAGATGCCCTCGCCCGGGCTGTGGTCGAGGCTGTGGGTGACGGCGACCTCGGGCGGCAGATGCTCGCCTTCGCGGGCGAGCACGCGGTATTGGCGGATTTGCAGGGAGACTTCGCGGCCCTCGGCGAGGTTCAACCGCGAGTATTCCTCCTTGGTCATGCGCGAGCGCAGGAGGAGGCCGCTGGGCAGCTCCAATTCCAGCCGCAGCAGCACGCCGAGGAAATACGTGTGCCGCAGCACGGCGCGGTAGCGGTGGGCGGAGAGGTCGTGGGACACCTGCACGGCGTAGGGACGGAAGCCGATGCGCAGCCGCTGGCCGTCGGCGACGCCGTGCGCGGGGAATTCCAGCTCGCCGAAGCGCGCCACGCCGCCGCGCACCTCGCAGTCGAGGACGTTCATCACGCCGACGAAGCGCGCGACGAACTCGCTGGCCGGCTCCTCATAGACCTCGCGCGGCGTGCCGATCTGCGCGAGCCGGCCCTTGTCGAAGATGACGATGCGGTTGCTGACCTCCATCGCCTCCTCCTGGTCGTGCGTGACGAAGATGGTCGTGACGTTCAGCTCGTGGTGGAGGTTGACGAGCATCTCGCGCAACTCCTGGCGGATCTTCGCGTCCACGGCGGCGAAGGGTTCGTCGAGGAGGAGAACGTCCGGCTTGGGCGCGAGCGCGCGGGCGAGGGCGACGCGCTGCCGCTGGCCGCCGGAAAGCTGGTGCGGGAAGCGCTTTTCCAAATCCCTCAAGCCGAGCAGTTGCATCAGCTCGGCCACGCGCGCGTCGCGGTCGGGCTTCGACCACTGCTTGATCTTGAGGCCGAAGGCGATGTTGTCCGCCACGCTCATGCTCTTGAAGAGCGCGTAGCCCTGGAAGACGAAGCCGATGTTGCGCTGCTGCACGGGCACGTCGTTGATGCGCTTGCCGCGCACGAAGATGTCGCCGGCGGTGGGCGCTTCGAGGCCGGAAATCATCCGCAGCACGGTGGTCTTGCCGCAGCCGGACGGGCCGAGCAGCGCGACGAGCTGGCCGTCCGCGACGGAGAAGCTCACGCCGTGGACGGCGGAGACGCCGCCGAACTGCTTGGTGACGTTCTTTAACTCAATGCTCATGGAGAAAACCTGCTGCGTGGTGCGTGGTGCGTGGTGCGTGAAGACGGGCTGCCGGAGTCACGCACCACGCACCACGCGCCACGATTGGGACTGTTTGTGGCGAAGGCTTCATGCGTCAACCACCTCCGCCTCCGCCTGCTGCGCCAATTCCTCCAGCCTTTGCTCGCGCCATTCGAGCCACGTCTTCACGCCCAGTGTCAGCAGCGCGCCGAGCGCGAGGATGCTCGCCACGGCGAACGCGGCAGCGCCTTGATACTCGTTGTAGAGCTTTTCGACGTGCAGCGGCACGGTGTCGGTCTTGCCCGTGATGTGGCCGCTGACGACGCTGACCGCGCCGAACTCGCCGACGCAGCGCGCGATGCACAGGATGATGCCGTAGAGCAGGCCCAGCTTCACGCTGGGCAACGTGACGTGCCAGAAGGTCTGCCAGCCGTTCGCGCCGAGTGTGAGCGCGGACTGCTCCTGGTCCGAGCCGGCGGCCTGCATGATGGGGATGAGTTCGCGCGCGACGAACGGGAAGGTGACGAAGAGCGTCGCCAGCACGATGCCGGGCACGGCGAAGATGATCTTGAGGTTGCGGTCGGCCAGCCATTCGCCGAAGTAACCTTGCAGCCCAAACAGCACGACGAACATGAGACCGGCCACGACCGGCGACACGGAGAACGGGAGGTCAATGAGCGTGACGAGCAGCGACTTGCCACGGAACTCGAACTTGGTGATGGCCCACGCGGCGGCGAGGCCGAAGAGCGCGTTGAGCGGCACGCAGACGGCCGTGACGAGCAGCGTGAGCTTCATCGCGGAGAGGGTGTTGGGATGCTTGAGCGCTTCCCAATAGACCGTGGTGCCCTTCGCGAAGGCCTGCGCGAAGACGTTGACCAGCGGCAGGAGCAGGAACACGAGCGCGAACAGCAGCGCGACCGTGATGAGCGTCCACTTCACGAAGGGCGACTCCTCCGTGCCGCGCTGGGACTTGCGCTGGCCGGCGGTGAGTTTGCGTTGGGGAATGGCGGCCATGTTATCGCGTGAAGCGGTTCGCCCACTGCTCGGTGAGGTTGACCAGCCCGAGCAGCACGAACGAGATGATGAGCAGCACGACGGCGAGGGTCATCGCGCCGGCGTAGTCGTATTCCTCCAGCCGCACCACGATGAGATAGGGCGCGATCTCGGTCTGCTTCGGCAGGTTGCCCGAGATGAAGACGATGGAGCCGTATTCGCCGATGGCCCGCGCGAACGACAGCGCGAAGCCCGTGAGCACCGGCGGCAGCAGGGTGGGCGCGATGACGCTCACGAACGTGCGCAGCCGCCCCGCGCCCAGCGTGGCGGCGGCCTCCTCCACGTCGCGGTCGAGGCCTTCGAGCACGGGCTGGAGCGTGCGCACGACGAACGGCATGCCGACGAACGTGAGCGCGATGACCACGCCCAGCGGCGTGAACGCGCCCTTGATGCCCAGCGGCACGAGGAATTGCCCGAGCCAGCCGTTCGCCGCGAAGAGGTTCGCCAGCGTCAGGCCCGCGACCGCCGTGGGCAGCGCGAACGGGAAGTCCACCAGCGCGTCAATCAGCCGGCGGCCGGGGAAGTCGTAGCGCACCAGCACCCACGCCAGCAGCGTGCCGAACACCGCGTTGATGAGCGCGGCGGCCAGCGACGCGCCGAACGTGAGCTGATACGCCGCGAGCGCGCGCTCCGTGGTGGCGAGCCGCCAGAAGTCCGCCCACGAGAGGCTGAACGTGCGCAGGAACAGGCCGGCGATGGGCACGAGCACCAGCACGCTCAAGTAGAAGAGCGTGAAGCCCATCGTCAGCCCGAAGCCGGGCAGCACACGGAAACGCTTTTCAGCCATTTGGGTTGTCGGAACTTAACGCGCGCATCGGGCGGGGAACAACATCAGAATCCGCCGCCGCCGCTGCGCAGGCTGTTCTCCCGTGTCATCGCCGCCACTGGCCGGCGAGCCAGGAGTTGGTGAACTTGGCGGCGTCGGCGTGGCCGTCGGCGTAGCCCACGTTGGCGAGCTTGCCGCCGGCGTGGCGCTCGCTCATCTGGGCCTGCGCGGCCCCGGGCGAGATCACTTGCAGCGGATAGAGGCCGCCGCGCGAAGGTGACTTGTCCGGGCGCGCGGCGTCGGACAGCACGATGAAGTTGGCCGGCGCGCCGAGGCTGGAGTCGCGGTGGTCCTCGTTGAAGCCGTATTCAGGATTGGAGCGATACCACGCGCTCTGCGCGAAGCCGGGCGAGTATTTGACCTCGTTGAGGTGGAAGCCGTAGTCCGTGGTGAACCACTGGCCCGGCCCCGGTCCCGGCCAGTCCGTGCCATTGCGGCACTTGAAGACGTTGCCGCCCGCCGTGCCGCCAGCGTTGGTGTTCGCGATGTAGCGCTCAAGCTGCGCCCGGATCGAGAAGGGCGCGCGCGCGGCGGCCGTGTCCGGGATCGCGCCCCAGCGCGCGGAGTCGGAGGCGGAGCGCTCGGTCACGGAGGCGGGGAAGCGGTCGTCGTTTTCCTCCGCGAGCAGGCGGAAGGCGAGGGAGATCTGCTTCACGTTCGAGAGGCAGGCGATCTTGTGCGCGGCGTCCTTGGCCTTGCCCAGCGCGGGCAGCAGCATCCCGGCGAGGATCGCGATGATGGCGATGACCACCAGCAGTTCAATGAGTGTGAACGCGGCGGCCGCGCCCGGCCGGGCGGACGCGGGGTTTTCGATGTGGGTTTTCATGGTTCGTGTGAGTTGTCGTTTTCAGCACAGGAACCTCCACGGGCCGGGTCGTTTCCTGGTTCAGTCTTGGATGATGCCTCCATGGTCTGGTGGGCGAAAATGACACGCGCCGCGCTCAGATGTTCTGCGCGTAGGCGATGAACTGGCTGTATTCGGTCAGGATGGTTTGCAGCGCGGCGGCGAAGGCCGCGACCTGCCGGTCCTGCGGGGCCTTTTGCGGCGTCTCGAAGGTGATTTCAAACGGCCGCTCCGCGAGTCCGGGCGGCGACTGGAGCATGCCGCGATAGCCCCGGTTGATGATACCGTTGGCCGCCGGGAAGCCGTCAATCTGCCGCTGCTGGTTGCGCGGCAGGAAGCGCTCCGCGCTGGCGAGCGCCGGCTCCAGCAGGAATTCCGAGAGCACGTCGCAGCCCACGAAGCCATACAGCCCGTCGCTGGTGTCATCCGTGTGCAGCGTGATGAGGCCGTGGAAACGGTGCTGCGTGAGTTCGTCCTCCAGCAGCCGCACCTCGGCGCGCGGCGACTGCGTCCAAAACTCGCGGTTGAGGTCGCCGCCGACGCGCGCGTGCCGCGTGCCGTCCTCAAACCCGGTGGGATTGCAGACCGGATAGAGATAGAGCGCGTAGCCCTTGGCGATGTCCGGGCTGGCTTCCAAGGCCGCGACAAAGCGCGCGAGGGCCAGCGCCCCTTCCGGTTCGTCGCCGTGGATGGCCGCGAAGATGCCAATGCGCAGCGCGTCGCCGCCGCCCTTCGGGCCGAGATAAACGTAGCGCGGCAGGCGATAGCGCGCGCCGCCGCATTCGAAGTCTCCGAGCGGCTTGCGGATGAGGTTGGTCGAACGGGCGGCAATGTCGTCCAGCGGGGCCAGCACGGTGTCCAATTCCTGACGACGTGCCGGGGCGGCGGCGGGAACAGCGGCGTAGTCTTTCACAAACGAGGTTCTCATGGCGTGAAGCGGGTTGCGGCGGCGGGTCAGCGGCCCTGGATTTTCTCGAAGTAGCCGCCCTCGGCGAAGTGCGCCTGGTGCGCCTTCTGCCAGCCGCCGAAGACTTCATCAACGGTGAAGAGCTGGAGCTTCGGAAACTGGCCGGCAAACTTCGCCGCCACCGCCGCCGAGCGCGGGCGGTAGTGGTGCCGGGCGGCGATGGTCTGGCCTTCGTCCGAGTAGAGATGGTCGAGGTAGGCTTTCGCCACGTCCGCCGTGCCGTGCCGCTTCGCCACGCGCTCGACCACGGCCACGGGCGGTTCGGCCAGGATGCTGATCGAAGGGGTGACGAGTTCAAACCCGCTCCGGCCCTGCTCCTTGAGCGCGAGCCTGGCCTCGTTCTCCCAGCCCACCAGCACATCGCCGATGCCGCGCTGGATGAAGGTGGTCGTCGCGCCACGCGCGCCGGTGTCGAACACGGGCACGTTCTTGTAAAACTTCGCGATGAAGTCCTTCGCCTTCACTTCGTCGCCGTTGTTCTTCTTGAGCGCGTAGCCCCACGCGGCGAGATATGTCCAACGCGCCGCGCCGGAGGTTTTCGGATTCGCCGGGATGATGCCGACGCCCGGCTTCACGAGGTCGTTCCAGTCCTTGATGCCCTTGGGATTCCCCTTCCGCACGAGGAAGACAATCGTGCTGGTGTAGGGCGCGCTGTTGTGCGGGAGGCGGGACTGCCAATCCTTCGGCAGCAGCCGGCTCCGCTCCGCGATGGCGTCCATGTCGTAGGCCAGCGCGAGAGTGACGACGTCGGCTTCGAGGCCGTCGATCACCGCGCGCGCCTGCTTGCCGGAGCCGCCGTGCGACTGCTGGATCGTCAGCTTGTCGCCGTTTTTGGTCTGCCAGTGCTTCGCGAAGGCCGCGTTGAATTCCTGATAGAACTCACGCGTGGGATCGTAAGACACGTTCAATAGCTGGATGTCCTTGGCGGAGGCCGCCACGGCGAGCAGCAACGACGCGCCGAGCACGGCGAGATGGAGCGACGGGAAATTCATGGGCGCTGGTTCGGTGAAATGGATTCGCGGGCGGCTGGCACGGCTTCGTTCACGAACTTATCGAGCCGGACCTTTTCCGTCCGCTCGATTTGCACAACGCGGGAATCGTGGACCGTGATCTGCACGACACCGTAGCGGAGTTGCCCGACCTGCTCCGCCACGAGGGCGAGCCAGTCGGTCTCTGCTGCTTTCCGGATTGTCGTCGGCTTCGACATGGGCGCGAGATTAGCCATAAACTCTACTATGTCAATAGAGTATTTTAACCTCATATTAATTTGATGGAGCTGGCATAAATCCACATGTTCACAAATCAATCCTCTAAATCTTGACCGGTTGAGTGTATTTTATATCCTCAGCCCATGAAGCTCTCCGTTCGCGGCGAATACGCCCTGCGCGCCCTCTTGGTGTTGGGCCTGAACTACGACCGCGACGTGGTGCGCATCCAGACCATCTCCGACCAGCAAAACATCCCGAAGCGATTCCTCGAACAAATCCTCAACGACTTGAAGGCGCTCGGCGTGGTCGAAAGCCGGCGGGGCGTGTCCGGCGGCTACCGGCTGGCGCGTCCGCCCGAGTTCGTGACGCTCGCGGCGGTCATCCGGCACATCGAGGGACCGCTCGCGCCGGTGAGCTGCGTGAGCGAGCGCTTTTACGAGAAGTGCTCCTGCCCCGACGAGAGCAAGTGCGCCATCCGCAGCGTGATGAAGGAGGTGCGCGAGGCCATCGTGAAAATCCTGGAACATGTGACCGTGGCGCAGATGTGCGAACGCGTGAAGGCATTGCAGGGCGAGCACGACAACCCGTTGGAGTATGTGATTTGAACTGCCGGCGACCGCGCCTTGCTGTGCGCGACTGGCTTGCTACCTTCCCGTGACCTTGAAAAAGCACGCGCGCCCCGAGATTCCCCGCAAGGCGGTCTATCGGCTGTCCATTTACCTGCGCTGCCTGCTGCGGCTGAAGGAAAACGGCCTGCCGACGATTTCCAGCGAGGCGCTCGCGCGCGCGGCGGGCGTGAAGTCCACGCAGTTGCGGAAGGACCTCGCCTACTTCGGCACGTTCGGCACGCGCGGGCTGGGCTACGACGTGGAGCAACTGGCGGGGATGATTTCCGATGTGCTTGGGACGAGCCGGCTCCAGCCCGTCGTGCTCGTGGGCGTGGGCAACCTCGGCGCGGCGCTGCTGGCGTATCAGGGCTTCGGGCCGGAGGGCTTCGAGGTGGTGGCGGCGTTCGACGCGGAGCCGCCGAAGGCGCGGACGCGGACCAGCTTTCCCCGCATCCTGCCGATGGCCGAGATGCCGCGCATCATCCGCGACCGCGGCGTGCGCATGGCGATTCTCACCGTGCCCGTCACAGCGGCACAGGAGGTGGCGAACCAGCTCGTGGAGGCGGGCATCGTCGGCGTGCTGAACTTCGCGCCCATCGTGCTCCAAGTGCCGGAGGAGGTGACGGTCAACAACGTCAACCTCGCCATCGAGCTGGAGAACCTGAGTTACTTCATCCAGGGGTGAACTGGGTTGAGTGTTGAAAGTTGAGAGTTGAGAGGGCGCTTCGGTCGTGGCCGCCTCTCAACCCTCAACTCTCAACTTCCGGCAAAACTCCATTTGCCAACCCCGCCCCGCGCGGCTAATTCAATCGCCGTCGGACGGAGCCTCCGGGTTCAATTTATGTTTCGAGACATCGGCGGACTGACTTTGCTGTTTTGGCGGACGCTCCAGGCGTTGCCGCTGGCCTTCCGCCATCGGCGCAAGGTGCTGGAGCAGTTTTACGAGATCGGCATGGGCAGCCTGCTCATGGTCTGCATCCTGTCCGTCTTCATCGGCGGCGTGCTCGCGCTGGAAATCGGCCCGGTGATGGTCGAGCGCGGGCTGGCGAACTTCCTCGGCGGCATCGTCGGACTGGGCCTCTGCCGCGAGCTGGCTCCGACGCTCATGGCGGTGCTCATCGCCGGGCGCATCGGCTCGGCGATGGCGGCGGAAATCGGTTCCATGGCGGTGTATCAGGAGATTGACGCGCTGCGGACGATGAACATCAACCCGGTGCATTACCTTGTGCTGCCGCGCATCACGGCCATCGCCATCGGGCTGCCGATGCTCGTGGTGTTCGCCGACCTCGTCGGCTGGATGGGCGGCGCGCTGGTGTGCTCGACGAACCAGCAGATCGCCGTGGGCATGCAGTCCTTCTTCGCGAACCTCCGCGACACCGTCGAGGCGCAGGACGTCTTCCACGGCCTCATCAAGACCTTCGTGTTCGCGCTCGTCATCGGCACGGTCTCCTGCCACCAGGGCCTCGCCACCATCGGCGGGCCGCGCGGCATCGGGCGCACGGTGACGAAGGCCGTGGTCAACTCCATCGTGCTCATCCTCATCCTCGACTACTTCCTCACGCACCTGCTGGTGCAGCTTGAGAAATGAGCGCCGCCCAGAACAACGGCAGCCACGAGAGCGTCCGCGTCGAGGCGCGCGGGCTGCGCAAGAGCTTCGGCGGGCACGAGGTCTTGCGCGGCGTGAGCTTCACCGTCGAGCGCGGGGAAATCTTCGTGCTCATGGGGCCGAGCGGCAGCGGCAAGAGCGTCCTGCTCAAGCACATCATCGGCCTGGAGGAGCCGGACGCCGGCGAGCTGCTCCTCGAAGGCCAGGGCATCCACACCGAGGGCCTGCGCGACCGCTACCGCATGGCGATGGTCTTCCAGTCCGGCGCGCTGCTGAACTCGCTGACCGTCGGCGAGAACGTCGGCCTTTACCTGCGCGAGCACCGGCTCAAGCCCGAGGCGGAAATCCAGCGCATCATCGCCGAAAAGCTGGAAATCGTCGGCCTCAAGGGCACCGAGGAGAAAATTCCCGGCGAGCTTTCCGGCGGCATGAAGAAGCGCGTGGCCCTCGCCCGCGCGCTGGTCATCGAGCCGCAGTTGATTCTCTACGATGAGCCGACCAGCGAGCTGGACCCGCTCATCGCCATCACCATCGGCCAGGAGATTCTCGCGCTGCGCGACCGCACGCACGCCACCAGCATCGTCGTCACGCACGACCGCGACCTCGCGTTCGGCATCGCGGACCGCATCGCGATGATTGCGGAGGGCGAGATCCTGGAGATTGGCCGGCCCGAGGACGTGCGCCGCAGCCAGCACCCGCTGGTGCGGAAGTTTTTGACCGCCGACTTCAAACCGAAAAGTTGAGTTGTGCGCGCGCCTTTGTTGGGCAACCTACCCGCTGACATCCTATGAAAAACACCTCCCTCGAAACCAAACTCGGCATGTTCGTCGCGCTCGTGGTGGTCGCGGCCGTGGTCCTGCTGGAAATGGCCGGCGGCACGGACTTCTTCAAGAAGGGCTACCGCGTCCACGGCCTCTTCACCACCGCGCAGGAACTGAAGGTCGGCGACCCGGTGAAGATGGCCGGCGTGCCCGTGGGCAAGGTCGAGAAGATCGGCTTCGACCAGGGCAAGGTGAAGGTGACGATGAAGCTCGACCAGGCCGCCGAGGTGAAGACCGACGCCAAGGCCACCATCCGCTTCGCCGGCCTCATGGGGCAGAACTTCGTCTCGATCAACCTCGGCACGCCCACCGGCCCGAACCTCGCGCCTGACAGCGTCATCCAGACCACCGAGCAGGCCGACCTCGCCGCCATCATGCAGAAGCTGGACAACGCCGCCGGCGGCATCGAGAACCTCGCCAAGAGCTTCAGCGGCGACAGCCTGCAAAACGTGCTCGGGCCGATGGTGGACGCCTTCAAGGACGCCGGCCCGTTGATCAAGGACGCCAGCGCCACGCTCAAGGAGTTTCGCACGAACACGATCCCCAAGTTTTCCGCCACCCTCGGCGGCCTCCAGACGGTCTCCGAACGCATGGCCAGGGGCGAGGGCAGCATCGGCAAGCTCCTGACCGACGAGGCGCTCTACCACGAGACCGTCGGCACCATGAAGGCGCTCAACAAGACGGCCACCGACGCGCAGACCCTGCTGGGCGACGCGAAGGGCGCGATCGGCGACCTCAAGGGCACGTTCAGCGGCGCGCGCGACTTCATCACCGAGGCCAAGGGTTCGCTCGGCGACGTGAAGCTGGCCCTCGGCGACGCGCGCAAGACCCTCAGCGCCGCCACCGACACGATGACCACGGCGAAGCAGACCCTCACCGACGTGCGCGCCGACTTGCAGGCCGGCAAAGGCTCGCTGGGCAAGCTGCTGAAGGACGAGACGCTCTACAACGAGGGCACGCTGGCCTTGAAAAACCTCCGCGAGATCATGCAGAAAATTAACCAGGGCCAGGGCAGCGTCGGCAAGTTTGTCAACGACGACAGCCTCTTCAAGAACGCGAAGATGACCCTCCAGAAACTCGACAAGGCCACCGAGGGCTTGGAGGACCAAGGGCCGTTGAGCGTGCTGGGCATCGCGGTCAACAGCCTGTTCTAGTCCGCCAGAAAAGGTTTCCCCGCTGGCGGCTTTTCCCTATCTTCCGGCGCAAACAACGCATCGGAGCACACTTGGGTTTGCCGCGAAACAGACGCAGAGGTTGGTGGCAGGAGCATGTCCGCCGTTACGGGGCGGCGTATCTGGTGCTCATCATCTCCCTCATCCCCACCCTGCTCGCCTACCTGCGCGTCCGGGACAACGCCCGCGAGCGCGACCAGGACCGGTTCGACCAGATCGCCCGCGCCAAGCACGACGCGGTCGAGCGCCGGCTGGTGCGCTACATGGACGAGGTCGTCAGCCTCGGCGGCTTCTTCTCCGCGAGCGAGTCGCTGGACCCGGCGGAGTGGCACCGGTTCGTCCGCAACATCACGGCGATGGAGCGGTTCCCCGGCTTTCAAATGCTGGGCTTCATGGAACTCGTCTCCACCGGCCAGCGCGCCGCGCACCAGGCCCGCTGGCGCGCGCAGGCGGGGCCGGGCTACGCGATCAGCCCGCCGGGCGAGCGCGGCTTCTACTGTCCGGTGGTGCTGTTGAGCCAGGCGGACGCGGCGGCCCGCGCGCTGGTGGGCGCGGACGCGTTCATGGATCCGGTGCTGGTGCCGGCGTTGGACGCGGCGCGCGATCTGGGCACGGTGGCCGTCAGCGCGGCGGGGGCGCTGTCGCTGCCGGGCGAGCGGCCGGCGGGCCGGGTGATCCTGGTGCAGCCGGTGTTTTTCGCGGGCCGGCCGGCCGGCACGGTGGAGGAGCGGCGCGCGGCGCTGCGCGGGTTTGTCTTTGGCGCGGTGAGCGTGCCGCGCCTGGTGGAGGGCATCTTCGACTCGCCCGACGAGCGTGACCTGCGGG
>Ga0172372_10005284_pt1 | contig 18026 bp, 18 predicted proteins | sample LakKiv5m_2_FD_114544 | JGI IMG/M metagenome (GOLD analysis project Ga0172372, IMG submission 114544) | Freshwater microbial communities from Kabuno Bay, South-Kivu, Congo - kab_092012_9.5m | ecosystem: Environmental > Aquatic > Freshwater > Lake | place: Democratic Republic of the Congo...
ATGCTTCTTTAGTCAGCCCTATTGGTTATACTGGAGGAACTTGTGAGTATTTTGCCGTGTTAAAAAATGAGCTGTAAGCTTAATGGGGTTGGTGTATCTCCGACACAAGTAGATCCCTGTTCACACAACAAGGACTATTCTCGGCACGTAGCACACCCAAAAGCAACTATTAATCTTGGAGTTTCCTGAAGAGCCGTGTACGGACCCGTACGCACGGTTCTGTGAGAGGTCGGCACCCCTTTAGGGGTGCCTCCTACTCGATTTTAGTTAAAGCACTTTAATTCGATAAGCGTGCATAACCTTTGTGGTGGTGTGAGACGAATTGGCGGTAACTACCTATGTCACTTGATAAATTTGTAATGCGTGGGTTCACAGGAAGCGTTGGTTCGGGCGAGGGGCGCTGGGTCGCTAGCTCGGCACCAACTACACAGGCACAGCCTTCATCAACGACGCAGCATCCAGCCGGGAGTAGTTTTGTCATGGGTGGTGGCGGACTGCGTCCTAAGCCCACTGGCCCTTCCAACTCTAAGGGCTCCTATAGCGAATACGATTCCTCCAAGGGAGAGGGGATGGGAGGCGGTGAGCGTTATTCCTACGATGTTCAAAAGACGCGCGATAAGGGCACGCAGCACGATTACGGCCAACATCCGGGGTGCTTCGGCGGGAAGTCGTTAAACGATGCCGTTAATACGAATCGTGGGCATCAGGCGATGGTTGGTATCGCACTTTATGGTATTGGGCTTTTCATTCTAATCTTCTGTCTTGTGGCGCTGTTCGGTGATGGCAAGAACGAGGGTTTTTACGTCGTGCCTGGTATGTCGAAAAAGGCCAAGCCGATGTGGGCGCGTGACCGATAGTGGAGAGACTTACTTGTAAGAGTGGGTTTGTATAAAATCTCCGATCTGTGTCCAGAGCGCCTCGCCGCCGATCGATACGCACGAAACGTGATCGGCCGCTGGGACGATAATTAGATTCTTGGGGTTTGAAGCGTGGCCGTAGAGTGCGTGCGCCATACTTGAGGGGACTCTGGCGTCGCTCGATCCGTGAATAAATAACTTTGGAACTCGCACTTCGCGAATTAATGTGTCGTTGTTGAAGCGGCGCTTCAAAAAGCGAGTTATCGGCAGGTAGGGGTAGAGAAACTTCGCAATGTCGTGGGAGTTGGTGAAGGTGCTCTCGGTGATAAGGCATCCAACTTTGACTTGAGAGGTTAGCTCCACAGCAACTGCGCCGCCTAGTGAGCACCCGTAGACGACAATCTGGCGCTCTTGAAAAGCAAGGTGATTGACGAGGTGCGAGTGGGCTGCTCGTGCGCTGGCATAGAGGGCTGCTTCAGACGGGGCTCCTTTGCTTTCACCATAGCCAGGGTAATCAAAGGTCAGGCATGAGATTCCTAATCGCTCAAAGAGCGCATAGTGGTCGTGAAAGCGAGTGATGTTGTGTCTGTTTCCGTGTAGGAACAACACTGCGGCAGCAGATTGGCGATTAAACCAAGCGGCATCGAGGTCTAATCCAAATTCGGTTCCGATCCGGGTGCGCTCGTGGGGGAAGTGTTCGAGGGCCCCGTGGTTCTGTGTGTTTGGCTTGAAGGTGAGAAAGTGCTCCAGGATGGAAAACATAGGGAGATTTCACCATCTCACCCTGATATGTGTACGCAGGACAGCCTTTGTCCGGCTGCCCTGCGTGTCACATTGGGGCAAAGATTAGGCTTCTGCCTCTGCGGCGGAAGGGGCCTCTGCCTTGAGGCTTTCGATATTTTTTGGCCACAGGCAGATGATATCTGCACCTGGAACCTGAAATATACCTAGCTCGTCTCCGTCACGACGAAAGCCGTAACGAACAGCGCCACCGTTGTCACGTAGTAGATCTCTGCACGCTTTATCCTGGCCGCTGAACCAGAGCTGCTGGTAGCGCTCGAGGAGCGACTTGTCATCCAGGAGCTCGCGGTCGAGCATCGCTAAGCAGCGCGTGTCGACATTGATTTCACCGATACTGTCGGTTGCTTCCTTCACGACCTCTGGAGCTGCCTCGAGGTTCTCTTCCTCGGGGTGAACGATGATAGTGTACGCGAACGGATCACGCTCAATGCGGTAGGTGCCGCACGTTACAGTGATGACCGTTCCGCCATACTCTTTTATCAGGTCGGATTTAACATCCGCGCTCTCATCAAGTGCCGCAGAGATCTTTTCGATGAACTGCGGATTGGCCAGCATAAACTGATCAATCAACACTAAATCACCACTCTCGATAGCGATCCTTTCTCTCTGATTGCCGCTCTCCGCGCTTTGGCGTGGATGACGACGGCCGTGTCTATGGCCTCTTCCTCGTGACGACCGTCCTCCACCGCCACCGCGGTTGGAGCGTCGTTGGCCTCCTCTTTCTCTTCTCATACGAAAAACAATTCCCGTTCGAAACTAGACAAAATTTAATTATAAAATCCCTGCCGGGCTTTGGTTAAATGAGCCCAACTGGTTAAGAATATTAGTGGAACTATATCAGAACAGGTCTCAGGTGTCACATCTGACTTAGTAGGCCTACACGACAGGAGTTCTGGGGCTTGTTGGTCATTGGGCTGGGGGGCAGGGTGCTAGGGGAGGAGGCGCCAGGATGAGGTCGCTTTAAGGCCCGGGTTTTACAAAATTGGTAATTGTTTCATATATATGACTAAGTTCGTGAGCCCCAAATGCGCATAAGACATAAAGCTCTCTTGGGTTTGCGCCGACTACTGTGCAGGTAGGCAGGGTGCTTAAAAGGGCCGCTCTATAAGAGGGGGTTCGGATTAGCGGCTTGGCTCGGTGGCAGAGATTTTCAATCGTGAGGCACGTAGAGGACCATGTTTGACCAAGGAATCGGACTCGCAACAGAGAGCGCGGCAGTCGGAAGGATGCTCGGTCTGTGGTATGATCCAGACAGACTTATTATCGAGGGTGTGTACTGCGATGAGGTGACCGCATATCGAGCGCGCAAGCGTTGGATCGAGGCGCTCAAGATGCACTTTCTGCTCGAAGAGGGGCTTGATTTTGCGCTGCGGGTGAAGCTGCTGCGAGGCGAGCGTCACTTTAAGGTGCAGTGCAGTTTTATAAGCGCGTGCGGCAGGTACGCGTTTTGGCGCCTCACGCATCATCAGGCGCTTGAGGTGCAGTGCGTGCTAGAGACAGCACACTTGCCGCGTCCTTTGTGTGCGCTGAGTGTCGAGTCGCTGCTCGATGAGATTGATCTGCCCTCTGAGATGTCGCCTGTCGTGCATCACGCGGAGCGGACGTCGGTTCGTCCAGATGAGCGGCCTTGGGAGCGAGCGCTTAGAACTATCCATGAGGTCGCGCAGCGGATCGTAAAGGTCACTCGGGGTGACGCGCGCTCAAAGGGCGATTGTCGCGAGCAGTAGTGTCTGACAGTATACTAGGCTGCGAAGTACCCTCGAATGCCCATAGAATGGGCAAGAGCGAGACGTAATCGGGGACAGTAAGGGGAACTAACGAGTGGCACGACCAAATCCAGAGGGTGGCTTTGTTATTGCTGCCGGAGAGGTAAGCGCGTTCTCAGTATGCCCAAAAGCGTGGCACCTGGCGTGGCATGTGGCGTCAAAGCATGAGTTGGGAAGTCCAAATAGCGCGCTAGGTCAAGCGCTTCATCGTGATTGGTCCACTTTCTTTGAAGAATCGCTGCGTTTAAGTACTTGGATACGCTACCTCGCAGTGCTTGCTTGTCTGATGCTGGTGGTGTTTATGACGATTAGCTCTGCTAGGGCGCCGCTTAACGAGCTATTTCAGCTCTCCTATAAAAATAGAGGTCTACAGGTTCTGGTGCTGCTCACCATCGCGTTGTGGTTGATCCGCTCCTTCGGTAAAGAGGCGCGACGGCGACATGAGGCCTCGGGATTTTCTCGCTCAGAGGTTGCATTGGCTATCGATGGAGGGACTTTGCTGCCTGAGCGTGAGTATGTATCCACCAGGCAGGGGCTTGCCGGAAAGCCCGATGCGTTGGTTCGTGAGATGGATTTCGTAATACCGGTGGAGCGTAAGCCTTTAGCGAAAAAATTACGCGATCGATATGTGGCCCAGCTTTTAGTGTATATGAGATTAGTAGAGGAATTTGAGGGGGTACGCCCTCCGTACGGGTATCTTTTGCTTGGTCCTTCATGTCGCCGAATTCGTGTTGTGAACTCAGAGTCAAAGCAGCAGTGGGTAGACGGGTTGCTCCGCGATATGCGATGCATCTTGGAGGGAGCAGAACCTAAGGCAACGCCGCACGAAAAAAAATGCGCAAAGTGCGATGTGCGAGAGCGGTGCGATGCACGGCTCTCTGTGATGAACAAAACCAGTCCGCAGTAGCCCACGCTTGCAAGCACTACAGGAGCTGGGTGCCGCTCACGACCTGTGAACCACGGAGGAACTCGTTAACGAGCATCTTTTTTTTCCCTTCGAGCTGGACCTCCTCGAGTCTGAGCGCGCCTGCACCGCATTGAACTGTCAGGGTGTCGGAGAGAGCTTGCGTTATTGTCCCCGGGCAGGAGCCAGTATAGCCCGAATTTTCTAGTAGCTGGGCCTTTAAGATTTTAAGGCGCTTACCGTCAAGCATGCAGTAGCAGCCCGGGGCTGGAGCGAGCGCTCGGATTTTGCGGTGTATATCGGTTGCCGTTCTCGACCAGTCGATTCGCGTCTCTTCAGCGGTGATCTTCTTTGCGTACGTGACGCCCTCCTTTGGTTGAGGAGTCGCTAGCAGCGCACCCTTTACGATCGAGTGGATGTCTCGCACGAGAAGCTCAGCTCCGATACGAGAGAGTCTGTTGTGCACAGTCTCGTATGTATCGGTCTGAAGGAGTGGGGTGTGTACGCGTGAGAATACCTTTCCGGTATCAAGGCCAGCATCCATCTGCATAAGACAGACCCCAGTCTCATCGTCTCCGGACTCTATCGCACGTTGAATCGGCGCTGCTCCGCGCCAGCGCGGGAGGAGCGAGGCGTGGATATTAACGCAGCCAGCTTTCGGAAATGCGAGGACCTCAGGTGGCAGGATTTGGCCAAAGGCGATCACGACTCCGAGGTCAAAGGGACCCAGCGCTTCGAGCTCAGAGCGCATAGTGGCGAACTCTTTTCTGAGTGATGTCGGTTGTAGCACTGGGATAGCGTGATTTTGCGCGCAGACTTTTATGGGTGGTGGAGTAACGATGCCGCCCCGGCCGGTCGCTCGGTCTGGTTGGGTGATTACTGCTTTTACTGTGATGTTTGGCGCGGTGCACAGCGCCTCGAGCGTTGGGACAGAGAATTGAGGGGTGCCAAAGAAGAGGATGTTTATCACGAATATGCCTTAACCCGGATGGTGCATGAAACTGCGTAGCGAGGCCGTTGAGAATGCCGATTTTTCAGGCCAGTATGACGGATTCAAAAAGTGATTTTTCGGGCTTAAATCGTATTGAGATACCTTCGGGTCCAACAGTTGGTGTTCAAGGGGCAATTTTTGAGCTGAAAAAGCGGTGTTATCGACGATCGTAGTAGCAGGCTTCATGCAATATCCGGTCTAAATGTCGGCTGAGCCTAAATTTTTAATGGCCCACTTACGGAATAGGGTTTTTTTTAAGCGACTTAGGTGGTCGACGTACAAGATGCCGTGTAGGTGGTCTATTTCGTGTTGTACGGCGAATGCGAGCAGCTCACTAGCCGTGAACGTGAAGGCGCGCCCGTGGCGATCGTATGCCTCGACTGTGATGAATGACGGCCGGGTGATCGTGTCTCGGTAGTCAGGGATACTTAAACAGCCTTCTTCGGAGCTGTCTTTTTTATCGGTAGCTATGATTCGCGGATTAATCATCTCTAGCCGCTCGTTGTGGATGTGCTGAGTTGCTTGATCAGCGGCAGTCGAGGTGATAACGGGCTGCACGATGTAATCTCCTGACACATCGATGATGGCTACTTGTTGTGGAACTCCTACCTGGGGTGCTGCCAGGCCGATGCCGTTGTATGCGACCATACTCTCATACATATCGTCGAGTAGTGTGTGAAGGTCTGAGGCAAACTGTGCCACTGGCTCAGACTTTGAGCGTAGAACTGGATGTGGAGCTATGAGTACATCTCGAACGACCATAAGGCTATTAAATCAAAATCAGCTTGTTATGTCGATGAGGGACGACCTTTCGCCGGAGCAGAATCGCGTTTGTAGTATCCTAAGGCATCTGTCATACTTAGCACTCTGCGGAGGCAGGATTATCGCCGCGTTTGAGTACCGTTTCTTATGTCTGAGATGTCGCTACAAGAGGCGCAGCTGTTTAGACTCCTCGGGGGCTTTTTTGGGCGTGACCGGGTTGTCTGGAACATGAGTGTTCGGACCGTGTGTGGAGGGGCGTATCCACCTGGCACGAAGGGTGCCGCGGACGATATCGGCCGCTGGGCGGAGGTGTCGGGGTGTCTCTTCACGATAGTTGATGATGATGATTCGCCCAAAATGGTAGTTGAGTTCGCCGTTGACCTCAAGCGATGCATCGATTTGCAGCTCTTGGAGCGTCAGGAGCACCTGCCTAGGCTGCTTCAATTGTGCGGTGTGCGGTATGTTGTGGTTACTGAGGCTGAGTTCGAAGAGATCCTTGATCCCAATAGCTCTCTCGACCTCACGAGCCTACTGAAGGACCGGCTTGGGCTGGCCAACGATGACGATGACGATGAAGAGGATGAGGTAGGGGTGTAGCAGAAGGGGGTTGGCCGCATATAGCGTTTTTCAAAAGTCCTTGGCGATGTAACGGCTTTTGGAAGACGCTATCGATTCGCGGACGCGAATCAAAACAAAAAGCTATAGTGATTTAAGGCAAAAGACTTGCCAGTTTTACCGGCACGGACTTTTGCAAATCACTATAGCGCACCCCCCGACCTGACGACGGAGTTCTTTGGGCATGATCGAGAGCGTAGAGTCGCCATGTGCAGAGTTAGATTTGATTCGACGGCAGATCGTGCCTTGGTTCTTATGTTTCGCGGCCGTTTTTCTCTGTTTCGCGTTTGTTCCTCTCTCCATTAAGGGCAAGGCGCAGTTATGTGCGGTGCCAGCTGTTCTTTTTCTAGCGGCCCGCATTCGAGTTTTTGAGGTGCGAGTTCCGCGCGCGGTTCTGCTTGTAGCGGCTCTGGGAACGGCGGTAGGAGCGCTTGTTCAGTTCTCGCACGTGAGCCTAGCGTCGGGTGCGTTTGTTGTATCCACGGTGAGCGATGAGGATCTTCGGCAGGAGTCAAAGATCTATCGAGATCGTTTGCGGCGGAATGTCGTCGCAGAGGGAGAATCGCTCGTTGGGTTGTATCACGGGGTGATTCGTGACGCTGCCGGCGCTAAGCGAGTGGTGGAGCGCAATAGGTCTCTCGCTGGGGTTATTTGGGGGAGCCCGCGGTGGATGAGTGTGGCTCTCCGTCAATATGAGCCGGTGGCGTTATCCTCGTTTTCGGCCGATTCGGTAGCGCAGGATCTACTCACAGCGCGAGGTGTTCCGGATCTTTTGCTTGTACGATCATTGCCATTCGTGGGGATGTCCCACGGACACGAGAGTGGCACGATATCTTTTCTTGCGCAGATTGTCAGCGCGTGGCGCCTTGTGCCAGAGATGACGTCGGTAGGTGCATCGTCCGGGGATTTTGAAGGGCGGCTTGAGGCGCTCAGTCGAATGCAGGTTCGGTGGACATCGCGGTCGCACGTGGCACTGCCGTTATGGCTTTCGGGGACGGTGCATCTGATTCGGGCGGTTGAGTCGCCGACACTTCAGTCGGGTGAGTTAGAATGTGCCCTGAACTCTTTTAGAGATGGCTTAAAACTCTTTCGCACGCACGATAATCCGGCGCTTGAGATGGCCGTGAGGAATAACTATGCAGTCGCGTTGCTCGTGCAGGCTGGACGCGAGGGAGATTCGCCGAAAACGCTCAAAAAGGCGTTACGCCAATTCGCGTCGGCGATGAAACTGCGAAAGCTCGACCCGCAGATGGGGAGTGTTGTTGCTCGTAACTATATTGGTCTTATGCAAACTCGAAAAAGGAGAGCCGCTCATGGTATTAGGTAAGGCCGAATCGGTCGCGCAGCCAGCATTGTCAGAGACGGATTTTACGTGGATCGGTCCAATGTATCAAGGCAAGGTGCGGGACAGCTACTTGCGTGGTGATAAGCGGGTACTGATTGCTACCGATCGTCTGAGTGCGTTTGATAGAATCCTTACAACGGTGCCCGGCAAGGGGCAAGTGCTGACGAGTATGGCTGCGTATTGGTTTGAGCGAACCGAGGGGATCGTCGCTAACCATCTTTTGGCAATACCTGACCCGAGCGTCATGGTTGTCCGCGAGGTGTCGATCGTTCCGGTTGAGGTGGTGGTTCGGGGCTACCTTGCTGGCAGTGCGTGGCGCGATTATGAGGCCGGCAAGCTAGTGAGTGGGCACCGGCTTGCGCTAGGGTTGTCGCAGTTTGAGCGTTTTCAGTCGCCGCTCGTGACGCCGTTTACCAAGGAGGTTGTTGGAAAACACGATATGCCGATATCTGAGGCAGAGCTTCTTGCTCAGGGACTTGTGGAGCGTGAGCATTGGGAAGAGATCCGAGCGATTGCGCTTCAGCTATTTGCGTTGGGCACTAAGGAGGTCGAGGCTCGGGGGCTATTGTTTGCTGACACCAAGTATGAGTTTGGTATCCTTGACGGCAAGGTGGTGTTAGCAGATGAGATCCACACTCTTGATTCATCCCGTTTTTGGGTTCAGGCGAGCTACGAAGAGAACTTAAGTAGGGGAGAGCCACCTGAGATGCTCGATAAGGAGCCGATTCGACGTTGGCTGGTGGAGCGTGGTTTCATGGGCGAGGGTGAACCTCCCCGTATCGATGACGATTATCGGATGGCGCTCCGCGAGCACTACGCGCGCAGCGCTGAGAGGATTACTGGTAAGCCTTTTGTATTTGATAACTCAGAGCCTGTCTTGCGGGTAGAGGCGAATCTGAGGGCATTTTTTGGACCAAGGTAGGGGTGCACTGCACTGCATGTCGCCACTTTCGGCATGCCGTAGGCATGCGCTAGTCTCAGCGTATGAGAGTGATTGCCTGGCTATCATTGGTTGTTCTTATCGGTTCGTTCCTGTGTCGTCCACTCGCCGATCCTGATCTGTGGTGGCACATCGCGGTTGGTCGGTGGATCGTTCATCATAAGACAGTTCCGCTTATCGATTACTGGAATATGTTCGGCGCAGGTCAGCCGTGGCGTGCATACTCGTGGTCAAACGAGGTGGTGTATGCGTTAGTTGAGCAGTGGGGCGGAGACTTTGGTCTGGCGGTCGCGCAGTTAGTTCTGGGTTGTGTTTTGGCTCTAACGGCACAACTGGTATTCGGGACGCTGGCTGGATGCCACTTTTTTGGGGCGCTGCTCGGGCTCTTAGCGGTTGTTGCATGCCGAGGCCATTTCTCTCTTCGGCCGCAGACCGTGGTCTGGATCTTATTTTTGCTAGTGCTTCTTGTAGCAGAGTTAACGAAACGGCGTGGAGCTAGGGGAGCCTACTTAGTAGCTTTGGTGTGTCTGGGGAGTGCCTGGGCTAACACACATCTTTCGGCGATCTTTGGTGTAGTAGGATTGGGGCTCTGGCTGCTTCCGGAGAGTTTTAGTCGGAAGGAATTGTCCCGGCTTGGGCTTGTCGTTGGGTGTTTTGTAGTTGGTACTCTTATCTCTCCGTATTTCGGTGGTGAGTGGTTAACTTTTGTAGAGAAGAGCGACCACATCTTTAATTTTCGCGTGTTAGATGAGTTTAGGCCTGCTGATATTACTCAGGTACCGACCTTGTGTGTGGCCTTCCAAATTGTATTGCTCGCTGTGCTTAGTTTTGCATCGCATCGGCTGCCACCTCGTGGTCCGCTAGCACTCGCTGGTGTGACTGTGCTGGCTGGTGCGCTTGCGGTAAAATTTACGCCGTTTACGTCGATTGCATTAGGAGCGCTGACAGCAGTGTGGTTACGGGATGTGTCCTCGTCGGAGTTGACGGTTGGAGAGCGTAATCGTCTGCTACAGGGATTAATGTTATTGCGCGGAAATATTTTTTCTCTTCAAGCACAGACGCTTGGTGCTTGTGCGTTCTTTTTTGGATGTATTGCATGGGTGAATTGTGTAAGGGCTACTAAGTCGCCAGTCGACTACGCGATCACGCCAAGGAAGGCGGTGGATTTTATGGAGGCACATGACCTCAGCCATCCTGTCTTAAGTGAATTTTCAGCCGGTGGATACTTGGAATATCGGTGGAGCTCTGCGGAGGGGGGTCCGCATCAATTGGTGCCGATTGATGGCCGAACGAATGTAAATCGTAAGGACGTGTGGGAGGCGTACGTGAAGGCTTTCACGGGAAGAGATGGATGGCGCGATTATTTTGTTAAGGTTAATCCGCGCACAGTTATCTGGAGGCAGGGTGCGCCGCTTGTGCCGATTCTTCTTGAAGCCCCTGAATGGTGTCGTATATTTGTGTCTGGTAAGCAGGACACTAGCTACGCGGTTTTTATCACTCGCGAGGAATTTGATCGAAGAAAAGGGGAGTTCTCGGCGTCTGATTGTTTGTAGGGGACTTTGGGAGAATAGTGTATGCAGGTCACTGATTCATTTGTCAACACGGAGTGGATAGCGAAAGCCCGATTGGCTGTCGCAGTCAAAACCGGGTGGTTCGCTGTGCTGCTCGTGGTTATGTGTTGGGGAGGTTTTTGCCGAGCTGACCAGGAGGTGGTTCGAGAGGTTAGGGTACCTGACTCGTTTGAGTCGTGTGTGGCCTCTGGGGGACAGGTTCAGGGAGACCAGGGCGGACGTTGCGCAACGGTGAGTGGGCAGGTTTTTGAGCAGACAAGAGAGGCGGCCCATAAGGCTTGTAAGGATCAATGTGGTGACGGTACATGCCAAGAGATCGTGTGCATGGCAGTGGGGTGCCCCTGTGCCGAGTCTGCTACGAGCTGTCCGGTAGACTGCAAGAAGTGAAATAAAGGTAAGTCTCTTGTCTGAACTGAGCGAAGCTGTCGGACTAGTTCCAAACAGAACTTAAACGTGGTCGTGAGGACTTGGTCCCGCGCAATCCGCGCAGGGCGTTGTCGGCGACATCGCGGACTTCCTTCACTGTCATCCCGAGGCGCGTGGCTACGTCTTCAAGGGACTCAGGTAGGCCGGTTGGAGGAAACAAAGCTGTGACGATCTCGCACTCGAGTTTACCAAGGGCCTCTTTGGCCTCCTCTACCCGTTGTGCAGTGGCTTGTTTAGTGTCGAGAGTGCTGACTTCCCTGATGCAGGGCGGCTTTATCTCGAGCAGCTCCTCGAGGCTCAAGTTGGTCATCGGTTGTGGGCGGGGTGCCTTGAGGGCAACAGGGCGTCTGTTGCGCGATGAGGAGAGTGCCTGCGGCTTGGTTTTGTTTGTATTGCGAATTCCAGCGGTCTTTCTGTGGCTAGCAGGGTGTTTGTCCGCTTCTTGCGGGGTATCGAGAGGGCTTACCTTGGCGGATGACCTACGTCGAATACTCATTTCACTCCGAGGAATAGAACCGAACCTGGTTATTCCACAGTATCAAGTGACGGTACTCAAAGTCAAATCGTGATAGGTAACCCCTTAAATTGACCAGAGGTATTCTGATTTCAGCCAGGGGCGAGTAGGGGTCGAAGGTCGTACTAATCCGAGTTTTCAAAAAATCATTCGGGGAGGTATGCTCTGTATCAGCAGGTGGGCGGGGCACTGACTAAATGAGTGATAGTAAGAAAGCGTTTAAACAGATTCGAGACTTATCGCGCACGGCGGCGCTAGCAGGTCATGACGAAGCGACGCGCCAGAGGGAGGTTTTTTTTACCTCTCTTGGGTACGAGGCTATAAATCGCGCGCTCGCTCTAAGTGAAGCCAACGTCAGAACGGGACCAGTTCTAGCGTCCATGCACCTCGGATTAGCTGGCCGTTACCGTGATGCGATCGCTACACTTCCAGATAGTTGTTTAGAGCAGTCGACGTTTCTTGGCTGGGCCTACCAGGTTTGGAATGAGCCGATTCGCGATGCACACTCGTGGGCGGTGAGTAAGAAGGCCGAAGATCGGCATGAGCATGTTGATATCGCCGCAGTCACGCAGGTCTTTACCGATCAATATCTGGCGGATTTTCTCGTTTCACGCTGTGTTGACCTGTGGTGGACATCACTGGGGAGGGATGGAATCGCTCCCAGGGTTTGCGATCCGGCGCTCGGCGCTGGTCATATTCTCATTTCAGCCGTGCGTGCACTTGTGGTGCGGGGTGTCCCGGTAAACGCCGTGGCTGATCTACTGTTTGGATTTGATATTGATCCGCTCTCGGTATTTGTTGCGCGAGTCGCAGTTTTTTGTGAGCTTGTGAGGAGCGGGTACTCCGAAGAGCCCGCTGCTCTTTGGGAGAAGCTTGATTGCGCTCTGAAGGTGATTCCCGCTCCTCACGGCTCTCTTGATCGGATGAGTTATCTGAACGCTCAATCTGTTGATTTTGACATCGTTGTGACAAATCCTCCGTACCTTGGTCGACGCAAGCTACCGAGTGTCTTTCGGGATTTTCTTGATCGAGAATATCCTGCATCGAGTATGGATCTGTGCGCTGCCTTCCTACAGCGCTGTGTCGAGCTCCTACCGGCTGGCGGAATGCTCGGCGTAGTCACCAGTGATAAATGGATTCGATTGCAGCGCTACGCAACGGTGCGCAAAGGCGGGGCAGGCTTTAAGGGAGTCTTTGGAGAGCTCACAATCGACGGTATGTACGAGCTGGGCGAGCGCGCTTTTTCGACTGTTTCTGACCTGCACGACGGTATGCGAGCAGCATTGTTGGTGGGATGCAAACGACCTCCTCAGCCGGGACACCAGTTGTCGTATGTAACTCTTGCAGAGCTCTCCTCATGTGAGGAAAAGCAGGAGGCGCTCAACGCGTTGCTGACTAAGGGAGCAAGCTCAGGCCATGTCACTCGTGTCTTGCAATCGGAGTTGGCAAATGGCGGCGCCGTATTTCTGAAGGTGAGTGGACTTCCGCCGCGGCTCTCAAAAATGGCGCGGCGATTAAGTGATCACGCTGAGATCGTGGTTGGCGTGCAAACTAATGATGATGCTCGATTTGTGAGGTACGTTTGGCAGGTTCCGCTTGATCGTAGTGGTTGGCGCATTCACAGCAAGGGAGGCGGATACGGTCGCTGGGCTGGATTAAATCGATGGGTGATAGACTGGCGGGAGGGAGCTGAAGGTTTTTTTGGGCGTGATTCCGCTCGCGAGCGCGCTGAATCGTGGGCTGCACGGGATGGATGGGTGTATTCATGGTTTGCGAACGGTAGTTTGGGTCTTCGTCGAAAGGAGGCCGGCTGGGCTTTTGGGAGGGCGGCCTCGGGAGGGGTGTTTACGGGTGACCAACGGGTTGTGGCATTTATGAATTCTAGACTTGCCTCTGCCGTAGCGCGAAGTGTGGGTGGTAAGATTCAGTTGCCAGAAGGGACGGTCAAGGCGATACCAGCTCCGGGCACTTTTGAAGCGATCAACGATGAATTAGTCACCAGCGCGGTTGCGTTAAAGCAGACAATTATAGCTTCCGATCCAACAGAGGCGCTTTTTTGCCCTGAGAGCATGCGCGAGATAGACGAGCTTTTACTTTACGAAGCAGTGCTCCTCGTAGTCGAGGGTGTGTTGGAGGAGCAGGTGGAGCGGAGCATTGGGCTCACCGGCGAAGAACGGGTGGCGCTCGTTAGCCGATTAGGAATGGTAGCTGGGTGGTATTCGTCGGAGGTGGGACTTGCAAATCATCCGGTCATGGAGCGACTGCCGCAGCAGTGGAGAGATGTGGTCAGTCGATGTTGCACGCAATCACTCGATCTTCAATTGCCAGGGCGACCGCGTCCTACGGCTCAAGTGCTCGGGCAAATAGGAGATCATAGGAAGCTCGACGGGATTATTGATGGTCGCTGGCTTCTTCCTTCGACTGGTTTTATAGAGACGATATGCCGAGCATTTCATCTCCATCCTTTTGATGCGTTGCTCACCGCAGAAGAGGTGCTCCAGCACTCGCGGGGAATACGGAAAAGGGTGTGTGGAGATCATCTTGCCAAGGAAGTGCTGGTGCACATGCTTGGTCGACTCGGGCACCGCTGGTGGACCGGGTCAGAAATAGGTACGGATATAGGCAGTGGGAGGCTCTCGTATGACGAGGTGTGTGGTATCGTTGAAGCGCAGGTGGTAAAGCGGGGATATGCTGGCGTACTGGATGTGTGTGGGGTGCCACTTGATGACTGGGTGCAACGTGGACTTGTTGAGAGTAACCATGCGTGTTTTTTTGGTCAGTCGCCCTTGGTATTTGGGCAAAACTGGGGACGCCTTGGTGTAGTAACGAGAGCAGCATTCGAATGAGCCGTAAGGATGTTATAAAAGCGGGTTTATGAATTCACTTGTAGTGTTTGAAAATGAGGGCTGGGATGAAAGGCGCGTCACGATCGAGGGAGAGCGCGCTCATGAGGCGTATCAAACAGGTGAATACGAGGTTGGCGCTGAGATTCGAGTGGTTGTGTTTGGCGGAGAGAAGGGTATTGGCAGGGTAGTTGAGTGCGCCAGAGATCGCTTGGTTTTTGATGTCATTCGAACGGAGTCGTCACTAGCGCTCAGACCAGTTGATCTGATCGTGGGACTAGCCCGGCCGCAGACCACAAAGAAGGTGCTACAGGCAGCGGTCATGTCAGGGGTTCGTTCTCTACACCTAGTTCATCTTGCCTCTGGGGAGAAGAGCTATCTCGATGCCCATCTTCTTAGGGATGGTGCACTAAGGGAAGAGATTGCAAAATCACTCGCGCAGATCTGGGAGGGATTATACCCCAAGATCCACATACACCGGAGCTTTCATCGGTTTGTGCGAGACCATCAAGAGCTGCTTCAAGGGGCTAGTACGGCGATGAGGATAGTGGCGCAGCCTGGAGGCGTACCACTCGATCACGTTAGAGACGTGGCGCACGATGCCGCAGTAATTGCGGTGGGCTCAGAGGGCGGGTGGAGTGACGAGGAATTGCATGCTTTCACAGCCGCCGGATTTTCTCGAGTAGGATTAGGTGAAAGGGTGGTGCGAGTTGAAGTTGCGCTTCTGTATCTGTTGGGGCAAACGCTTTCGCTTGCAAAGTAGTTATCAGCTACCGTAGTAGCGGTTTTGTGAGGCTCTCGGCACCCGGCTCGTTTGGCCTACCGCACGTCATGGACGGGTACGCCCATAACCCTTTAGGGAACTGGGAGGACAAAGTCAATATTTTCCGCCTGAAATCAATCGGTTAGTGAAGCTACGAAGATTTATTGGTGGAAACTCTTAACTCAAGCAGCAATTGTTCCGACCTTAGGTGTGGGGGAGGGAGACCTTAGCTGGGCCATTTCTATTTTATGCTCAGAGGGTGTCCGTAACCTACCAGATGTTTTTGGGAAATGGTGCGAGGAGATGCATGACGCTCTCTAGAGGGTCGTTCAACAACAAACGTAAAAAGAAGGCGAAAGTGTCGCAGCTAACGCTCGTTCTCGGAGGTGCAGGTGCCCTCCTGTTTGTTGCTGTTGTCGCAGTGGCGTTGCATGTGCTGCGTTCTCCCAGCCAGGCTGTAACTCGCAGCGACCCAGCGCCGGTACAGGTCTTCACGACTGATATTCTCGTCCCGCTCGAGACAATTCAAGTTGGCGTAGCGCTTCAGCCTGCGATGTTCCGTAAGGAGCCAAAAGTTGAGGAGCAGATCACGGGGGATATGATTCGTTCGGGTGATGACTTGAAGGGGATGTACTCGCGGGGAGTTTTGTTCAAAGGACAGCCGGTGCTGAAAGCGGCGTTAACTAATAAACAGCCGGTACATGTTCTGACAGCGCTGGTACCGAAGGGATACCGCGCTGTGGCCCTAGAGGTCGAGCGCCCGTTGCTCGATAATGTAGATGGATGGGCTCAACCAGGTACGGATGTTGACGTTGTATGGATCACTGCTGTATTCGGTCGTGAGATGGCAGCAATATTGGCTGGTCCAGTAAGGATACTTGCTTCCAATAAAGCAACTGAGTGGACTCCCTCAAAGCAAGCCGGGACCCAGACTGATAAATTAGTGACGGTAACACTGCTCCTAACAGTCCGAGATGCGGTTCGAGTTAGCTTGGCAGCGATGCACGGCAAGCTCTCGCTGGGCTTGCGTGGTTTAGCGGATAAGAGGCCAAGTGAAGGCGCGCGGCCGCTCTCAACGATTGTTGACGAAGCAATGCCGAAGTCGGAGGCTCGCGGCGTATTGTCAGTGAAGATTGCCGATCCTAAGTCGCGAGCAGCAGAAATTCGTAAGTATGATCACTCTGGTCGTCGCGTCTCTGAGTAGTAAGCGTTTTCTATCTTCCGTCAGCAGGAGTCTTCACATGCATGCTTGGGGCATTGAGGTAATGCTATTCAACTGGGCTCTCTTCGAGTAGTAGGTCGCCCTTGTTGGCATCAAGCGTACATAGACCGCCGACGGGCAGTGTTGCATTGTGCGATGTGTGCCCAAACGGTAGACCGTACACTATCGGTTTTCCGAGCGGAGTTAGTCTATCGATAAGCACGTCTCGCAACGTTTGCTTATTGGCTGCGTCTGATGGTGCGTACTCACAGCGCTCAAAAACTCCGAGGGCGAATCCTTTTACGCGCTGAAAGGTTCCGAGGTTTAAGAGGTGTGTCAGCGCGCGATCAATTCGGAAAGGTGCCTCACCTATATCTTCCAGAAAAACGATTGAATCATCGAGGGACGGGAAGAATCGTGTGCCGAGCAGAGAGAGAAGGATTGATATATTCCCGCCTACCAACCGACCAGTGGCAACACCAGGGCATAGAGCTTCAATCGAAGTTGTAGGCGTGTAATCCCGTAGGATAGACCCGAGCGATGTCGAGTCTGCGGTGAGCGTGCGCACGAGCGAGTTCCAGGTGTAGTCCGGACATGCATCATCGACGAGTGATTGAACCGTGGGTCCGTGGAAGGACATGACCTGTCCATCGAGTGCAAAGCCGTAGAGGATGCTTGTCAGATCGCTTGAGCCAACGAATATCTTTGGGTGCCGGGTTAATTCATGGAAAGGAGCCGCATGCACTATACGTCCCGTCCCGTACCCTCCCCGGAGGCAGAAGATCGCCCTGATGGAATCAGACGAGATCGCCTCGCTCAGATCTGCGAGTCGTTGCGAATCAAGCCCAGCGATAAACCCGTTCCTCTCTCGGGCGTACGTGCCAACTTTAACGACGAACCCCGCTTCTGAGAGTTGTTGGACGGCCTTGTCGATCACATCCTCCGAGTTGGGCGGGCTCCCTGGGGCGATCAACATAACAGTATCGCCGACTCGGAGGCGCGGCGGTTTGCGGAGCGACGGAATTGTGCGGGGTGGATGGAGGATCATACTGCCTGAATTGTGCTCTGACTGATGGTATTCAGCAAGCTGAATCTTATGGCGGGAATGGGAATTGGCAGGCCCGAATAGGCCCGATCACGACCAAGTTTTTTTAAGAAATTCATTCATGCAGTGTTCATTTTAGCGCTTCTGTAAGTCTCCTTAGTTAGGCATAGTAGGGGGTTATTGCAGTTGAGATGGCTGATAGGGCGGAGATGCTGATGACTATATTCAGGCGATGTGGATTTCTTCTGGTATCTTGTTTGGTTGCTGCGTGCTCATTTCAATCCCGTCAGTTCGGTGAGGACGGAGTTTCTGCGGTAGGTTTAACGCCAGGAGAGTGGGTGGCTCTCAGTAAGCCTGGGCCATCGCACAAATTGTTGTCGTCGTTTGCCGGAGATTGGGATGTCGCAGTGACGTTCTGGAGTAGTCCGGAGGCATCTGGAGAATCATCCTCAGGGAAGTCGCGAATTTCCTGGATTCTTGGGGAGAGGTTTCTGCAAGAGCAATTTACTGGAACTGTCGGTGGAGAAGCGTATCAAGGAATGGGTCTTATGGGGTACGACAATGGCTCCCGAGCTTTTAAGACTGTGTGGGTCGATTCTTTGAATACTGCGCTGACGACATCATCAGGACGGTATCAATCCGATACCAGCACCTTCCTATTCGAGAGTCAGGTCTATGACCC
>Ga0172372_10005285_pt1 | contig 18019 bp, 14 predicted proteins | sample LakKiv5m_2_FD_114544 | JGI IMG/M metagenome (GOLD analysis project Ga0172372, IMG submission 114544) | Freshwater microbial communities from Kabuno Bay, South-Kivu, Congo - kab_092012_9.5m | ecosystem: Environmental > Aquatic > Freshwater > Lake | place: Democratic Republic of the Congo...
CGAATTCGCTCGGGTGAGCATAGCGCTTGGTCCATGACAGGTCGCTGATATGCACCATACCGCCCACGCCTTCAGCCAATTCCACGAAGATACCGTAGTTGGTGATATTTTTTACCGTGCCGGTGAAGCGTGAACCAATCGGGAAGCGATCTTCAATGTTGCTCCATGGATCAGCGGTGAGCTGTTTGATGGAGAGAGACATCTTGCGGTCGCCGCGGTCAATAGTGACTACGCGCGCTTCCACTTCCTGGCCCAGTTTGAAGTATTCCTTGGCATGGACACTCTGGTTGCCCCAGGAAATTTCACTGACGTGGATAAGACCTTCAACACCGGGTTGGATTTCGACAAATGCGCCGTAATCTTCGATGTTGACTACCTTTCCTTTCACTGAAGAGCCTTCAGTGATATCGGCTGCGAGAACATCCCACGGGTGCGGGGTGAGCTGCTTGAGGCCGAGGCTGATACGCTTCTTGTTGTCGTCGAAGTCGAGTACCACCACGTTGATACGCTGGTTGAGCGCAAGAACCTCGCTCGGGTGACCGATACGGCCCCAGCTGATATCGGTGATATAGAGCAGACCATCCACACCGCCAAGGTCGAGGAACGCACCGAAGTCGGTGATATTCTTGACGATACCTTCGAGTACCTGACCTTTTTCGAGACTGCCGAGGATTTGCTCGCGCTGTTCGGCCAGATCGCTTTCGATGAGTGCCTTGTGGCTGACAACGGCGTTTTTGATTTGCTCGTTGACCTTTACCACTTTGAATTCCATGACTTTGCCTACGTACTGATCGTAGTCAACCACCGGTTTGATGTCAATCTGTGAACCCGGGAGGAACGTTTCGAGACCGTTGCAGTCAACGATAAGACCGCCCTTGGTTTTGCTGATGACAGTACCGCGGATGATAGTGCCATTTTTGAAAGAGTCAACGATACTTTCCCAGGCGCGCAGAATTTTGGCTTTGCGGCGGGAGAGGCCAAGTTGACCCTGGCTGTCTTCCTGGCTTTCAACATAAACCTCAATCTGGTCGCCGGTAGCAATGCCCGGCATATCGCGGAATTCGTTGAGGGGAATAAGGCCGTCGCTCTTGTAATTGATGTCGAGTACCACATCGCCGCCGCTGATAGCACTTACGCGGCCTGTGATAATCTCGTTTTCAACCACATTGCTGAGTGTGGCGTCATATTCTTTGAGCATGCGTACGCGCTCATCTGCTGAATATGCGATGGTACCGCGCTTGTCGATGCTCCAATTGAAATCATCGTGTGCACCACCTGTCTGAACAGCATCGAAAACAGGAAGAACAACTTCCTCTTCTTCTTCCGCTGCGGCAGCAGTAATTTCCTGCACCGGCTCGTCAGCAATTTCTACAGAATCCTGAGCAACCGTCTCCTCTTCAGGAGTGTTTACCTCTTCCTGCTCGTTGTTGAGTTCTTTTTCGTCGTCGAGTATCATAATACGAAACTGGTTGGTTTTGAGGCTTTTACATTGAGTTTTAAAAATGGCTCTCACTTGCGGGCGAAAACCTTACCCTGTTCTTTCACCGGGCTTTCCGGTAAGAGGGCGCAAATGTACGCTATTTTTCAGAGTCGGGTAACAAGTTTTTAATTATCTTGAAAGAAAATTGTATGTTTATAAATTGCTGGTAATTATAGACGTATAACAAGAAAATAGCGTGCTTTCCGGTTTTGTGGGAGGTTATCGGGAGGTCGTAACTCCGACGAAGCTGGAATCTCACCCGGCCTTCCTTGGCAATGCCGGCACTTGGAGCTTGTTCAGGAGTTTCCTTCTTGCTACTTGCCCCTCATCCTGGCAGCGGCATACCGCTGAAAGCGCACGGCATTCACCTTGTGTGCCGAAAGCGTTTCGGCAAAGGTATGTGTGCCGGATTCGTCCGGCTTGGCGCAGAAGTACAGGTACTTGTGCTTTTCGTGGTTCAGCACGGCATCAATACTCGGAATGGAGGCCATACTGATAGGACCGGGCGGAAGACCCTTGTACATATAGGTGTTGTAGGGGGAATCAAATCCGGTATGTTTCTGGGTAACACGGTGCGTGGCGAAATCGCGGGTGGCAAACACACAGGTCGGATCGGCCTGAAGCCGCATGTCAATGCGAAGGCGGTTCAGGTAAACACCTGCGATACGCGGCTTTTCGTCGTTGTTATTGGTTTCCCTCTCCACAATGGACGCAACCGTATAGATTTCATCCGTCGAAAGTCCCATCTGTGTAGCACGCTGCTCTCTGCCGTTTTTAGCCCAGAAAGAATCATGCTCTTTCACCATGCGATCGAGGAAACCCCTGGCATCGGTATTCCAGTACATCTCATAGGTATTGGGAATAATCACGGAGATAAGTGTCTCGTGGGTCAGGTTGTACTGCTCCAGGTATTTGTCGTTGTGAAACAGCCGGATCAGCGAAAGAGAATCGGCTTCCAGAAACTGCGATACCTTGCCCGCCACATCCTCGGGCAGGCGCATGGTGGTGAGTACCAGCTTTACCGGTGCCTGCGGACCGCTGCGCAGATGCTGGATGAGCTGCTTGTTTGTCCAGCCCGGCTTCACTTCGTAACGGCCGGCACGCATTTCGTCCTTTTTATAATTCATCTGGGCTGCGAGCCAGCGGAAGTTGGCCTCGTCGCGGATGAAACGACCTTTTCTCAGTATTTTAACGACATCTTCAAAGGAAGAGCCTGTTGGAATGTAAACGTACGGATCGGTGATATCCGTAGCTACTGATGGCACAAAGGCTCCCTGAATGGGCTGCCAGGCAAAGTATCCGCCGGCAACGACAAGGAGAACAGCGGCAATAATAATATTGCGACGCGTAAGAAATGCGAATTTCATGGTGATTGACTGAAACGGTGGTATCGTGAGGTACATGATGGTTAGTGTTTCAGGTTCTTCGCAAAGAAACCGAGCAGATCGCCCACGGTTTCTCTGAGATCCTTCCTGTTCACTACCAGATCTACAAATCCATTCTCGAGCAGAAATTCCGCAGTCTGGAATCCCTCCGGAAGGTCTCTTTTTATTGTTTCACGAATTACTCGCGGACCGGCGAAACCGATGAGTGCCTCCGGTTCGGCCAGATTGATATCTCCCAGCATGGCAAAGGAGGCAGTAACGCCGCCAGTGGTAGGGTCGGTCATCAGTGAGAAGTACGGAAGTCCCGCTTTGGCCATAAGCGTAAGTTTGGCGCTGGTTTTTGCCATCTGCATCAGAGAGAAAGCGCTTTCCATCATGCGCGCTCCACCCGATTTGGAAATGATCATGAGTGCGGAACCCGACTCGAGGGCGTGGTCAATGGCCAGTGATATTTTTTCACCTACCACCGAACCCATAGAGCCTCCGATAAACCGGAAATCCATGGCTGCCACGACCAGCGGACGACCGTGCACGTTTCCGGCGCCTATTGCGAGTGCATCGTTCAGGCCGGTCTTTTTCCGGGAATCCTCCAGACGCTTGTCGTAAGGCTTCAGGTCCTTGAAGTTCAGGAAGTCAACAGAAACCAGATCATCGTGGAGGGTAACGTAGTCCTGATCATCGAAGAGTATTTCGAAATACTCCTCGGAACCGATTGGCGTGTGCCAGTCGCACTTCGGACACTTGTAGAAGTTGTCGCGCAGTTGCTTGGTGGTAGAGGTTTCCTTGCATTTCTTGCATTGAAACCAAACGCCCTCAGGTACGTCTTTCTTGTACTTGGTAGCCGTGGTGATACCTTCGCGCAGTCGTTTGTACCAGCTCATATCGTTTTGTTGTTGTAATGCAGCGTGTGTTCCGCAATCGGGGGCAAAGATAAATTACATATCGGTGCCAGTCACATATTTTTTACACGCTCCAGTATCCGAGATATTTCAGGAACAGTTTCACGAGGTTTTCGGCATCCGAGATGGCCCGGTGGTGCTGTCCGGTGAACAGTATCTGCTCCATTTCCACCGCTTTTTTCAGTCCGGGAGCACTTTTCATCCGTTTCAACAATCTGTACTGCTCTTTCAGATTGGCATGGCTGTCGGTCCACTCGTGCTCCAGCCGGTGCAGCCGGCAATCACTGGCGAACATCTTTTTGTCGAAACCTCCCCACGAACACAACATGTAATCTTCCTCGAATACCCGGCCCCAATCCCAGAATTCCTCGATTACGTCCGGGAAATAGCGCGCTCTGTTTACATCATCCTGCTCTATCCCGGTCAGGTTTCTGCAGAAGGGCGACAGGATCGGGTGCGCCAGCGGACGGATGAACCGGTTGAATTTTCCGCGCACCTCGCCGTACTCATTGATTTTATATGCGCCGATCTCTATGGTTTCCTGCACATAGCCGGGCGGCTGATTTTCCCAGCAGGTAGCTTCCAGATCGTAAATGATGTAATTCATGACTATTTACAGAGGTTCAGCGCAGACCAGTCAGACGCAATATGTACCAAATGAATAAACGCCACTTTTGTTTTTGAGTATGGTAAAAAATTTGTCTTTCGAGTTCAATATCTGTGTTTGCCGTGGCGGGATGACGCAACGGAAACGGCATCATGCCCGCGCGCGCCTGCCGGTGCCGGAGTCTCGCCCGCGTGTTGGTAGCCCGGGCATCGCCCACCCCCACGTTCTCTATCAGATTTACTTTGGGGATAATGCACAGTCCGTCATTTTTTAGTATGGTGTAGAACCACGCATACGCCCAGGAGTTATTCTCCTTCCGGCTGGTAACATAAAACTTGTCCATCATGTAGGTCTGTGCCATACTCCCGGGTATGAGTGTGCGCACGCGACCCTGCTCGTCGAACGCCTGCAATCCGTCGAGACCAGGCGACATTTTCTCCCACGCCCTGCGCCAGGAGGCCCAGCCCCATACCAAACTGAACCGGGAGAAGAAGTAACTGTTTTCGTGATGGCTGGTGTATTTTTCAGCCACATTGGAACCGGTGATGTGCATGATTCGCTCATCATTCCGGTATTTCAGCAATAATTCCTCGCAGTAAGGGAAAAAAGTGGGATCGGGCAGACAGTCGTCTTCCAGTACAATACCGTATTCTTCCTGTGAAAAAAACCAGTTCAGTGCATCCCCTACCCCCTCACGCAATCCCATATTACGCTCTCTGAACAGGGTGTGCACTTCGCAGGGCCAGTCGATGCCCCGCCCCAGCATGCGGCAGGCCTCCGTGAGCAAGGCATCCTCCTCCCTGTCCTCGCGCGGGCCGTCCACATGCACGTACACACGCGGGGGCCTGACGGCGCGAACCCGTTCCATGACGCCCGCAGCATTCGCCGGGCGGTTGAAGAACAAAAGGAGAACGGGCGTTTGCATAATATACGGGGAAGTGATTATTTTCGCCGCAAATATGAGCAATTCAGCTGAAAGAGGGCAGCCAAATGTGCTGCTGATCACAACTTATCCGCACGGAGGTGCCGGAACTGCCTGCCGCCGCCTGCAGTCGGCCCTGAAAAAATCGGATATAAATGCTAGTCTGCTGACACAGAAAGACGTGAGCGGCCGGTTCAATTTCATCGCCGAGCGACTGTCTTTTCTTCCATGGGAACGCGATAAATCGGTGCGTTTTTCCTTCTCATTGGCCAATTTCGGTACAGATATCAGCCACCACCCACTCGTGCAGCGGGCCGATGTGATTCACCTGCACTGGTGGAATCAGGGATTTCTCTCGCTCCGAAATCTGGAAGCGCTCGGTCGCTCCGGAAAGAAGATCGTCTGGACGCTCCACGACATGTGGGCATTCACCGGCGGCTGTCACTACGACTGGGGCTGCGGACGATTCAGCGATGCCTGCGGGAAATGCCCGTACCTGCGCTTCCCCTCGGAAAAAGATCTGTCGAATCAGGTGTGGAAAAGAAAAAAAAGTCTCTATCCCGCCGGAATGGAAATTGTGACCTGCAGCAAATGGCTGGCCGGACAGGCCCGCGCAAGCAGTCTGCTCGGAAACTATCCCATCACTGATATTCCCAATCCAATCGATACGGAACAGTTCAAACCGGCCAGTCCGGCGGAAAAACTGGCCTTCCGCGAGCGGTTCGGACTGGCACCTGATACGCGGCTGATTCTGTTCGCCGCCATGAATATCAAAAATCCGTTCAAAGGGTTCACTTACTTCCGGGAGGCACTCAACGAGCTGAAGGATCTTGAAAATACGGCAGTCGTGGTGGTCGGAAAGAGTGATCCGGCCGATTTTGAAGGGGTGACATTACCCCTTGTTCAGCCCGGACTGATCCAGAACGCCTCGGAAATGGCGGCCGTTTATGCTGCCTGTGATGTCTTTGTCATCCCGTCGCTGGAGGAAAATCTGCCCAATACCATCATGGAGAGTCTGGCGTGCGGCACGCCGGTTGTAGGCTTCAGGGTGGGCGGCGTCCCTGAAATGACAGAGCACGGGGTTACCGGACTGGTATCTCCGGCCAAAGACAGCCATCAGATGGCCCGCGATATCAGGCAGGTGCTGGAAAATCCCGAGAAACGCGCCGTCATGGGCCAGAACGCCCGCAACAAGGTACTCACCGAATATGCTGAACCAGTAATTGCACGCCGCTACATGGAAGTATATCAGCGGTAAATTTCCGAACATGCCCTTATCTTTGTCGCTACAAAACAAGCATTACCATGTCCAGAAAAGACGAATTCACCGCGGAAATACAGTCAGGATACAATTTTTCAGGCTCCTCCATTGTACTCGGAGGTGCCATGATTGATGCAGAAGCCGTTCCCGGACTGCAGGTCAGGGTGCCGCTGCGCACCATGAACCGCCACGGACTCATCGCCGGCGCTACCGGTACCGGCAAAACCAAAACGCTGCAGGCCATAGCCGAACAACTGGCCGGCAACGGAGTACCCTGTCTGCTCATGGATATCAAGGGCGACCTCTCGGGGGTGGCCATGCCGGGCACAGAAAATGCCAAAATTATAGAGCGCGCCGGAAAAATCGGCATCAACTGGAAACCAACCGGAAATAGCGTGGAGTTTCTCACGCTTTCGGGTGAAAAAGGCGCCCGCCTGCGCGCCACTATCAGCGAGTTCGGTCCGGTGCTTTTCAGCCGTATCCTCGGACTGAACGACACGCAGGGCGGTGTAATTGCCGTGGTGTTCAAATATTGCGACGACAAGGGACTCCCCCTGCTCGATCTCAAGGACTTCAAAAAAGTACTACAATATCTCGGAAATGAAGGAAAAGAGGAAATAGAAGCCGAATTCGGACAGTTTTCGGCCGCCACCGCCGGCACCATCCTCAGAAAGGTGGTGGAAATGGAGCAACAGGGCGCTGACCTGTTCTTTGGTGAAACATCTTTCGCCGTGAGCGACCTGGTCAGGATGGATGAAAACGGACGCGGGGTCATCAATATCGTTCGCCTCACCGACATTCAGGATCGTCCGAAGCTGTTCAGCACCTTTATGCTGCAGATGCTGGCCGAGATTTATGCCTCTTTTCCGGAGGAGGGCGATATGGAACAACCCAAACTCTGTATCTTCATTGACGAGGCGCATCTGGTGTTTCAGGAGGCCACGCCGGCACTCATGCAGCAACTGGAGGCTATTATCAAGCTGATTCGCTCCAAAGGGGTGGGTATTTACTTTATCACACAAAACCCCGCCGATATTCCGGACAGTATTCTCGCGCAGCTCGGCCTCAAGGTGCAACACTCACTCCGCGCTTTTACGGCCAAAGACAGAAAAGCCATCAAACTGGCGGCGGAGAACTACCCCATCAGTAAATATTATGAAACGGAAGATCTGCTCACCGCGCTCGGTATCGGCGAGGCTATCGTGAGTGTACTGAACGAAAAGGGCATTCCTACTCCCCTCGCACACACGCTCATGCGCGCACCCGAGAGCCGGATGGATGTGCTTACCCCGTCTGAAATTGATGCCATCATCGAGCGCTCGGCTATTGCCCGTAAATACAACCAGGAGGTGGACCGAGAGAGCGCTTACGAGATTTTGAACCAGAAAATAGCTGAAGCACAAGAAAATCAGCCTGAGCCACAACAAAAAGGCGGTTCAACTGTCCGTAAAGAGAAAGAAGAGCCCGGCATGCTCGAAACGCTTGCCAAAGATCCGCTCGCCCGCCAGATCGGCCGCACGGTAGCCCGCGAACTCACCCGCGGACTGCTGGGTGTGCTCGGCCTGGGCGGCGCTTCAAGAAAAAGCTCCTCCAAAAGCTGGTTTTAACCCATGAAAGGTTTCAGATTCTCCGACTACAAACCCGATCCGAACGAAAGCGTTTTTGATCGCCTTTTCAAACTTTTTCAGGAACTGATGCTCTATTCCTCCGGGAATGTGGCGCAGGCACTGTCGTGGCTCAACGACCTCGACAGACAGTATAAACTCACCACACCCGAATACGGTCTGGGCGACTTCATTCAGGAACTCCGCGACAGGGGCTACATACGCGACGATGACAGCGAGGGCGGGCAGGGCGCTACCGCCAAACTCGAAATCAGTCTGCGGCAGAAAAGTCTGGACGATGTTTTCGGCGACCTGAAGAAAGCCAAAAGCGGCAAGCACAATACCTCGGTAATCGATCGCGGCGATGAACACACCGCAGATATCAAACCGTACGAGTTCGGCGACAGTCTGGATAACCTGGCTGTCACCAATTCGCTGCACAACGCCTATATTAATCACGGTATTGACGAGTTCAAGCTCACGCAGGACGACCTGGAGGTACACGAAACCTACTACCAGAGCCAGATGTCGTCTGTGCTCATGATTGATATTTCGCACTCGATGATCCTGTACGGAGAAGACCGTATCACACCGGCCAAGAAAGTGGCCATGGCGCTGGCCGAGTTCATCAGAACCCGATTTCCGAAAGACACCCTCGATATTATCGTATTTGGCGACGACGCGTGGCCCATCGAACTGCAGGAAATTCCTTACCTGGAGGTAGGTCCGTACCATACGAATACCGTGGCCGGACTCGAACTCGCCATGGATATCCTGAAAAAACGGCGCAATCAGAACAGACAGATTTTCATGATTACCGACGGGAAACCCACCTGTCTGAAAATCGGTAAAAAGTACTATAAAAACTCGTTTGGCCTCGACCGGAAGATCGTAAACAGGTGCCTGAACCTGTCCATGCAGTGCAAGAAACTGAATATTCCCATCACTACCTTCATGATTGCCCGGGATCCTTATCTGGTGCGTTTTGTGGAGGCATTCACCCAGACTAACGGCGGCAAGGCGTTCTATTCTTCGCTCTCCGGACTTGGATCGTTCGTTCTGGAAAATTACAAGCGCAGGAAAAAGCGCTGAAACAAGGTAAAATGTACACATTACTCATCACCATCGTTATCGGGCTGTTCGTGGCCATGCTGTTTGTGAACCTGTATTTCAGGGCCAAAGTGTTCAAGGTTTACGGGATACTGGTGCGCAACAAGGTGGAATTCGGCGCGGCGCACATCTTTAACCGGAAAAAACTGGAAGAGGAAATTCTGCCACGATACCCGCAATTTCAGAACGAGATTGAAACATTTATCAAACACATGCGCAACTCTATCCGCATGGCCTCGGTTCTACTGCTGCTTATTACACTCTTCGGAGGAATTCTGATGTATTTCAGGGACTAATCCAGTCAAAAAATGAAAATAGGAGTTTTGGGTGCCGGGCACCTCGGAAAGATTCATATCCGGTGTATTTTGTCGGAAGACTGCAGCAGCGTGTGGGATTTCGCCGGTTTTTACGATCCTGACGATCAGAATGCGGCTTCAGCCATTGCCCAGTTCGGTGTAAAGCGCTTTGACACGTATGAGGAACTACTCGGCGAAGTGGATGCTGTGGATATAGTGACCCCAACACCCCTGCACTTCGCGCTGGCGGCAGGCGCCCTGCGTGCGGGCAAGCATGTGTTCATCGAAAAACCGGTTACACACACCGTTGAAGAAGCAGACGAACTGCTGAAACTGGCCGCTGATTCCGGACTGAAAGTGCAGGTGGGTCATGTGGAACGGTTCAATCCGGCTTTTACCGGACTGAAAGGCATGACGCTGAACCCCATGTTTATCGAGGGACACCGGCTGGCCGCATTCCAGCCCCGCGGTACCGACGTATCTGTGGTACTCGACCTGATGATTCACGACCTGGATCTGGTGCTACACCTTGTGAAATCGCCGGTCAGTAAAGTGAGTGCCAGTGGCGTGGCCGTGCTGAGCCATACCCCTGATATTGCCAATGCCCGTATCGAATTCGGGAACGGATGCGTGGCCAACCTGACCGCCAGCAGGATTTCCATGAAAAGTATGCGAAAAATGCGCCTTTTTCAGGAAGACCACTATCTGAGCCTCGATTTCGCCGAGAAAAATGCCCAGATTATCCGATTGTACGATCAGGCTGCCGACAACCTTCCACCCGTGGAACAGCTCATGGAATTTGACACACCACGCGGAAAGAAATGGCTCGAAATGAGAATGCCCGAAACACTGCCGGTCAATGCCATCGTGGAGGAACTGAGAACTTTCCACCACGCCATAGCCACCGATACCACCCCGGTTGTATCGCTGCAGGACGGGGTGGATGCCCTCAGACTCGCACACTGGATTCTGGATGAAATTGGCTGATGAGTATCAGTTTCCCGTCCCTCAGCTCAAATCCCCCCGAAAACAGGTCTTCTGCCAGGTCAAAACTGCCGTCCAGATCGAGATAGCTGGTATTCGGACAACTATACGCCGCGTGCAGGGCCGCGGTGATACTCAGCGAGCTCTCGTCATTGCAGCCCCAGAACAGACGGATTCCGGCATGAGCAGCAATACCTGCAATCTCCCGGGCCGCCATGATGCCGCCGCATTTCATCAGTTTGATGTTGAATACGCCGAATGGCTGCGGAGGCTGAGCAAACAGCAACGCGGTTGCCGGATCGGTCAGCGACTCGTCGGCTACCAGCATATCGCGGAGCCGTGGCGGCAGTGCGCGCAGTAACTGCTCGTTCCCCACGGGTAAAGGCTGTTCAATGAGCTCGACGTCGCAATGTTCGTATATCTGCATCAGTTGCCGCTCGTTGTAGCCCTGATTGGGATCCACACGCAGCATGATGTCTTTACCAACCGTCTCGCGCAGGCGCCGCAGCAGTTCGATATCCTGCTCCGTTTCCCCGCCGCCCGTCTTTATCTTCAGCGCTTTGAAACCCAGTCGAATAAACTCCACGGCTTCCCTCAGTGCTTCTTCCGGTGGCATGATTCCGATAGTGACCGAGGTGGGCAGCGGCTCCACGCACTGCCCGTAAAAGGACACAATGGATATGTCCAGATACCTGCAGAAGGCATCGTGCAGCGCCAGGTCAAGCGCCGCCTGCGTGCCGGGCAACCCGGGAAAAGCACGCCTGACTTCGTGTATAATCTGCTGAAAATGCCGGATATCGCGGCCCGCCATCTGTTGCACCGTATCCGACTGCAGATGATGAAAAGACATGCGGGCGTTCTCGCCGACTACCTCCTCGGCCGGACTGCCCGACCCGTAGCCGGTTATCCCGTTTTCCAGTTCAATTTCAACAAATACAAGCTCCACGTCAGAAAACGTCTCGGAAGAGATGGTATAGGGCTTTTTCAAGGGTATTTTCCTGTAATATGGCCGTATTTCGCGTATTTTCATCCCTTCAGTGATTTCAGTACAGGCAAAATCTTCTCCACACCCTCTTCCAGCGGCAAGAGTACGGGTATATTGAAACGCGCCTCGTACGCATCCCTGTACCCGACCGCCTCTTCCGGGGTGCAGCCCTCTGTATTGAGGGCCAGCGCAATCACCTTTGAGCCGAAACATTCAATGAGCTGTATCTCGGTGCCCACATCAGGAATACGCCCCCAGTGCGCATCGTTGTCGTAAAAAATCCTCGCGGGCGCGTGCACGAGCACGACCGACTTCGCGTTACCGGAAATCAGGAACTCTGATCCACACGGTCCGCTCGGGTTTCTGAGCGATGCCTGTCCCTCCAGCAATATGAAATCTGCCTGTGTTTCCTTCCAGCACGTGACAATGGCGTGTTCCAGTTCGCCCGAAACGAAATCATTCAGCGTGGAGTCGAAGATGAATCCGTATTCCCCGCCCTGCAACCAGCCTGTCTGGCCGGTGTATATCATCCGGGTGTTTATTCCGGCCGAATGGCAGCACTCCCTGATCAGACGGGCCGTGGTTCGCTTGCCGAGGGCACAATCGGTACCCATCACGGCAATTATTGGTGCGGTTACTTTCCATATCTCTCCGGTCCAGAAGTGCAGATCGGCGCGGTTCCGGGGCTTGCGGACGTCAATAAGTTCCACCCCGTATTCGGTTGCCAGGGCAGACATTTCTTCATTGTCAGAAAGGTATTCGTGCAGTCCGTTGACCACCGACAAACCATGTTTGATGGCCGTTCGGACCATCTCGCGCATATCGGGGGGAAGTACGCCACCCACCGTGGCAATTCCGATTATCAGATAATACGCGTCGGGGACCGACTCTATGGCCGATTCCAGCGAACCGAACACGGGTATATTCCGGTGCTTTCCGTCGAGCAGTTCTCCGGCATCGCTGCCGGCATTTTCCGGAGCATCAACCACGGCTGCTATCGTAAAGCGCTCGGTGCCGCGCACCAGTCCATGCGCTGTTTTGGCGTCATTGATATGAAAAAGTCCGTTCGTGAGAACGATCGCCTTGTTGTTCATTATTGCTTTCTTCTGATTAAAACACCGGGCAGTTCGCCGGTTGATTTTTTATTTTCATAAACGGTTTGGCCATTCACCCATACTTTGTCAATGCCGTCGGAGAGTGCCTTCCCGTTCTTTACACTGGCGTTATCCATGACTGTTTCAGGGTCAAAAAGCACCAGATCAGCGTAATTTCCGGGTACAATCACGCCTCTTTCCGGCAATCCGGTCTGATCGGCGGTGAGTCCGGTCATTTTGTAAATGGCGGTTTCCAGCGACATGAGCTTTTGTTCCCTGACATACCTCCCGAGTACGCGCGTGAATGCGCCATGTCCGCGCGGGTGCCCGCCCGAAGCACCGTCGGAGCAAAAACAGGTATGTGGCCACAGCATCAGATTCGACACATCGACATCATCCATGGATTTACCCATAATCGCTTCGATGCCATCGGGGTAATCCGGATTGTTTTTCCCGAACTCGTCTGCGAGTGCGATCAGGTCCATGAGCGTTTGCGCGGGCTTTTGCTGGCGCATCCCGGCTATTTCCGAGAGCGTTTTACCGGCATATTCCCGATTGGGAGCAAAGCGCACCACGATGGACTGCTCTGGATCAAACAGTTGGTTGACGGCAAACTCGGCACTGGCGAGGTTGGTATAGTCGCGGTTGGGAAACAACACCCGGAGTGTGGAATTCCAGAAATTGTACGGATAAATATCGGCTGTGACATTAATTCCTTCTGCCCGGGCAGCCTGCAGGCGTTCCAGCAGGAGGAGAGATGTTTTCCACTGGTCGCGCCTGGCGATCTTGATATGGGAAATTTGCACCGGGATACCCGTTTTTCGTCCGATATCGAGGATTTCATCCACTGCATCATTCATATTGATATCTTCACTGCGGATATGGCTCATGTACCGGCCTCCCGATCGGGCGGCCACGGCGGCGAGCTCCAGAACCTCGCTCCGGCTTGAATAGAACGCCTCTTCATATTCCAGTCCGGTATTCAGTCCGAGCGAGCCCTTCTCCATTTCAGTCTGCAGGATGGCCTTCATCTGATCCACCTCGGCAAAAGTAGCCGTTCTGAACAGGTTACCGGGGCCCATAACCTGTTCGCGGAGCGTGGAGTGGCCGGTGTAGGAGGCGATATTAATGGCAGCCTTGTGTTCATCCATGAAACGCTGCAGTATGTCCAGCGGATAACTGTTGCCATCCTGTCCGATAAGGATGGTGGTTACACCCTGATTGAGAGACGGAATCGCTTCCGGGTGCGCATCCAGTCCGCCGAAATGGTGACTGTGTGCGTCAATAAATCCGGGTGCCAATACCCTGCCATTGCCCTCGGTAACCTGTTCGCCGGGGAAAGGGGCCAGATTGCCGAGCTCGCGGATACGGTCGTCTTTCAGGCGCACGTCCTCACGACGTGCAGCGGAACCCGTACCATCAATCAGTTGTACATTCCGGATCAGTTGCGTGCGGGGAATATGGGCAGGTTTGCCGTTCATCAGCGCCCTGACGGCCTCACGGGCGGTGCCATCGGTCGAGTTGCTCAGCAGAATGACGGTGGTTTTAGTGTCAGGGTATCGCTCAATGATATTTCTGAAACCGAGCCAGCTGCCCGTGTGATACACCTTCCGGGCAGTGGACTCGGCAAACCAGCCGAAGCCGTAATTGAACGGAGAACCATCGTTGAGCATTCCGGGGGTGAAAAGCGCCCGCATCGCAGCCGGACTGGCCAGTTTTCCGGCATAAAGCGCCTGATCCCAGGCGAGCAGATCTTCTGCACAGGAGTAAATACCACCCACCCCGATTACACCATCGAAACGAGTGAGGTCGTTGAGCACAAAACGCCCGTTTATGCGTTCAAAACCGAGTGCACGGCTCAGGTCCCGCGCATGTGCGTAGTGCGTACCGAGTGCGTACGCGAACGTATTTTTCAGGTTAAGCGGCCTGACAATCTGCTGCTCCAGCACCTCACCGAACCTTTTTCCGGTGATTTTCTCGATCACCGACACCAGCACAACGTAGCCCGTGGTGCCATATTTCCACTTTTCACCCGGCGAAAACAGCAATGCGGGCCTTATATCAGCCAGCAAGGTCAGAAACCCATCATTATCCAGCGTATCGAGCGTATTGGTGTGCTGCTGAACGATTACCTGATAATCGGGCAGTCCGGAAGTATGTGTGAGCAGGTGCCGGACGGTAATATCCGGGTAAGGGAATCCGGGAATAAACTTCCTGACGGGGTCGTCGTAGCCGAGCTTATTCTGTTCTTTCAGTTGTACAATCAGCAGCGCTATGAACTGCTTGGATACGGAGGCCAGGTTAAAAGCCGCGCGGCCGGTAACCGGCTCCGGCGAATCGGGGGCAATGCTACCCAGCGACTGGCTGTACACTACCCTGCCCTCGCGCGCAAGCAGTACAGTCCCGTTGAACATGGACTGGTTGTAGAGCACCTTCAGCGTGGAGTCGAGTGCCGGAATGGGCAGCGACTGGCTGCTGATACAAACGGGAATGGATATAAAGACCGTGAAAAGGGCACATTTCAAAGCCTGAGCGGAGAATAGACCGGGAAAGAGGTTAAAACTGCTCATACCAGCTGAATTGATTGTCAATAATATGCTTCCTTTGGGTTTTCACATGATTGGCGAAAGCCTGCGCAACCGGCGACAGTTTCTTTCCTTTCAGCCAGGTCAGGTACCAGTTGGAGAGCAGCGGCAGTCCGTCGTACGGAATAATCGCCAGCACGCCCTGCTGAAGTTCGTGCCTCAGTCCGATCAGCGGCATGATGGAAAAGCCCAGTCCGGCGAGAATAGACTGTTTCACCGCCTCATTGGAGGTAAGTTCAATACGTCGGGTAAAGGGGACGTCGTACTTTTCGATAAACTTTTCCATCATTTTACGGGTTCCGGAGCCATTTTCCCTGAAAACAAGCGGCATACGGCCAACAGGTGTTTCCCCGCTGGACCCGGACTGGCCGGCTTTCCCCACAAGGTACAGCTTGTTGGGCAGCAGTTCAATTTTCTCCACCTTCAAATTTTCGGGCAGGATGGAAACCAGCGCGAAATCCGTTTCATTGCGCTCCATGCTTTCCAGCACACTGAGCCGGTTTGTTACGTCAATTTTAAGATCAATACCCGGATTTTCCTTCACAAAATCGGCCAGAAAGTACGGAATAACATACTTTCCGGTCGAGACTACCGAAATCTTGAGCAAACCGAACAACTGACCCTGATACGCTCTGGTCTTGTTGTTGATGGCATACACCTGTTCCAGAATCTGCTCGGCCGACCGCGCAATCTCACGGCCAAACTCTGTGATATATATCCTGCGGCCGACCACCTCCGTCAGCGGAATTTCAAACTGATCCTGAAAATTCTTCAATTGAATGGAAACTGCCGGCTGCGTCAGGTTCAGTTCCTCCGCTGCCTTGGTGACGCTGCTCAATTGCACCACTTTCAGAAAAACCTGCAGCTGATTTAGTGTGTAATTCATAACAAACGCTTATTTATTTCATTGCAAATATAAATAGAAACAAATGATTTAATCAAAGGAAATTTGCACTTCCAATCAAACATAATTACCGGGTTGGTCTGCTGAATGACAAAAACGGCCCTGTAATTAACAAACATAAAACTATGACAAGAATCACTGTTGCAAAGGGCGATGGCATCGGCCCTGAAATCATGGATGCCACGCTCTCCATCATCAGGGCGGCCGGTGCGCGCATCGAGGTGGACGAGATCGAAGTGGGTGAAAAGGTTTATCTGTCCGGCAATACGTCGGGTATTGCTCCCGAATCCTGGGATACCATCCGCCGCAACAAGATTTTCCTGAAAGCGCCCATCACCACGCCGCAGGGCGGGGGCTACAAGAGTCTGAATGTTACGACCCGCAAATTCCTCGGTCTGTACTCGAACGTGCGCCCGTGCATGAGCCTTTTTCCGTTTGTGAACACCAAACACCCGGTGATGGACGTGATTATTGTGCGCGAGAATGAAGAGGATCTGTATGCCGGTATTGAACACCAGCAAACCGACGAGGTGGTACAGTGCCTGAAACTCATCAGTCGCCCGGGCTGCGAGCGCATCGTCCGGTACGCGTTTGAATACGCGCGGCAGCAAAACAGAAAAAAAGTAACCTGCTTTACCAAGGACAACATCATGAAACAGACCGATGGACTTTTCCACGCTGTATTCGATGAAATTGCCCGCGAATACCCGGAAATTGAGAACGAGCACTGGATTATTGACATAGGAGCCGCCAAACTGGCCGATACCCCCGAAGCCTTTGATGTAATCGTGATGCCCAACCTGTACGGCGACGTACTCTCTGATGTGGCTGCCCAGATAGCCGGTTCGGTCGGACTGGCCGGTTCTGCCAATATCGGTGAAGAGTGCGCCATGTTCGAGGCCATTCACGGTTCAGCACCGCGCAGGGCCGGTCAGAATGTAGCCAATCCGTCGGGACTGCTGCAGGGAGCCATCATGATGCTCAACCATATCGGACAAAGCGATGTGGCTGAAAACGTACAGAACGCCTGGCTGAGAACGATTGAAGAAGGCGTACACACTTATGATATATACAAGGAGGGTGTGAGTTCCCGCAAAGTGAGCACCAGTAAGTTTGCCGAAGCGGTGATTGCCAACCTGGGGAAAAAACCGGAGAACCTGAAGGCCGTGGCCTACTCGGAAAGTCCGAAACTCAATCTGCCAAAATACCAGCGCAAGAAACCGGCCGTAAAAAAACTGGAAGGGGTTGACCTCTTTGTGCACTGGCCCGGTGAAAACCCTGATGAACTGGCATCCATCATACAGAAACTGGACAGGTCCGATGTAAAGCTATCCATGATTACCAACCGCGGCATCAAGGTATGGCCCGACGGCTTCAGCGAGACATTCTGCACCGACCACTGGAGATGCAGGTTCAAGCCTGTTTCCGCTGACGGACTCAATTCTGCCACAATTATTGAACTTCTTAACAGCGCGCTTGTTCACGGTGTTGATGTCATTAAAACCGAAAACCTGTACAGCTTCGACGGCAAACCGGCGTTCTCGCTCGGACAGGGACAGTAAAAGCGCAAAATGATTACAAGGGATATCCAGCTGGCAGTTGATTGCCTCGATAGAAATGATGTAGTGGGAATGCCCACCGAAACAGTTTACGGACTGGCCGGAAATGCATTCAGTGAACAGGCGGTGCGCCGGATTTTTGAAGTCAAACAGCGACCCGCCTACAACCCGCTCATCGTTCATATCAACGGTGCCGCCGATCTGGACACTGTGGCCACTGATATCCCGGAAGCAGCCGTACTACTCACCCGACATTTCTGGCCCGGCCCCCTGACAGTCGTTCTGAAAAAGAAAAGTTGTATTCCTGATCTGGTAACAGCAGGCAAGGCAACAGTGGCTGTCAG
>Ga0172372_10005288_pt1 | contig 18011 bp, 22 predicted proteins | sample LakKiv5m_2_FD_114544 | JGI IMG/M metagenome (GOLD analysis project Ga0172372, IMG submission 114544) | Freshwater microbial communities from Kabuno Bay, South-Kivu, Congo - kab_092012_9.5m | ecosystem: Environmental > Aquatic > Freshwater > Lake | place: Democratic Republic of the Congo...
GCCGCAAAAAATCGCCCAACGGACGATGGTCTTCCGGATATTGCGCCAGCCACTCGGTGCTCTCGCGGTTGAAGCGCAGCAGGTCTTTGAGCATGGCCCAGAACGAGGGACGGAACAGATTGCGGGGTTGCCCAAACACTGTCGCCAAGTTGCTGCCTGCCCACTCCAGATCGGGGTGCTGCAAGCTCACGGAGAAGGTCATTTCCGTGGCGACGCTGGGCACAGCCAGATATTTGAACAGCTCGATCAGGTTGGGATAGGTTCGGTCATTGAAAACGAGGAATCCGGTATCGACCGGATGGGTCTGCCCTTCCAACGTGACATCCACGGTATGGGTATGACCGCCCAGGTAATCGGCGGCCTCGAACACGGTGACCTGATGCTGGCGCCCCAGCAGCCAGGCCGAGGCCAGGCCGCTGATGCCGCTGCCGATGACAGCGATGCGTTGCCGCGACAACCCATGCCAGCCCGGATCATTCATTGCAACCCCACATTTCGGCATAGGCAGAGTGGTTGTGAATGGATTCGAAATTTTCCGAAGCCACTTTCCAGCGCGCGATGGCAGGTTCGTTTTTGAGACGCAGAGCAATATCGCGCACCAGGTCTTCCACGAACTTGGGATTGTCATAGGCGCGCTCGGTGACCCATTTTTCGTCGGGGCGCTTGAGCAGGCCAAACACTTCGCACGAAGCCGATTCTTCGGCCATGCGCACCAGCGATTCGATGGCAAAGGGCTGGCGCAGGGTGGCTTCCAGCGTGATGTGAGAGCGCTGGTTGTGCGCGCCGTAGGCCGAAATTTCCTTGGAGCAAGGGCACAGGCTGGTAACGGGTGCGACCACGCGCAGGGTGAGACTCACCGAACCTAGCGGCGATTTCTCGGCGATCAGGGAGACATCGTAATCGAGCAGGCTGGTCACCCCGGACACCGGCGCCTGTTTGCGAATGAAATAGGGAAACTCCATTTCGATGCGCCCGCTGTCCGCCTGCAATCGGCGCAGCATGTCTTGCAGCAGGTTGGGTAGGGTTTCCTCGCTCACGGTGTCTTCGTTGCTTTCCAGCAATTCCATGAAGCGCGACATGTGGGTGCCCTTCACTTCAGGGGGCAGGGCCACCGTCATGTTCAAGCGCGCCACCGTGTGTGTCGTGCTGCCGTCTGCGGCCGCCACCCGGATGGGGTAGCGCACGCCTTTCACCCCCACGTGCTGGATGGCGAGCTGGCGTGGATCGGCACTGGATTGCACATCGGCCAGAAACAGGTATTCGGGTGCGTTCATCATGGTTCCTTTGCAGTTAGTGGGCGGAGAGGAAGGCTTCGATTTTTTCCAGCAGGTCGCGGTCATCCGGTGTGGTCAGGCTGGTGTAGGCCACGACCTCACTTGCATCACGGTTGATGAGGTACTTGTGGAAGTTCCATTTCGGCGTGCTGCCGCTGCGGCGCGCCAGTTCCTTGTAAAACGCGTTGGCGTTTTTGCCTTTGACCACGGTCTTGCCCACCATGGGGAATTTCACGCCGTAGGTGAGGCGGCAGAAATCGGCGATTTCCTTGTCCGTGCCGGGTTCCTGTTCGCCGAAATCATTGGAGGGGAAGCCCAGCACCACCAGACCGCGATCCTTGAGGCGTGCGTAGAGTTTTTCCAGGCCGTCGTACTGCGAGGTGAAGCCGCAGTAGCTGGCGGTGTTGACCACCAGAATCACTTTGCCGGCGAACTGGCACAAGGGCATGGGCTCGCCCCCCTTCAATGCGGGGAAGGTGTGATCGAGCAGCTTGGGGCAGTCTGCGTGGGCGGCTGCGGGGGTGATGCTCAGGGTGAGTAGCCCAGCGATGCCGAACCATTTACAAAAATTTGGGTGCATGGCGTTCTCCTGAATGTCCTGGACAAAGGAATGATTTATTCCAAGCGTGTTACTAGGTTATTTTGTAAAATATCCATTGTCAATAGGAAATATGCTTGGTAGCATGTGTTCGTGATTAATTAAATGTCCAAGACAAATGGATATTGCAGCAGTTGAAAAACAGACGGGTTTGAGCAAGGACACGCTCCGCATCTGGGAGCGCCGCTACGGCTTTCCTGCTCCTTTGCGTGACGACAACGGTGAGCGGGACTACCCCGACGAGCAGATCGAACGCCTGCTTTTGATCCGCCGCTTACTGGATGCTGGGCGGCGTCCAGCCGCTGTGGTCGGTTTGGCACTTTCCGACTTGCAGCAGGAAATCGCCGCGCTGGCCGCGCCAGCCGAACCTGATCCGCATGTGGGTCGATTGCTGGAGTTGATTCAGGCGCATCGCCAGCAGGATTTGCGTGTGGCGCTACACCGCGAGTTGTATGCGCGCGGAATGACGGCTTTTCTGGATGAGGTGGTGGTGCCGCTCAATCATTGGGTGGGCGAGGCTTGGTTGAAGGGCAGCTTGCAGGTGTTCGAGGAGCATTTGTACAGCGATCAACTGGTGCAACTGCTGCGCGACGCGAATCAGAGACTGCGCGATGACTGGGGCACCCCGCGCACCTTGCTCACCACCTTGCCCGGTGAGGAACACAGTCTGGGCATCCTGATGGCTGAAAGCACCTTGAGTTTGCATGGAGCGAACGCGGTGTTGCTGGGGGTGCAGACCCCGCCGCAGGATGTGCAGCGCGCGGCAACCGCCCACAAAAGCGATGTGGTGGTGTTGTCATTCAGCAGTGCGCAATCGCTCACGGCGGTGAAAACAGGACTGGAGCAAGTGCGCGCGTTGTTGCCTGCCTCGGTCGCGTTGTGGGTGGGGGGCGAGGGGGTGGCGCGTGTGCGTCGTCTGCCTGAAGGGGTGGAGCGCATGGGTCCATTGAGTGAACTGGCGCTAGCTGTGCAAGCTTGGCGGCGGGCGCATGGTCTGACGTGAACGCAGTGAGGGAGACAACAATGGAAAAAGATCTGGTGCATCTGGTGTATGTCAGCAAGGCGAACTTTAAGACACGTACGACCGATGAAATCGTGCCCGAGGTGTCAAGCATCCTGCCCGAGTCGCGGCGCAACAACCGCGCACGGGGCATCGTGGGTGCCCTGTATTACGGCAATGGCTATTCTTTCAGGTGCTGGAAGGGCCGGCGCAGGCCGTAGATGCCCTCTGTGAGGTGCTACGCCGCGATCCCCGCCACGGCGACATCAAGATACTGCGCCGTCGCACCATCGCGCAGCGCTCGTTTGGCGCGTGGGAAATGAAATAGGTCCTTGCCGAGCAGGCGGTGCAAAACATGTTGCTCGCGTACGCGCAAGAAAATTTCAATCCCTATGTGTTCGACGACGCGATGATTGATGCCATGCTCGGCGTGTTGCAGGGCGGCGCAAACGTTTCGCCGCTGGCGCTGGTGGAAGCCCCCGCTACCCCGCCGAAACGCAGTGCGCCAGACGGCAGGCTGTGGCGATTCATCGCGCTGGTATTGGGCACCCTGCTGACGGCCGATTTATTGGCCCGCGTGATGGGATGAGGATGCCGTGCTTGGGCTGATTGACGACAACGGCGAAACCCGCAAGCAACTGGCGACGCTGCTGGAGGCCAATGGGCATCGGGTATCGCCATTCAACCATCCGGACGAGATCGCCCCTCCGTTGGCGCAACAGGCGATCATTCTCAATCTGCACGCACACACGCAGGATGGTGCAGCGCTATGTCGCCGTGTGCGCCAGCGTGCGCCCACCACGCCGCTGTTGCTGCTGGTGGCGCCGGGCGCGCCGCTGCGCGAAGCCGGACGGTGGATGCGCGACAAGCTGGCCGATGGCGTGCAGACCAAGCCGGTACGGCTGCCACAGTTGCTGGACGCGCTGACCCCCTTGATGGGGCAGGGGCAGGCGTTGCGTGAGTTGGGCAGCACCCTGCCACCCAGTGCGCAACACCGTTTCATTGCCCATGACCATGCGGCGACTCTGTGCGAACGCACCCTGCTGTTCAGCGACGTGCGCGGTTCCACCCAAGTGCTGGAACGTATGCAGGCGGACGGATTTTTCCGCACGCTGAATCAGTTGCTGACGGCGCAATCGGAAGTGGTGACCGCCAATTTTGGCGAGGTCATCAAATTCACGGGCGACGGCATGATGGCGGCCTTTGCCGGGCCCAACCGCGTGCATCTGGCCTTGCGTTGTGCCTTGGCCTTGCAGCGCATGGATACTGAAGTGTCAGTCAGGCATGGTCTGCGTGTGGGGCTGGGCTTGGCCGACGGGCTGGTGATGAGCGGTTTCGTGGGCAACCAGACGCGCCAGCAATATGACCTCATCGGCCGCACCGTGCATCTGGCCGCACGCCTGTGCCAGCACGCGCAGGCCGGCCAGATCGTGCTGCCTGACACCGACTACCGACGTGCACATCTGCCCGTGGCCGGTCGCATCGCGCTGGGCGAGATCAATGTAAAAGGATTTGATCGCGCCGTGGCGTGCAGCGCCATTCATTCGCTTGAAGAAGGAGTTTCACCATGAAAACCGAGTTCAGTTCTGCCCAGTTGGCGCGCGTCATTGATCAGGCGCTGGTGTATCAGTGCGCTTGTCCGGCGCAGGTGTGCAGCGCGCTGATCGCCCTGCGCGACCTGTACGATTACCAGCAGCAGTGTCTGGAGCAGACCGACATTGATCGTGCGGTGCATGAAGCGATTGCCAAGGCCGCGCTGGATGCACACCAGCGCATGGAACAGTGCTTGGAAGACATCCTCAAACTGGAAGACTGGGATCGCGCTACCTTGACCATGCCGGACAGCCTCAAGAAAAGACCCGTAAAAGCCTTATGAGCGGCGCTCCAGCACGGCGGCGAAGAAGCCGTCGGTGTTGTGCTGCTGCGGGGTGAGTTGCAGGGTGTCGCCCATCGGCAGCGCGATGTGATGCTGCTTCAACACCTCGCCTGCGGGCAGCAGGGTGAAATCCGGATGCGCGGCCAGAAACGCCTGCACGATGGCCTCGTTCTCTTCGTGCAGCACGCTGCAGGTCGCATACACCAGTCGTCCGCCTTGCTTGAGCAGGCGCGCCGCAGAAGCGAGGATGGCAGCCTGCTTCACATTCAGCTCGGCCACACTTTCCGGCGACTGGCGGAATTTGAGGTCGGGGTTGCGGCGCAGCGTGCCCAGCCCGCTGCACGGCGCATCCACCAGCACGCGGTCTATCTTGCCGGCCAGACGTTTCACTTTCTGGTCGTTTTCGTGCGCGATGAGTTGCGGCTGCACGTTGGACAGGCCGGAGCGCGCCAGGCGCGGCTTCAGGTTGGCGAGGCGTTTCTCTGAAATGTCCCATGCATACAGGCGGCCCTGCGAATGCATCAGCGCACCCAGCAGCAGGGTCTTGCCGCCTGCCCCGGCGCAGAAATCCACCACCATGTCGTTGCGTTTGGGCGACAGCATCAGCCCGAGCAGCTGGCTGCCTTCGTCCTGCACCTCAAATTTCCCGGTGAGAAACAGTGCGTGCCTGTTCAGCGCCGGTTTGTATTTGAGACGGATGCCTAGGGGAGAGTAGGGCGTGGCTTGGGCATCCATGCCTTCGGATTGCAGCGCCTGCAACACTTCTTCGCGTCCGGCGAGCAGGGTGTTCACGCGCAGATCGAGCGGGGCGACGTTCTGCATAGCGCGTCCGATCTCTACTATCTCCGCATCGCTGTGGTGGGCGCGCAGTTTTTCCACGATCCAGTCAGGGAGTTCGGCTTGGATGGAAAGCGGCAACGTTTCTAGGTTGATACGCTTTACGCTACTCAGCCATTCCTCTTCTTTCACTTTGAGCAGCGGTTTCAGTTCGCGCAGGTTGTAACCGCCGAACTTCACCCAGTACGCCAGGGTGATGCGACGTGCGGAGGCGAGACCTTTCTCTTCCAGCGTACACGCGTGCTCCAGGAACAGGCGATGGCGCAATACGCCGAACAATGTCTCGGCGACCAGCGAGCGCTCATTGGAGCCGATGCGTTCCGCTTGGAAAAAGTGGCGCAACACGGCATCTGCCGGATGCTCCATCTTGAGTGCGCTGCGCACGGCTTGGATGGTGAGGTCGAGACGGTATTCGGTGAGTAGCATGCAATGTTTTCCTTAATTATCCGAGACGCGAATCTCGGTGATGATGGCTTCGCCGCCGACCTTGCCGCCAGGTTCGATGTGGCGGACTTTGACGGGGAGCAATCGATACTCTTGCGAGAACCATATCTCCAACCCTTCCTTGTCGGCAGATTGTAATTTGCGGAAGTGTACCGTGTGTAATTTGCCCAAGCGGGTGATCAGCGTCTCGTCGGTGGTGATTTCGAAGCGATATTGGTACAGATTGCGCCCGTTGGTGACCGAGATGGGCAACACATCACCTTCAGCTGGCAGGGGGGGGAACTGGTACAGGATGCTCAGCATGTCTTGCGTGTCAGGCAGTAGATCGACTTCTTTCTTGTCATCAAAAATCAGTTTGTTCTTGTCACGGTCAAAAGTCGCTTGGTAGGTCTGAGTGCCATTCTCGTCAGTTTTTTCCTCGGTGAACTTGCGCGGGGCGAGCAGCTGCCCGTCGGACATGCCCCAGCTACTCTGCTTGAGCGTGAACGACTTTACCATGCGTGCCAAACCGATCGTCCGCGTGGTCGAATCTAGTTGGTATTGCCCATCATCGAACTCAAGGGTGTGAATGGTTTCTCCAACGACCATGCCATCGTTGCCCAACTTGACCTCGAACCGGAGGCGAGCGTGTTTGGGTAACAGTGGGCGTAGCGGGGCGGCAGGCGTTGCTTCTGACACATTGCTGGCGGCAGTCACCGAACTCGCGATGTCTGGAATTTCCGTTTCGAGATTGGCCAGGCTATCAGCTTCAGCCACGCTACTGGCAGCAACGACAGCACTTTCGGCCAGTGTCTGCGCGGCTTCGGTCTTTGCGACGACGGGCGGCTGCTCAACAGGCACGGGGGTGGGTGGTTTGCTACGTGGTTTTTTGGGGGCAGATGATCTCGCTGGGCGTGTGATGGGCTCCAATTTGGCCATCAACGGGGGGAGTTCCGGTCTGGCAGAGGGGAGCTCCACATCGGGCAACCACAGCAAGGTGGTGTGAACGATGAGCGAGACCACCAAGGCGGCGATGATGCGCTGTTTGGGCGTGGACAGCGAAACGTTCACGGAACCATCTTGAGGTCGGTGAGGACTTGTGTCAGTGAGTTGCTACCATCTTCGGTGAAGACGACTTTGCAGGGAACGAAGTTGTGATCGATGGCCAACCACACGTTAGATCTTTTGGGGATGTTCAGGGGGAGCGAAGTCAGATTGTAGCTGCGCATCGTGCCGAACGAAGTGGTGACCGTCTGTTCCGGCTTCACTTGGTAATGCATCTTCTCGATCATACTGCCGTTGGTCATGTCGAGCTTGACCTCCAAACGTCCGCGCGGGGGATCGATCACGAATTGATACATCATGCTCAGCCGATCCTGTGTACCCTCGGCCAGATTCAGTTGGCGGATGCCACTATTGTCGCGGTGGATGAGTTCATGACGCGCCCAATCGAACTCGGCGGCACTGTTCTTGTGGCTGTCTTGGGTGCGTTTGTGGGTGTAGCGTGAGGGGAGCAGTCCCTGTGCTCCGATCTCTCCCTCGCTGGTCGCTACGATGGTCTCGGGTTTGAACAGGGCGAGCAACCCGACGGGCTTGGTGACGGATTCGATGCGGTATTGCTTGCCATCGCGCACGAAGACTTCTCGCACTTTAGCTAGGGTCACGCCTTTCACTTGCAAGTCATAGTTCGCTTCGATGCGGTGAGGTATCTCCGCTGCCGCGAGCGAGAAAGAGAGCATCAGCGAGAGGAGTGCGAAGAGGGCGCGCATGAGTTAGTCCAGTCCCGGTGAGATGAGGGTCGTACCACGCTGTTCCAAACGGTCTGTTTCGACACGCCCAAGCGTATTCAATCGCACATCGCCGTTGCACAGCCAGCGTACCGCTTGCGGGAACACGCGATGCTCTTCGTGCAAGACTCGTGCGGACAATGTCGCCGGGGTGTCGTCCTGACGCACGGGAACGGCGGCCTGGATGATGATGGGGCCGTGGTCGAGATCGGCTGTGACGAAATGCACGGTGCAACCGTGGATCTTCACCCCCTCCTGCAACGCCCGTTCATGCGTGTTCACTCCAGTGAAGGCGGGTAGCAAAGAGGGATGGATGTTGATGAGTCGCCCCGCGTAGTGATTCACGAAACCGGCTGTCAGGATGCGCATGAAGCCCGCCAAGATGACGAAGTCAGGATTGAATTGGTCGATCTGCTGCGCGAGTGCTGCATCGAATGCCTCACGATTCGCAAAATCTTTATGCGAGATCGCAGCGGTGGCGATGCCATGACGTTGGGCGATCTCCAGCCCCGTCGCATCGGCTTTATTGCTGATGACAGCCGCTACCTCACAAGGTAACTTCGCCTTCAGCAACGCTTCCATGTTGCTACCACGACCGGAGATGAGGATGACGATGCGTTTCACTGCTTAGCGAACCTGTGTCTGATGTTCGTCGCCGTTGCGGGCGCGGATGACACCGATGCGCGACACGGTCTCGCCTGTAGCTTGCAGGTGTTTGATCGCGGCATCGGCATCCGCTGCCGCAACCACGACCACCATGCCGATACCGCAGTTGAAGGTGCGGAACATCTCTTGCGCTTCGACGTTGCCGCCTTCACGCAACCAGTCGAACAGTTTGGGCATCTTCCATGCCTTGCTGTCGATGTCGGCGACTACATTGGCGGGCAGCACGCGCGGCACGTTCTCAGTGATGCCGCCGCCAGTGATGTGCGCCATGCCCTTGACGGTCATGTTTTGCATCAGCGACAGCATGGGCTTCACGTACAAACGAGTGGGCGCCATGATGCAGTCAGCCAGTGAACGGTCGCCGTCGAAATTGGCGTTCAAGTCGGGTTGGCTACGCTCGATAATTTTGCGCACCAGCGAGTAGCCGTTGGAGTGTGCGCCGTTGGATGCCAAGCCCAGTACCACGTCGCCTGCTTTGATGTGTTCGCCGGTGATGATCTTGGATTTCTCCACCACACCCACGGCAAAGCCAGCGAGGTCGTATTCACCGACGGGATACATGCCCGGCATCTCGGCGGTCTCGCCGCCGATCAGCGCGCAACCAGAATCTTCGCAGCCCTTGGCGATGCCCTTGATAACTTCGGTGGCCGCCGGCACGTCGAGCTTGCCGCAGGCGAAATAGTCGAGGAAGAACAGCGGTTCGGCGCCCTGCACCAGGATGTCGTTCACGCTCATGGCGACGAGGTCGATGCCCACGGTGTCATGGCGGTTCAATTCAAAGGCCAGTTTGAGTTTGGTCCCTACGCCGTCGGTACCAGAGACTAGCACGGGCTCTTTGAACTTCTTGGATATCTCGACCAAACCGCCAAAGCCGCCGATGCCGGACAGGACTTCGGGGCGCATGGTGCGTTTGGCAAAAGGTTTGATGTTCTCGACCAGTTGGTCGCCCGCATCGATATCGACACCGGCATCGCGGTAGGAAAGGCTGTTCGGGGTTGTGCTCAAGTTGAGTTCTCGCTTTCTAAACGGTAAAGTGCGGACAATTTTTCAAGCCCCGATTTTACCCGAAATGCCCATCTCCCGCTCTGCCGCAATGCAATGGTTGGCTGTCGCCGTCGCCCTGTTCGGGGCGCTGTATCTGCTTGGCCCTATCTTGGCTCCCTTTGTGGCGGCAGCCATCCTTGCCTACATCTGCAACCCCTTGGTAGGACGGCTGTGTGCGTGGAAGGTGTCGCGTACGTTGGCGGTGGTCGTGGTGATGTTGGGATTGTTGCTGGCGGGCGTGGCTTTGCTGCTCATCATGTTGCCGCTGTTGCAGCAAGAGATCGCACTGTTGATGGTGCGTGCGCCTGAATGGCTGGACACGCTGCGACTGCGCCTGTTGCCCTTGTTGCAACAGTGGTTCGGTGTCTCGTTGGAATGGGATGTGCAGGCATTGAAGACCTTGTTGCTCTCGCACTGGCAGAGCGCTGGAGGGGTGGCTGCCAAGCTGTTGCCTTGGTTGGAGAGCGGCGGCGGCATGTTGCTCGGGTTGCTGGTCAACCTACTGCTGATTCCTGTGGTGATGTTCTATCTGTTGCGCGATTGGAACGACATCCTGCAACGTATCGATCACCTGATCCCGCGCCACTGGCATGCCAAGGTGAGTGAGATCGCGGGCGAGGTGGATGGCGTTCTGGCTGAGTTCCTGCGTGGACAACTGTCGGTTATGTTGTTGATGAGTGTGTTTTATGTGGTTGCGCTTTGGCTGGTCGGGTTGGAGTTCGCGCTACCTATCGGCATCGTCGCTGGGCTGTTGGTGTTCGTACCCTATCTCGGCATGGTGTTGGGCCTGGGGATGGCAACCTTGGCGGCTGCCATGCAGTTCACCGCATTGAGTGACGTGGCGCTAGTGTGGGCAGTCTTTGGCGCAGGACAATTCCTGGAAGGCATGGTGGTCACGCCTTGGTTGGTAGGCGAACGCATCGGCTTGCACCCCTTGGCTGTCATCTTCGCCTTGCTCGCCTTCGGTCAATTGTTCGGCTTCTTCGGTGTTTTGCTGGCATTGCCGCTGGCTGCCATCCTGCTGGTCGTGTTGCGGCATTCGCGCGAGCGTTATCTCAACAGCGAGATGTACAACAAACCATGACCCAGATGTTATTGGGCCTTGCGCCCGAATGGATACCTTCCTTGGAGAATTTCGTCGCGGGACGCAACGTGGAATTGCTGTCCGCCTTGCGCCACGCCTTGGCGTCGCCTCAGGGTGAGCGCTGCCTTTACCTGTGGGGCGAGGCAGGCAGCGGCAAGACCCACCTGTTGCAAGCTATCGTGGTCAGTGCCCGTAGTGCAGGTAAATCTGCCATCTGTCTGTGCGGCGCTGTGCCACAGGCAATGGAAGTGGTCGCGGTGGATGATGTCGAGACCCTCGATGAGGAAGGGCAGGTCGCCCTATTCGCCCTGTACAACCGCATGCGCGAGAGCGGCGGCTTGTTGCTGGTCAGCGGCAAGCAAGCGCCCGCCTTCTTGAAATTGCGCGACGATTTACGCACTCGTCTGGGGTGGGGTTTGGTATATCAAGTGCATGCCTTGAGCGATGCGGAGAAGTCCGAGGCGTTGCGTCAACACGCCCAAGCACGCGGTTTCGAATTACCCAATGAAGTGACGAGTTACCTGTTGCGGCACGGGAGAAGAGACTTGCCGTCGCTATTGGTGACATTGGATGCACTGGATGAGCATTGTTTGAGGCTAAAGAGAGGGGCGAGTGTGCCGCTATTAAAAGAAGTCATGGCGGGCTAGCGGCAGATTTGGGACAATCGCACCATATGTATTTCATGTCGTTCACTAAAAAGGGAGATCCTGATGAATAGCAACAAAGTACTCGTTGTGTTGGCGTTGGTCGCACTACCTCTGCAATCGTTTGCCGCAGATTTCAAAGCGCGTGTGGATGCACATGCTTCCACTTTGGGCGGCGGGCTTGAGTTATCTACGCCGTTGTCTGAAAAATTCGACGCGCGCGTTGGATTCAATACCTTTACTATCAGTGCTGACCAGGTTTCCAGTGGATTGAACTACAAAGGGGATTTGAAACTTTCTAGTGTGTCGGTTCTGGCTGATTGGCGTCCTTGGAGCGGCGTCACGCATTTGACCGCTGGGGTAATTTTTAATAGCAATAAACTGGCTATGAAAGCGACAGCGGCTGCGGGAACTTACAACATCAACGGAACCGATTATGTCGCGAGTGGCGGGGATACCATGACCACTTCGGTAGAATTCAATAAAGTGTCTCCTTACCTAGGGTTCGGTTGGAGCGGTCAACCGAAGAACAAGGGTTTTTCATTGAGCTCTGACATTGGGCTTTTGTTTCAAGGTTCCCCCAAGGCGACCGTCACCGCGACCGGGGTATGGGCGAGCCAGCCTAGTTTGACGGCCGACTCTCAGAGTCAGTTGAATGCAGATTTGAAGAGTTTCAAGATGTATCCAGTGGTTTCGTTCGGTATCGGTTATGCGTTTTAAGCAGGGGTAGATCAGCAATATTCAGAGGCCAGCAGCGATGCTGGCCTCGGTTTTTTTAAATCAGGAGTGAGAGTGAATCTAGCTTTATTCGATCTGGACAATACCTTGTTGAGTGGGGATAGCGATTTCGAGTGGTCGCAGTTCTTGGTGGAGCAGGGCATCCTCGACCGTGAGTTGTTTGAGGCGAAGAACTTGGCTTTTTATGAACAATACAAAGCGGGAACGCTGAACATCCAAGAGTTCCTTGAATTCCAGCTCGCCCCCTTAGCGCGCCATTCACGCAAAGTCTTGGATGGATGGCATGAGGAATTCATGCGTATCAAGGTGCGCCCGATGATGGGGGAGAAAGCCAAAGCCTTGGTAGCGAAGCATCGCGAGGCGGGAGACATCTGCATGATTGTCACCGCGACCAACAGCTTTGTCACTGCGCCCATCGCGCGCGAGTTCGGAGTCGATCATTTGATCGCGACGGATCCAGAACAAAAGAACGGCGAGTTCACTGGCGGTGTTGCGGGCGTGCCGAGCTTTCGTGAAGGTAAGGTGGTGCGCATGGAGCAGTGGTTGGATGAGCGCGGTTGGGACTGGGCAAGTTTTGAACGATCCTGGTTCTACAGCGACTCTTTGAACGACCTGCCTTTGCTGTCCAAGGTGAAACATCCCGTGGCGGTCGATCCCGATGCGACATTGCGTGCGCATGCCGAGAAACAAGGCTGGCCGGTACTTTCCCTGCGAGGATAGAAAATACGCGCAGTGTCGATTGCCCTTTCTTACGCGCGCGGGGAAGTTGGATAGAGGGCGGTCAAGGCATGTTTTCACATGCCTTGACTGAAGATTTTGGGGTAGGGCTGGGGTGTATAATCTGCGCCGTCGCCGCCCCTTTGCGGCGACTTCACTTTCTAGACAATGATTAAAAGACTGATCAAACGGGTATTTGGCAAATCGGCTACGCCGCGCGCGGTCGGCAAGGCGTCGGGGATTCCTTTTGCGGTGCACAAAGTGAGTCGTGACGGCATCAGCTTTGGTGCCAAGCGTGTCACCGACGGGCTACAAGCCGCTGGCTTTCAAGCTTTCGTCGTGGGCGGCGCGGTGCGTGATTTGTTGCTGCATAAACAGCCCAAGGATTTCGATGTAGCAACCGATGCGACACCCGAGGAGGTGCGCCGTGTATTTCGCCGTGCGCGCATCATCGGTCGTCGATTCAAGCTGGTGCATGTCATGTTCGGCGAAGAGACGGTCGAGGTATCTACCTTCCGGCGCGCCATTGATGCGGAAGACGCAGAGACGGATGAACACGGACGCATCCTGCGCGACAACGAATTCGGTGATCAGGAGCAGGATGCCGCACGGCGCGACTTTACTGCGAATGCCTTGTTCTACGACCCCGCCACGCAAGAGATATTCGATTATCACAACGGCTATGCCGATATTCGCGCCAATGTGTTGCGCATCATTGGCGACCCGGAGTTGCGTTACCGCGAAGACCCGGTGCGCATGTTGCGTGCGGTACGCCTTTCGGCCAAGCTGGGCATGAAGCTCGATCCCGTGACGGCGGCACCTATCGCCAAGCTGAAAGACTTGTTGTCCAACGTGCCGGAAGCCCGCATGTTCGACGAGATGCTGAAGTTGTTGCTCTCTGGCCATGCCATGGAATGCATCAAAAAGTTGCGTCAGATGGAGTTGCATCACGGCATGTTGCCCATGCTGGATGTGATTCTGGAACAGCCGATGGGCGAGAAGTTCGTCATGCTGGCCTTGCAGAATACGGATGAACGCATTGCGGCAGAGAAACCGACATCACCGGCCTTCCTGTTCGCCGCACTCTTGTGGCACGAGGTGTTGGCGACGTGGAAGATCAAACAAGAGGCGGGAGAGCGCCCCGTCGCCGCGATGCATGCGGCCATGGATGAAGTGCTTGAGCGTCAACGCGCACAACTCGCCATCCCGCGTCGTTATGACACGGTGATGAAAGAGCTGTGGGTATTACAGCCGCGTTTTGAACAACGCGGCGGACAGCGTCCATTCCGTTTGTTGGCACTGCCGCGTTTCCGTGCGGCTTATGATTTTCTGTTGTTGCGTTGCCAGAGTGGTGAGGCTGAGATGGCTTTAGGCACATGGTGGGAGGAATTCCAGCATGCCAGTGACGAGCGCCGTGCGGAGATGTTATTGCCAGATACTGGGGGTCCCAAGAAACGTCGCCGCCGTACCAAGAAACCTTCTAATGCCGTGCAGGCGGAATTGCCGATTGATTAAAAATTTAGTCCACGAAAGACACGAAAAGCACGAAATTTAGAGTGCAGTCTTTCCGTGATTTTTATGTTCTTCATGGACTGATTTGGGTGTTTTTATGATGAAGTTACACACTGCCTTCATTGGCATGGGCAGCAATCTGGCTGATCCGATTTTGCAAGTGTCGCGCGCAATGGAATCGCTGGATGCCCTGCCGCAAACTCGATTGGTGGGTAGTTCATCCTTGTACCGCAGCGCCCCCGTCGGCTATCTCGATCAACCCGATTTCATCAATGCCGTGGCGCAGATCGAAACGGAGTTGACCCCACGCAGCCTGCTGGAAGCCTTGTTGGCATTAGAGTTGGAATGTGGTCGCACGCGCGAATTCAAGGATGCGCCGCGCACCTTGGACTTGGATGTGTTGCTGTATGACGACCTCATCCACCATGAACAAGGACTGACCATCCCGCACCCGCAGATGCATCTGCGAGCCTTCGTGTTGCAACCGTTGGTGGAGATCGCCCCCGATTGCGTGATTCCCGGCGTCGGCAGAGCAGACGACGCATTGCAAAGATGCGCAGGTCAATCACTGGAGCGGCTGAATGCCTCTGAGTAAATATCGTTACATTGTCGTCGAAGGTCCCATCGGTGTCGGCAAGACCAGCCTGACCAAACGTCTGGCCGATCATGCTGATGCACAGATGTTGCTGGAAAAGCCGCAGGAGAATCCGTTCCTGGCGCGTTTCTACGACGATCCCACTCGCCATGCCCTGCCCACCCAACTGTTTTTTCTGTTCCAGCGCATCAACGAGGTGCGCGATCTGGCGCAGATGGATATGTTCCGCAGTCGCACCGTCTCCGACTACCTGTTCGAGAAGGATGCCTTGTTCGCACGCCTTACCTTGAGCGATGACGAATACAAACTCTACCAATCCATCTATCAAAGCCTCGCCCCCCAAGCGCCTAACCCGGATTTGGTGATCTATCTGCAAGCGCCCACCGCATCGCTTATCGAGCGCGTCAGGCGACGCGGCCATCGTTACGAGCGAGCCATCTCGGATGACTATTTGACCCGCCTGTCGGATGCCTATGGCGAGTTCTTCCATCACTATGAGACCGCGCCCGTGCTGGTGGTGAATAGCGAACATTTAAATTTTGTGGATAATGAAAACGACTTTAACTTGTTGCTTGAGCGTATCGGCAAAATGCGCAGTCAGCGCGAATATTTCAACGTGGGGGGAGTGTGATGCGCACAACACTAAGTAAGCTGCAAACCATGCGCGACAAGGGCGAGAAGATCGCCGTGCTGACTTGCTACGATGCCAGTTTTGCCACGCTGTTGGAGAACAATGGTGTGGATGTGCTGCTGGTGGGTGATTCCCTCGGTATGGTGGTGCAGGGGCGCGAGAGCACCTTGCCGGTCACCATCGAACAGATGGCCTATCACACGTCTTGCGTCGCTAGCGGCGCGCAGCAAGCTTTCGTCATCGCCGACATGCCCTTCGGCACTTCGCAGTTCTCCGCGCGAGAGACCTTCGCCCATGCCGTGCAGCTGATGCAGGCCGGGGTCGAGATGGTCAAGCTCGAAGGCGGCGCCGAGATGGCCGAGACTGTCAGTTTTCTCACCTCGCGCGGCATCCCCGTCTGCGCCCACATCGGCCTCACCCCGCAATCGGTCAACCAGATCGGCGGCTACAAGGTGCAGGGCAGGACCGATGCTGCCGCGAAGAAACTGCTCAGCGATGCGCAAGCCTTGCAAGACGCAGGTGCAGGACTGATCGTCCTCGAAGCCATCCCCGCCACCCTCGGCGCACAAGTCACCCAGCAGTTGCGCATCCCCACCATCGGCATCGGTGCAGGTGCCGCCTGCTCCGGCCAGGTGCTGGTGGTGTACGACATGCTCGGCATTTATCCCGGCAAGAAGGCGCGCTTCGTGAAGGACTACATGCAGGGCGCAACCTCCATCGCCGATGCGGTGGCGAACTATGTGCGCGAAGTGAAGGCCGGTACATTCCCATCTAAGGAGCACTGTTTCTGATGCAACTCATCCATTCTGTTGCGGAACTGCGCGCTCGACTTGCGCAGGAATCACCCATCGCCTTCGTCCCCACCATGGGCAATCTGCACGAGGGGCACATCGAGCTGGTGCGCATCGCGCGGCAGCATGGCACTTGCGTGGTAGTGAGCATCTTCGTCAATCCTTTGCAGTTCGGGCCGAACGAGGATTTCGACAAGTATCCGCGCACGCTGGAGGCGGACTGCGCGAAGTTGCAGGGGCTGGCGGATGTGGTGTTCGCGCCTGCGGTGGCGGACATGTATCCCGAGCAGCAGACTTTATTTGTGGAGCCGCCGTCCATCGCCAATGAATTGTGCGGCGCATTCCGCCCCGGCCACTTCCGAGGCATGGCGACGGTGGTGTTGAAACTATTCAATCTGGTGCAGCCGCACGTGGCCATCTTCGGCAAGAAGGATTACCAGCAACTGGCGATCATCCGGCAGATGGTGACGCAGTTCAATCTGCCTATCCAGATTGTGGGCGCGGAGACTTCTCGCGCGGCAGACGGATTGGCGTTGAGTTCGCGCAATCAATATCTTTCACCTGAAGAGCGAACCGAAGCGGTTCATTTGTATCGAACGCTCACCGAAGTGGCGAACAATCTGAAAGCGGGCGCGAAAGACCTTGCTGTGATTGAGTTGAAAGCCGGCCAAGCCCTTGCCAAGCGTGGGTGGCAAGTGGAATATGTATCCATCCGTAGTCAGAACGGTTTGACAGAGCCCGTAGCGGAAGAGCAAAAGCTGGTGGTGGTTGCTGCCGCGAGGTTAGGCAAAACCCGTTTGATCGATAACCTTGAGGTTTGTCTTTAGGGTATCGTTGTTTATAATGCGCGCCCCTAGCGGATAGGCGGCGTTAAAGAAAGCCTTTCACGTTTGTCTCCTCGCCAGCTTGCGGGAGAGGATTGAGGCGAGGGTATTAGGAGGTGACCATGCAACGAACCATGCTACAAGCGAAATTGCACCGTGTGCGCGTGACGCAGTCCGAACTGCATTACGAGGGTTCGTGCGCCATCGACGACGACTTGCTGGAAGCATCAGGCATTAAGGAATACCAGCAGATCGATATTTACAACGTCTCCAACGGAGAACGTTTTTCTACCTACGCCATCCGTGCCGAACGCGGTTCACGCACTATCTCGGTGAACGGTGCGGCGGCACACAAGGCCAATCCCGGCGACATCCTCATCATTGCGGCTTACTCTGGCTATTCCGAGCTGGAATTGCAGAAATATCATCCATCTCTCGTCTATGTGGACGAGCATAATCGAATCATCGCTCATCGCGAGCGCATTCCTGTTCAAGCGGCTTGAACAGCCAAGCCTGATCCAACCAAATCTCCAGCAAATATCGTACCTTCAAGCCCCAAAAGCATGAAGATATAGATACTTTTGCGTATTGACCTTGGGGATGTTGCCGAGTAAGGTTTGTTCACCCAACCTGTTGAAAAAGCGAGTCGGAATGTTGAAGAAGTCTTTGGGAATATTGGTGGTGGTCGGACTTTTTGTCTTTCAAGGTGCAATGGCAGCGGAGGCAAAGGTGTCAGCGAAATCTATCAAGATGATGAAGGATGCGCAGGCCTTGGTTAAGGTCGGCAAGTATGCCGATGCTTATACTTTGATGGCGCCTTACGAATTCGAGAAGTCGGGCGATGTTACTTATGATTATCTGCTCGGTATCAGCGCGGTTAATGCGGGCAAACCAGATCGTGCCACCTTGGCACTCGAACGCGTCGAGGCGGTATCACCTCAATATGGCGAGGTGCGACTATGGTTGGGTA
>Ga0172372_10005289_pt1 | contig 18010 bp, 15 predicted proteins | sample LakKiv5m_2_FD_114544 | JGI IMG/M metagenome (GOLD analysis project Ga0172372, IMG submission 114544) | Freshwater microbial communities from Kabuno Bay, South-Kivu, Congo - kab_092012_9.5m | ecosystem: Environmental > Aquatic > Freshwater > Lake | place: Democratic Republic of the Congo...
AGGATACTACGAAAAAGAAATAATTAATTTAGCTAAAAAAGCAGGTGCTAATATGATTTATGATAAAGGAACAGAAATAAAAGAAATACTAGATGAAATTAGTAAAAAATATGTTTCCTGATAATTTGATAAAAGAAATTCAAGAACGTAGACACTATATAGCTAATAGACTTATATATTTAAAATATAATATAGACAATCTACCAGAAAATAATGAGACTATAGAATTATTTAACGAATTATCTTCTGAACTTATTTTATTAGATAAAATATTACCAAATCTTAAGGCATAGCTCTATAACCAACACCTCTTACCGCACATAAATACCGTGGCGAGGCAGGATCTTCCTCAAGTTTATTTCTAAGCCTTCTAACATGTTCAGTCACAGTAGCAACTGATCTATCTTTTTTATTAATCCAAACATGATTTAGTAATTCTTCCCGGCTAAATTCTTTCTTAGCATTTTTAACAAGAAAAAATAATAGATCGTACTCTTTATTAGTTAAGTCAATTATATTACTACCTTTTTTAACCTCTTTTTTCTCAGCATCAATAGTTATATCTCCGAGTTGCAAATTATTAGTTATAATTGGCATACCAACACCTCTTCTTAATACTGTTCTAATTCTACTTGCCATTTCTTTTATAGATAAAGGCTTGGTTATATAATCATCTGCTCCTAATTCTAAACCTGCAATTTTCTCATTCTCGCTATTTCTACCTGAGCAGACGATAACAGGTAACATATCAGTGCTTCGGATTTCTTTAATTAGATCTAACCCATCCCCGTCTGGCAAGGATAAGTCTAATATAACTACGTCGGGCCTATTCTTCTTTATAGCTAAACTAGCCTTTTTAATGCCCTCTACTTCGCATACTAGAAAGCCTTCTCTTCTTAAGCCTGTACTAATAGCAATTCTTGTATTTTTATCATCATCAACAAGTAATACTTTCTTTGAATCATAACTTGATAAAGCCATATCTTTATTATATTCAAAATATTTTTTTTGTCAAATAATAAAAAAAGATAGGTGTTTTACTCACCTATCTTTTATTTATAATTTATAGTTTAGCAGAAGCAACTAATAAATCTTTCAAGCTTCCATTCCACTCATTAGCCATTGCTAAAAATATCTCCCATGACTTTTCATTATCATTCAATTCCTCTTTAATAACAGGATAAATGATTTCATAATCTACTTCTTTCTCTAAACTATGAAATAAATTTGGAATATAAATAATTAAATCTTTATACCATGGTAAGTTCTTAATTTTAGATTCGTCAAATAGTTTTTCATAATTTTCTATTTTATTATTTTTAATAATGTTAGCTAGTAACTCGATCTCATCTCTAGATGGTTTTCTAAGATAATCACCTTGAATATAATTTATAATTCTATTTATTGAACTATTAGAAACATAATTGTAAAAATCATTTACCTCTAGTTCTATATTAGAATTAAATACTAAATTAGCTATTTCATTATTATTAGAACCTAATAAAATTAAGGAATCTAATGTACTCTTTGTTGTAATGTTTTTATTTACATTACTATTTTTATAGAAAAAATTATGATACTTTTCATCTGTAGATAATAAAATGAAAGCATCTTTTGTAAGTTTTGGATAAATATTTTTTATAAATACATTTTTATCAATCAACTCTCTAGCAATAATAGCAAGATCTGAACTAGAATAAATAAGCCAATTAGCTATATTTATATCAATATATAGATTACTCACAGAAAGATCTCCAAATAATAAATCATAAAAAATCTTATCAACATTATTACATTGATCTAATATCAAAAATCTCTGGTCGGCATTCTCTATTTTTGATATAATATTTATAAATAATTTATAATTAATAGAACTTAGATTGCTAATAAAATTAGCATCCATAGTTTTGATAATTTCATCTATATCAAAATTTTTATCAGATAAATAATTTTCCCTTATAATTAGTCTATTTATTGCATCAGGGCAATTAAATTTATCTTTTAATAATGATAAAATCTCATCATTAGAATATGGGTTTTTAGCTAACGATTTCATTACTTTTTTATTTGAAGAATCATTTATTATTTCAATTATAGCTTCTCTATTGTTAATCATCTCAAGAAAAACAGATAGCTTCTTGTTTTCAAGAAAAATTGAAAATTCTTTTGCTAGTTCTTTTGATATTTTACATTTGGCAACATTATAATCGTTGAAACTATAATTTTTCCAGATAACATCAGAAATTTTATTATTTATATAATTATTCTTGATTAGATATTTTGCAAATTTGTTTTCCATTAAAATCAGCTTTCTAATATGTTTATATATTTAAAACTATAATTGCAATCTTAGTTTGATAAAGAATTTAGATCTGTAGTAGAAATAGGAAATTCAACTTTATCCCAATTTATCTTAAATTTATCTCTAGAAGATGCCTTGCAAGATGTGTCATCTGAAGCACCAAACCTAGTCTCCAGATTTTTATTTCTCTCTTTTAGCTCTATATACCAACAGGTACCTGATACATCAACTGCTGAAAATGTAAAAAAATTATCCTTTTGATAAACTGATACAATATTAAAATATCCAATCCCAATTGAAGTAGGCCAATTTTCATTAAATGATATTGTTCCGCTATTTACATTTAGATAATCAACAGTAATATTACTTAGTTTTTTAACCTCTTGATATCTTTTTTTAGCCAATTCAGCACCTTCTCTTAGATTTGCCTTAACAACCTCAGTTTGTCCAAAACTTTCTTCCATTATCTCATTTAGCACAGGAACTGGAATTTTGTCTTCTTGATTACTACATGATGAGAGTAAAAATAATGAAATTATGGCATAAAGAAATTTAGTTTTACTCATTTTCTATACCAACCTCATTTTTATATTTTCCACTTTTTATAGGTATTGTCAAAGACGAACTATCCTGATTTATACTTCCAGGATTTGTTATTACTCTAATATCCCAGAGACCATCTAAGCCAAAATCATTAGATCTTACCACCCAATTTCCAATATTATTTTTCTTTGCTTCTCTGATAATTATTTTATTTACTTTTGGAATTGTTATCTCTAAGTTTAAACTGTTAATATTAGATACTGCGAAATTGTTTTTATCTTTAACTATTATTTCAAATTCATTGATCTCACCAGCTCTAGATGGGCTAATTCTAACTTCAATCTCTCCATCTTTATACGGTGCTCTTGCAATAGTTGGCAGTATATCTGCTAATTCTGGATTCTCTAATAACTCCTCTTCAAAACCTCCTAAATGAGAGATATGTGATCCTCCTGCAGCTGGTGCTCCGTAATTTGTTAGCATAGTTGTAAATAATAAGACTATAAATAATCCAAGCGACTCAATAGATATAACTCTCTTAATTATCTTTATATCTCTCTCTTTTTTTACTTTAGGAACTAAAATATAATGATTAATCGCACCAATTATTACTAAAATTAAAACAAAACCTACTTTTAGTAATAATCTCTGACCATACTCAGTTGTAATTATCTCTGATGGGGTAGTAAACATAGTAAAAGATAATAGCATGCTTGCGGGAATTAATATAATTAATGAAACAGTAGCAATAAATGAGAAGCCTGATATAAATAATATTTTTTCATCTAAATTTATCTTTTTCATAAATAATAGGTATGCTAATATTACCAATCCTCCTAACCATAAACCTCCCGCAAGATTATGAAACATAATTGCTATTTTTGCTAACATCTCATTTGGAACTAGATATGCATGACCAGAAAGTGTGTAACTATAAATAAGAGCAACAATACCTAATAAAAAAACTACTTTGCCAACTAATTTTGTTTTTTTATCAACTAACAACAATGCAGCGGTGCTTACAGCAAAAAAAGCACTTGTCTTAATTAAGAACGATAAGCCTGTTGGTGTTCCAATTGATATGCTAAAAGCAATACTAAAATCTTCAAATTCTCCGCTATTAAGAATAAATGTATTTAAAAATATAATAATAGGTGCACTTAAAGCCCCAATTAGAGCAAATATTGTTGTAACTTTATTACTATTAACTATAACTGATTCCTCTATATCTAAATCATTTTTTCTACCAATTTTTGCTATATAAAGTATAAAACCCAATAACCCAATCAGTAAAAAGGTAGTAAGATAGCTAATATATTTTAAAATTTGATTTACTTGCTTATATAATAATAACGGATCTTTGCTTAGTGTGCTTATAAGATTATCTTTCTCATCTTCATTAGCCAAATCCTCGCCTACCGAAAAGGAAACTATTCCACTAATCGGATGACCATCTTTACTTATAACTTCATAAGATATAGCAGCCCATCCGATAATTTTATTCTCTAAAATAACTTTTACAAGTAATCCATCTTCCTTATCTTCGCTCTCGATTTTAGCTAACTCAATAATCTCACCACTTGAATCAATTAATTTAAATGCCTTCTCAGGCATATCAACCTTCTCATTAAAAGTTATATAAAAATACTCCGGCGACTTTAATATAACAGATCCATCACTTGGAGTTGTCCCACTAACTCTACTATGTGCAAAACTACTTACTGGATATAAAAAAATCTGTGTTATTAAAAATAAAATAACAATTTTTATTTTTATCATTATTTTACTCTGATATAAATTAAAAAAATGTCAAAAAATTTAATTAACTGGATCAAAAATTGGTATCTCAGGTAGGGATCCATTATAATCATAATCTAAAAATTCATTATTTATAAAACCTAGTGGCACATCTGGTTTAATTGAATCCTCCGATAATGTATAATATACCACATCATAATATAAAGATGCTTGTGCTAAAACTATATCCCAAGGGAAATTATGTCCTGGATCCCAGTGATCGCTTCCGCCAAGAACCTCTGAGAATACATAATGACCAGCTATACCTGGTAAATTTTCGAGTAAACCTTCGTTCTCTATTTTTCTAATAGGAATATTATACTGTTTTGCTAATATTGCGATTAAATAGGATACCTTACATAGCATAGCAGAGCCAATTGGAGTAAGCCATTCTTCTCTATTATATTTAGCATAACCCAAAACTTCAATTTGAATTGAGTAACTATTTGCTTCACTACCAACTCCCCAAGCAACATCATATAAATCAACGGTTTGTAAGATTTTATCAGGCCCAACTATAAAATGCGTTGAAGCTTTATAATCTGTCCTAGCTAGCCAATCTGCTACTTTATCTGCATAACCTACTTCGTAAGGAGATTCTGTAGAGTGAATTACTATATATTTAATATCTTTCTCTCTTCCTGGAGTAAACCATTTACCAGGTGAGCCTAACTCAACTGCCATCTTCTCTACAGGTAAGCAGAATTCCCCAAAATTTAACTCTGAGACAATATTTTCGCTCTCTTTACTACTAGTAATCTCATCTTCAGCAAAGGTAATTGAAGGTATTATGATAACTACTGAAAATAAAATAAAAAATAATTTCTTAGCAAGAGCCATCAGTTATCAAACCTTTCTCATTAACTTCATCTCCAAGTACCAAACAAACTTTACTCTCGTTAAATACTATCTCTATCCCATTAGGTTTTTCAGTAATTAATATATCAGGCTCACTTAACTCAGTAATTATATTTTCTATAGATACAGTATTAGGGGCAACTAATTCAATATTAGCTAAACTTCTTATTGATCGTTCTATCTCATCAGCTTTTAAATTTAAAACCTTAGTCTCAGTATCATCATATATCCAGTTATAGCTAGCAACTGCTATTGTTGCAAATAACGAGAGTAAAATAAGTATCAAAGCAACCTCTTGAAAAGAGTAACCTTTTTTACATTTCACTCTCAAAGTATCGGCACAAAATATAATTCATTAAATGAGAAAATCCCCCGAGTAAATACTCGGGGGATATCTCAAATAGACTAACTATTAGTCAGCAACTACTGCACCAGCTGTGCAATAATCGACAGTGGTAGGACAAGATATTTGTACTCTTACTCCATTTGTCGCTGTAAATGTTCCGCCAGCTGTACCAGCATCATAATCTGCAGCTTCAGGTAGCTCAGCTAGAGCATCATCTGTGTAATCAGTTGCATCTTTTTCTATAGTAAATGCAGCGAGACCATTTACGCTCTTTACGAACGCTGCGGCTTCCTGCTTACCTGCCTCTTCCTCAGCTTTTGTTCGTATACCATTAAATGTAGGTATAGCGATCGCAGCTAACAAAGCAGCTACAACAATAACTACAATAAGTTCTAACAATGTAAAACCTTTACGATTTCTCAACATAGTTTATTTCCTTTCATATCTATATCGGTCAGATCTCTCTGACAACCTCCTTATTTCTGTAAAGTCGGCATAATAATATTATTTAATATGATATTGCTAATTCAATGATATAAAGTTGATATTATAAACTTAGTTACTCAATACAAATAAAAAAACTGTTTCATCATTATCGCTTTTAATTACTTTTAAATCTGCTTTTATTTTCATACTTATCCTGTAAGCTATAGATAGCCCTAACCCATTTCCTGGCTTATCTAATGCGTTAGATAATCTCTTTCCTTTAATAAATATTCTTCCCCATTCTCTTTTTTCAATTGTATACCCTTTTGAGGTAATCTCACAATGTACTTTGTTATCCTTATCATAAATCAAAACATTTACCTTTGATTTCTCTAAAGAATATTTTAATGCATTTGATAATAGAATAATAAATACCTGTCTTATTTTAGTTACTCTCTCAGAATTTATTATAAACCTTTTATTTAACTTATCCTTAATAATAATTCTATTTTTCCCACCTGAGATTATCGAAGCCTCTTTACATATTTTTGTAATATCGTTATTATCTTTTAAGATATTACTATTTTCTACTATATCTTTAATATGCAAAAGTGATAATTTTATCTCATCAACCTCTGCCTTGTTATCCTTAATTTTATCTAAGTTATACAAAGCTGTTATCAACGGTGTCTTAATCTCATGAGCCATCTCTAAACTATCTAACTTCTCAAAACCATTTGAAATTCCTAAAGCTTCCGAAACGGATACATTAAGATCTATCTCCCTACTTAAAGCATTAGAAAAATATTCTTTTACTTCTTTATATTTATCTAGATACTTTTTCTTCATATTAGTATAATACATATCCTTTATTAATGTCAAGTTTTCATACGTTGATTTTTTATTTTTCAGAACCGGGGGTTTATGCATTATATTACTCATTAGTAACATTATCTATATGAATATTGTTGCTGAAAGTCGTAAAATTGAAGATCTTTTTAATCTATATTATGAGTCAAAATTAATTGATAAAAAAAGAACAAATCTATCGCTCTCAGAGCGTGCCATTGCTCATAAAGGTAATATAGCTTTAGAGACCATAATTACCCTACTAACAAAACATTTTACTACCGCTTTCTCATATTTTTTTAAGTCTAAGAACGATCATACCCGTTTCATAAATCTTAAAGATGATATTTCTTCAGAAATCTCTATCTGGCTTCTTGAGTCTATCGCTACTTATAAATCAGGAAAGGGAACATTGACTGGTTATCTTACCTTGAAATCAAAGTGGTTCTTTGATGATCTCTGTTATAAATTTTCTTTTGATGCTACTCTCGAAGATAGGGTAAGTTATCAAATAAAAGCAGCTTCAAAAAATTTTATTGAAAATTTCAAAGATAAAAATCGCCGTGAACCAACTATTGCTGAGATAAAAGAACATTTATATAATGATTTTTATTCTAGTAAAGCTGATTTATTTATTTCAAAAGATGATAAGTTGAAAAAAGATTTAGTAAAACTCGATAAATTAATTTTAGAGCGTCTCTCTAGAGATGGTATTATTTCAGCTTTGAATAATATCACACAAATACTAAATAGATCTAAAACTGCTCTACGTCTTGAATCCGAATATCTTGATGATGAAGGTAACCCAACTACAAATTATGATACTCTTTCTTATAGCGATATAATTCAAGCCCCTCTTAGTGACAATGTTTTTTTTGATGATATAATCAAGATTGTCTCAACCAATAGAGAAGAAATTAAAGCACCTATTCTCTCTAATTTAGGAGTACTTGAAGATATATTTGGCACCTCTGATAATCAAATATATCAAAGTACTAATAAAAAAATAGAGAAGAAAGCAATAAGTCTCTCTAAACTTGCTAATTATAATAATCTTGATAAGTCAGAGTTAAGATCTATAATTAAGACTTCACAATATAGAATCAAGTCTCCACTTGCACAATTTGCTTATCTAGCTAACTAAATACCAAAATCTTCTTTAAAAATTTTTGATTCTTTTTTCAATTTATAAAGCTCTTCTCTAATTAGCATAGCTTCTTCGAATTTTAAATTTTTAGCTAACTCCTTCATTTCATTTTCAAGAAATAAAATTTCATCGCTTATGCTATCAAATTTCTTATTATTTTTATATACCTCTTTAACATTTTCTCTATTTATTAATGAGTTTATCTTCTTAACTAGTTGTTTTGGAGATATATTATTATCGATATTATATTTTTCTTGTATCGCTCTTCTCCTATTAGTTTCGTCAATTGTTGATTTCATAGCAGGTGTAATGCTATCTGCATAAAAAATAACAGTACCATTTAAGTTTCTTGCCGCTCTTCCAACTATTTGTATCAAAGATCTCTCTGATCTTAAGAATCCCTCTAAATCAGCATCAAAAACAATTACTTTAGAGACCTCAGGAAGATCTAATCCTTCTCTTAATAGATTTACTCCCACAAGAACATCTATCTCTCCTAACCGTAAATTCTTTAGCGTATCGATTCTATCAGATGTTTTTACATCAGAATGAATAAATGATGACATTATTTTATTCTCCAAAAGTTTATCAGATATCTGTTCTGCAAATTTCTTCGTTACTGTAGTAATTAATACCCTCTCTTTATTATTTATAGTCTTACTTACCTCTCTTAACATATCTTCAAATTGCGTCTCTCTTGGTCTTATATAAATAGTAGGATCAACTAAACCAGTAGGTCGAATTATTTGTTCTACGAAACCATTTTTTGAATTCTTATATTCAAAATCTCCAGGCGTTGCTGATAATAATAAAGTTGTTTTTACTTTTCCCCAAAACTCATTATTTTTTAAAGGTCTATTATCTAAAGCACTTGGTAATCTAAAACCATACTCAACTAATGTTCTCTTTCTTGATTGATCACCCTCATACATAGCACCTATCTGAGGAATTGTTATATGTGACTCATCAATTACTGTTATGAATTCTTCTTGAAAATAATCTAGTAATGTTGCAGGAGGTTCTCCAATTTTTCTTCTATCAAAATGCCTTGAATAATTTTCTATTCCTTTCGTCATACCTAATTCTCGTAGACTCTCTAAGTCATTTTTTGTTCTTATTTTTATCCGTTCTGACTCTATTATTTTTTTGTTTTTCTTAAAAAATTTAATTCTTTCTTTCAACTCACTCTCAATATCAGATAAAACAAGATCTAATATATTTGAATTAAAGATATGATGACTTGTAGGCGTTAGGTAAAATTCAGTTATATTTTTAATTATTTCACCAGTTGCTGGGTCTATTACTTTCATACTCTCAATACAATTATCATCAAATTCTATTCTATAAGCATCAACTCCTGATGAAGAAATAATATCAACAATTGATCCTCTTACTCTAAAAAATCCCTTAATTAGGTTTACGTCATTTCTACTATATCCTATATCTACCATCTTTTTAATAAATTCATCTCTATCAATTATCATCTCACTATTTATATATAGCATTCTCTCCGAGTACTCCTCAGGCCTTCCTAGTCCAAAAATTGCAGATACAGATGCTACAATTATTACCTCTTTTTTAGTTAAAATACCTAAAGTAGCTTCATGTCTAAGACGCTCTATTTCGCTATCTATTGCAGAATCTTTCTCTATAAATGTATCCGTATTTGGAACATAAGCTTCTGGTCTATAATAAGCAAAGTGAGAAATGAAATAACCAATATAAACATCTGGCAGAAGCTCGCGAAGCTCTGAAACTAACTGTGCGGCAAGCACTTTATTAGGAGCAATTACAAGTGTTGGTTTTTTTATTTCGGATAATACTAACGCAACTGTTGCTGATTTACCAGTACCTGTAGCACCATGTAAAGTAATATATTTTTCTTTATTTTTTATTTTTTTTAAAATTTCTTTTACAGCTTTTGGTTGGTCGCCTCTAGCTTCAAAACCTGCTTTAATATTCCAACTCATTATATTATTTTATATATTTAAATATTTATGTCAAAAGTTAAAAAAATAAGGAGAGCTGAGCTCTCCTTATTAATTACTACTTTTGTTTCTTATCTGCGTCAGTCAAGACAGCATTCCAGAAACGTTGTCTATCACCGCCTTGGCGGATTAGATCAATTTTATGTTGACGATCAAGCACTCGATAAAGTCTAATACAGACATCTTTAGCATTCTCGAGTTGTTTAAGATCTGCTTTGTAGAATGCCATAAATACCGCAGCATGCTCCATAGGATTTTCATCCTTACCAGCAAGCAATAACTCTTCGTACTCATCTACTTTCGCAACAATAGCCTTTAAACGAGCCATAGGACGTTTATCAAGCCTTGCCTGGAGTTCTACCAACGGAACCTTCACATATGAGCCGTTAACATAAGGCAGAGCCCATTGTAATGGCAACTCAGCTTCATGCATTGATATCATACGCTCTAAACAACGAGGAGTACATAGCACTCTTCCGATATCATCTAGATCATCCTCCCACCATTCAATAAATGGTGTTGCAATCTCTTCTCCATATAAATCTCGAAGATATGTAGGAGATGGAATATCATCAGCATCAACTTCAATTGATAAAGCAAAACGACTTGCTTGAGCAAGGTCATTCTTGCCAACATCTAGCTTAAAACCAGCAACCTCTCTAGGATTATTTAGAGCAATAGTGCATGTAAGATTTAAAGGCTTACCTGCAATCGTTCTCTCCTGAATAGGTTCCATTAAGGCAGATTGAGTTCTACGTGAACCACGAGCAATTTCGTCTACAATCCATACCCAAGGTTCGTTCTCAACAAACTTACGCATTGGCATTAACTCAATTGATTCACCATCAGCAGATGGAAAAGGAACTGACATATCCTCAGGTTGTAAAACAGCAGCAGAGTCATAATGATACTTAATATTCTTTGATTTAAGTATTGATTTAATTCTACTTGTCTTTCCAATTCCTGGACGACCCTGGATATATAAGTTAGACCCAGTTCTAAGAGCATAATCTACAGCCTTATCTAGCTTATCTGGTAGTGTTTCTCTATTAACTGTTCCTAGTGCTAGTGCGATTTTATCAAGTGACTGCTTTGTAATATCTTGACCGGCTTTATTGATAAGCTTTGTTCTTACTCCATTAACTATTGGAAGAACAAACTCTCCTGGAAAACCATCAAGCAACGCTGGAATTAAAAATTCTAAAACTCTAGGATTAAGAACCTTTCTTACATCAGCATCAAATGTATCATAAATTGAGTAAACTTTACTCAAATCAACATTAGGAAAATTCATTGCCAAGTGTCTACGCCAAGGACTATCCTTAGAAGTAAGCTCAAGTGCAGCAAATCTATCTGCTTGTGAAAAATCTAAGCCAGCCATCTTGCCGTAATCTGAACCTTGTGGGTTATCAGCTGCAATTACCGTTATCAAGTCTGGAATTACTTTACCAGCAAGTGTTCCTTCTTGTAAAATTTCCATTAACGAATTTCCAAGCGATTGGTCAGCTCTACCTATTTCATCAATAAAGATTACCTTAGGACCAGGAGTAACAAATTCATTATAAAATAATGGATCTAAAACCTTTAGCGAAGATATTGGATCCTCTACTGGAAATGGTACCTGTAAATTTTCTATAGATATATTAGCTGCATTTAGATATGCAATCTTGATACCTAGTACATTACAGAACCATTTAGCAAAGCTCGTTTTTCCAATTCCGGCTTCTCCAACTAGATAATATCTCTGTCCTGACGCAACTGCATGTAAAAGTGCTTTTGCAATAGGGAAGTTCATATACTCTTTAGCATCTGGAGTCTCTTTATATGTTGCATTTTCTTGAAATGTATTTAATACTTCTTCTAAAGATTCTTTAGTCTTTGTAAGAAGTTCTTGAAGTTGGATTGTTTTCTCTCCATACTGCATATTTTAACACCTTATCTGTTATAAAAAAGTATGGGATATTAAACCCAGACTTTTTTGAGTTTAATTTATTTATATAAATATTACTATATTAGCAAATAAATCAATCAAATATTTACTAAATTCTATTTTTTATGAATAATATTATCGTGTTTATATTAAAACAAATTTTTATTATATCAGTAAGCATATTTATTGGTTTTCTATTATTTCTTTTTACCCTTCCTTATACTGTAAATTTTATTAATGATAAAGAATTTATTTTTGCGGAGAAAAAAACAAAAAATTTATCAAATATCTACTCATCAGACTATACTCCAATTGCTACAGTTCTACCATCTGAATCATTCATACCTTATAATGAGAATTTATCAGATAGACAAGAGGAAATATTATTTTATTTTGAAGATAAGAACTTCTATAATCATAATGGTTTAGATTATAAAGGTATTATAAGAGCTGCTGTTGTGAATTTAAAAGAAGGAAAAATCAAAGAAGGTGGTTCAACAATAACTCAACAGTTAGTAAAAAATGAATTTTTAACAAAAAAAAGATCATTTGAACGTAAATTTTTTGAAGCAATTTATGCTCTCTCAGTTGAAAGCAAATATGATAAAAAATATATATTAAATAAATATTTAAATACAGTATTTTTTGGTGGCAATATTTATGGCATGCAGACTGCTTCAATTAACTGGTTTGGAAAAAGTATTAAAGATTTAAAAATTGATGAATTTTTAATAATTGTTAATACTATACCTTCACCAAATAATTTCAATCCTTATAATAACTTAGATTATGCCAAACAAAGATATTATAAATCACTTGACCTTCTATTAGCAGATAATCTAATCTCAGAAATAGAGTATAATAAATATAAAAAAGATGACCCATTTAATAAATTACTTCCAAAGAATAATGAATCTAAAATTGTTATAAATTATCCATGGGTCTATTCAACTGTTATGAGTGAACTAAAAAAACTTTACCCATCTATAGATATAAAAAATGGCAATATAGATATCTTTACTGATATAAATATTGATCTGCAAAATAACCTTGAAAAAGTTATTAAAAAAGAGCTGAAAAATCCAAAATCGCCTAACGGCTCATCTATAATTATCGATTCTAAAACAATGAATATTATAGCCATAGCAGGTGGTAAGGATTTTAATCAATCAGAGGTAAATACTGCAATAGGAATTTTTGGGGGCGGAACTGGCAGACAGCCTGGCTCACTATTTAAATTTATTACGTTAGTCGCCGCTCTTAATGATGGCTATAAACTTACAGACTATATTAATGCACCAAAATCTGTGATGATAAAAGGAAGAGATCCGGTTTATAATTACGATAACAAAGGTTATGGTAAAGTAACTTTGAAAAACGCTTTTGCAAATTCCATAAATACTGCTTTTGTTAATTTAGCTATAGAAATAGGACCTGAAGCAATTCAAAAACAAGCTAAGTTGTTAGGTATTGATACTCAGAAAAGAGGAGGTGATATTACGCTAGGAATCGATGAGGTATCTCCTCTACAGATGGCCTCCATGCTAGCTACAATAAATAATGATGGAATTTTTATTGAACCAAAAATTATAACTAAAATTACAAATAATAGTTCAAATGTACCCTTAGCTAATTTACGTAAAAATCCTGCTTACAAAAAAGAGATAATTCTTGATTTGAAATTAGCACTTAGAGAAGTAATTGCAAATGGCACTGGGGGAAACTCTCAAATAGGTAATCTTCCTATTATGGGTAAAACTGGAACAACAGACAAATATACAAATGCTTGGTTTGTAGGTTTGTATGATAAAATTGTATCAGCAACCTGGGTAGGTTATAATCAAGGACAAATCCCAATGCAAAATATTAATGGTTACGCTAATGTCACTGGTGGCTCTATTCCGGCTATTATTTTCAAAAGATCGCTTGATAAATTTTTGAAAGATATTTACCCAACTCAATATAAAATTCCGCTATATATTCCATTTGTAAGAAATGAAGAGAACGAAACTTTAGAAGATGACGCTACCATAAATGTGGATCCTAACAGTATAGATAATAATAATGAAATCATAAATAATAATCAAACACCTAATATAAATAATGAAGGCATATTAGATGAGAATAATAGTTCACAATCAGATACTATTGAGAACGAAACTAAAGAAAATATAAATAATGAAGATATTACTAATTAATATATAAATAATTAATAAAAAAATAATAGAATTAGACTACTTATTTATAAAGTATTTTATAATAATTTTATTAAAAAAAGAGAGCTTACAATTTTGTAAGCTCTCTTAATATTATTGATTTATTGGGTCAATCTCTCTACAAGACATACCAGCATCAAGTGGCCATGTTGTTCCGCCTGGAACAATTAGCCAGATCCATTTTTCAGGAGATGAAGGTATTAGCTCTTGAGCATAACCATCAGTTAATACTAATACAAAGTCAAGATCTTCATCGCAGCAATGTTCGCTAGTATCATCAGCTAAAACATTATTTGATACATGGTCCTCAATTACATGAAAACTTGTACCTCCACCGCCTTTAAAGCCTTCACCAGTCTTAAATGGCCATACAGAACCATCAAAACTATGCCATTGTACAGTGATATCATCAAGATCGCCTATCATACTTGCGACTCGATCTAATACTTCTTGATGCATTGAACCTGAAGCATCAATAAAAACTGCACCATATTTATGAGGCTGTTTTCCATTTGCTGATACCCTAGGATCCCAATGTATTTTTCTATTGTATCGCCATCTATTACCATCTCTTAAACGGGTACCAATTGCATCGGCAGTCCATTTTTCCCATAGATCGGTTTTTCTAGATTTAGTTGTTTCCCCACGCAACGTACCAGCACCTAGGTCACCCCAAGTCTGTGATGCCTCTGGAGAAGAATCCATCCAATTTAAAATCTCTTCTTTAGCACCTTGTCTACCATTTTTTGCAGACTGAATTGCACCAGATAAAACTTTATCCATGAATTTCGATACTTCACTAGGATCAAGCGGAGCATTATTTGTACCACTCTGAGAATCAGAAACATGTACACAACCACTTTGTTTTGAACTTACCGGTTTAGGTAAACTCTCAAGTTGAGCGAAACAACCTAAGTCTGTAGCAAAGAAATCTTCTCTACTAACTGGTTCTAATTCAATTTTTTTCATACCAGTTCTATACGAATCATAAATTTTATCTGGATCAACAATTGCTACTTTACCATCAACTTGAATCAATGGTAACTTTAGATGCTTCTTAATTCTATAATTAATACAAGCCTCGGTTGCTAGTACCCAGTTTTGGTTCTTCATAAGTTCAGGATCTGTATAAAGATGAACTAATAAAAGATGATACGCTTCATGCGATAATGCAAAAACAGCTTGTTGCGGACCAATTTTTATAAGAAAATCAGGATTAATCATCAACATCGGATTTCCATCCGCAGCTAATTTTACAGCAAAGGTATCAATAGTTCTTGTAAATGTGAAATGACACAATCCAACAACAATTGAAGTAATTACTGAGGGACCAAGTCCAAGGTACCTTCTAGCTTCTTTAAGTGCTAATGTCGCCTCGTCTAAAATTTCTTGTTCAATAGGAATTGCGTCAAATAAACGCTTTTTTTCAATTCGGGCATCCATAAGGAAGTCTCCTTTTTCTAATTGTTTATGTTATAATATTAATACTATTATTGCTAAATAATAAATTATACTAAATAACCTTAATTTTTACCGTAAAATTTTCTAACTTATTATTACCATCACAATTAGCATCGTAATTTGATAGATATATTCTAGAGATATTTTTATTATAATATATCAATAAATACTATTTTGCATCTTATTCTCAATATTTTACATAGTATAATTCTCTATAATCAGATTACTTATGATATATTTTATCAATATTAATTTACATTAAGAAAATTAATAACACAATAATATTATGTTACTAAAAAATATAGTTATTAATACTCTTCCTTTAGGACCAGGAGTGTATAAGTTCTCATCTAAAGGAAATATAATATATATAGGAAAAGCAAAAAACTTACAAAATAGAGTTAGATCTTATTTTTTAAAAAACTCGACAAAAAAAGTAAATAAGATAATTTCAGAATCAGACCATATAGATTGGATTTTAACAAAAAACGAAAACGATGCTCTTATATTAGAATCAAAATTAATAAATAAACATAAACCTAAATATAATGTAAAATTAAAAGAAAATAAGTATTTTCCTCGGATTGCTATAGATATAAATTCTAAAACTCCAAGAATTTTTGCTTACTATGGGAACAACGATAAAAATTTAATAATTTTTGGTCCATATCCTAATATTCCCGCAAAATTTGCGATAGATGTACTAACTCAGGTATTTCCTATAAGAGTTTGTAATGATAATGTTTATACTAGGTCAAGTAGATCAAATAGAGCTTGTTTCTTATTTGATTTAGGTAAATGTTCTGCACCTTGTGTTAATAAAATAAAGACTGATGAGTATGAAATATTAGTAAAAAAAACGATTTTATTTTTAAGTAACGAACGTAATAATGAGATAAAAGAAATTGAAGATAAAATGTATGAAGCGTCATATAACGAGGATTACCAACTTGCAAAATTTTATCGAAATAAAATGTTTCTATTAAATATATTTTTGAAAAATAATGTAGATTATAACGACTTAGATGTAAACACCGATGCATTCATTTTAAAGTCTTTATATGGTAAGAGCATTTTAGGTTATGCTCAGTTTAGAGATAATGCACTATTTGCTTCTGGCCATCTGTTATTTGATAATGGATTAAGCAGTAAAAATATTATTTTCAAAGAAGCAATAAAACAATTTTACTTATTATATAATTCAACCTCAAACCCAACAGAAATTTTATTAGAAGAAGATATATCTTTTAACAATACAGATTTTTTAAAAAAAGTAAAAATATCTATTAATCCAAAAGGAAATAATAAATTTTTATTAAATTTGGCAAGCAGACACTTAAACGAAGGATTAAAGTCAGATAATCGATTATATTCATCAATATCTAATAATTATAATGATGCTATAAATGATTTAAAAAAATTACTAAATACCAGTGTCGAGATAAACAGGATTGAGGTATACGACAATTCTCATAAGAAAGGTAATTCCGCAATAGGTGGAGTAGTAGTTTTCTCTAACGGAGAATTCAAACCAGAGGAGAGTAGGAAAATTAAATTAACTATAGATAATGGCGACGATTATGCATCCATGAGAGAAATGGCTATAAGAAGATTTACTAAAAAAAGATTTGGTTATAACCAATCTCCAGATATAATTCTTATCGATGGAGGTAGAGAGCAATTAAATTCATTTCATAAAGCTCTTATAGATATAAATCAAAAAGAAATTCCAATACTTTTAGCAATTGCAAAAGAGAACGAAGAGCTATACATAATTGGCAGAAAAAAGCCTTATCGGCTTATACCAAATACAAGTTTTTATAATTTTATAACTATGATTAGGGATAAAGCTCATAATAATGCTTTATCAGGACATAGAAAACTGATTAGTAAAAATAATAAATTTGAAGTACTAGATTTTTTAAATATAAAACAAAAAGAAGCTTTACTCGATAAATTTGGTGACTTAAATGCTATATATCAAGCTTCAAGAAATGATTTAGAAGGTATAAAATTTATTGGACCCAAAACTATAAATAAATTATATGAGCATATATCCAAATATTAAGAAGGTCTCCAATTTTGATTTGTTTTAATATTATAGAAATTCTTTTTTGACCCATCCTTATATTTTATCTCTATATCTA
>Ga0172372_10005290_pt1 | contig 18005 bp, 21 predicted proteins | sample LakKiv5m_2_FD_114544 | JGI IMG/M metagenome (GOLD analysis project Ga0172372, IMG submission 114544) | Freshwater microbial communities from Kabuno Bay, South-Kivu, Congo - kab_092012_9.5m | ecosystem: Environmental > Aquatic > Freshwater > Lake | place: Democratic Republic of the Congo...
ATCGCGGATTATCTGCTGCGCGGCGGGGCGCGCACCCTGACGCATGGGGCCACGCATTTCCACGCGGGCGCGGTGCGGCCCGACTGGTCGCGCGCATCCGCGCGGACAACCCGGATCGGCAGCCACCTGTTCTATCGCCTCTGAGCTTGGCGCAATGCGCCCCGCAAAGTCGCGGGCGAAGGCTTGACTGCCACGCGCCGCCGGGGCAGGCGGGGGATAACGTGCAGGATCACCGACCGGACGGCCCATGCCCAGCGACATCCGCCTTGCCTTCGCCCATCCCGAGGATCGCGCCGCGGCGACATCGCCCGACAATCCGCGCGACCGCATCAGCCTGCGCGACCATGTCGTCACGGCCGATATCGGCGCCTTCCAGACCGAACGCGGGCGGCCGCAACGGCTGCGCTTCAACATCGTGGCCGAGGTGCGCCCCGCCGACGCGCCGATCGCGGATGATGTCGACCGCATCCTCTCCTATGACCGGCTGACCGAGGCGGTCGCGGCCGAGTTGGCGGGCGACCGCCTCAACCTGCTCGAGACGCTGGCCGAGCGGGTGGCCGAGCGCATCCTGGCCGAACCGCCGGCGCTGCGCGTCTTTGTCCGGGTGGAAAAGCTCGACCGGGGCCCGGGCGCGCTCGGGGTCGAGATCGTGCGCGCGCGCGCCTCGGCGCCCCTGCGCTCGGTCGGGCCCGGCGAGGCGCTGCACCCGGTCGTGGCCCATCTCGATGCCGCGACGGTGGCCGCACCCGACCTTGGCGCGCGGCTCGATGCGCTGATCGCGCGCGGCCGGCCGCTCGTGCTGACGGTGGGCCTGCCCGAGGCGGAACGGCCCGCGGCGGCGGCGGCGCTGGTGCAGCAGCGGATCGACCTGCTCGCGATCGAGCAGATGGCCTGGGTGCTGGCCGGGCGCGACCGGCGCTGTCTCGTGGTCGCGAGCCGGACCGAGCTTGAACACGCGATCCGGCAGGGGCGCACGGTCGTCTGGGCGCCGGCGAAACTGATCCTCGACAGCCATGATGCCCCGCGCGGCGCGACCGGCACGCCCGTGGCGCTGGCGCTGTGGCTGGCCGAGCAGCTCGCGGCCGAACGCCTGATCGTCCACGGCGCGCCCCTGCCCCCCGCGGGCAGCCGCGTTCCGGTCGAGCGCGCCTGAGGCCACCCGCGATGGAGGTCTTTCGCCCCGTCCCGCAGACCGATCCCGCCCGGCCGCCAGGGGCGCAGGCGCTCGCCGGGGGGTGGTGCTGGTTCGACCGGGTCGAGGTGCTCGCGCGAAACGCGCCGCCCCGCATCCTGCCCCCCGAGGCGATCCCGCCCGCGGCCCTTGCCGCGCTGACGGCGCCGCCCCCGCCCTTTCCGGGGCACCGCAGCGACCGGCCGGCGGTGATGGGGGTGCTGAACGCGACACCCGACAGCTTCTCCGACGGCGGGCGGTTCATCGACCCCGAGGCGGCGTTGGCGCAGGGCCTCGCCATGGCGGCGGCGGGGGCCGACATCCTCGACATCGGCGGGGAATCGACCCGCCCCGGCGCCGCGCCCGTCCCCATCGCCGAGGAGATCGCGCGCACCGCGCCCCTGATCGCGGGCCTGCGCGCGGCGGGGGTGCGGCTCCCGATCTCGATCGACACGCGCAAGGCGCGGGTGGCCGAGGCCGCGCTCGACGCCGGGGCCGACATGGTCAACGACGTCGCGGCGCTGGGCTTCGACCCCGATCTCGCGCCGCTCGTGGCCGCAAGGGGGGTGCATCTGTGCCTCATGCACATGCAGGGCACGCCCGAGACGATGCAGAACGACCCGCGCTATGATGATGTCGTGCTCGACGTGCGCGCGATGCTCGCGGGGCGGATCGCGGCGGCGGAGGCCGCGGGGATCGCGCGCGGGCGCATCCTGATCGACCCCGGCATCGGCTTTGGCAAGACCGCGGCGCACAACCTCGCGCTCGGGGCGCGGCTGTCGGCGCTGCACGGGCTTGGCTGCGCGGTCCTCTATGGCGCCTCGCGCAAGCGCTTCATCGGCCGGCTGGGCGGCATGGGCGCCGAGGCGCCCGCCGACCGCCGCCTCGGCGGCTCGATCGCGGTCGCCATCGCGGCGGCGGCGCAGGGCGCGCAGATCGTGCGCGTCCACGACGTGTGGGAGACGCGCCAGGCGCTCGAGCTCTGGCGGGCGTCGGTGACGGGGGAGGGGGCATGACGCGCAGGCTGTTCGGAACCGACGGGGTGCGCGGCACCGCCAACACCCATCCGATGACGGCCGAGATGGCGCTGCGCCTCGGCGCCGCCGCCGGGCGCTATTTCCGCCGCGACGGCCAGAACGGCCACCGCGTCGTCATCGGCAAGGACACGCGGCTGTCGGGCTACATGCTCGAGAACGCGCTGACGGCGGGGCTGACCTCAACAGGGATGAACGTGCTCTTGCTCGGCCCCGTGCCGACGCCGGCGGTGGGCTTCCTCACCCGCTCCATGCGGGCCGATCTGGGGGTGATGATCTCTGCCAGCCACAACCCGGCCGCCGACAACGGCATCAAGTTCTTCGGCCCCGACGGCTTCAAGCTCTCGGATGCGGCCGAGGCCGAGATCGAGGGCCATGTCGCGGCCGATCCCGTCCTCGTGCCCCCGGCCGAGATCGGGCGCGCGCGTCGGATCGATGACGCCCGCGGCCGCTATGTCGAATATGCCAAGACGACGTTTTCGGGCCGCGGGCCGCTCTCGGGCCTGAAGGTCGTGGTGGATTGCGCCAATGGCGCGGCCTATCGTACCGCGCCCGAGGTGCTGTGGGAGCTTGGCGCCGAGGTCGTGCCGGTCGGCACCGCGCCCGACGGGACGAACATCAACCTCGGCTGCGGCTCGACCGACACGCGCGCCGCGGCCGAGGCGGTGGTCGCGCACGGGGCGGATGTGGGCATCGCGCTCGATGGCGACGCCGACCGGGTGATGATAATCGACGAAGCCGGGACGGTCGCGGACGGCGACCAGATCATGGCGATGATCGCGGCCCGCTGGGCGGCCGAGGGGCGGCTGCGGGGCGGGGCGCTGGTGGCCACCGTCATGTCGAACCTCGGGCTCGAACGCTTTCTCGCGGCCCGCGGCGTCGGGCTCGAACGCACCGCGGTCGGCGACCGCTATGTGGTCGAGCGCATGCGCGAGGGGGGCTTCAACCTCGGCGGCGAGCAGTCGGGCCACATCGTGATGACCGATTATGTCACCACGGGCGACGGGCTGGTGGCGGCGCTACAGGTCCTCTCGGAGATGCAGCGCAGCGGGCGGGGCGCGGCCGAGACGCTGCGCCAGTTCGCCCCCGTCCCGCAGATGCTGCGCAACCTGCGCTATGCGCCGGGGACCGATCCGCTCGCGACCGACCCGGTGCGCGCGGCGGTGGCGGCGGCCGAGGCGCGGCTCGGTGCGGCGGGGCGGCTTCTGATCCGCCGGTCGGGCACCGAACCCGTGATCCGGGTGATGGCCGAATGCGAGGATGAGGGGGTGCTGGCCGAGGTCGTCGGCGCCGTGTCGGAGGCGATCGCAGGCGAGGCCGCCTGATGGCCGACCTCGCGCCCCTTCTGGCCCATCCGCAGCCCATCCCGGCGCATGCCTTCATGGCGATTGGCGCGCTGGTCGCGGGCGGGGCGCAGTTCCTGCTGCCCAAGGGGCGCGGGGCGCACCGCGCGCTCGGCTGGCTCTATGCCGTGCTGATGGGGGCGGTGGCGGTGTCGGGCCTCTTCATCACCGAATTGCGCTGGATCGGCCCCTTCAGCCCGATTCACCTGCTGTCGGTCCTCGCGCTCTGCACGCTCTTTCGCGCGGTCGATGCCGCCTATCGCGGCGATATCGTCACCCATTCCCGCGCGATGGGGTGGCTCTATGGCCTCGGGCTGGTGCTGACGGGGGCGTTCACGCTTCTGCCCGGGCGTGCGATGCACGCGGTGCTGTTCGGGGGATAGGCGCGCGCCTTGGGGCGGCCCCGGTCGGGCCGCCCCGCCGCGCGATCGTTCAGTTCCGCGCCTTGTCGACCATGCGGCCCTTGGTGATCCACGGCATCATCGCGCGCAGCTTGGCGCCGACTTCCTCGATCTGGTGGGCGTCGTTGTTGCGCCGGATCGCCTTGAAGCTCGGCTGGCCCACGGCGCATTCCTGCATCCAGTCGCGCACGAAGCGGCCCTGCTGGATGTCCTCGAGCACCGCCTTCATGCGCGCCTTGGTCTCGGCATAGGGCAGGATGCGCGGGCCCGAGACGTATTCGCCATATTCGGCCGTGTTCGAGATCGAGTAGTTCATGTTGGCGATGCCGCCCTCATAGATCAGGTCGACGATCAGCTTCACCTCGTGGAGGCACTCGAAATAGGCCATCTCGGGGGCATAGCCCGCCTCGACCAGCGTCTCGAAGCCCATGCGGATCAGTTCCACGAGGCCGCCGCAGAGCACCGCCTGCTCGCCGAAGAGGTCGGTTTCGCACTCTTCCTTGAAGTCGGTCTCGATGATGCCCGACCGCCCGCCGCCGATGGCCGAGCAGTAGGAGAGCCCGATCTCGAGCGCGCGGCCCGAGGCGTCGTTGTGCACCGCCACGAGGCAGGGCACGCCGCCGCCCTTGAGGTATTCGCCGCGCACCGTGTGGCCGGGGCCCTTGGGCGCCATCATGATGACATCGACGCCCTTTTTCGGCTCGATCAGCCCGAAGTGGATGTTGAGGCCGTGGGCAAAGGCGATGGCGGCGCCCTCGCGCAGGTTGTCGTGGATGTGCTTGCGATAGGTGTCGGCCTGAAGCTCGTCGGGCATGGTGAACATGATGAGGTCGCACCACGCCGCCGCCGCCGCGATGTCCATGACCTTGAGGCCCTCGGCCTCGGCCTTCTTCGCGCTGGGCGAGCCGGGGCGGAGCGCCACGACGATGTTGCGCGCCCCCGAATCGCGCAGGTTCAGCGCATGGGCGTGCCCCTGGCTGCCATAGCCGAGGATCGCCACCTTCTTGTCCTTGATCAGATTGATGTCGCAATCGCGGTCGTAGTAGACGCGCATGGTTCTTCTCCTTGCAGTCATGCGCCGGGGACCATAGGCAAGCACGGGCAAGATCGGGCGCAATGTTTGACATTTCTCGACGTTTCGTGAAACGGTCATGCGCGGATCGGCTCCAATCCGGAACATTCATGCAGATCGACGACACCGACCGGCGGATCCTGCGCCACCACCTCGCCGATCCCGAGATGGCGGGGGCCGAGCTTGCGCGGCGGGCGGGCGTTACCGCCGCCACCGCCTGGCGGCGGATCGAGCGGATGCGCGCGGCCGGTATCCTCGGCCCGGTGCGCGCCGTGATCGACTGGCGCGCGCTCGGCTGGGAGGTCGAGGTCTCGCTTCGCTTCACCCTCGACAAGACCCATCCGCGCGCCTTCGACGATTTCATCGCCGCCGCCCGCGAGGTGCCCGAGGTGACCTCGATCGAGACCTTCCTCGGCCGGGTCGATGTGCGCCTGACGGTGATCGCGCGCGACATGGCCCATTACGCGCAGGTCTATCGCGACCGCATCCTGCGGCTGCCGCACATCGCCGACACCGAGGCGCTGATGCTCGTCGCCACCATCCGCGACGAAGGCGCGCTGCCGCTGTGATCGAGATCGACGCGACCGACCGCGCCATCCTGCGCGCCATGGCCGAGGATGCGGGGCAGGGGGCGGGCGCGATCGGGCGGGCGCTCGGCCTGTCGCAGCCGGCCGCCTGGCGGCGGATCCGCAGGCTCGAGGAGGCGGGCGTCATCGCCGGGCGGCGGGTCGTCGCCGACCGCGCGGCGCTGGGCTTCGGCGTCACCGTCTTTCTGGGCGTCAAGCTCGCGACCAAGGGGCGGCCGAGCCTCGAGGATTTCGAGCGCGCGGCGCAGGCCATCCCCGAGGTGCAGGTCGTGCAGCATGTCCTCGGCCTGTTCGACTACCGTCTGCGGGTCGTCGCGCGCGACATCGCCGATTTCGAGCGCATCCTGCGCCGGCGCATCATGACGCTGCCGGGGGTGGGGCAGGTCGAGGCCAACGTGCTCCTGAGCGAGGAGGCCCGTCCAGGCCCCCTCGGGTTTGGTTGACGGCGCTCAGGCCGCGGCGCGGCCCGCGAGGACGCGCGCCATCGTCTCGCCCATGGCCGAGGGCGTGGGCGAGATGGTGATGCCCGCGGCCGAGAGGATCTCGACCTTTTCCTGCGCGCTTTCGCCGAAGGCCGAGATGATCGCGCCCGCATGCCCCATCTTGCGCCCCTTGGGGGCCGAGAGGCCGGCGATATAGGCCACGACCGGCTTTTTCATCTTCGTGCGGACGTATTCGGCCGCCTCGGCCTCCTGCGGGCCGCCGATCTCGCCGATCATCATCACCGCGTCGGTGCCGGGATCGGCCTCGAACAGCTCGAGGATGTCGCGGAAGGACGAGCCGTTGATCGGGTCGCCCCCGATCCCGACCGAGGTCGAGACGCCGATGCCGAGATCGTTCATCTGGCTTGCGGCCTCATAGCCGAGCGTGCCCGAGCGGCCGACGATGCCGATGCGGCCGGGCTTGTAGATGTGGGGCGGCATGATGCCCATGAACGACTTGCCCGGCGAGATGACGCCCGCGCAGTTCGGCCCGATCAGCCGCATCTTGCGTTCGGCCGGATAGCGCTTGAGGAAGCGCTTGACGCGCATCATGTCCTGCGCGGGGATCCCGTCGGTGACGCAGACGGCGGTGCGGATGCCGGCGTCCGCGGCCTCCATGATCGCGTCTGCGGCGAAGGGCGGGGGCACGAAGACAAGGCTCGCCTCGGCGCCCGTGGCCTCGACGGCCTCGCGCACGGTGTTGAAGAGCGGCCGGTCGAGCAGCGTCTCGCCGCCCTTGCCGGGCGTCACCCCGCCCACGACGCGGGTGCCGTGGCGGATCATGTCGGCGGCATGGAACTGGCCGATCCGGCCCGACATGCCCTGCACGATGATGGGGGTCGTCTCGTCGATGAGGATGGTCATGGCGGTTCCCTTTCAGGCGGCGATGCGGTTGCGTGCCTCGACCGCCTTGGCGGCGGCATCGGCCAGCGTGTCGGCAGAGATGAGCGGCAGGCCAGAGTTGTCGACGATGCGCCGGCCCTCCTCGACATTGGTGCCCGCCAGACGGACGACGACGGGCAGCGTCAGGCCCAGTTCGCGATAGGCCTTGACGACCCCCTCGGCGACCCAGTCGCAGCGGTTGATGCCCGCGAATATGTTGACGAGGACGACCAGAACGTTGCGGTCGGCCAGAACCGTGCGGAAGGCGCGCACGACGCGTTCGGGGCTCGCGCCCCCGCCGATGTCGAGGAAGTTCGCCGGCTCTCCACCCGCGAGCTTGATCATGTCCATCGACGCCATGGCGAGGCCCGCGCCGTTGATGATGCAGCCGATGTCGCCATCGAGCCCGACATAGGACAGGCCGTGGTCGCCCGCCGCACTCTCGCGCGGGTCCTCCTGGCTGCGGTCGCGCAACTCGGCGATCTCTGGCCGGCGGAACAGCGCGTTGGTGTCGAAGCTCATCTTGGCGTCGAGCGCCACGAGGTCGCCCTTGCCGGTGATGACGAGGGGGTTGATCTCGACCATCGTCGCATCGAGGTCGCGATAGGCGCGGTAGCAGGCCCGCAGGATCGTGACCATCTGCGCGATCTGCCCGCCCCTGAGGCCGAGCGCGAAGGCAAGCTCGCGCGCCTGATACTCCGCAAGGCCCACCGCGGGGTCGACGACCATGCGCCGCAGGCTCGCGGGGTCGCTGACGGCGAGATCCTCGATCTCCATCCCGCCATGCGCCGAGGCGACGATCATGATGCGCTCGGATTTGCGGTCGAGCACGAAGCCGAGATAGAGTTCCTGCGCGATGTCAGAGGCACTCTCGACCCAGATGCGATAGACGCCCTTGCCGTTCGCATCGGTCTGCTTGGTCACGAGCTGGCGGCCGAAGAGGGTGGCGGCGAAGTCGCGCACCTCCTCCTCGGTCCGGCAGAACTTCACCCCGCCGGCGGCACCCCGCCCGCCCGAATGGATCTGCGCCTTGACGACCCAGCCCGATCCGCCGAGTTCGCGGGCGCGATAGCCCGCCTGCTCGGGGCTGTAGGCGAGCCCCCCGCGCGGCACCGGCACGCCGAAGCGGGATAGGATTTCCTTGGCCTGATATTCGTGGATGTCCATGATCTGCTCCTGCGCTCAGGGTTCAGTGGCTGCGGGCGGCGATGGCGTCGGCGAGGACAAGGACGTTGCGCGCCATCTTCTCGGAGGCCGCATCGATCATCTTGCCGTCGAGGGCGGCGGCGCCGCGCCCCTCGGCCTCGGCCTTGCGCAATTCCTCGATGATGCGGCGGGCGCGCGTCACTTCGGCTTCGGGCGGGCTGAAGACCTCGTTCGCGAGCGCGACCTGCGAGGGGTGGATGGCCCATTTGCCTTCGCAGCCAAGCGCGGCCGCGCGGCGGGCGCCGTCCTTGTAGCCCTCGGGGTCCGAGAAGTCGCCGAAGGGGCCGTCGATCGCGCGCAGGCCATAGGCGCGGCACGCCACCACCATGCGCGAGATCGCCGCGTGCCACTGATCGCCCGGATAGTTGGGGTTGAGGCCGCCGATGTTGACCGTGCGCGCCCGCATCGAGGCGGCGTAATCCGCGACCCCGAAGTGCAGCGCCTCGAGCCGTCCGCCGAAGCGGGCGATGTCCTCGACATTGGCCATGCCGAGCGCGGTCTCGATCAGCGCCTCGAGGCCGACGCGCGTCGTCAGGCCCTTGCCCTGCTCGATCTGGTTGACCATCGCCTCGACCATGTAGAGGTCGGCCGGCACGCCCACCTTGGGTACGAGGAGGGTGTGGACGCGCGAACCCGCCTGCTCCATCATGTCGACGACGTCGCGATACATGTAATGCGTGTCGAGCCCGTTGATCCGCACCGAGACGGTCTTGCCCTTCGCCGCCCAGTCGATGTCGTTGAGCGCCTGGATCGCGTTCTTGCGCGCCTGCTCCTTTTCGGGGGGCGCGACCGCGTCCTCGAGGTCGAGAAAGACGTAATCGGCGGGGCCGGTCGCGGCCTTGTCGATCATGGTCGGGTTCGAGGCGGGGACGGCGAGTTCCGAGCGCTGCAGGCGCTGGCGGCGGAGCGGGTGGAGGGTGTGGCTCATGGCAAAAATCCTGTGGGGCGTGTCGCTGCGACATGACACCGCAGCGCCGAAACGCAAAGCGAAAGCGGGTTCTGCTGTGAATGCACGGATTTACAAAACTTATGATTTGTAATAGTGTAAATTTGACAAGAGAGTGACGCGATGCGCAAGACCTTCATCGGCCCGCAATTGCGGCGCCTTCGGCTCGAGCGGTCCGAGACGCAGGGCCAGATGGCGCGCGCGCTCGGGATCAGCGCGTCCTATGTCAACCTGCTCGAGAACAACGAACGCTCGGTCTCGGTGCCGGTCATGCTGCGCCTCTTCGAGGTCTACGGCGTCGACTGGCGCGACATCGCCGAAGAGGATTCGACCCGCCAGCTGTCGGACCTGCGCGCGGTGCTGCAGGATCCGCTGCTCGCCGATGCGCGGGTCGATCTGGCGCAGTTGCGCGCCGCGATCGTCCACGCCCCGGGCGTCGCGGATGCGCTGATCCGGCTCCATCGCGCCCATCAGGCCCAGACCGACCAGCTCCTCGCACTGAGCGAGACGGCCGAACCGCAGGGCATCGCGCCCTCGCCCGAGGCGGCCGTGCACGATGTCTTTCGCCGCAACCGCAACCATTTCCGCGAGATCGAGGAAGCCGCCGAACGGTTCTGGACCGATGAAGGCCGCCCCGATCCGGACGAGACCTATGGCGCGCTGAAGCGCCGGTTGCTCGCCCATCAGGGCGCGCGGGTGCGCCTGATGCGCGTCGATGAGATGCCCGGCACGCTGCGCCGCTATGACGAATTGCGCCGCGAGATCCAGCTCTCCGAGGCGCTCGACCATTCGAACCGCATCTTTCAGCTTGCCCACATGGCCGGGCTGCTCGAACGGCGCCAGCTGCTCGATGCGATCGTGGGGCGCTCGGGCGTGGGCGATCCGCACGGCACCGCGCGGCTGCGGGTCGAGCTTGCGAATTATTTCGCGGCCGCGCTCCTCATGCCCTATGGCGCCTTCCTCGCCGAGGCGCAGGCATCGCGCTACGATTTCGACCACCTCGCCACGCGCTTTGGCGTCAGCTTCGAGCAGGCCTGCCACCGGGTCACCACGCTCCAGCGCGAGGGGGCGCTGGGCGTGCCGTTCTTCTTTCTGCGCATCGACCGCAGCGGCAACGTGACCAAGCGCTTCAACGCGACGGACTTTCATCTGGCCGAATACGGCGGCGCCTGCCCGCGGCTCGATGTCAACCTCGCGTTTCGCACCCCGGGGCGGATCGTGCCGCAATTCGTGGAGATGCCCGACCGCAGCCAGTATTTCGTGCTCGCGCGCACCGTCGGCCGCCCGACCTGGCGCCACCAGAACGAGGACAACAGCCTTGCCGTCGCGATGGGCTGCGCGATCGAGCATGTCGACCAGATCGGCTATGCCCGGCCCTTCGCCCTCTCGGGGGCGCAGATGACGCCGATCGGGATCAACTGCCGCGTCTGCCCCCGCACGGGCTGCGACCAGCGCGCCCATCAGGCCGTCGTCGCGACCCGCCCGGTCGATGAGAACCGCCGCGGCGCGACCCGCTACGAGGCCTGATCAGCCGAGCCCCGCGGCGCGGAAGAGCGCGCGCAGGTCGGTCTCGGGCCGCGCGCCGACGTGGCTGATGACCTCGGCCGCCGCGATGCAGCCCATCCGCCCCGCCACGGCGAGCGGCGCCCCCGTCGCGAGGCCGTAGAGGAAGCCCGCCGCGAACTGGTCGCCCGCCCCCGTCGCATCGACCGGCTGGATGCGGTGGACCGGCACCTCGATGCGCCCCTCGGCCGCGCCGATCAGCACGACATCGGCGCCCGAGCGGGTGCAGACCACCAGCGGGCATTCCGCCGCCGCCTGCGCCAGCGCAGAATCGAGGTCGGCCGTCTGATAGAGCGCCTGCCATTCGTGTTCGTTGCCGAGCACGAAGCCGAGGCCCCCCGCGATCAGGGCGCGGAAATCGGCCCGGTGGCGGTTGACGCAGAAGGGATCCGACAGCGTGATGCCCGCCTGCCCGCCCCCCGCCCGGCAGGCCGCGGCGGCGGCGCGAAAGGCGGCCTTGCCCGGATCCTTGTCGAAGAGATAGCCCTCGAGAAAGAGGAACCGCGCCGCGCCCGCTACGGCCGGATCGACATCGGCCGGCCCCACCTCGGCCGAGATGCCGAGATAGGTGTTCATCGACCGCTCGCCATCCGCGCCCACGAAGATCATGCTGCGCGAGGTGGGCAGGCTTGCCCCCCGCACCGGCGGGTTCGGGAAATCCGTCCCCTCGGCCGCGAGCGCCGCGACATAGAACCGCCCGGGCGCGTCATCCGCCACCCGCCCGATGAAGGCCGTCCGCAGCCCGAGGTTGCCCACCCCCGCGATCGTGTTCGCGACCGACCCGCCCGGGATCTCGCGCTGGCCCGACATGGCCGAATAGAGCGTCTCGGCGCGGTCGCGCTCGATCAGCTGCATGATGCCCTTCTCGATCCCCATCCGGGCGAGGAAGTCATCCCCCCCCGGCGCGATCACATCGACGATGGCATTGCCGATCCCGGCGACGTCATAGCGGCTCATGCGGTCTTTCCTTCGAAGGGGCAGAGGTCGGAGATCGGGCAGGTGCGGCATTTCGGGGCGCGCGCGGTGCAGACATAGCGCCCGTGCAGGATCAGCCAGTGGTGGGCGTGGTGCTGGAATTCGGCCGGGACATGATCCTCGATCGCGCGCTCGACCGCGACCACGTCGCGCCCCGGCGCGATGCCGGTGCGGTTGCCGACGCGGAAGATGTGCGTGTCGACCGCCTGCGCCGGCATCCCGAACCACATGTTGAGGACGACGTTCGCCGTCTTGCGCCCTACCCCCGGCAGCGCCTGCAACGCCGCGCGGGACGAGGGGACCTCGCCGCCGTGTTCATCGACGAGGATGCGCGAGAGCTTCATCACGTTGCGCGCCTTGGTGCGGAAAAGGCCGATGGTGCGGATCGCCTCGGTCAGCGCCTCCTCGCCCAGATCGAGCATCTCCTGCGGGGTGCGGACGCGCTCGAACAGCGGGCGGGTCGCGCGGTTGACGCCCGCATCCGTCGCCTGCGCCGACAGCGCCACCGCGACGAGCAGCGTGAAGGCGTTGACGTGGTGCAACTCTCCCTTGGGCTCCGGATTCTCGGCCCGGAACCGCTCGAATACCGCCCGCAGGCCGCTGTAATCCATTTGTGCCGTCATGGCCCTTCTCTGCACCCTCGCGCGCGGCAGGGCAACGGGCGAATGCGCAGCTTTCGGGTCGCGCGCGCGGGCGCCGCGCGCTATCGGTCGGGGCACGGAGGCAGGCATGACCGAGGAACCCCAGGATTACCACTATGGCGTCATCCGCCGCGCGCTCGGGATCATCGACGCGGCGGGGCCGGGGCTGACGCTTGGCGCGCTGGCCCAAGCGCTCGGCATGTCCGAGGCGCATTTTCAGCGCGTCTTTTCCGCATGGGTCGGCGTCTCGCCCAAGCGCTACCAGCAGTATCTGGCGCTCGGTGCGGCGCGCGCGATGCTCGAGGCGCGCGCCGGCGTGCAGGAGGCCGCGGCGGCCGCGGGGCTGTCGGGGGCGGGGCGGCTCCATGATCTGACGCTGCGGTGGGAGGCGATGCGCCCCGGCGAGATCGCGCGCCGCGGCGAGGGCGTGACGCTGCGCGCGGGCACCTTCCCCTCACCCTTCGGGCCGATGGTGGCGGTCGCGACCGGGCACGGCATCGCGGGCCTCGCCTTCGCCTCCGAGACGGGCGCCGAGGCCGCACTCGCCGACCTTGCGGCGCGTTGGCCCGCCGCGCGGATCGTGCCCGATGCGCCCGCGGTCGCGCCCTTCGTCGCGGACATCTTCGCCCCCCGGCCGCGGGTGGCGCTCCACCTCATCGGCGCGCCCTTCCAGATCAAGGTGTGGGAGGCGCTGCTTGCGATCCCCTCGGGCGAGGTCACGACCTATGGCGCGATCGCCGCGCGCATCGGCGCGCCGCGCGCGGTGCGGGCGGTCGGCACCGCGGTGGGGCGCAACCCGGTGTCGTTCCTCATCCCCTGCCATCGGGCGCTGCGCGGGACGGGCGCGCTCGGCGGCTATCACTGGGGCCTGCCCGTCAAGCGCGCGATGCTCGCCTGGGAGGCCGCGCGCGCAGACGCCCTCGCAGAAGGGTGAAGCGGCCCGTGCGCGCTGCCCTGTTCCCTTCGCGCCTGCATCGGCTATCATGCGGCAAAGCCCCTGCCGGAGGATGCCCCATGACCGCGCACCGCCCCCTGACCGCCGCCCTCGCCGCGACCCTCGCGCTCGCGGCCTGCGCGCCCGCCGACTACAGCGATCCGACGCGCGACCGCACGCGCGAGGGGGCGATCAGCGGCGCGCTCGTGGGGGGCATCATCGGCTTTGCGCGCGGCGATGACGACAACCGGCTGGCGAGCACGATCCTCGGCGCCGGCGTGGGTGCCGTCGCGGGCGGGGCGATCGGCGCCGCGCTCGACCGGCAGGCGGCCGAGTTGCGCGCCTCGCTCGGCAACCCCGATGTGGGCATCGTCAACACCGGTTCGGCACTGGTCGTGACCATGCCGCAGGATATCCTCTTTGACGTCGACAGTACCGCGATCCGCCCCGCCCTGCGCGCCGATCTGATGACGGTCGCGCGCCATCTGCAACTCTATCCCGACAGCATGGTCAGCGTCGTCGGCCACACCGACAGCACGGGCAGCGCGCTCTACAACCAGACGCTCTCCGAACGCCGCGCGCTTGCCGTCATGACGGTGCTGCGCGACGGGGGCGTGGCCTCCGCGCGCCTCGTTGCCATCGGCCGGGGCGAGGATGAGCCGATCGCGAGCAACCTGACCGATGCGGGGCGCGCCCTGAACCGGCGGGTGGAAATCGTGATCCGCCCCAACGGGGCCTGAGGCCGCGCGCCAAAGCAGAAGCCCGCCGCGGGGGCGGCGGGCTTCTGGCGGTGTCTCCTGAGGATCAGTTCAGGCGCTTGCCCACCTCGGCGATCGACTCCTCGATCAGCGCCGAGGCCGAATCGGCCGTCATCTGACGGGCCAGCACCTCGCCCGCGGCACCGACCGCGACCGCGACGGCCTGTTCCCGGACGGCGCGGATGGCCGAGGCCTCGGCCTGCGCGATCTGGTCCTCGGCGGCGGCAAGGCGGCGCGCGACGCTCCGCGCGATCTCGGCCTTCGCGGCATCGGCCGCAGCGAGGGCATCGGCCCGGGCGGCGGTGACGATCCGATCTGCCTGATCCTTCACCTCGCGGCTCTTGCGCTCATAGCTCGCGAGCAGGCTGTTGGCCTCCTCGCGCAGCGCACGCGCGGCCTCGAGCTCGGTGCGGATGGTCTCGGCCCGCTTGTCGAGCATGCCGCCCAGCATCCCGGGCACCTTGGCATAGAGCAGCACGCCCACGAAGGCGATGAAGGCGAGCAGCACCACGAAGTCCGAGTTGCCGAGCGACAAGAAGGGCCCCGACGCCGCCAGCGCCGGACCCGCCCCGAGGGCGCTTGCAAGAACGATCAGGCGGATCATGACGGCTGCCCCTTCAATCTGGCGCTGACGGCCGCGTTCACGGCGGAGGCGTCCGCGCTGCCCACGAGCACGGCCACCAGTTCGGCCGCCGTGTCGCGCGCGACCTCGGCCACGCTCTCGATCGCGCTGGCGCGGATCGCGCCGATGCGGCGCTCGGACTCGGCCGCGCGGGCCGAGATGTCGGCATCCGCCTCGGCGAGCGCGCGGGCGAGGTCGGCTTGGATCTCTGCCCGCGCCTCGGCGATGATGCGCGCGGCTTCGGCGCGGGCATCGGCCAGCGCCTTCTGATAGGCCGCCTCGGCCGCCGCCGCGCGTTCCTTCAGATCCTCGGCGGCCGCGAGATCGTTCGCCACGCTCCCCTTGCGCTCGGCCAGCACGGCACCGATCCGCGGCAGCGCGATGCGGGTGAGCAGGAGATAGATCGCGACAAGCGCGACGACGAGCCAGAAGATCTGGTTGCCGTAGGTCGAGAAGTCGAGTTGCGGCATGCCCACGCTCTGGGCCGCGCCCCCTGCTTCGGTCGCCATGGTCGCCTCCGTGATCGAATGGGCCCCGGGGGCGCGCCGCGCGCGCACCCCGGCGTCGGATGTCCGATCAGACGGCGAACATCAGCAGAAGCGCGATGAGGAACGAGAAGATCCCCAGCGCTTCGGCAAACGCGATGCCCACGAACAGCGTCGCGGTCTGGCTCGCGGCGGCCGAGGGATTGCGCAGCGCGCCGGCGAGGAAGTTGCCGGCAACGTGGCCCACGCCGATGCCCGCGCCGCCAAGCCCGATGGTGGCAAGGCCGGCACCGATGTATTTGCCCATGAGAGCGAGTTCGCCTTCCATGTCGTGTCTCCTGTTGGTTGGAATGGCTGGAATGGATGATCCTAGTGGTGGGCGTCGCCCACCGCGTCCTTGAGATAGACGCAGGTCAGGATGGTGAACACATAGGCCTGGATGACCGAGACCAGAAGTTCGAGCGCATAGATCGCCGTCATCGCCCCGATGGCCACGGGCGAGACGAGCGCGACCGAGGCGAAGCCCGCGAACACCTTCAGCACCGCGTGGCCCGCCATCAGGTTGCCCGCAAGTCGGATCGAATGGCTGACGGGGCGCACGAAGTAGGAGATGAGCTCGATCACCGCGAGGATCGGCCGCAGCGCGAGCGGCGCCGACGACACCCAGAACATCGCGAGGAACCCGACGCCCTTGCGCGCCAGTCCGAGGACCGTGACCCCGAGGAACACCGCGAGCGCGAGCGTCGCCGTGACCGCCACATGGCTTGTGGTCGTGAAGCTCATGGGGATGAGGCCGAGCAGGTTGGCAAAGAGGATGAAGAGGAAGAGCGTCATCACATAGGGGAAGTACTTCACCCCGTCGTGGCCCGCGACCTCTTCGACCATGTTGTGGATGAAGCCGTACATCAGCTCGGCCACCGACTGGCTGCGCGAGGGCACGATGGCCCGGCGCCGCGTGCCCACGACCATCAGAAGCCCGATCGCGACCACCGCGAGCACGAGCCAGAGGGTGACGTTCGTGGGGGTATACCAGTGCACCGGCCCCTCGCCGAACAGGGGCTTCACGATGAACTGATCCATCGGGTGGATCTGCAATCCGCCGCCTTCTGCCGCCACGTTCCGCCCCCTCCGCGCCGCGCCGGACCCATGGCCCGGCCGCGTTCAGTCTGCCTCTTCTTCCGCCCGTTTCGCCGCCTCCGCCAGCTGGCGCGCGGTTCCGAGCATCACCCGCACCCCGGCCGCGAAGCCCAGAAGCGCGAAAACCACCATGAGCAACGGCCGCGTCCCGAAGAGCGCGTCGAGCCCGTATCCGATCCCGAGCCCGACGGCCATGCCGGTCGCAAGCTCGATCACCATCCGCCACGCGGCCTCGCCCTGCGACAGGCCGCGCATCATGTCCTTGCCGGGCGCCGGCGCCTTGCGCGCTTCCGACAGGCGCCGCTCCAGCGCGCGCATCCTCTCGGCATCGTCGTCTTCGGCCATCTTCGGCGCCCTTCGCGGGACCATCGCATCTAGCCGTCGCGGGGGGGCAGAGTCAACCCGGCCGCGGCGAAGGCTAAGTTTCTGGAAAGATGACATGTTCCGGCGCCGATCGGCCCGGTGGCGGATCGCGGGGCGCGCCTGCATCTTCAACCGCGCGGTTGAACGTTTCGCGCCCCGGCGCTAGTGTCGGGCCATGGATGACCCGCTCGACCGCGTCTTCGCCGCCCTCGCCGACCCGACCCGGCGGCAGATCCTTGCGATGCTGCTCGAGGATGACATGGCGGTGACGGATGTCGCGGCCCCCTTCGCGATGTCGCTTGCCGCCGTCTCGAAGCATCTGGGCGTGCTGGTGGCGGCGGGCCTCATCATGCAGGAACGGCGCGGGCGGGTGGTGTGGTGCAAGCTCGATCCCGACGCGCTGCGGCCCGCGTCGGTCTGGATGCAGGGGTTCGGACAGTTGGATCCGGTCGATCTCGACGCGCTCGAGACGCTCATTGCCGCGACATTGGCCGATCAGGACGAGGCGGATTGAGGCGCGCTCAGCGCGCCTTTTCGTCGTCGCGCAGCAGGATGAGAAGTGCCACCGCCGTCAGCGCGACCCCGACCGCCACCAGCCCCGGGGGCGTGGATCGGCCGAGGGCTAACTCCCAGCCGATCACCCAGCTTGGCGTGAGGTAGGTATAGGCCATGACCTTGGCCGACGGCAGGCGCATCGAGGCATACTGGAGCAGAAAGAACGACCCCGCCGTGGCAAAGACCGCAAGATAGAGCATCACCCACCACACCCGCGCCGGCAGCGCCGCCCAGTCGGTCGCGGCGATGTCGCCCGCCCCCGCCACGCCCAGAAGCAGGACGGCCCCGCCCATCATCAGCGCGGTCGTGACGGTCGCGGCCTCGCCGCGGTTCAGCCGCCGGATCATCGGCGCAAGCACGGCATGCGCGACGCAGCCCCAGAAATAGATCGCCTCGCCCCGGCCGACGTCGAAGGCCATGAGCGCGGCCGCATCGCCCCTGAAGATGACCCAGAGCGCCCCCGCCCCCCCGATCGCGAGCCCGAGCGCCATGCGCGGCGTCGTCACCTGCGCCAGAAGCCACCACCCGAACAGCGCCGCCATCGCGGGCGTCAGGGTGAAGACGGCCGCGGCCGGGATCGGGGCCGCAGTCTTCAGCCCCTCGAACATCATCACGAAATAGAGGGCGTAGAGCGCGCCGAGCACCAGATAGCGCCACGGCGCCACCAGATCGCGCCGCCCGATCCCCGGACCGAAGGCGAAGGCCATCCCCGTCATCAGCACGCCCGCGATGAGGCAGCGCGGCGCCGTCAGCGCCATCGGCGAGATGTCGTTGGCGATCATGACGCCAAGGCTGAAGCTGCCGCCCACCAGCGCCGAAAAGCCGAGCATCGCGAGGTGCCCGGCAAG
>Ga0172372_10005291_pt1 | contig 18000 bp, 21 predicted proteins | sample LakKiv5m_2_FD_114544 | JGI IMG/M metagenome (GOLD analysis project Ga0172372, IMG submission 114544) | Freshwater microbial communities from Kabuno Bay, South-Kivu, Congo - kab_092012_9.5m | ecosystem: Environmental > Aquatic > Freshwater > Lake | place: Democratic Republic of the Congo...
CAACAAAGCACCACAGGTTTCGATTTATCCAGCTCGCCCACCCGTCGTGGAAGATCCGAAACTGGAATATTCACACTCCCCGGTGCTGCACCCATCGCATATTCGCCCGGCGAACGCACATCGACGATCACAGCACCTCTCCGCAACATTTCTGGCAGTTGAGTCTTCATCTTCTTCCCTTTCAAAAATCGATAGACCATCCAAGCCGTCGCCATCAGCAACAGGCCCCAGTCCTTTAAAAAAACCTGCCAATCAAAACCGAGCTCCGTCCCCACGTAAAGCCTCCTGACTCAGGCTGCTTTTTCGCCAGCGGGCTTGGCGCGCGGGCAGGTGCTGATTCCGAGCAGTGCATAGGGCGGACACCAGCCCATCGCTCCGGTCGCAACTGGTATCAATCCCAGTAGAAACCAAAGACTCTGCGGCCCCCAGAACGCGAGGCTACTCACAGCCAAACCAACCACCACACGCACAATTCTTTCAACTGGATGAATATTCTTCTGCATTTTCTACATCTCCCCGGCACTCTGGCCGTTCATTGTTTTTATAACTGAAGTGCCAGAAACTATTGAGGCATCAAGCCGTCGTCTCAGCAGCATCAATCTGCCGTCGCACCTCGTCCATATCCAACGACTTGACCTTCTCCAGCAGCTCGTCCATCGCCGGCTCGGGCAACATCCCGGACTGCATAAACACAATGATTCCCTGCCTGAAAACCATCAGCGTGGGGATCGAGCGAATCTGAAACGCAGAAGCCAGTCCCTGCTCTTCCTCAGTGTTGATCTTCCCAAACACGATTCCCGGATTGCGTGCGGCAACCTTCTCAAAGATCGGAGCAAACATTCGGCACGGCCCGCACCAGCTGGCCCAAAAATCCAGCACCACAATCTCGTTATTGCTCAAAGTTTCTTCCAAATTCGCCTGAGTCAAATTGACTGCGATTGCCATGACTTAATCTCCTTCTTCATCCAGTCGATGCGCGTGATTCACTTCAACCTCGTCCAGCGCCCTGCGACCGAGGCGAACTCCTGCCGGGCCCTCCCTCAGACGAAAAGCCCTGAAACCATTTTCGCGTAAAATCCTGACTCCGTCCCCCGCCCGATCACAAGCGCGGCCACGGCAGAGCACGTAATAGGTCTTGGAGCGCCCGAGCTCGCCAATTCTCGCGGCAAGCTCGGCGAGCGGAATCCTGACGGCACTCTCGACCGGCGTAGCCAGCGTCTCGACCTCGTCACGGACATCCAGGATCAGTGCCCGCCGCGATTGCAAAGCACGGGCTAGACTCGCGCCGTCCGGTTCTGCTGTACCCTCGCCAGTTCCGCTAGCTCCGTCCCCGTGCCCGGGAGCGTGCATCAGATCGGGTTGGGAAATTTCGGCAATATCAAAGAGATATTCAAGAACCAACGCCGTGCGCTCGTCGCGCAGCCTATAGAAGCGGGAGACTCCGTCCCTCCGCACCTGGAGCAGGCCCCCATCCCTGAGCTTCTTGAGGTGCTGGGAGACGTTGGCGATCGATTCGCCCGTCTGGCGGCTGATCTCCTCTACCGAGCGGGGCGCCTGCGCAAGCAGCAAGAGAATCTTGAGTCGGGCCTCTGATCCGATCAGAGCAGCCAAGTCAGCCACACTCTTCAAGTACTTGAATCCAACGCCGTCGGCTCCCTGCGGACCTTTGGCGGCATGTGATTTTCTAGAGGCCCTCATACAAACACTATTCAACTAATCAATTGAATAGTCAAACAATAAATCCCCGGGGTCCGCTGCAAACGAACACCGGGGACGGACCTCTTGTGATCTCGAGTAAATCAAGCCGCCTTGCGAGTGGCAGCTGCCCGAGTCGCCGCACGCCGACGCGCGACCGGAGGAGTGCGGGAAACCGAAGTGCTTTTTGGCGTCCTCGATGCAGCAGCGCGGGCAGCCCTGGCCGGACGAGCCGGCATTGATATAACTTTCCCCGCGCGAGCCCCGCTCATGCTCGAGGCCGTCCGCGAAGAAACACGTGCGACCCCGCCTGAAGATTTCGCAGACGAGCCGGAACGCGCGGTCGTAGCAGGCGATTTTCCTGCACGTCTTCTGGCACTGCTCGCACTCTGACCCAAACTTTTGCGAGCCGTGCGCGAACTCACCCGCGCAGTGGCCTTCTCGCGACGGGGTTGCGCCCGAGGCTTTTGAGATCGGGGCAAGGGCGAAAAGGGGATCACATCCGCCTGGGCTTCATCATAGTTGGACGCCGACTCGACAGCTTCCACTGTCGAAAGGTTTCGGGGCTGTTCGAATTCACTGAGAGCGATTGAAAAGATCATGGTGACTTTCCTCCTGCGTCAGCCATGAGCAATCGACGTGCCAGCATTCATTTCCCGGAAAACCCCTCCAAAATGACCCAAAAACAGCACAATTCCGGAACGACTGCATGGATTGGCGGCAACCTCGTCGGACAGAACCGGCCATCCTGCACGGATCATCGTGACAAATGAAATCAAAATGCCTTCACTCCTCGGGCTTCCAGATCTCGGGGATATCATTCCTAGGTGAGTTCACGAGCTTGCTCACGCGATCTTCGGCAAGTTCGGGCACCCCCTGCTCCGCCAGCGGCAGCCGCCCCACGACCTCGACCGCTGATCGACCCGATGAATCAAGCCACTCATGGATCTTTGCAGGATCCAGCAGCACCGGCATGCGGTGGTGAATTCCCTTCATGAACTCATTGGCATCCCGGGTGAGCATCGAAAATGTCGTCAGTCGCTCGGGCAGTTCAGGATTGGATCCATGCCGCTTCCACTCCTCCCAGATACCCGCCGCAGCCAGAAGCTCCCCTCCTCGAGCATGGATCCTGTGAGGCGACTTCACACCCTGATCATCCACGTGCCATTCAAAGAAAGAGCTCATCGGAACCACGCAGCGCCGACTGGCAACTGCTCGCTTGAAGGAGGGCTTCTCCGTCACGGATTCGACCCTCGCATTGATCATCCGGGAACCCAGCGCGATGGCGTCCTCATCTTTTGCCCAGCCGGGAATCAATCCCCAACGCATCCACCGCAACTTGCGAGCGACAGCTTGCCCAGGCCCCGCGGACTTGCCGGCCACAATCACCGGAAAAGTTTGCGTAGGTGCCCCGTTCCAACGGGCTTTCCACTCCGGATGAGAAGGCACGGCAGGCCAGGGTTCCGCTTCGTCGATCGAAAAAAAGGTTTGAAGCTGGAACAGATCGGCAACTATGGAGTACCGGCCGCACATATCACACCACCCCCACTACGTAAGCGATCCACGAGTACGCATTGTCACCTTCCTCCATGCGCACGTATTCGCCGGTCCCCGCACCCCGTTCCGAACGCTCCCAGTACACGACTGAGCTCCTGAAGCCGGCTTCTGCCAATAGATCCCGGACCTCCCGAATGTTCCAAAGTCGCCAATCGTAGGTGAACGCGTCCCGGAGCTCGCGCCCGTCTCCATCCTTGAAATGGATCGCGTACCGACCCCGACTCTGGATCGGATCAAAACTTTTCTGATGCCAGATGTATTGGAATTTCCGGGTCCGATCGGACTTGACGGTCTTCCGCTCCCGCACCGGAGCAATCATGCCGGGCCCGCCGGCCATTTCGAGCACCAGAAGCCCGAGCGAAGACAAGGAACTCCGAGCGATCTTGAAATAGTTCAGGAGCTCCCGGCGTTCATGGAAAATGAAAAAAGAAAAATTACCCGCGTAAATCAGATCGGCTCCGGGATTTGTCCGAGTCAGCACGTTGGCCTTCCGTATATCGACGCGCTTCTTCTGATCCCGCGATACGCGACCGAGGTTGTTGCGCCTGCCCCACGCCAAGGGTTCGGGATCCAAATCCAATCCCAGGGAGCGGCGAGACGGCCCCCGCCTCACCCACTCGCAGGAAATCGCAAATGTGCCGCAAAAATCCTCGCGCAACAACACGGGTTCACGTGCACCCCGCCGTACGTCGCTCCAGGCCGTCAGCAACCAATCCACATGGGTCTCGGGACTTTGGACCGCCAGCTGATAAAACTGATATTTATCGATCAAATCGGATTTTCTCGCCATAACACCCTTCCCGGTGCGACAATCTACCGCTCGACTGTCCAAAAGAAAATCATCGTGAAACCCGTGTCTATTTTTTAGTCGATTTTTCTGCACTCAAACCCCGATAGATCCGCAAATCCGCGTTGTGTCCCGAGGGGACGGACACTAATGATATCATACATGGGCCGCTTCAACGAGACTGCATGCCTTCTTTCACGGATCCTCCCCCTGCTGACCGTGGTACTCCCCTGCGCAGCCTCGGCCGGCCCCCCGAAGACATCACACACAGCCTCCTTCAAACTCGACGCCGCCCATGAGACCGTGGACCCCTTTGATCTCAATGACACCTCCGGGTACGTTTGGCAGGGATTCCAGCACCAGTGGAAACGCCGTGCATTCGGACTTTTCAAAACTCCGCATCGCATCAGCCAGCTGAGCAGCCGAATTCTGGATGAGACACACACTTTTGATGGCAAGTCGGGAAAAATCGAGCACCAGGCCCGGAGTGACATGTTCCAGTCCACCGGAGTCGACGGCGACTGGATGCGCCCCGTGCTGCATTATGGTGTCTTCCACTCCAATGCACTCGAGGTGAGACGTGGGACGCTCCACGTCGAATTCACCGATGACCTCGGAGAGGACTCCAACGCAAAAACCGTCGTTCACGGCGAGTTCCAATTCAAGTCCCGGGGCTGGCTCGTCCTCAACACCCCAAAAACAGAAGCGATTCTGCATGGTTTCTCACTCAAAACCCTATGCATCGAGCAGGATCCGACAGAGCCCACGTGCAACTCGAACGGCATCTGGCCCTACCTCTTCAAGGTGGGGATCAACGGATGCGCACGGTCTCGGACGGAACCGCACTCGGACGAGTTCAACTTTACCTGCGGATACACGATCGAAGTGGGTCGGGCATGGACCCCGCATAAAGGGGGCGGCAAACCCCTCAATCCCGGAACCCAATACCAGTTTGATATCGGGGTCCAAATCCTCTCGGCCGCCGATGAAAATCTCAAGGCGACACGCTTTGGATATACTCTTCTCGACCTCAAGCCACGATCCAAACGCGGACTGAATGGCAAGGTACCGCTTGCGACCAACGGAACCGGGGGAGGTCTCTACCCTTCGGCCATGGTGGGAATACGGGAATTCGGATTTCTGCTTGAAAGCAGAAGGCCCGCGGATGCCTGGACCATGGGAAGATATCTCTCGGGAGTGGGCATCTCGGTCACGGCGGACTCCTACGATCCCGGAACCGGGGCCTTCGATCTGACGATCGAAAACGGGGTGGATATCCCGGGGACCGTCAAAAACGCGAATCTGGAAGTGCATTCGGAACTCACCCTGCTGTAGTTTGCGCGGCAGCAGGAGGAAGAATTCGTCAACGCTTCCGAGCAGGGCCTGATCTGCATCAATTCGAGCGATCAGGCCCCATTCTTCTCGCGCTGTGAAAAGTGCGACCGCATCACCGAGTGAGCGGCCCGCCCCCTCACTGACCGCCCTTGGGTTGCTTGCCACCTTTTCTGGCTGCTCCGGCTTTCATCATGGCGCCCATCATCGCAGTCATGTCCTGCCTGATGTAATTGGCGGGAACTTCAAAACGCTTGGCTTCGAATTCCTTCTTGGCGACATTCATGATATCAGATCTGAACTCCTCCTTGCCCGCGGCATTCAGGCGCACGGTACGGAGCGCCGGGAGTCCATCCAATCCGGTCGGGCGCCAGATGCGCGTCGTACCTTCTGCCGACTTCTGCTCATAAATTTCACAAGGATGCCCATTGGCTGGTTCCGTCCCCGCTTTGACAAACCCCTGGGACTTCAAACAGTGTTCCACTGCGCCGAGTCCCGGCTCGCACCAAGGCACACTGAGTCCTGCGGTCTCCGCTGCAGCGCGAAGATCCATTTCAAGAACCATCCGGTTGGAGTCCAAAACCGTCTGCGCCTTGCCCGTCTTCCAATCGACGATGAATACCGAGCGCCCCATACCCGCCATCTCGGTTTCCATGCGCATGCGATGTCCTTGAATCTCGACCTTGCGACCCTGCACTTCCCTGGGAGCACCCTTTCCTGAATTCCGAAGCTCGCCCTCCCAGCCCGCTCGAACCGCAATCGGCAGAAAAAGCGACATCCCAAGCACTCCAAGCCCCAGCCAACGTAGTTTTGCCATCATGACCTCAGTCTGATCAGCGAATCGCCCCTTGTCGACCCCCACTCCGATCCACCGTACCTGAATTCCCCCTTTGGTTCTCGGCGCAGATCCATGCTAGGAGAGAAAAAACCTTTCAAGGCCCAAGGAGGCTCTTACTGCATGTCGCGTGATGATCTGATTCGTTTCGAAGGCAAAGTCGTCGATATGACCGGTGGTGGAAACTACCAGATCGCCCTCGACAACGGCATGACCATCTCGGCACGCCTCTCCGGCAAAATGAAGAAATTCAAAATCAAAGTCATCGTGGGCGACAGCGTTACGGTCGGTGTCTCCCCCTACGATCCCACCCACGGTCTGATCACTCACCGCAAAAAGGTTTGATGAAGCGCGCATCTGCCCCTGTTTCCGAAGTCAGGCGGCCGCCGCTGCTCAGAGGCTCCACTCTCGCAACCCAAGCGGGAATGGTTCTCCTCGTCCTCACTGCGCTGAGCACAACCGCCTGCACGAGCGCGCCATTCAGGCCCTGCTCGCAGGCCGGAGACCTGACCGGTCTTCCCCTCGTGCAAGGGGATTTTCGATGCCAGCAGCGCCAACTCAAGGACGGCTCGTGGATCAACCACGGGACTTTCAAGCAGCTGCACCCGGACGGCTTCACTCCGGCGCTCGAAGGGCAATTCCAGGACGGCATCCGAATCGGCAAGTGGATGCAGTATTCCGCACAAGGCAAATTGATCGCGGAGTTCTTTTTTGATTCGCGAGGCGTACTCACAGTCGGCAACGCTCCCGTCTCAACCGAGCCCCCCCTCCGCGCCAATCCGGAGTCCCCCTCTCAACCCAAGGTCCGGGAATGAACCGAAAGATCGCGGCGCTGATTCTTGGAGTCGGCCTCCTCTGCCGTCTCGATCTCTCCCTGGGAAGATCCGACATGTTTTGGCCGGACGAGCAATTCCAGACTCTGGAACCTGCTTCCCGCCTCGTCTTTGGTCACGGATTTCAGGCATGGGAGTGGTTGCGGGGCTTTAGAACCTGGCTCTTGCCGGCTTTTTTCACTCCGGGACTCATGCTCGCCAAACTTGCGGGCGTTGAATCAGGCCTCAAGCTCATTCACTGGACGCGCCTCTGGATGGGAATTCTCGATATTCTCTCTTGGGCGAGCCTGATCCCGGTCTTCCGCAGGCTCGGACTTTCCGCCGCCACGCAGGCCCTCCTGCTCCTGATATGCACAACGCTTCCCGGGTTCCAGCTTTGGGGGGTGAGCACTTTGCAGGACCACATGGCGCTGATTGTGATATCACCAGCCCTTCTCCTTTGCGTACTGGCGATCGCCGGACCGGCCTCATTCAAACGGGCGTTCCTCGCAGGTTTCGTTCTCGGGTCCCTGGGATGGCTCAAGATCCAACTCGGGGTTTTTGCCGCCGCACTGGTCGTCGCCCACACTTGGATCACGGTCCGCCGCCGGGGTGCCTCCCCCCTTAAAATCGCATTCCCTTGGATATCGGGTGGAGCGCTCGCGCTGCTCGTCATGGGCCTCACGGACTTTTTCACCTCGGGAACTTTCGGGCAGAGCACGTGGAACCAGCTGACGGAGGGAGAAAGAATCTCCCGTTTCTACGGGACGACTCCATGGCTTGACGGGCTTGTGAAACTCTTCGAACTCACGGGTGGTCTTTTCTGGGCGCTGATTCTCACGGGTATTGCAGCACGCGCGGTACAGGCCTTGAAAACCGGAGGATCTCCTTCTCCAAAAACCTGCCAGGAGCCGCACTTGCCGATTGCGGCAGGAACGCTTGCCTATATCATCTCGCACATCCTCATCCCCCATAAAGAGACCCGCTTTTTCCTGCCCATGCTGCCTCCACTCCTCCTGCTCCTGGGCGTCTTGGTGGACCCGCTCCTTTCCGCGACTGCCGGCAGACTCACAGCCCGCGCGGCCCGGCGCAGAATCCCCCAAAGAGCACTCCTTTTTCTCTTGGCCGCCCTGGCGGGCGCTTCGGGGGCCACGGGTCTGGGCATCGCCCGGGAGATCCCGCTCTATCTGAGTGCGACTGATATCTCGGATCTGGAGGACCGCGTTTCACGGCTGCGCCCCCTGCTCCGAAATCCGGACAAAGTCTGCTTGATGCTCGTGGGACACCATTGGTCCTGGACTCGGGGCCATTTGATCCTTGGAGCCGATGCGGAATACCCCGAATGGGGGGAAAACGATGCACCCCCAGCCGGCGCCCTGGAGCGCTGCGAGCTGGCCATTGTGAGTGACGACCGTCTCCCGGGATTCCAAGGCCTTCACCCGGAGTACGGTGTTCTCCAGAAGGGGCGCCGGCGATTTTCCCTGCTCGCCCGCCGGGAGCTTCTGGAACGGATCCGGCGCGAGCCCGGAATTCAGGCGAATTGACCGAGATTCGGCAGGATCCCTGCCGAATAACCGTGTTTTTCAGGAATGATCCTTGAAGACCCGGACGCCATGAACACACTTTCAGAATTCAAAACCCCGTGCAGTCCCGACTGCAATGATATCGAAGGCCCGCAGGTACCCGAGCCCGGGAATGAACTCGATCTGTTCGAGCTGGCCGAAACCCGTATCCCCGCTTCGAGGCGCGCTGCCCGCAGAGAGTGGATCGGGTTCATTCCGATCCATGATTGGAACTCAGCCCTCGCGCCGAACCTTTCCGCATTGGGCAGACTCCGAGTCATCGGATCCGGAAACAGGCACGAAGTACGCTTCCACCCGCGGTCGCTTTTTTCCGAACTATTCAAACAGAAGGCGGACGCATTCTACCTCGTCCATAATCATCCCTCCGGAAGCAGTCATCCTTCATCGGCCGACCGGCACCTCACGCGACGGGCACACCGACTGGCGCAGGAGCTCGGCTTGCCCCTCTTGGGACATTTGATTGTGACTCGCACGACGAATCACTGGATACGGATGGAGCCAACTGATATGGGCGGACACGATGAACCCATCCACCCCGATTCCCATGACCTGCGAGCACTGCGAAAAACCGACTGAGCTCTGCATTTGCTCGAGCCTGAATCAGCCCATGCGCACCCGTCTGCGGGTCCTCCTGCTTCAACATCCCCAAGAGCCGGACAAGGAACTGGGAAGCGCGCGCATGACTCAGCTGCAACTCGAGCAGGCAAGACTCGCAGTCGGCCTATCCTGGCCAAATCTGAGTCGCGCCTGGGCGGGCAAAGGGAACCCGGTCACTGAGGAGCTCCAACCCAAGGACTGGCTGTGCATCTACTTGGGCAACGCAGGTGACTTGAAGAAAAAGATCGGTCCCCAAGTGCTGGACACCCTCCCTGCGGGAGGAGGCGAACTCCTCGTGGTCGACAAAAAAGGAAACCCCCTGCCTGATCAGCGAAAAGCACGCGAAGGCCTCAAAGGGATCATTCTTTTGGACGGGACCTGGAGTCAGGCCAAGACACTCTGGTGGAGAAATGCGTGGCTTCTCAAGTGCAGGAGGGCCGCACTTCTTCCCAAGCAGCCTTCGCTCTACGGAAACATGCGCAAGGAACCTCGGCGCGAGTGTCTCTCCACGCTGGAGTCAACGGCCCTGAGTCTCAGGGCCTTGGGCGAGAGCACGGAAACCACAGAAAAACTCAGGGCGAGCTTTCAGACCCTGCTCGATCGCGCCCGCGATCTGCGAAATCTGAAAAAAGCCCGTCCTGAACAAAAAGCGAAAGAGAGTTGAATTCGTCTCACTTCTTGGCTGCGCCGGGAGACTGCATCTTTTTGAGCATCTCCATCGCTGCAGCCAACTTGGGATCCGCAGCACTTTTTTGTGCTTTCACGCGACTGCCCGTACCCCGAAGGAGTGGGTGATCGATATTGATCGGAGGCCTGCGCCCGCCCATGCCGCCCATGCCCGACATCATGGACTGCATCTGGCCCATGGCGTCGTCCATGCTCTTGGCATTCGGGAAAGCCATCTTGAGCATCTGCTCGCTGGCACCCTTCAATTTCAAAAAGATGAAGATATTGACCCCGGTGAGGATCGCGACCGAAACCCAACTGATAATGACCCAAGTCGACATAGGACCGGCACCCTAACTCAAGATTGCGGGAGGTTTCAACGCTCAAGAGGGTTCATTTGACCGACCAAGCACGACCGGGCGGCCGCTTGGGATCCCGGATCCGGGTCAGGACCTCCTTGCCCACGCACCGAAAACAGAGCGCATCGGGAACGACAACCGCCGGGATGAATCGCTTTTCTTGCTCGTCCGGCACCAGAAAGGGAGCGAGCGTCCATGCCGCGAGCAACGACTCGAGACGTCCTTCAGGGGTTTCTCCAAGCCCTTCGAAATCGAAAGGAAATGCGACGACTAGATCTTGTTTCGAAAGGAATTGCATCTTGAAGCCCCAGAGTCTGTCCCTCTCCCAATCAGGACTCGAGGAGAAACAGCTCCGGAGGTTCTCCCGGCTCATGCCTTCGAAAATGATCTCGCGAGGAAGGGGCAACACGGGGAACAGCTCGCGAATACAGGCAGGTGTTCCCCCCTCCTCGACCGGACCCTCCTCTTCGATCAACTCCCAGAAGGGCTGCACTTCGCGTCTCAAGCGCCAATGAACCTCGACCGGCGATTGGATCGAGTCAAAGCACGCTTTCACACGCTCCGGGGTGATACCCCCCGCTGTCGGCGACTGCTTCAAAAGAGACTCGGGCGTGATGCAATCGAGAGTTTGCAAATCAGCACGCTCCACCGTGCGAAACTCCACTCCGCCCGGACCGGCATCTCCTTCCGCGGCGGTGTGCAGCGGTCTCCGATATCGGAGCGCATCGTAGAGGACGACGCTGACTTCGTGCATTTTTTTCCGCGGCGGATCGAGCGCCCCCGGCGTCGAGCAGGCAACTGACGACGCAACCAGCGACAAGCAAACGGCAAATTGAACAGTGATATCTATTTTTGCCATGAACTCATTGTGACACGCGCACTCGGAATTGAACAAGAGTCGAACCTTCCGGCACGGCATTTGCTCAGGACGACGCGACCGCGAACTCCATGCGGAGCTTCCGATCAAATGCATCCAACCCGAACAACCGAGGAGAGAAGATATGCGAATATTGAACGCAGCCCAAGGGCTGAGCTCCGGATCTGGCACCACCGCCCTGGCGCTCGCCCTGATGCTTGGAACGCTGAACGCCTGCACCCAGAACCGTGCTCCGGATTCGAATTCCAGGAGAAGTCCCAAAACGCCTTCGGAAACGCTGGTGGAGGGCACCATCATCAATCCCGCCGTGGACCCGGTCATCGGTCATGATGGCAACTGGACGCTTCGCTGGACCACGTCATGCTCGGACGGATCCGTCTCCTGCGCGGGCGCTCAGGGATTCACGGTGAGTGCGGACGGCAACTGGAAAATCGGTCCGGCTCCCACAGGTGATATTTACTCCGGCGAACTGGAAATCGCGGAGCGAATCGAACTCGCCTCCCGGATCACCCCCCTGCTCGATCCGCAGAACGATGCGAAGATCTGCAGCACGAACGCAGAAATCACAATCCGGGGTCTGTCGACGGCGGAGCTCGCGCTGGACCGCAACGGAAGAAAGTTGCTCAGCTTGAGTGGAAACGAGCTTTGCTCCGCAGCGGAGCCCGCGAACGCGACCGCAGTGGCGACCACACTGCTCGCACTTGCGGAAAAATATCAACCCACCGCATTTCCGGACGAATGCCTGAATCTCGCCGCAGCCGTGGAAAAAGACTACGAACCACTCCGTCAATGCCAGCAGGACAGCGATTGCGCGTGGTTGGACTTCACGTTCAGTCCGATCGCCGCGGATGAGGTCCAATTTGTCATGACCGACGCTTGCTCCAAACTGCGGCCGCTCGTTGCCGCCAATCCCGCACTCATGGCTGATCCCGTGATCGAAAGGCTTCAGGCGGCGCGCAACACGCTGGTCGACACCTGCGGGGCATCACTGGCCCGCTCCAATTGCCAAGGAATCGGAGGCTTTGAAAGCACCCTCGCGCGCCCGGTATGCGACCTCGGACGCTGCAAAATGCCCCCCCTGGACGTGTCACGTTATATCACAACGCGCCACTGACCCGGAACCGGCGGATAGTCCTCTCCCACGAAAGCCCGTTTCTTCAGGCCGGATGCCTGAGGAGGCGGGCTTTCCCCTTTTCAGCAGCCAAACCGATCGGGCCCGGGCAGGCCCTGCGCTTGCAAAGGCAACCGGACGTCACAAACGGAGGAATCCCTGTGAACCCGGATAAATCAAAAGCTGTTTCAATTCTCGCATTCTCCTTCCTGCTTCCGGCCTTGCTTCAGGCCTGCGGGTCCCCTGCTTCGAGAAGCTCGACGCCGGATTCCGGATCCGATATCGAATCGACCCCCGGAAGCGAAGATATCAATCTGCCCGGGGACGCGATCCCGACGGAGGAACCCGCCCCCGCACCGTCGCCGCTCATTGCCGAGGGCCGGGGCTGGCGGGAGGTCATCATCACGAGCGATGCCGCCGAAATCAAAATTGATCCGACCGGCCACTGGACCATCAGCCGTAACAATTGCTGGGTCGGCGGTTATGGAGCCATGACCTTGAAGGAGTGGAATGCCTTTGCGGGAGCGCTGAATACCCTGGTTGCGGCACAGCCCCTCGCAGGAGAAGGCACCACCTGCATCGAACAGGGCCAGACGAATCGCGCTTGGAAGGGTCCGGTCGAGGTAGTCCGGGAGGATGGCGTAAAGGAGTCCCTGTTCACTCTGGAATGGCCCGACCGCCTCTGCACCCGGAAGGATGCCCGAAGCACTGCTCAGGAACTCCGGATCGCACTCGATGGTGTCCTGCCGCGGGCCTTCGCCGAGGATTGCACGAACCCGGCGGGCTGATATCTGAAACCGCACATCACGGCGTACGGTAGCTCAGGCCGAGGCGCGAGCGAAACTCCATCCAATCCGCTTCTCCGATGCCAGGATTGAAACTCCCATGCGCGGGCACCTCTCCACGCGGCGGAAGTCCGACCAGAAAATCGGGATGAAACAGAGTCGAATCGACGCCAGTCTCCTCATCCTGGAGCCAGGCCCCTCCTGTAACGCGGAGGGAACCATCGGCCTGCCGCTTCCCGGAGAGGCGGTAGGCGAGTTCGATCCATGTGATCGGATTTTTTTGTTCCTCCGGATCGTGAAAAAGCGGGTCCACCCCTTTGAGCCAGGTCCGGACGAGGACCGAGTTGATATCAACCGGGTCATCGCGGAGGCGGGTGAATGCCCCGAAAATCGGAGTATTCCAAACCGGGATGCCGGGATCCTTGTCGATAATGAATGGACGACTCTGCTCGAAAAGCTCTGATATCATGAAGCGATGAAAGCCTGCAGGAGAAGGCTCGTCCCACAAGCTCTCGCGATCCCCACGGTAGGGACGGCCATAGACGCGCTTTTCTTCGACCCAGTCCCAGGAGCGAACCAGGAGAGCTTTCTGGGCGCCGACCGAGAGACGAGTCCCACGACTCGGCGCACGAGGCTCGGTGGGCTCGAACTCATAGAGCGATGCGATCGCCCACGCATCGCATGCTCCCTCCCAGGAGAGAGGTTGATGGTTCTGCTCATAAAGAGTTTTTTCCCACTGAACCGCGCCGCCACCCTGGGAGCGAGGAAGCGGGAGCGCTCGAACAAAGGAGTCCCAAATCGCGAGGGGAGAGCCAGCGCCGGCGAAAAGGTAATCACTCCGTGCCGGCAACCAATACCCCGACCAGGGTCTGATCGGCGATTCAAATGCGGCTTCTCCGGGCCGGACTCGGAGTTCGCCATACTGAAGGTAAATATCACTTGTCTCGGAATAGACTTCCGATTCCGGGATCAGGACGGAAACCTCCGAAGCGGGAGTTTCCTCCGTCGCTGCAGGAGACGGAGGGGTGACCTGCCCGGCAGCCAGATCATCGACCGCCTTCGCACCCTCTGCGGAGGGATCCCGTCCTGGCGGACATCCCGTCAAATTCAGCACCAGCAGCATCAACAGCGGCAGCCCATCCGAGCGCTTATTCATGATCTTCTCCAACCGGAGGTCGCACACGTAAAATGAATGAAAAGGCCGGGGCACCGGTTGAGTCCGGGGTCCCGGCCGGCAAGGAACGGACTGTATATCAGCGACGAGCCTCCACCACGCGGATTTTCGCGTCAGCACAAGTGTCAAAGACTCGATTGGTGTCCCGGCGTTCGATGGCCTTGGGGTTGCTCATGCGTACGCCCTCGAGCACCGAAGAACACCAATCATGCACATCCCCCTTCACGCCAAGGACCTCGTCGCAACTCACGGGACGCTCGACGGCAATGGTCTCCTCGACTTCCTGAAACCGGTGGCAACTGCCCGCCTTGGCGCTCACTTCGAAATCCCGCTCGGAGTTTGCCACATAGAACTTGTCCGAGAATACGGCCCCCCCGACCCGACGCTCGCAGGGAAGCGTGAGCGCACTCGCCGGAGCGGCGATCCAGTTCATGCGAGTGTCCGTGCACTGAACGCGGATGTTCTGGGGTGCGCGCTGCACATCGAATTTTTCGGGTTGCGCGCAACGCTCGCGAAATTCATCCCACGCGACCGCTGCAGCCTGCGGACCGCCGGAACCGGAAGGTTTTGCCGGATCCGGCTTGGGCATCGAGTCGGCCTGTGCGACTGCACCCGCAACAACGAGCGAAAGGACTGCTGCGAACCATGCGTTTTTGTAATGAGTCATGATATCTCTCCTGGTTTGTATGAACTGGAACGGGATTCCCCCTGAATCCGCCCCCTGGATCCCCGCCTCCGTGCATCAACACCACTCAGCAACCGAGTGCGGCAATCGCGGGCTCCATGTGCAACCGGAATGCCAGCCCACGCTCCGGACTGCATGTGACGCAAAACCGCTGTCCCGGACGCAAGAAGGGGTCCGCAGCTCATCGCTACGGACCCCCTTCTTGCATTTTGAAATCGGCACCCCGCTGCAGAACACCGCCATCTGCAACGGCCCGTGCAGGCCTCAATCCAACTGATATCTTCTTCGCTTGCGCCAAAGGGTGCTGAGATTGATTCCCAAGGTGGTCGCGGCTTCCTCCAGCGTGCGCGCACTGGAAAGTACCTGCTGGATGTGCTGACGCTCGAGCTCCTCGAGTGAAACGTCCGAGGGTGTCTTGAAGTCCTGCAAGCCGCGGGAGTCGCTGCCCGTAATGGCGAGCCCGCCGTTGGCCCCGGCGCTGCCGTAGAGCATATCGCTTGGCGTGAATGGTGCCGGGGGCGCGAAGCCCTTGCTCAGCGCGATGGCGCCTCCACCCTCGAGCACGCGGTCAGGCAGGTCCTCCAGCCCCACCACATCGCTCGAGCAGAGAATCGCAGCGCGCTCGAGCGCGTTTTTGAGTTCCCGGATATTACCGGGCCAATGGTAAGCCAGAATCGCTTCGCGCGCTTCGGGATGCAGCGGCCGCAAGGGGCGTCCCGTCGCCACAAATGCGCGCTGGAGCAGCCCGTCGGCCAAAGCCGGCAGATCCTCCTTGCGCTGACGCAGCGAAGGCATTTGAAGCTCGATCACGTTGAGCCTGAAATAGAGATCCTCCCTGAAGCGGCCTTGCGCCACTTCACGCTCGAGATCCTTATTGGTGGCCGCAATGATGCGGACATCGACCTTGATGGTCCGAGTATCCCCCACCCGCTCGAACTCCCTCTCCTGCAGAAAGCGCAGAAGCTTGGTCTGCAGCGCAGGTGATATCTCTCCGATTTCGTCCAGGAAAACGGTGCCGGTATCCGCCACTTGCAGCCGTCCGACCTTGTCCTTGACCGCACCGGTGAACGACCCGCGCACGTGTCCGAAAAGCTCGCTTTCAAGAAGGTTCTCGGACAGGGTGGCGCAATTGACGACGGCAAACGGTCCCTTGGCCCGCGGACTTCCGTCGTGAATCACTTTGGCCAGCAGGGTTTTTCCGGTCCCGCTCTCACCGGTGATCAGAATGGTGGAGTCACTCGATGCGACTTTTTTCGCGGTGTCGAGCACCTTGAGCATGCGGGGATTGCTGCTGGTGATCGACTCGGGCTCCGTGAGGACTTCGACTTGTTCCTTGAGTTTGCGGTTTTCGTCCCTGAGCCTCCGAAATTCCTCCATCCGCCGGATCAAGGCTTCGATCTGATCCGGTGTGAAAGGCTTGACGAGGAAATCATAGGCCCCGTAACGCATTGCCTGCACCGCCGTGTCGATCGTCCCATATGCGGTCATGATCACGGAAGAGACCGCCGGAAAATACTCACGGACCTTCGAAAGCAACTCGATGCCCGTCATGCCATCCATGCGGAGATCGGTCATCATGATATCGAAAGTATGCTTGCGCAGCTGCGTGAGGGCCATCTCGCCGCTTTCGGCGGTCTCCACCTGGTGCCCCATGGAAGAAAGCACGGCCCCGAGCGCCGTGCAGATGCTCACTTCATCATCAACGATCAGGATTCTGGACATGAACTTTCCCCCTTGGGCCCACACGGCCCGACCAATCCGGATTTTGCATTCAAGGAATCTGAAAATCGCACCTGAAACACACTGAGCTCGGCGTCTGCGAAAGTGAGCTGGGATGGTGCCTCCATCCTGGCCAAAAACTCACGAGCCAGCTCGAGTCCGAACCCCAGGCTCAGGACAGCCGGCCTTGGAGTTCCATCCTGCTCGGCCCATTCCGGCACCGCGCTCAGACGCGAGACCCAGAATTCCGAAGCGGAGGTTCCTCGACGCTCGAGACCGATATGGAGCGAGATCCCTCTCCGACTGTGACGGAGGAAATAAAGCAGGGATTGCTCGAGAGCCCAGCTCATCCGAATCGGATCTCCCGTCACCCACGTGCGCCCGGCTTCGAGATTCCGCAGACCCGACCACTCGACCGATATATCGCGACTCGAGGCCTCGGTTTCGACTCGCTCGAGGCAAACTTGCACCAGATGCGCGAGATCCACGCGGATGGACTCGCCGGTATGCATGCGTGGATCCAGCAGACTGAGTTGCGTGGATGACAGAAGTTGATCAACCAGGAACCGGAGCCGTTCCCCCTCGCTGATGCAGAGACGCAGCCAGTGCTCACGGGTTTCGGCTTGGTCGCTCCCCCCGGCCAGCAGATGAAGTCCCATCAAAAGACTGGTCAGAGGAGTCCTGACCTCATGAGCGAGGCTCGCGATATAATCCATCTGAGCAAGGTCGGACGAGCGATTAAGAGCATCGCCGGCCTGCATGGACTGCAGCTTGTTTGAGACCTCAGGATGCATGGGAGGCGCTTGGGCCTCCCGATTCAAATCTATCATTCTCCCCCCTGGGACCGGCCTCTTCCACACCGTCTCTCGTGAACCATGCACCCTCCAGCGAAGCCACTTAAGGTTCCCTAAGATGATGAGGCACTTCGAGAGCGATGGGCTGCACTGACCGTTTCAACCTTCGTCCTGAAGGGAAATCGTTCAAACCGCCGCCCCGGAGCTCATGAAACCAATCTGACCCAAGTCATCAGCAACAAGCGTGCCGCACTCGACCCATTCAAGAAGAACTCCCTGAGGAAATAACGGCCGACGACTCGTGCACTCTGCACGGGCATCCGATTGCAAACAGCAATCACGCCGCACGCTTGGCCAGGCGGCTCACGAGCCGAGGCACTCGCTGAGAGAATTTTTGGAAGCCTTGGAAGGGGTGAATACCGGCCCCTCGCGCAGCCCGGGATACCATCCCTCCGGCGACAGCGCCGATCACCAGACCGGCGAATCCCGAAACGACCGCTACACCGACGGGATAGTCGCGACTCAGACGCAGGAAACGACTCCCCTCTTCCGAAATGCCCTCTCCCCTCTTTTCCAACTCCCGGTCTTCCTTTCCGAATTCTTCAAACAGGTCATTCACCAACGAAAATGCG